>ERZ1645187.1501-NODE-1501-length-21405-cov-11.519719_pt1 | contig 21405 bp, 29 predicted proteins | sample MGYA00575352_ERZ1645187 | MGnify/ENA primary metagenome ERZ1645187 (study PRJEB40837, sample SAMN11349314) | freshwater sediment metagenome | isolation source: river sediment | host: Sediment | place: India: Wazaribad , New Delhi | collected 2017-02-21 ... | reverse complement strand
CTCGGCTCAAGCTCTCCGCCGTCGATCGCACTGCCGCCGCGTTCAAGTCGGTGTCGGGGCGGATGGCGGCGGTCGATGCCAAGGCCAGAGCGGTGACCGCCGCTTCATCTCGTATGGCGGCGCTCCAGGCAGCTGCGGTGGCGCGGGCCGCCGGCGTCCTCGCCCCGGCGGCGATCGGCGCGGCAGCGACGAAGAGCTTCACTCATTTCGCCGATGTGGATCGGCGCATCACGCGAATCGGGATCACGGCCGAAGCGTCGGGGGAACAGGTCACCTCGATCCGCTCGGCCCTCTTCGCCATCGCCCGCGAGACGGCGACGCCGATCGACCAGGTGACGAGTGGCCTCGAAGACCTCGTGTCACAGGGTAAGAGTCTACCCGAAGCTCTCGCCTTCCTGCCGTCGGTGGCTCGTACCGCCGCCGCCTCCGGCGCCGATGTCAAGGACATGGCGGCTTCGACCGGGGCACTGGCCGACAGCCTTCGTATCTCCTCGGGGGAGATGCAGAAAGCCTTCGACATCCTGGTGGCGGGCGGGAAGGCCGGTAAGTTCGAGTTCAAGGACATGTCGCAGTATCTGCCGAGCCTCGCGCCGATGGCCGCTGCGGTTGGTCTGAGGGGCACCGAGGGCCTGAAGCGCCTGACGGCGATGCTGCAGATCGTCCGCAACCAGACCGGTACGGCCAGCGAGGCGGCGACCAATCTCACCAACGTTTTCCAGAAGATGGAAAGCGAAGAAACCGCCAAGAAGTTCGAAAAATTCGGTGTCGACCTGCGTAAGGAGATGGCCAAGGCGCGTAAAGAAGGGAAAGAACTCACCGAGGTCTTCCTCGATCTTTCGGAAAAAGCGCTGAAGGGCGATCTCTCCAAGATCCCGCAGCTTTTCGCCGATATGCAGGTGGCTGGTGGTATGCGAGCGCTGCTGTCGCAGCGCGAGGCTCTGCGCAAGCTCCAGGCGGCGTTGAACGATGTCGACGGGTCGACCCTTCGCGACCTCGCCAAGGTGGCCGACGATGCCAAGGCCTCGGTGGATCGCCTCGCCAATGCGTGGGATCGGTTCGTCACCTCGGTCGGCAAGACGGTCGATGACATGGGTGCATCCAAGGCCCTCGATCTCGTTTCCCAGCGGATGGACGAGCGCCTCGCCGTTCTCGAAGCGGAGCGCCGCTCGCCGGGAGGTGGGCGAGAGGAGCGCATTCGCCAGATGGTGCAGAGGGGTGTGCCCAGGGCCGACGCCGAGAAACTGATCAAGGCCGACGAGTCCTTCGGCTTCGGCGACGGTACGCCGACGACTGCCGAGCGTGAGCGTATGACCGCGGCGGAGCGCGCCGGGTCGGCGAAGCGCCTCGAGGCGGCTCGCACCGACCTCGCGAGGCTCGACAGGATTCGCACCCGCTATGGTGGCGAGCCGATGCCGCCGGTCCTTCAGGCGCAGTACGACGCGGCGCGCCGAGTGATCGACACCGAGCCGCGTGACTACGGGCAGCGGTTCGGGCCGGTCTTCGACCGCGCTCGCTTCGCTTCGGCCGACGCGCAGCGCTTTCGACCGGGGCCACCGCAGGCGCCTCGCCTACCGATGCCTCGCCCTCGGCCCGATCTCGAAGGGGATGCCCGTCGGGGTGCGGCCGTCGACATTCCGGCCAAGCTCGACGACCGTGAGATCGAAGGCGAGATGCAGCGACTGCGGGCCCGCCTCCAATCGAGCCTCGACGCCAATCCGTTGGTTCTGCGCACCCGCGTCGATCCGGCGCGGGCGCCGCTCGACACCGGCCGCTCGTTCAAGGGCGGCGACTTCACCGGGGCGCCGTGATGCACGCTTTCGCCGCCCGCCTCGCTCCCGCCTCGCTCGCCGGGCTTCGCTTCGAGGTCGCCTCGGACGAGATCGAGGCCGGTCGTCGTCACGCCGTCCACACCATCCCCAACGGCGGCCACGTCGTCGAGGAGTTCGGAGCGCAGCCGCGGCGCTATTCGGTCACCGCCTATTGCGGCGGGGTGTCCGCCGCGGCGCGGGCGCAAGCGCTGCTCGATCTCGATCGGCGCGTCGGGCCTCATCTCCTGGTGCTGCCGACCGCCTCCGCCATGGTGGTGGTCGACCGGGCGACCAGGTCGTTCGACAAGGCTCGCCTCGGCTATGTCGCGGTCAATCTGACTCTCGTCGATGCCGGTGTGGTGTCGGCGCCCGGCTTCGGCGCTTCGCTGCTTTCCGGCGCCTCGCTCGCGGCACTCGACAATCGGGTGTTCGTCGCCGCGGCGGCGGCGCTGGCGCTCGTCGGCCCCTTCGTCGCCGCCTCGGTGCGATCGCTCCCCGCCGCCGGCGTCGGGTTCGAAGGCCCGGCGACCTCCGGCGGCATCGCCGCGGCGGCCCGTGTCGAGACGGTGCGCGGTCTCGTCGCCGGTGGGGGTGGCACCGTCCGCCCGTCCGAGGCGGCCGCGCGCGTCGTCGAGATCGGCGAGCGGATCGAGGCTCTTGCCGTCGCAGCGGTCGACCTCGTCGCGTCGCCGGAGGCATGGGGGTCTCTCGCCGCCGAGATCATGGGCGATCTCGCCGCGGTTGCCGACCCGTCGACATGGATGGCCCGCGCCGCCGGTCTGGCCACGGTCTCCGACCCTCTGCCGCCCCCGGCGGTGGCGACGGCGGCGACGGCCGCGGCCTCGTCGGCCGCCGAGATCGGCGCCCGCGCGCTCGCCGTCGCGTCGCTCGTGACCTTCGCCGAAGCGGCGGTGATGCGGACCTATGCCGACCGCGCCGCCGCGGTGGCGGTGCGCGCCCGCCTCGCCGAACTCTTCGCGGCCGAGATCGAGGATCTCGCCGGCCTCGCGCCGCCGCCGCTCGACCTCATCCGCGCCCTGATCGAGGTGCGCGACCGCACCGTGGTGGCGCTCCGCGCTCGGGCGACGACGTTGGCGCCGGTCGTCACCGTCTCGGCGTCGACGACCCGCCCGGCCCTCGTCTGGGCATGGGATCTCTACCGCGACCCGAGCCGCGCCGGCGAGATCGCGGCGCGCAACCGGATCGATCATCCTGGTTTCGTACCTCCGACCTTCGAGGCGCTGGCGCGATGAAGGCCTTCGAGACGGTGATCTTGTCGGCGGGCGGGGTGGATCTCCACCCGGTCGAGATCGAATGGGAGGCGTCGGCCTCCGAGGCGGCGCGGACGTTCAAGGCGACGATCACGCCGAAGGACGTCACCCGCGCCGGCATCACCGCTTTCGCCGCCGATGTCGCCGCCCTCGGTGTCGTCCTGGCGCAGGGTCCGGCCTGCACGCTGACCGCCTCGGGCACGTTGGTCCTCGACGGCTGGATAGAGCGCTACAATCCGACGTTGTCGTCGACCTCGCCGCGCATCGTCGTCGAGGGGCGGTCGAAATCGTCGCTGCTGGTCGATTCCTCGGCGATCCACCCGACCGGCGAATGGCGCGGCTCGAAACCGGCGGCGATCGTTTCGGAATTGGCGCAGCGCCACGGTGTCACACTCACCGACCGGTCTAAGGGATCGGTGGCGCGACGCCTCTTTCGCCTGACGCTCGGCGAGAGTGCGCTCTCGGCGGCATGGCGCCTCGCCCGCGTCGACGGCCACCTGATGACCGGCACCGCCGACGGCGGCGTCACCTATTACCGCGGCCCGCTCGGCCGCCATGCCGGCGGCCTCGTCGAAGGTGCGAACCTCTGCGAGGGCGCCGAGGCGGTGCACGACTGGTCGAAGCGGGCGAAGACACAGAAGGTCCGCGGACAGAAGTCGCGCGGCGCCGGCAAGGACGACGTCGAGATCGACGAGGAGGCAAAGGATGGCACCGTCCGCCGCCCGGTCGAGGTGATCATCGTCGCTTCGGAGGATATCGACGCCTCCGCCGCCGCCCGCCGTGCCCGCTGGCGCCGCGATCAGGCGGCCGGCGAGGGCCTGCGGATGATCGCCCCTGCCACGCTCGGTTGGCGCGACGCCGGCGGCAAGCTGTGGGAGCCCGGTCACCTCGTCTGGGTCGAGAGCCCCTATCTCGGGGTGGCGCAGGACATGGCGATCGAAAAGGTCTCGGCCCGTCAATCCGACGCCGGCACGACCGCCCATCTCGAGCTCGTCGACCCCCGCGCCCTCGGTGGCGACAAGGGCAAGGGCGGCAAGTCGGGCAAAGAGTGGGAAATGCCGGAATGAGGGACGCGATCCACGCGGCGCTCGTCCGCGCTCGCCTCGTCGAGATCGACGATGCGCCGGGGCTCCAGACCGTCACCGCCACCGGCCACAAGGGGACACGGTTCGGCGAGGTGTTGCGCCTGCAGCCCTTCGGCTTCACCTCGACTCCGCCGCCCGAGTCGGTCGGCGCCATTCTGCAACAGTCCGGCGCTTCCGAGCGCGCCTATGCCCTCGGCTTCGAGCACCCGGCCCATCGCCCGCGCGATCTCCCCCCCGGCGGCACTCGCATCTATGACGCCTCCGGGCAGGTGATCTCGATCGTCGAGCGCAAGATCCGCATCGTCGGCGGCGACGAGATCCACCTCTCGGCGGCGACCATCATCCTCGAGGGAACGATCAAGCTCGGCTCGCCCGGCGCCTCGAAGCCGGCGTCGATGCTCGGCTCGGTCGACACAGACGGCGATGCGCAGGTCTCCGGCCTCGCCACCAGGGTCTTCGTCGAATGAGTTGGACCATCTCGTTTCGCGACGCCGAAGCGACCGGCCCGGCGACGCCGCTCGATTGGGACACGGTCCTCGTCGCCGGCGACGGCCTCGCCTTCGATTGGGCGCTGGCGCCGCTCGACGGCCACGCCGACTCCGGCGGCCTCGTGTCGCGGGCGGCGCTCGCCACCGCCATCGTCCTGTCGCTGTTCACCGACGCTCGGGCCCCCGACGGCTGGCGGCCCGAGGTGGTCGACCGCAGGGGCTGGTGGGGCGATGGCCTCACCGAAGAGGGCGTCGAGCCCCTCGGCTCGTGGCTGTGGACGGTGCTCGAGAACGCTGTCGCCGACGAGGCGACGGCCTTAGCAGCCGAAGCCGAGGCCGAGCGCGCCTTGGCCTGGCTGGTGCGCGATCGGGTGGCGGCGAGTGTCGCGATCACGGCGACGGCCGACGCCGCTGCGCGCCGGCTCGACCTCACCGTGACGGTGCGCGCCACCTCCGGCGAGACGCTGCACGATCGAACCTACGACATCCTATGGAGGCAGGTGTGAGCTGGGTTGCCGAGACGACGAAGGCATGGGTCGATCGGGTCGCTGCCGCCTTCGAGGCGTGGTTGCCCGGCGTCGACGCGCGCCTCGCCCGCAACAACCTCGGGCCGACGGCGACCGCCATCGGCGGGGCACTGTGGCAGATCGACGCCAAGCTCGAAAAGGTCGCCCGCGATCGCTTCGTCCACCTCGCCGACGAGGAGGCGTTGGAGCGCCACGGCGCCGATTTCGCCTTGCCGCGCAAGCCGCCGGTGGCGGCGAGCGGCACGGTGATCTGCGTCTCCACCGAGGCCGTCACGATCGCCGCCGGTGCCATCCTGCGCCGAGCCGACGGGACGCGCTATCGCACCCTCGCCGCCGCGTCGATCGGCGGCGCCGGCCGCCTGACGATCGAGGTGCGCGCCGTCGACACCGGCGCCGCCGCCAACGCCGCCGCCGGCAGCGGGCTAGTCGCCCTCTCCGGCGTCGACGGCGAGGCGGCGTTCACGGTCGATGCCGCCGGCCTCGTCGGCGGCGAAGAAATCGAGGAGAAGGAATCCTATCGGGCACGGCTGCTCGAGCGCCTCGCCTTTCCGCCGCAGGGCGGCACCACCTCCGACTACTGGCGCTGGGCGCGATCCGTCCCGGGCTGCAGCGAGTGTTTCGTCTGGCCGCGCCGCGGCGGGGTCGGCCGAGTGGCGTTGTTCCCGGTGTTCGACGGGACGCGCCCCGACGGCATCCCGACCGCCGCCGACCTCGCCGCGGTGCGGGAGGCGGTCGAGGCCGAAGCGCCCGACGGCGCGCTGATCACCGTCTCGGCTTTCACGCCCGTCCGCGTCGACGTCACCGTGCCGGGGCTCGTCCCGACCTCGCGCGCTCTGCGTGAGACGATCGCCGCCGATCTCGCCAATCTCTTCGCCGCTGTCTCCCGTGTCGCCGGCGAGGCCGACGCTCACCCGAGCTTCCCGATGCGCGCCACCCCCTTCGCCTTCTCGAGGTCGTGGATCGAAGAGGTCGTGTCGCGGGCCTCCGGCGAGGCGCGCCACGCGCCGGTGGTGCCGACGGCCGACATCGTCCTCGCCCCAGGTGAGCGCGCCGTGCTCGGCAACGTAGGCTTCACCGCATGATCTGCCCCGACACCTCGGCGCTCGTCGACATGATGGCGCACTTGCTGCCGCGCGGCGCCGCATGGGGGGCGGTGTGGCGCGACGGATCGGTGATGCGGCGGTTCTTCTCGGCCGTCGCCGATCCGCTCGCCGTCCTCGAGGCGCGGCTCTGTGCCCTGCGCGACGAGTTCTTCTGTGCCTCGGCGACGCGGGCGACGCGCGACTGGTGGCTGACCGATCACGGTCTACCGGACGCCTGCGACCCCTATCCGGACCCTTGCGTCAAGCGCGCTTCGCTCGCCGCGACCCGCTGCGAACGCTGGGTGGCGCTCGCCGCCGCTGCCGGTTGGTCGATCACCTGCCACGAGGTCCGCCCCTGCGGCGGCCGCGCCGGCGGTTTTCGCGCCTCGTCGAGTAGGGCGCGGTCCGGCGACCGGTGGAACGGGCCGACGGTGGTGATCACCGTCGCCCTTGCCGCTTCGCCCGCTTTCGTCGCCCCGCGCTTTCGCCCGGCCCGCGCCGACCGCTATCGCGCCGGTCAGGCGGTCGGCTGCAGCCCGGACATCACGCCTTTCGTCTGTCTACTCGAACGCCTGATCCCGGACCATGTCGCCCGGGAGTGGAGGACCCTCTGATGTCCGACGACTTCTTCGGCCCCGCCAGCGATGGCGCCGTCACCACTCGGCCGGTACTGGCACCGCAAATGGTACGAGCCGGAGGCGCGCCGACCTTCTTCGCCCCCTGCTCGGACGAAGATACCGACGACGGCACCCAAGTGTCGGCCGAATGGCTGAATCTGATCGTCACCAACCTCGACGCCGTCCGCGCCGCCGCCGGTATCGGCGCAGGCGACGAGCCACCCGGCTCGGCCGGTGTGCTGCTCGCCTCGATCCTGGAGCTGATCGCCACCGCGATCGCGGGAATGGATCTCTCCGCCTACCTCGCCAAGGCGGGTGGCACGCTCACCGGGGGTGGCCACATCTCCGATCCGATCGACCCAGAGGCGGCCGATCACCTGGTGCGGCTCGGATATTTGAACTCCCGCCTCGGGGGGCTCGGAGGTGGTGGCGGCGTCACCCTCCCCGCCAACGCCGCCGGATGGCTGCACAACGACGGGGCGGGGGGGCTCGGCTGGACCACACCGCCCGGCTCCTACACCTACGGCGGGCTCGGCACGACGATCGTCAAGTCGTCGCTCACCGCCGTGCCGACCCCGACGCTCGACTCGACCACGACGCTCGTCGTCGGCGGCATCTCGGGGACCTACAAGCTGGCCTATATCCAGCGGGTCCAGTGGTTCGGCGACGACGTCTCTCTGCTCAACTATGTCCTCGTCTACGTCCGGGTGCTGTGATGCCGACCATCCTTTCGATCACCAACCCCCGCTGGTCCGACGCCGCCCAGACCGGGGTACTCGTCGACGTCGAAACCGTCGAGTTTGGCGCGATCGAGTTCGTGGCAATGGCGAGCGATGTCGAGCCGCACGGCCGGCAGATCCACGCCGCCGCGCTCGCCGGCACTTACGGCGAGATCGCCGCCCATGTGCCGCCGCCGCCTGCTCCGCCGCCCGGCACCGCCGACCTGAAGGCTGCCGCGGCGGCGAAGCGATGGGCGGTCGAAACCGGTGGCATCGCCGTCGGCGGGGCCACCATCGACACCAGCCGCGAAAGTCAGACGATGATCGCCGGGGCCTATGCCTATGTGCAGGCCCAGCCGGCGACGACGGTCGAATACAAGACGGCGTCGGGATGGGTGACGCTCGACGCGGCGGCGATGACCGCCATCGCGCTCGCCGTCGGCGCCCACGTCCAGGCGTGTTTTGCCGCCGAGCGGGGGGTGTGCGAGGCGATCGACGCCGGCACGATCACCACCCTCGCCGCGGTCGACGCGGCGTCCTGGCCGGCGAACGGGTGACGCCATGGCCGTCCTTCCGAAAATCGACCTCGCCGTCCGCAACAACGTCGACGGGGTGTGGGCGCGCGACGTGTCGGCGATCCTCGCCGCCGATCCCGAAGCGGCGACGGCGTCGTGGCGGATGCAGGTCCGATCGGTGGCGGACGACCACGGCGTCGTCCTCGACATCCCCGCGACCCACGGCAGCATCGATCTGGTCGCCGGGGTACTGATCCACCGGGTGCCGCTTTCGGTGATGCGCACCCTCGAGGCCGGCACCTACGTGTGGGACGGCCTCTACGTCACTGTCTCGGGCCGCACCGTGCCGTGGGCGGCCGGGGCCTTCGTCGTCGAACAAGGGGTGACGCGATGACCGTCTCGACCTGGATCGTCACCAACGAAGAGCTGCCCGACAACCCGCTCCCGGTGCCGGTGCCGGTCGACATCTCGACGGCTCTCGCCGTCGCCGTCGATCGCGCCGCCGCGGCCACGTCTGCGGCGGCGGAAGCGGAAGCCGCGGCGGCCTCGATCGGCGCCCCGGCATGGGAGGCCATCACCGGCAAGCCGGCGGCTTTCCCCCCGACGGCGCATGGCCACGTGATGGCCGATGTGTCCGGCCTGGCAGCCGCATTCTTGGAAAAAGCCAACGTATCAGATGCCGTTTTGGCCGGCGACACCATCTCTGGAGGAAGTTTCTGATGGCAAAAACTCTAACGATCCAGATGCGCCGGTCGGCGACCGCCAGCGCGGTGCCGGCGACGCTGCTGGCCGGTGAGCCGGCTGTCAACGTCAGCGACAAGAAGCTCTATTCGAGCGACGGCTCGACGGTGTTCCAGGTCGCTCCGTCGATGACGGAGCATGCGGCGAAGGCGTCGCTTGTGTCTCCCACCTTCACGGGGACGCCAGCATCGACCACGGCGGCCGTCGACACGAATACGACGCAGGTGGCGACGACCGCTTTCGTGGTCGGACAGGCGGCTTCGGCGACCCCCCTCGTCGACGGTACGGCGGCTGTCGGGACATCGACGCGATTCGCGCGGGCGGATCATGTCCACCCGACGGATACGACGCGAGCCCCGCTTGTGTCTCCCACCTTCACGGGGACGCCATCGGCCCCGACTGCGGCTGTGGGGACGAATACGACGCAGGTGGCGACGACCGCTTTCGTGGCGACCGCAGTCTCCAATCTCGTCGCATCCTCCCCGGCGGCTCTCGACACACTGAACGAGCTGTCGGCGGCTCTCGGAAACGACGCGAACTTCGCTACGACCATGACCAACGCGCTGGCAGGGAAGGAAGCGACCTTCACGGCAATCGACGGCGGAACGTACTGAGGGCCGATAGATGGCAAAGTCTGCGACGATTCAGCTGAAGAAGTCGGCGACCGCCAATGCGGTCCCGACGGCACTCGCCGTGGCCGAGCCCGCCCTGAACACAGCCGACAAGAAGCTCTATTCGAGCGACGGCTCGACGGTGTTCCAGGTCGCTCCGTCGATGACGGAGCATGCGGCGAAAGCGTCGCTGGCATCGCCGACGTTCACCGGAACGCCGACAACGCCCACCCCCGCGACCGACGACAACTCGACCAAGGTCGCCAACACGTCGTGGGTCCGTGGCGTCATCGCCGCGATTTCGGCCGGTGTCACCACGTGGATGGGGCGCTCTGGGAATATCACGGCCGCCGATGTCGCGGCCGACGTCAACACGGCGTTCAGCTCGACGACATTCGTCGCTGGTGTCGGCGCAAAGCTCGGAGCGGGGAATGCGCTGTTGTATGCAGACGGCGACAACCCGGTTGCACGCTCTGGTGCGGCAGGGAGCGAGAAGTATTTCCGCTTCGAATCCAACGGCAATTTCCGCTCCGTAAATGGCGGTCTCATCGCGGAAAACGGGTCGGTTCATGCGATCGGTGGATCAATCCGGTCTATTCGCCCGAGCTACCCACATATTATTTTCGAGTCGACCGGCAATGCGGTGGATGCCAAGAAGTGGATCGCGTTTGGCGCTCCCTCTGGCCAACTTATCTTCGCTACACATAATGACGCGGAGAGTTCGTCGTTTAACGTAGCTGTCCTAAATAGGGACGGGTCTGCGACGCTTTCGGGACCGATGACCGTTTCCGGCCTCAAGTGGTCCGCGGCGATCAACCTCGCCGCCGCCACAAACCTGGACACCATCACGGTCGCCGGTTTCTACGATCTCGAAACCCCAGTCAATGGACCGCCCGGGGCGACCGATTGGATCTATCTCGAGGTCCAAAGACACAGCGGAAATGCTTTATGGTGCCTCCAGAGGGCAACGCGGCTCGGAGCAGATGGGAATAAACAACCCCTCACATGGCAACGGATCTACATCAACGGCGTATGGGCGCCGTGGTATCCGGTTTCCGGCTTTGTCTCGCCCCAGCACTACGGCGCCGATGGTGATGGCATCGGCGACGACACCGTCGCCCTCACTTCTGCGCTCAACTCCGGTCTTCCCGTTTTTCTGGCCGGGCTCTATCGCACGACGGCACTCGTCTCCGCCTCGCTCGCCGGCCGCAACGGCCTGCTCGTCTATGGCACCGGGTCGTCGGCGAAGATCATCCTCGACAGCGCCACGGCGCGGCTCGAGATCAACAACATCGATCCGGACAACCCGTGGGGCGTCAACCAGGATCAGGTGATCCTCCGAGATTTCGTGGTCATGCCCACCGTGCAGACGAGCGTCGACGTGCTCACCCTGTCGGGGGCGACCGGCGACATGGGCTCGTCGTCGCCGGGAATGGAGATCTCGAACGTCCATATCACGCCGTTGGCGACCGACAAGGGCTCGTCGGGGGCGCAGTTCCGGCTCCACAACATGCGCAACGGCAAGGTGCGCGGCTGCACCGCCTCCGGCCGGTACTATCAGTTCCAGGGTGTCGGCCTGGACATCACCTCGGACGCCGGGTCGGCCGGTGTCGAGATCGACATCTCCGAGTGCAACATGAACCACCTGCAGACCGGCTATCGGATCGAGGCCTCCGGGGGCTCTACCCCCAACGACGACCCGGAAGGGATCTCGATCCACAAGTGCCGCGGCATCGCCGTCGATCGCGGTGTCTGGGCCTCCAACGGCCCGGAGGATTATGGCGGGTGGCTCATCATCGCCGATTGCCACATGAATTTCCGCGAGAAGGGAATCTACGCGCCGGGTATCCGCCTCCCGATGATCCATCACAACTACCTGCTCGCCCAGGGGACCGGCTACACCACGGTGCACGGCATCGACACCGAGATGGGCCAGGGCCTCGGCCAGTACGGCTCGATCGACCACAACCGCATCAACTTCGAGGGCTGCTCGGCGGCGACCCGTGTCGGCATCCGGGCACAGATCACCCCCGGCCAGACCTCGAACGCCAAGACCCTGGTCTCCGACAACATGGCCATCCTCCCCACCACCGGCTACGACATCGCCGCCAACAACATCGCCAGGAACAACGACGTCATCTGACGGGGGTGGGTGACGTCGACGGCCTATGACCTCCATTCATCGGTCAACGGCGACAACAGCGCGGTGTGAGAGCCATGAGCCGGTTCGATCTCCTCCTCGCCTGCTGGCGGTCGGGGCAGATATCTCCCGCGCAATGGGAGGATCACAAGCGCTCCGATCCGCTCTTCGCCGCACGGCTCGAACGGCGCGGCCTGTGACCCATCCTCTCGAAAGGTGAACCCATGCCCAGCCGATCCTCGGCGGGCTCGCTCGCGCGCCTCGTGGCCGCGGCGGGCCTTGCCGCACTCCTGCTCGCCGGGGGCATCACGATCTGCCTCGCCGAGGACGACCCGGCGGCGCGGCCTGTCCATGCCGCCTCGCTCGGCGACCAGTCGACGGCGCTCGGGGCTCCGAGGTATGGCCGCGACCTCGTCTCGATCGCCAGTCGTCACATCGGCAAGCGGGCGGCCGATCTCGGCCTGCCGCGCCGCCTGTGGTGCGCCGACTTCGCCAATCTGGTGCGCCGTGAAGCGGGCCTCCGTCCCGTCCCGTCCCGCCTTGCCCGCGATCAGGTCCGGATCGGACGCCGCCTTTCTGAGCCGCGTGTTGGTGCCATCGCCGTGATCTCGCGCCGTGGTGGGCGGCTCGCCGGGCACACCGGCATCATCAGGGGCTTCGACGAGCACCATGTGGTGCTGATCTCCGGCAATTCCATCGGCCGCCGTGTCGCCGAGGAGTCCGTCTCCCGATCGCGGCTCATCGCCATCGTCGACCCTAGTTGAGGTGACACATGACCATCTGGACCGTCGAGGGTCACAGGCTCTTCGCCGACGGCTGCCCTGTGCCGTTCCGTGCCTCGCCGAACATCGGCGGGAAAATCGCCGAGCACCGGCTGTTGCTCCACCACTTCACCTCCGGATTCTACGCCGGCTCGATCGAGTGGTTGTGCAATCCGGCGGCCAAGGCGTCCGCCCACCTCGTCGTCGGTGAGGGCGGGGAGGTGACGCAGCTCGTGCCTTTCGACCGAGCGGCATGGCACGCCGGAAAGTCGGCATGGGGCGACATCACCGGCTCGGTCAACCCGGTGTCGATCGGCATCGAGATCGCCAACCTCGGCGACCTCGACGGCTCTCCTGGTCACTACACCTTCGCCGGCCATGCCGTGCCGGACGATCGGGTGATCATGGCGCGGCACAAGGCCGGTGGCGCGGCGCGGCCTTGGCACACCTATCCGGCGGCTCAGATCGCAGCGGTGATCGGCATCTCGCGGGCGCTCCAGGCGGCCTATGGCATCCACGAGTTGCTCGGTCACGAGGACGTGGCGCCGGGCCGCAAGGTCGACCCTGGCCCGGCATGGCCGATGGACATGGTCCGTGCCGCGGTGATGACCCCGGCGACGGCGCCGGTCTTCATCCCACCCCGACCGCCGGAGCCGGTGGCCGAGGCGCCGGTCCCGAACGTGGTCGAGACGCCGAAGGATGTGCAGCGGGCGCTCGTCGCCCTCGGCTACGGCCCGCTCGTCATCGATGGCGACATCGGCCCGGCGAGCGAAGCGGCGGTGCGGCGGTTTCAACTGGTCGCCGGCCTCGCCGTCGACGGAGATCCGGGGCCGAAGACCAGGGCGGCGCTGGCCCGCGCCATGACCAGGAGGACGTGATCATGAGGACTGCGCTCAAGGGCTATCGGACGATAGTCCTGTCGACGGCCGTTGCGGTCAACGGCTTCCTCCAGGCGACCGACTGGACCGTGCTCGGCTTCTCGGCGCAGACCGCCGGGTGGATCGTCATGGTGCTCGGTGTGGTCGGAATCATCCTCCGCTTCTACACCGACACGCCGGCCGGGCGGAAGGAGTGAGGTCGGCCATGTCCTGGCTGCTTTCCCTCCTCTCCTCGTGGCTGCCGAGCCTATGGCTGGTTCCGGCCCTCGCCGCGGCCGGACTGTGGGTCTACGCGTGGTGGGCGCCTGGACGCATCGCCGCCGAGGTGGTGCGGGTCGGCTCGCTCGGGCTCGTCGGGTGCGCGGTCTATCTCTGGGTCTATGCCGACGCCACCGCCGCCTGCGAGGCGCGCGTGGCGGCGGCGACGACGGCGGAGACCGAGCGGCAGAGGCAGATCGTCGGCGACGCGCTCACCCAGGCGCGGGCCGAGGGCCGGGCGGCGATGGACGAGGCGGCCAAGGCGCGCGACGACCTCGAGGCGGCCCTCGACGCCATCGACCACGCCCCCGGCCCGTCAACCCCTGACGCGCCGAAGTGCGGGCTGTCGGCCCGCTGGACGAAGGCTATGAAATGACCCGAATCGCGACCGTCATCCTCGCCGCGTCCCTCGCCGGCTGCACCTCCGTCGCGGTGCCCCCGCGCAATCTCGCGCCGCTCGACCTCACCCTGACGCGACCGTGCTCCGCCCCTGCCAAGATCCCCGGACGCGATCTCACCGAGCGCGAGGTCGCCACCCTGTGGGGCGGTGATCGCCTCGCCCTGAAGGACTGCGCCCGCCGCTTCGATGCGACGGTGCGGGTCTATCAAGAGCGCGACCGACGCTTGTCCGGCTCCGGTGAGTGACGACACCCGTTGTCGGTCCCCGGACGGCGTTCGTGTGCAACCATCCGGGATTTCCGGATGGTTCATCTGTCAAGTAATCCTTGACACATCAACGCCCCGCTGAGCGGCCACGGCGAGGGTGAGGCCATAGGCCGCCAGATCCAAGATCGACTGACCCTTGCCCGAAGGATCGAACAGTGGACGACCACATGACCATCACCGCGCTCGGTATCGCCCCGAAAGTGCTCGCTTCCTCGATCGTCGGTTCAGCCGTCGGCATGGTCCTCGGCTCCGGAGCTTGGTGGGAGCGACTGACGCGAGGTTTCGTCGGTTGTGCTGCTGCCATCTTCGGGCACCCGATCGGTGGGCGCGTGCTCGGGGCAGGCCTCGACATCGCCTTGCCCGACAAGTGGATGCCACCCCAGCCGGACCTCGACGTCTCCGCCGGATTCTTGATCGGCCTCGTCGGCATGATCGCCTGCCAAGCGGCGATCAATGCGGTGACGGCGGCGAAGGAAAAGGTCGATGACGTCGTCGACGACTACATCGGCGAGCACGTCGGAAAGGGAGAGAAGTGAGCCTACCCGACCTCACCGACGACGACCTCCTCGCCTATCGCTTGGTCGAGCGCACCCAGCGTGCCGCGGACGCCGCTGGGCGCGACGTCCGCGTGCTTCTCGCCCTGACGATCGTCCGCCTCGATCGGCGGATGGTCGATGACTATGTGGCCGGAGAGCCGCTGGTGGCGGCACGGGCGGGCACGGGCACGTGATCGAAACAGGAACAGAGTGCACGGATTTTGCTCGCGCGCTCTCTGCCGGTTCTTGCGGTGTTCTTCCGGTTCTTGCCGGATGAGCCGGGCCGCCGTTTCAAAAATGATGTTTCATTTCAATGAGTTGATGGTGCTGCGAGAGAGGATTGAACTCTCGACCTCTCCCTTACCAAGGGAGCCGGCGCATTACGAGAAAACGGCAGTTTTCCGCCGTTTCTCCTTCCTACCCCCACCCGACTGCACAGATCGTGCACAAGCCGGCCGGATCGACGGCAGTGCAGCAACGGCCTTGACGAGGGCGTCTCGCGGCACGTGCGCATAGCGCCGGCCGGTGTCCGACGATGCGTGCCCCATCAGCTCGTCCCTGATGCGCTCGCTCACGCCGCGGGCCGTGAGCCACGTCGAGAACGTGTGCCTCAGCGTGTGCGGCGTCACGCCTTTGACCCCGGCACGCCGGCACATCCCTGCCCAAGCCGTTTTGGCCTGCCCCCCGGCTTCCTTCCCGGTGTCGCGATATGGCGCGCCCTTCTGCGTCCGGAACACAAGCCCGGAGCGGTGGCGCAGGTTCGCAAGCTCGGTGATGAGGCTCGGATGCAGAGGGACGCCGCGGCTCTCGCCATGGCGTTTCGTGCCGCGGAACACCACCCATGCAGCCCCGAGGTCGACATCGGCCCAGTCGAGATAGAGTGCCTCGGACATCCGCGCACCGGTCATCACCAGGAACCGGACCAGAGGGGCGAGGTGCGGCGCGGCGGCGCCGAGAAGGCGGCCGACCTCATCCTCCGTCACCCATCGATCGCGCGGCTTGGCGGTCATCTTCGGCCGCTCCCATCGCCTCATGTCGCAGAGCCCGCGCGTCTGTGCCTTGCTCCAGATCGCGATGAACGGGGTGTAGACCTGCCGATTTCGGGTCTCCGCCGAAGCGCGCGGGTAGAGTGTGCGCGCGGCCTTGTCCAATTCGAGTTGCCCGATCGCCGATAGTTTGGTTGTGCCGAAGTGCCCGATGAGACCGGACCACTTTCCCGTCTTGCAATCGACCTTGCCGACGAACCGCGGGCTCCCACCGGCCTCGAGATAGATCGCCGCCGCCTCCGCGAAGGTTACGACCGCGCGGTCTCCAAACACACTACGTTCGAGGAGTTCCGCCTCCCTCTTGATGCGGATCGCGTCGGCGAGGTCTTCTCGGTCAGTGCCCGTAGTTTCGAAAATACTGCGGCCTCGGACGGTGCCACGAATGTACCAGAAGGGCGACCCGGCACGGCGGGTGAGGGAGATGGGCACGAGAGAGCCTCCATCAGGGCGGCGATGTCGGCCTCGGTGAACAGCTTCCGGCGGCCGAGGGTCCGATAGTAGGGGCGGCCTCGGAGAAAGTCTTGCATCGTTCGGCGCGATACACGGAAGATCGCGGCGACCTCGTCGAGGGTGCGCAGATGCGTCTGGGCGACGCTGGGCGGTGAGAGCCGCTCAGGCATCAGAACGTCTCCCTCAGAGGATCGGTATCGGGGCGGGTCTTGGTAGCGGGGAACGTCGCAAGGATGCGCCGAGCGGCTTCCTCCCCGACCCGCCATTCTTCTTCCGTCGGTGATCCGCCGTCCGGAGGGACGAGGCAGGCGCACTTCGCGATCTCCGCCGCCCGCCATCCGATCTCCGGAGCCACGACCGCCAGGATCTTCCGGGCGACGTGACGGCTCATCCCCCACCCCGCTTGCTCGCGGATCGCTTCGATCAGATCGTCGTCGTTCATCAGATCCTCCACCTCCGCTTCTTCGCTACGGCGCAACGGACGGGAGCCGGCTTGAGATGTGGCCCCCTGCACCATGCGGGCGACCTCAAGATGTGCCGTGCGGCGGGGTTCGTGCTGATCGGGCTCATCTCGAACTCGATGCACCATCTCATATTCATCCGGATCAGATCTCGGGCCTTGTCACGCTTCATGGCTGGCCCCCGTGGCAAGGGCGGCGCGGATGGCGTCGGCGGGCGTGTCGCCCTTGCCCTTCACCCGCCATTCTCGGTCGTTGATGCCCCCAAACTCCTCCAGAACTTGCCAGCACTGCTCGGTATCGTCGTCATCGGCAAAGAACGGGCACTTGTAATTCAGCGTCCAACCTTTGTGCTTGCCGAAATCCGCAAGAATGTCCGGCTCGGTCGGCTCGCGCGGGCAGATGACGTAGCCGGCGGCGGAGATGGCGGCGAGGGCGGCGTCGGCCCATCCCGCGGCTATAGCTGAGGGGTTGACTGGTCCACTGTACGGCTTAGCAGGGGCCATTACAGCTTCGCCGATCGCCCTTGCCACGATCTTCCGCAGATCGGCGGAGACGGAAGTGGCTGACACGCTGCCGGCGCTCGCAAGCCCGGTCGCGATCAGCAGCGGATCGATGCACGACAGAAACGCGTTGCGCCACGCTTCCCGCTTCCGCCGGATGTTCTCGTGCGGGTCTTCGGTCTCCTCCCACGCATATGCGAACGCCTGCATCGTGTCCATGATGCCATGGTGCTCGTCGAAGAACGCCGCAGCCGCGGCGCGGAGATCGGCAAAGACGGCGGTGGCGGCTACCCTTTCGGAAGAGGGCGTTGCGGCCATGAGTGCAAGCGCACGAATAACAAGCCCGATATTCGACGGGTGCACGTCGAAACCTCTGCGGGTGTCGGCGCCGCATATCTCATCCGCCAGCGCGGCGGCGCGTTCACGATCGGTCATTGAGCGTCTCCTCGATCTCGGTGGCGATGGCACGGGCGTCGGTCAGCACTGCGTATGTACAGCGCGGGCCATCTGCTCGGATTTCTGCGTGCCGATCGGCGAGATCGGCGCCCCTGGCGAACGGCCTCAACGCCCCCCCCGCCCGCCTCAGCAGGCCCTCGACTTGGTCGAGCTTTGTCCGAAGCGCCTTGATCTGCTCGTCTTGAAGCCGGATTGTCTCGTCCCGACACTCGATGCCGTCTGGAATCGAACCCCGCTCTGCGTAAGGGACGGCGACTTTTCCAAACTCTTTCCCGACGGTCTGGTATATGCAATCGATTTCGAGCCGGGCATGGCACCGGGTGACCTCGTCGAGAAGGGCGATGATGTTGCGGGGCTGCGCGGCGACGAGGAATTGGCCGTCGAACACCGGGTTCGGGCTCTCTACGCGGCATAGCGTGCCACTCCCCCACCCGTCCCTTGTCGAGAACGCGATTTCAGGACGATTGCCTCCTGGAATGAAGATCCACTCCCCCGGTGTCGCCTTCTCGGCGATCTCACGCAGCTTCTTCGTGTCGATCACGGCGTGTCTCCTTTCCGGATGGCGGCGGCAATGCGGGTCGATGCTTTTCTTGCCCCGCGCGAGTACCGCCCATCGTAGACGTGCGGGTTGCAAAACAAGGCTTCTTCCATGTCAGCAATCGTCGCGCACCGCTCCCGCTCGGCGAGGATCGCGCGGGCGATCGTTTCGACATCTTCTGTGTCGAAGAAAGGCTTCCCGACGTCATCAAATGTGGGATACAGTGCGTGTGTCACATCGCGCGCCTCGCGCATCACGTCTTCCGGGATCGCCCGGTCGGTGTCGTCAGTCATGTGCGGTCTCCTTCTCGAAGCGCACCGAGACGCCGGCCCGCGTGAATTTCACGAGCGCCTTGTTGCCGAGCGACCGGTTCAACACGACGACCTCGCTACTGCCGCGCGGGCGTTCGTTCGCCGCGATGCCAATCGCGGTTGCTATCAACGGGAGATCTTTGAGCTCAGCTCCGAAGATGGTGATGCGGTTAGTCATGTGCGGGCTCCTTCGACTCCGGTCTCCGAATCCACATCGGGCGCCCGCCGACCCGCGACGTCTCGATCAGCCCGCGCTCGACCAGCCGCTGGAGAGCTTGATCGACGACACGGAACGTCTCACGCTCGTCGATTCTCGGGCTGTGGTGTGATTCGAACAGGGTGATCAGCGATGAGAAGCTTCTCGGGGCACTGCCAAGGAGGCGGAGAACGGAAGCCTCTATCTCGGCGTTTACGTTGTCAGTCATGTGCGGTCTCCCGGCGCTCCACGCGCCCATCGAATTTCCGTTTGAACAAGCTGGCCTTCGAACCCATCATCGGGCGGCATCTGCGGGGCTTGCTGGCGGGCGTCTCCGCTCGCCCGGCCTTCGCTTCCATCACCTCGGTGAACGCCGCCTGAGCGGCCCGCAGGCGCTTGGATTTGGCGATCCTCGGCACGTCGACCTTGGCGGTCTTCTCCCGGTGCTCGGATCTGAGACGCGGCACGAGGTTCCACGGCTCGTTGCCGCCGCCCTCGGCGTGAGGCACCACAGCGTGGTCGAAATCGAATCGGCCGATGATCTGCTCGGGTGATAGGCGTTTGCTCTCCTCGTGGGAGATGACCGGCACAGCCCGGCCGGTCTCGTCGAAGCGCACCATCTGGCAGAGCGCCGACGCGAGTTTCTCGGTGAGGGTCGGGCGCTTGCGGGGGCGGGTCATGCCGCATCCTCCTTCATCACCGGGTCCTCGATCGCCCCGCGTCGCACCAGTTCGAAGAACACGCGCCGGCACCTCGTCGCATCGTCGAATGCACCGTGGAACCCGACGCGCCGGGGCAGACCGAGCAACGTCTCGCCGGCATCGTCCAGAGACGGGCGCTTGTAGGCATCCGGATCGCTCGGCATCGGCAGACGGCAGAACGGCAGGCACGGGGCCTGGATGTCCGTCCAGACCAGCCCCGGCCGCGTCCAGGCCTTGATGCTCGCCTCGGCGCGACGCCGCATGAGCACGCCGAGCAGCACGTTACGGTCGAACTCGATGTTGAACCCGACCACCATCCCGCCGAACGGGACCTGATTGATCATCCCCACCAGCACGCCGAGCGCCGCCGTCTCGGAGACGCCGCCACGGCCCGCCATCTCGTTGGTGATGCCGTGGACCGCGGTCGCCTCGGGCTTGATCCGCCGGCCTTCCGATCTGATCTGCGTCGCGATGTGGGAGAGCGTCCGGCCCTCGAGGTCGGTCAGTTCCGCCCCGATCGACACCGCCCACGGCTGAGACGGGTCGTCGAGCGGCTTGTGGGAGTCGACGAGGCCCGAGGTCTCGGTGTCGATGAACAGCAGAGCCGGGGCGCCCATCACACGCCCCCCGGAAACGCGTTGTGCTCGACGCCGTCGAGGAGGCGGCCGGCGGCGCGCTTGCCTACGCGGACGACGCTGTGATGAGGGTCCATCTCGTCGCACCATTGCGGGTAGTCGACGTAGTTCCACCTATGGTCACCCTCCGTTCCCCATCTGTCGGTCCACTCGGCCCATCGGTACCGGGACTGCTCCTGGCTGTCGTCGATGCCGTCCCGTGCGCCGACTTGTGGCATCCACTCGCCCCACTGTTTCATCATGAATGGCGTTCCGGCGGCGGCGCACTGGTCGCGGATGGAGCGCACCCAATCCGGGTGCATCGGCCGGGCGTCGGGACCGCTTTCGCCGCCGCAGATGACCCAATCGAGCGACATGACGGTGGATGTCACCGAGGCTGGAGCCCCGCCGGCATCGTACGGCCCGTGCTCCTTGACGACCTGCACGGCGCGGTTCCACGGGCATTGTTCGTCGCGAGGAGTGCGATCGCTCTTGCAGCGGCCTCCGAACCCGTAGCCATCGTCGCATCCTTCGCAGACCTCGGCGGGGTCGAGCCAGCTCTCTAGATTGATCTTTCCCAACATCGGTTCGATGCTTACGAACCGCTTCGCCGCCGCGGTGTCGAGCAGAACGGGGATGCGCTCGTCGGCCATCCGCTGATTCTCGGCGGTGACGCCGAGCCAGACGTTCGGCAGAGGCAGACCGGGACATTCGACGTGGTAGAGGTCGCGGTGCTCCTGCGTCGTCGCAGGGTCGAGCGTCGCCATCGCCTGATGATGAGAAATCGGCCATTTCCCGCGTGGAACGACATCCATCAGCCGTCGAAAGGTCATGCTCTCGATATAGTCCCGCATCCGTTCCGGCCGCTTGGTCAGCACCTGAAACGTGTGCTGCGGCGCCAGCGCCATGACGGCGAAGATGCGGTCGATCCACGTGTCCGGCACCGCCTCGTGGAAGAGGTCGGACATCGAATTGACGAAGATCCTCCGCGGACGGCGCCAGCGCATCGGCTGAGTCAGGACATGGTCGGGGGCGGCGCGGATCTCGCCGGTCCACACCGGCTTGCCCTTCACCGTGGTGACGGTGTCGGCATAGTGGGTGGCGCGGCCGAGGCCGGCGGCACAGCGCACGATGCGTGCGGCCTGGGCCATGGCGTAGCAGTTGGTGCAGGCGGGCGAGACGATGGAACAACCGGCGATCGGGTTCCAAGTCGCGTCGGTCCATTCGATTCCGGTCTTGTCCGACATCACGCCACCTCCCCGATGATCTGATTGACCGCGCGTTCGCAGGCGTCGATGCTGATGGTTCCTCCGACGCGGTTCTCGTGTTGAGCCCAGATCCGGCGACAGGCCGTATCCATCGCCGATCCTTCCTGCGGCATCTCGTGGCTGGTCCAGAAGGCGGCGTCATACGTCTTCATGCCGACCTT
>ERZ1645187.1500-NODE-1500-length-21417-cov-9.804372_pt1 | contig 21417 bp, 12 predicted proteins | sample MGYA00575352_ERZ1645187 | MGnify/ENA primary metagenome ERZ1645187 (study PRJEB40837, sample SAMN11349314) | freshwater sediment metagenome | isolation source: river sediment | host: Sediment | place: India: Wazaribad , New Delhi | collected 2017-02-21 ... | reverse complement strand
CATTCCACCCGAAAACGACCCGGGCTCATTTCCAGCCGCTCAAAAATGGATTCCAACCGCTTCGCGCGTTTGGCACCCACAACCTGACCGGTGATGTAATGGCAGTCTTGTGGATGGCAGCCGGAATAAAGGATGGCCCCTGCCCCCAGGCGGTAGGCTTCGTAAATAAAATCGGCGTCCATGCGGGCAGAACACATGACTTTGATCCCGCGCTCGTTGGCGGTGTACTCAAAGTGACTGGTGCCGGCCAGATCAGCGCCGCCATACGAACACCAGTGGCAGCGCAACGCCAGGATCTTTTTGTGAGGTTCTTCCGCCAAAAGTGTGCGGATTTGGGACAAAATTTGAGCGTCAGTGTAGTGCAGCTGCGTGATCGCGTCATGCGGGCACTCTCCAACGCAGGCCCCACAGCCATGGCATTTGGCGCTGATCACCTCAGCGGCCTTACCGCGCTCGTAATCAATGGCACCATATGGGCAGGAGCGTTCACAAATCCCGCAGGCTTTGCCTTCGGCACTGACGCAGCGATCCGGCCAGACGGTGGCAATCGTCGGTTCAATCTGCCAGGTTTTTGAATGCAGAATGCGTGATGCGCGCGCGGCGGCAGCCGAGCCTTGGGCGACGCTGGCGGGAATGTCTTTGGGGCCCTGGCAGGCGCCGGCGAAGAAAATACCATCTGTTGGGCTGTCAATCGGGCGCAGCTTTGGGTGGTATTCCATAAACCAGCCGCCCGGGCTCTGGGCAACATTCAGCACCGAGCTCATGTGGTTTTGATCGGGTTGGGGCACGGCGGCCTGATTGAGTATGACCATATCGTACTCATGTTCAACTACTTTGCCCAAGGAAATATCCTCACTATGAATGTAGAGGTTGTGGCTTTGGGGGTCTTCGGTGATCATGGCCGGACGGCCTTGAACGAAATGGATACCCATGGCCCGCGCGCGATTATAAAATTCTTCATAACCCTTCGAAGGTGTGCGGATGTCCATATAATAGATCGTCAGGTCGACAGCCGGGTTCATTTGTTTCAGCAGAACCGCATTTTTGATGGAGTACATGCAGCAAAAATTGGAGCAGCTCTCGTTGAAACGCTTATCGCGTGAGCCGACACAGTTGATGAAGGCCAGTTTCTGCGGCCTCACATTGTCGCTCGGCCGGATCAGACTTCCGGCGGTCGGGCCAGCCGAATTGTTCAGCCGCTCCAGCTCCATGGAGGTGATCACATTGGGATAGCGGTTATAGCCATATTCTTCCATCGGGGATGGATCAAAATGACTGAACCCGGTTGCTACGATAATTGCGCCGATTTCTTCTTCGATCAGCTTGTCCTGCATGCTGAAGTCGATGGCTTCCAGCGGCCCGCAGGCCTCAACGCACTTGTAGCAGTGAATGCAGGCGTCCAGGTCAATGTTGTAGACCAAAGGTACAGACTGACTCATCGGGATGTATGCCGCCTTGCGCGGGGCAAGATTCATCTCGAAGTAATTGGGCACCTCAACCGGACAGACTTTGGCGCAGGCACCGCAGCCATTACAGCGGTCAGCACGAACGTATTTGGCTTTTTCGCGCAGGGTGACTTTAAAGTTTCCGACGAAACCTTCGACTTTTTCGACTTCAGTATAAGTTTTGACATCAATTAGGGGCTGACGCGCCGCGTCAACCATTTTGGGCGCAAGAATTCATATACTGCAGTCCATCGTTGGAAAGGTCTTGTTGAGCTGCGCCATGACCCCTCCAATCGTTGGTTCTTTTTCTACCAAAACTACCGGAATGTTTTGTTCTGCCAGGTCAAGCGCGGCATTGATGCCAGCGACACCGCCGCCGATCACCAGCGCCTTGTGTGAGACCGGCACGCTGATCATATCGAGCGGCCGCAGAAATGAAGCTTTGGCGATGGCCGATGCAGTCAGGTCTTTGGCTTTGGCTAAAGCGCCTTGCCGGTCATGGCCGTGAGCCCAGGTGCATTGCTCGCGGATGTTGGCCATTTCCATCAGGAACGGATTGAGGCCGGCCTCAGCGACAGCGGCGCGGAAGGTGGGTTCGTGCATTCGGACCGAACAAGCCGAAACGACGACCCGATTCAGGTTGTACTTTTTGATGTCTTCTTTAATCAGCCTCTGACCGCTGTCGGCACAGGCATACATCGTATCCGTGGCATGGACCACGCCTGGGAGCTCCGCAGCAAAATCTGCCACCTCTTTAGGTGGGATGACACCCGCAATATTGCTGCCGCAATGGCAGACGTACACACCGATGCGCAGTTCATCATCTTTTTGTTCGGGTTGTTCGCTCATTGAGGATCCTTGGCTTTTTGTGGAAATTCAAGGCTCTGTTTCACCAAATCTTGCCGGCTTTTCTGCGCGCGCTGATCTGGTGTGGTCAGTTCCAGGGCTTTCTTGGGGCACCACAAAACGCACTGCGGGCCTTCTTCAAGGGTTTCGCACTGGTCGCAAATCTCAGCCAGGCGAGTGACCGGGTTAATGGTGATGGCGCCAAAGTCGCAGGCTTCAACACACCAGGCACAGCCATCACAGCGGGAGGTGTCGATATGGATGATGCCAGTGAGCGGATCCTGATTGAGCGCGTCACGCGGACAAACCACCACGCAAGGAGCGTTTTCGCAGGTGCGGCAGGTGATGGCGGTGATCAAGACTTCATCCACCCGCACCGTCCTGATCCGGCTGCGGTATGAATTGTATTCGCCGGTTTTGGCAAACGAACAAACGTATTCACATAGCTGACAGCCTACACACTTCACTGGATCACAGTCAACGTAGGCGTGTTTTGAGGTCGATGTTGCCATTCTGCTCCTTAGACTCCTATCTGCTCGGCTACATCCGGCATGCCCAGCCGGATCAGCTTTTCTTTTGGGATCATTCCGTCTTCACGCCAGCCCTTGGCTTCGTAGTACAGCTTTTTAAGATAAGCCAGCTCTTCCTCGCTGACCACGACACCAGCGCTTGGGCCGATGGTGAATGGGTCGTGTTTCCAGCGGTAGGGCAGGTCGTCATCCTTGGTGGTCCAACCTTCGCGGATATTGAACGCTTTTTTGATTTCATGCGCGCGAACACCAATTTCATCCACTTCGTCGTAGCCAAAATTCCAGCCGGTGGTGGCGTTGATCAGTTCTGCGATCGCAGGCCAGGCTCCGGACCGGTCGGCCTTGCCAGTAAAACAACGTCGAATGAACTTGCACAGCGGCAGGGTATCATAAACGGCGGCATACTCTTCAGATTCAGCAGCAATCCGGCCGCGGGTTTCATCTACGGTGAAACGATTAGTTTCGCCTTTCATATCCGGGTCGTAAGCGGCGGAACGGTTGTGGCAGCCACCACGGGTGCCGACTGCCAGCCCAACTGAGAAGGTTTTGAGGGAGCGCGCGTCGTAACCCGGGCATTCCAACCCTTTGACGTTCATGGCCCACTTATAGGTCTCACTGCCACGCTCAAGGTCAATCGTGCGTGAAGCAATGCGCGTGCCTTCGGCCAAAAGACTGCCTATTCCTTCGCGGTCACGGATCATTTCTGCCAGTGTCACAGCTGCATCCGCATTCCCAAAATTCATCTCCATGCCATCGGGATATTTTTTGCAGGCAAAGTCTTCCTTCTTTAAGACACCCCGTTCGTAACTTTCCATGGCGAATGAAATACTGACGCCCATGCTCATGCTGTCCATGCCGGAGCGGTCAGAAAGATCAACCAGTTTGATGCAGGCACGCATGTCTGAAATGCCCAGGTTCGAGCTGACGGCTTGCAGGCTTTCATACTCGATGCCGGTCATTGCGCCGCTGTATTCACCGGTCTTGACAATCGACATCTGCTCACAGGCGATCGGGCACTGGGCGCAGGCGATAACCTTTACTTTATGGTGTTCATCGAGGTATTCACCGCTGATCAGGTTAGCGTATTCAAAAACGCCTTCCTGGTAGTTGCGTGTCGGCAAGACGCCCATCTTATTGGTGTTCAACAGACCGGTTGCCGTCCCGTAAATGCGATATTTTTCAGTATCTTTACCTTGCGATGATTCGGATATTTTGAAGGAAAGTTCATTCAATTTTTTAGGGTCAAAAACCCTCACGCCGTGCGTGCCGCGTACGGAGAGTGCCTTCAGCTTCTTAGTGTGCCAAACGGCGCCGTGGCCGGTGCGGCCGGCCTGGCGTCCGTCATTCGTCACGTTGGCGTAGCGTACCATGTGTTCACCGGCAGGGCCGATGGTGCAAGAACGAATTTGATCGTCGCCAAATTTTTCCCGGATGGCTTCTTCGGTTTCGTATGTGTTTTTACCTAAAAGCCAGGTTGCGTCGAGGAATTGTACGCGGTCATCATCAATGAAGACGTGCGTCCAGCGCTCGTTTTTATTGTGGAGGACGACGCCATCCCAACCGGCACGCTTGAGTGCAATTGAGAACCAGCTGCCCGAGAGCGAATCGCCAATCATGCCGGTCAGCGGAGATTTGCTTGCCAGGCCAAATTTTCCGCCTACTGGCACCGGAGTCCCGGTGAAAATGCCGTTGGCAATACAGATCGGGTTGGTCTCTTCGTAAGCGTCCCTTCCAGGGACGATATTCTCCCAGCACAGCCTGGTTGCCATGGAGACACCGCCGATCCAAAGCTTGTACCAGTCTTCTGGCTTCTCTTCGACCCAAGTTTTTCGCGTTTTCAGGTCGATATGGAGAATTTTTCCACTATATCCGTACATTTCTCTCCTTCTTAGTGCGCATGTAAGAATTTTTCAAACCTAATGTTCAATGCTTCTTATCATGAACAAGCTGGAATGACCACATTAATATTTATCATCCAACTTACTATTATTATAACTACGTTATCAAAATCCGTGCGAAAATTGGGGCATCCTCCAGTAGATAATAAAAAGAGGCTGATGCGCGTTGATCAGCCTCCGAAAGAATGTGGCAAAGTCTGTGTATTGGCGTTTTATCTGGAAGCGCTCAGTTTGATGATTTCACCGTGATTGTCAAAAGTAACCCGGGCATAGTAGTCATGCTGCTTTTCATGGTATTCGTAAATTTTCTTCAGGGTAACCACGTAACGTTGGCTGTCTTGGGGTGAAGCCTTGGCAGCTCGGCGGGCGCGCACCGTCTCAGGGTCCAAGGTGAAATTCGTCAGCTGCGGATTGATGGTGACAGTGGCGTCGTTCAACCCTGGAAGGTAAGTTTTGATGACCTTTTTTACGGATTCCAAAATTTCGCCCGGCATTTCGTCTTGTGAAACTACCAGCTCTTCAGGTGAGTCGCTAATGGTTTTCAAAATGGGGTAGGCCGTCGGGCGGATCATTGGCCGTACGCTTTCTTTGATATTAATTTTACTGGCGAGCGGATCGCCATAACAAACGAAGGAGAGGATTGTTTTTTGATCTTCGCCGTCCAGGTAACCTTGGTTTTCAGTCATCTTTTGAGCAACTGCCAGCTTGGCACGCATCAAGGCATAGCCGACGCTGATCCCATCCCGGACGTGCGTCCAGAAATGATACGCCAGCAAGTCTGCGCCAACCAGCGGTTTGTTGACCGACCCGTATGCGATGCACGTGGAGCCGACAAAGGCGCGGCTGCCGGCCGCCAGGAAATTCAGGGCGACGCTTTCGTCTGCCGGTTTGTCAATTATGGCTGCGCCGTAGCAGGCTTCGCTCATCACAATTTCTGGCGTAACGGCACTGGAACTGAAATTTGCCGGCACCAGGGCAACCGGATATTCCAGCCCATCATTCGGTCCAGTCAAATCGCGCTGGCCGTACCATTCCGCCGAGTCTTTGACACCGTGAAGATTAAAGTAAGCGAACTTTGGGGTTGACTTCTGCTTGATGAGCAGGTTGTCACTGGTGGTAGGCGGTGAAAGTTTAATTTTTTCCGCTTTTTCAATGACGCTAAAGACCTCGGCCGAGGGAACCTTCCAGACCTCAGCAGTTACGCCAATTTGGTTGCTGGATTGCAGGCGATTGGTGACCTGCTGCAGGCGGCTGAAAAGGCCACCCAACAGGCTCTGAACCAGACCGGCCGAAATATTTTTCTTATGTTTGACCTTGAGGCCATATTCATTATTGAGGAAACGCAGCTGTTCCAAAAGATAAACGGCGTCATTGCCAGATTCATCCGGAATCCGACCCACCGGCCATTGTTGGATGAAATAGTTTTCATCGAGCGTGCTGTATGGGTTGTCAGAAGGAACGTTGGCATCGGCATCATCGGTCGGGTTGGGTAGCATGTGGAAAGGCACGATTTCGTGACCGCCAACGATCAACAATGCTCCGATCATCTCGCCTTTTTGAGAGAGCTTTTGATCCAGATCCGAAAGGGCCAGCTTGATCTTCCAGGCATCGCTGGCCAATACCGGCTGCAATCCTACTTCCCGAGCGCTGGTGGGGTCATCCGGGATGTAGGCGACGCTGTTCCAGCCGGGCAGGTCGGTGATCTTTAAGGACAGATCGCGCATTAAATTGAGGATAACATCGGCAGTGTTTGCGCCATATTTTTTCTCAAGCGCGGCGCGCGATGTGAGCAGGACGTAAACCGGGAATCGGCTATCCACCTTGCTGATTTCGGCTTTGTTTATTTTATGGGCAACTTTATCAAAAGCTGCCTGAATTTCGGTAATGGTGGTTAGCGCCTGCAGACTCTCTGGGTCGGAGGTGGGCGTTTTTGCTGCGGCATCTCCTACCTGTCCAGCGGAAAGACTGGCTTCAAGTGCTTCGAAATCTTCTGGCGGCACTTCGGAATAATCAGTCGCCTGGCTGTCTTCCGGTTGGATAAAATCAGAAATCCGCACGGCCAAAGTTGGGTTGCCGATCAGGCCCTGTGCCTGAGCGGGCATTTGGGGCTGTGCAGGCGCAACAGGTGCAGCGTGCGCCTGCCCTCCCAAAGCATTCCAACCCAGCTCGACAGCGATCGAGGCCGGCACGGGCAAATCCAGATACACTTTGAGGTCCTCAGGCCAGAGCGGAGTGTAGGGGTGGTTGGGCCCCAGCAGGCGGTTGATGACCTGGCCCGAAACGTCGTGTGCCGCTGCCCAATGTAATTTTTCAACTGCAGCTGAATCCTCACCCTGCTGCATTTCAGCCAGTGCTGCCAGCAATTTGATTTGAATGCAATCTGGCCAATGATGCAGATAGATGCCAGCCAATGTGTTCAACAGGGTGATATTGCCAGATTGTTTCACCACCCGCATATGGAATACGGCTGGCAAAGCGGTGGCCGGGTTATAGGCCAATGCTTCCAAGACCTGCTTTTCAGCGGCCGGCAAATCTCCGCTGTCATAGGCCTGGCGTGCAGCTTCAAGTGGTTTGAGCCAGCGGGCGTAATTACCGCTGTTAAAGGACGTTCGCTGCAGGTAGGCAAGTGTCGAGCGGTAATCCGTGTTTTGGGATGGGGGCGCTGAAATGCGCGTCATCAAGCTGACGGCTTCTGTAAATTCTGGGTCGGATTTTAATATTTTCTCAAGTTGCGCTGCAGCAATTTCCTGGTCCCCCAGTTCGGAAAGTACTGAAGCGTACATATAGTTGATCAACAGGTCACCAGGGTACGACGCCAACCACATTAGCGCGGCCTGCCGGGCGAACTGAAACTCGCGATTGAGGATGGCGGTTTGCAGAAGGGTCAGGAATTTGCCGCGCTTGAGGACTAATATTTCATCGCTTTTGCGTGCATCATAAGGTCTCATTTTCTTTTGGGTGCCTCCTGCAAATTATTGACCAGGTTCAGCGCCATCACTGAAGCCAGCTGGCGGCGAATACTGGGGTTGTTGTTCGAAATTTGAGCTGCTTCGCGAAGCATGAGCTCTGCGCTGTGATAATCTCGGCTGTCTTTATAGGCAGCCGCAGCCTGGACGTAGGCCCGGGCGTCTTTGGGAACCATTTGAATAGCACGGTGGTAAGTTTCGAGTGCTTTGTTTATTTCCCGGCGGGTCTGATATGTCAAACCCAGCTCAAGGTAGGCATCAATTAGACTGGGGTCCAGCTGCACAGCCTGACTGAGGTGTGCCAATGCATGATCCAAATTTCCTTGAATCCGGTCGATGTGGCCCATTGCCAGCAGCGTCTGAGGGTCATCTGGGTTGAGCAGGTAACTTTTTTGCAGGGTCTTCTCGGCTTGTGGCAGCTGGTCATTTTCGAGCTGGCTGGCAGCCAGCGTGTTGAGCACTTCCACCCGGTCGGGGTAAGCCTGTGCCAGGCGTTCAGCGGCCGGCAGCACACTTTTGTGGCTCACAGCCGCGTCCAGCTTCAAGTTCAACAATTCGAAGGGCACCGCGTCGTCGGCCTGGTCAAGGGCTCTTAGAATAAGCTGACGGGCTTCTTCATACTGGCGTGTGCAGATCAACGTTTCGACTTTCACCTTCAGTGCGCGCTGCCGGGTTGGCTCTGCCTGCAGCACTTTTCCTGCTGTAGCCAAAGCATTGGGGTAATCCTGGCGGGTTAAGTGAACTTCAGCCAGGGCTTCGAGCAAGCCGAGATTCTCCGGTTGCAGGCTGAAGGCCTTTTGCAGGCACTGAATTGCGGCTTGATTCTCACCAAGGCGACGATTGATGGTTGCCAATGATTCCAATGCGGCTGGGTTTTCCGGGAAGAGGTCCGAGGCTTTGGTAAAGTAATCCCGTGCGGCCTGATAATCCTTTTCCAACACTTTAATGTCACCCAAGGTTTGCCAGTAGGCGGCATTTTGGGGCTCCAGCTGCAGCGCTTGCTCCACATGAGCCGCCGCTTCTGCAAATTTTCCGCCCTCCAGATACATTTCGGCGGCCAGGGTATGCCAATCGCTTTCTTCAGGCCAATAGTGCAAAGCCTGCTCCATGCGCTGCCAGCCTTCGCCGCCGGAATTGTGGACGGCCAGCGCGAGCAGCGTCTGGTAAGGCGCGAAGTGTGCCTGGGTTTCGATTAGCCTGGCTGCCAGCCGGCTGCTTTCGGCGGGCTGGGTCTCCAACAGATTGAGCGCCTGTTGGAAGATTACGCGCGGGTCGGCTGCGAAGGCCGCCCAGATCTGCTGTGACCAGGTGGGATCATCGGAAACCGAAAGTGCCTGGGCTGCCAGGAATGCGTTTTGTAGCAATGGCACAGGGTCCTGGCCTTCGGGCCACGATTGGGCAAATACTGCCTGACCAACCTTTAGCAGCGGTATCAGCTGCATTGCCGGCAGGTAGCGGCCAGCTACCGAAAGCTGCTGATCAAAAGCTGGGCTTCCAAACGATTCGGTTGGCTGATCTTGCGGCGCGTGAACTTTAATGTGCAGCTTCGCGCTATTTCTAAGCACACGGGTACGATCTACCAAGTAGGCCGCAAAAGTTTTGTTGACCACCGGATTGACCTTAACAATTTCCAGCACCTGTTGGAACAAATCGTCAGCCAGCTGCCAGTTTTCCAACTTCCAGGCCGTCCAGGCCAGGAGGAAAGCCTGCCAGAGCCACTGAAAATGATTGCTGGGGTTAAAAGCGCTGGGATGCAGCGCTGATTCGGCTCCCAAGGCCTCGACTGCTTCCTGCAATACCTGCTGGGCTTCCTCAGCCAGCCCCTGTTGGTTGGCACTTAGTGCCTGCAGGGCCTTCGCAATGGGTGAGGCATCCTCTTTCGCAAAGAAATTATCGCGCAGCAGGGCGGTCTTTGCGGTGTTCTCTTCAAGCAGTGACTGCAAGGTCAACAGGCGAGCCGCATTGGAAGGGAAGGGGCTGCCAGCTTCTGCTTCAGACAGCGAACGCAGCGCCGAATCTAAAGCGGAGGTGTCTTGAAGGGAGAAGTCAAGCTCCAATTTGAGGAGTTTGTATCGGCTGCTGGCGGGCTCGGCGGCCAATGCCAGGCCGACATACTTGCGGGCTGAGTTGAAGTCTCCGACCAGAAAATCTAATTGTGCTGCCCGGCAGAAAACCCCGGCCCGGGAGTAATCGGGAATATTGAGATCCGCTTGCAGCGGGGGCAGGGCGTCAAACGCTGATTCCTCTGGCGAGAACTCAAGCTGTCGCAGCAGCGATTCCAGGCTTTGACGGGCTGGAATAAATTTTTTTGCTCCGGTCAGGAGGTCACTGCGCAGCAGCGCAAAGGCGGGTTGGCGGGCGTGTGTGTTTTCCAAATCTTTGAGTAAATTGGTGGCTGTTTCCAAATCGCCCAGGCTCATGATTGTGTAAACCAGGTCGCGGCTCTCGGCAAAATCGGGCATGGGGTTGCTGAGGACAGCCTGTTTGATCACCCGTAAGGCTTCGTCAGGCAATTGCATGTGCTGGAAAATATCCGCAGCGCGGATAAACTCTTCTGTGCTGATATCTTCCAGAGTGAGCAGCTGCTGAAGCGTCTCCCGGGCAGCGTCTTGCTCGCTGCTGTTGATCTGGGCTTGCGCCAGAGCCAGATAAAGCGAGCGATCATCTGGACGCAATTGGACGGCATCCTGCAGCACTTTAATGCCTGCGCGTGGGTTGGAACTTTCACTCGCAAAGCGGCTAAACCACAGAACATTTTCCAGTTGAGCGGGCGCCATCTGCAGGGCAGTATTGGCTGCCGCTTCACTTTCTTCGCGCAGTCCGGCGGTCCGTAAACCTTCCGCCAAAATTTGGCGGGTGCGCAGGTCGTCAGGGTCAACGAGGACTGCCTCCTGCAAGGCTGCCAGGCTTACTTCATACATTTCAAGGGCAAGGGCTGTTTTACCCGTTTGGAGCTGCAGGTGCTGATAATTGCGTGTCGTTTTTGCTTCCGGTTGATTCAATAATTTAATATAGGAGGCATATGCATCGGCAGCATTGCCAAGCGCTGCGTCAATATCGGCAGCAAGCACTTTTAGGTCGAAGAAAACTGAATCCGGAGCGGTGGAAAGGGAATCTTGGATAGCGGCCAATTCTTTACGGTCAGCCGGCAAAAGCTTGGGCTGCCCATCCAGCTTTTTCAACAGCAGCTTGGCGTATTCGAGCAGCGCGGTTTGACTGCTGCTAGCCTGCCAGGCAAATTTCAACATTTTGCGCGCGTTGTGAGCATCTCCCAACTCAGCTAAAACCTGCCCGAGCACCAGGGCCAGCTTTGGGTCGGATGTGAAATCGGCTTCAAGTGGGGAAATTACCGCCCAGGCATTGTCGATGTAACCATGCTCAAGATAAGCGGCTGCCAGGTTCCGGCAGATGGTCACGTCATCCGGACGGAGCGGGTGGGCCTGTTTCAATACGGCAATCGCTTCGGTAGGCTGGTCATTTTGCAGGTAAAGCTCGCCAAGCCGGCCCAAGATATCGGGGTCATTGGGCAGGGCGGCTTGCGCCTTGCGCAGGGATTGAAGCGCTTTTTCGCTCTCCCCGAAAGCCGTCCAAATCTCTGCCAGTGTCAACCAGGAGGATGGCCTATCGGGCGCCAGCGCGGCGGTTGATTCGAGCAGCTCGCGAGCGGTTGGCTCTTCGCCCGAAGCCATGAGCGCCTTGCACAAAATGACCAGGGCTTCACCATCCAGATTGTCATGAGTCAGAAATGTTTTGGCAATTGGAATGGCAATCTCTGGTTTGGACGACTGGATGGCCAGGTCGGCGTATGTCAGCAAGTCGGGGCGAGCCGGGTCGGCCGTGGCTTTGATCTTGCGATCAAAAATCTCAAAAGCCCGTTCGGGCTGCTGTTTCTGAAGAAACAAGTGCACCAGATCCATGGCTGTGTCATCGTTCTGCGGTTCAAACATGGCTGCCAAGGCGGTGCTTTCGATCGCTTTGTCCACATTTGCCAGATGCCGGTTGATTTCACTGGCAAGTTTCAGCGCCTCCAGGTCGTTGGGCTGTTCAGCCAGCACCTGATTGATGAAAGTTTCGGCCATTTCATAGTTTTTCTTTTCAAATGCGAACTGCGCAGCAAGAAAGGCGTCAGAATGGGGAACGAAACGAGAATGCCGGTCGTTTGGATCACTGGTTTTTAATGCTTCCAACAACCTTTCTTCATTAAAGTCGATCATTTGGCGTAAGTGCTGATGGCGCAAGGCGTACAGTTGCCGGATTGGTTCATCGCCAGGCTCGTTGAGCAGAGCCAAACCATTTTCCGTGTCTTCCAGGGCAATTAAAAATTCTGCATACTGCCGCCGGTATGCCTGGTCTGCTGGAACGAGCCGCAGCACTTCTTCCCAGGTTTGCCGGGCTTCTTCCGGGTTGTGGGCTTCCAGGTCTACAGCCAGCTTTTCTAGGAGCGCGGCCTGGTTCAAGTTGAATGCCTCCAACGCTTTTTGGACGGCGGTATTAACTTGCTGCGGCTGACCAGCGAGTTGGCTCAGCAGCGCCAGCTGTTGAAAATCCTCCGCCGACTGGCCGGAAGGGCTGCTGCTGGCGGATTGAGGGAAAGAAATCTTCCCTTGAGCGCTGTAATTTCCTAAAAATTGAGTGGCCAAAAAGCGGATAAACGCCGCATCTTCATAGTCGCTCATCGCCTGCAAAAAACCGGTCTGTTGGCGCAGTGTCGCATTCGAAAATTGTGTACTTGAAATCCTCATACGCTGCTGGCTGTCAATCGGCTGACAGGCCAGGCTGAATGCCAGCATATCCAGCAAGCTCAGCTGAAATTCATCTGCAAGCGAATGCAGCAGGCTGCCAACCAAAGCCTCATAATCCGGTATAAGCGCTGGCAGGCAGGCCAGCGCGTTTCGCCAGACTGAAAGGTTGCGCTTTGCCTGCAGCAGGAATACCGGCGCAGACTGCCAGCTGCCGTGTTGGCGGCGCTGATCGCGCAGCAATAATGCCAGCAAACCTGCATCCTGTACCGAACCGGATTCTAACCCGGTCAACAGGAGCGTCTCCAGCGTTTGGTGAGCATCTGCCAGCAAGGCTTCCGGGACGGGAGTGTCAAGATCGGTCAGGTCCTGTGCCGCCAGGTTTGGGTCAAGGGCAAAAATTGCCAGGGTTCCAGGGTGCCAAAGCGCAAGATTTTCTCCACTGAAATCGAGCCATGACTTCTGGTGCTCGCTACTCTCCAGCCAGCGCCAGGCTGGGTCGTGGTGGCGGAACGCGCTGACCAAAACGCGCGCCTGCTGGTCAGAAAATCGTCTTTTTATTTGTTCCAGGAACCCATCAATGCTCATCAGATAGCCCTTCCACAAGATTCAATTTAAGGTACAGGCAAGAGGAATTGTTGCAATAAAAAGTATGCGCCTGCCAGGAGCACCAGGCTTAAAAAGACAAAAAACACACCGATACCAGTATTCGACTTTGCCAGGTCGTTCAGCGAACTGATCAGCAGTGAAGCATTGCCAACCAAACCGGACACGCCTTCAGTGATGCCCTTTTCCGCCAGTTTGGTGGTGGAATCGGCAATGGCCTGTATATTGCGCCCCATTGCCTGGCGGGCAAGGATAACGATGCTGAGTACAAGGCAGATAATTCCCAACGCAGCGATGGATATAGCAAAAATAACGGCCACTTGGTTTGCGTTTGTTAGCATAAAAACCTCCTATAAGTAGTACCTACAGGAGGGTATCGTGCAATTTATATGCCAGGAAATATCTTTTATTTTAGTACCCGCTGGAAAAATTGATGACGTCCATCGGAAGGTGCTGAACGTCGATCATATCTTCATCACAAAACAAGACGGCCCGTTCGATGGCATTGCTCAGTTCTCGGATATTGCCAGGCCAGTTGTAACGAGTGAGCGCTTCCATCGCGGCTGGTGAGACATGCTGAATGTTAGCCCCCAGGCGCATGTTGAATTTATGCAAAAGGTAACCCACCAGCTCGGGGATGTCTTGTCGGCGTTTTTCAAGCGCAGGCAAGTCGATATCCACGACTTTGAGCCGGTAATACAAATCTTCACGGAACTCTCCGCGCGAAATCATCTCCTTCAAATTGCGGTTGGAAGCGGCGATGATCTGTACGTCGACCGGGATGAGACTCGTCCCACCAACCCGCCGGAAAGTGCGCTCCTCGATTGCCCGCAGCAGTTTGGCCTGCAAGTCCAGCGGCATTGAAGAGATTTCATCCAAAAAGAGGATGCCCCCGTCTGCGACCTCCATCAGGCCGTTTTTACGTTTGAGCGCACCAGTGAAAGAGCCAGCTTCATGACCAAACAATTCCGATTCAAACATAGTCGGCTGGATGGCTGGGCAGCTGATATCAATGAAGGGATTGTTAGCTCTCACGCCGCTTTTGTAAATATAGTTTGCCAACACTTCCTTGCCCGAACCGGTTGGGCCGGTGATCAGTACTGAAACCGCTGCATCTGCAGCGCGTTTCGCCAAGTTGACCACGTTCTGCATTTCAGGCGTGCTGCCGATGATAAATGTTTCCTGATTGGCCTGCGAGGCGCGCAGGTGGTTTAGCTCCCGGCGCATCGAGACGGTTTTGGCAGCCCGACTAATCGATTCTTCCAGCGTGATCAAATCAAGCGGTTTCTCAATAAAGTCATGCGCCCCATTTTTCATTGCTTCCACTGCCATGCTGATATCGCCGTGGGCGGTTATGATGATGACTTCCGGACGGGAGGTCATGCGTGCTGTTTCTGCCAGCAGGTGCGGCCCATAGCCATCTGGCAGGCGGACGTCCAAGACAATAATGTCGGCTGAACCTTGTTGAAGGATTGTACGAGCTTCCGCCAAGGTACCTGCGCCAAGCACTTCATAACCCTTCTGGTTGAGAAAGGCACCAATGGCGAGGCGGGCAGTTTCTTCATCATCAACAACGAGTACAGTTGCAGTCATTTCTCAATTTTCTCCATCCGTGGAAGCAAGATATGAAACATGGTGCCTCCCGGGAAACTCTCAACATAAATACTTCCTTTGTGAGCAGTGATGATTCGCTTGGTGATTGCGAGCCCCAAGCCTGTGCCGCTGCTGTTGGTGGTCACGAAGGGTTCAAAAATACGTTCGCGTAAATCATCCGGAATGCCTGGGCCAGTGTCAGCCACAATAATTTCATAATGAGGCGGGCGCATGCTGGCATCAGCGGGTAAGACGCGTACCGCCAATGTGCCGCCGGTGTTTTCCATGGCTTGTGTGGCGTTGCTGATCAGGTTGACGAATACCTGTTCCAAAGCGCGTGCATCTCCTTCGACGATGGGGTGGGCCGGATTTGCTTCAAAATTGTACTGTATATTCAACCTTTTCATGCGGGGTTCCCAGCGTTCCAAAATGAAAGGAATCAGGTCGCTCAGGTCGACGGTGGCAAAATGGTACTCCATCGGCTTGGAAAAAGTGAGCGTCGAATCCATCAGGTGAGTGAGACGCTGACAGTCCGCATAAATTTTGCTTATCAGTTCGTTGTCTGGGTTATCCGGTTTTTGCCTCGTTTGCAGATACTGCAGCCCAACCATAATGTTATTGATAGGGTTTTTTACCTCATGTGCAAAAATTGCAGAAATCTCACCCAAGAACGCGCGCTGTTCAAGCTGCTTGCTATGCGCCCGGATTTGCTCGGTCTGGCTCAAGTCGCGCAGCAGCAATACGATGCTCTGCAGCTTCGCGCCAGCCGTGACTGGCAAGCAGATAACCTGGGCTGGCAAGGTTCGGCCATTGCGGGTATTCAATGTCAGGTTGTCACCTGCCAGCGTACTGATGCCTTGCTGGGCGGAATTGTAAAGCGGTAAAAGCGACTCGTTGGCAATCAGCACCATTTCTGCTGGCTGCAAAAAGACCTCTTTGGTGGCATACCCCAACATGGTTTCAGCAGCAGGGTTCATCTCCGCCACGCGCAGGTCGGGGGTTAAAATGATGATGCCTTCTTCCAGGTTGTCGGAAATTACATTTTGCATGCGGATGATTTGACGCACCCCTTCAAGAGATTTGCGCGTATTTTCCAGGGTGGTCAGGTTTTGGCAGCTGGCAGCGGTATGGGCTGCCAGCAGCGCCATGTACCTCAAGCTTTCATCGTCGGGGACCGGTGTTTGCCCGGCGGCTGCAAGCAGCCCTAACGGCGTACCCAGGTAATCAAGCGGCACGGTCAGAACATACTCAAACCCAGCCAAAATTGCCTGCTCATGCAATCCGCAGCGTGGTTTTTTGCCCAGGCGCCAAAGGAACAGGTTGGGCAAAAGCTCGAACAAATTCTCGCCAATGACGTCAGGGAAAAGCCCTTGGTCTGGCCCGTCAGCCATTATTCGTGTGAGCTGGTTGGTCTCTTTTTGTAGCAGATAAACAGCTGTTGTCTGTGGATTGATGGTCTTGGTGATGATTTCAGTCGCAATCTTAAGCGCTTCTGAGGAAGAAGCTGCCTGACTGACACGGGTCAGCATGGTCAGGTTGTCGTATAGAAATTCTTTGGCCAGCAGTTCCTGACGGATTTCGGACTCGGCCTCGGGAGGCGTAAAAACCAAGATTACCATCTGATTATTCAGGCTGATGGAAAGCACCCGCAACGCGGCCAGCAACAAATCGGCGCTCGCCAACCGCAGCCGGATCGGACGGGTCTCGCTGCCAGTAGGATTGGTGTCTTGTTCGTCTGGGATGAATGTTGAGAGCGGTTGGCGTGAATTATCTTTGGCAGAAAAACCTGTCAGTTCCCAAAAGGCTTGGTTGCCAGCCAAAACCCGGTCTTCGGCGCGGTTATAGAGCAAACAGGCGTAAGGCAGCGCTTCAAGCAGCAGCGATTGATCCAAAATTTGCAAGTCGTTTTGGAGTGCCTTGGCGGTTGGATCGGAAGCGTTTATTACGGTCAAGCTGACCTGGCCGAACGGTTGGGCTGGCGCAGATGGGCCGGCAAGATTCCCTCAATGGAGCGGTATTTTGCCACCGTCCGGCGGGCAATATTGATACCCATCTCGCTCAGCCGCTGCTGAATTTCTGAGTCACTTAGCGGATCTTCTTCCGCATCGATCATTTCCCGAATGAGCGTGCGCTGTGGCAGGCTGCGGTCAAAAAAGACGGAAAGCGGAATGATCCTGCGGTTCGGCAGCTGTACCGTTTTTCCGGATACCGCCCGAGAGATGGTTGACTCATGGACATCCAATTCTTTGGCGATTTGGGCGCGGGTCAGCGAGCGTAGCTCTTTATCCCCACCGCGGATATACGGCTCCTGATAGGCGACTAATTTTTCAAGCAGCATTTTGAGCGCATTGGAACGCTGCTGGATGCATTTGATCAGCAAATTGGCCTTTTCAAGATCTTCACGCCACTCTTCAGCTTTGTCGTCATTAATTTGTTTGAGGGTTTCTTTGAAAAGCGGATTGACACGCAGGGTTCCCCGCATTGGCAGGATGATTTCAACAACCAGTGGATTGGAGGGATTGTCGCTTAGGGGGTAAATTAGGATGTCGGGCTGGTGAAAGACCTGATTTTCCTCTTCCGTTGGGTTGCGGACATCACCCCAATGTGAGCGTGCCGGAAACGGATTGAGATTTTCATAGATGAATTCAGCTACCTTGGCGATCTGGGCGGTCGTGGCACACAGCGCGTGGGCAATCTCTGCATAATGGTGCTGACTAAGTTTGGGAAGAAAGTTGCGTACCACCTCGCGCGTATACGGCGGAATTGGGGCATTTTCTTCGAGGATATCCAACTGGGTCAGCATGGCGTCGACCGGGCCTTCAGCACAGACGCCGATGGGCTCGCAGCGTTTGAGGCGATTGATGAGATCGGCGATCTCGCCAGGGTCGCGGTGGTGATAGCGGGCGACTTCGAGGGGCGTGGTGGTCAAGAAGCCGTCGTCATCCAGATGGTTCAGGATGAACGCTGCCAGCAGGTTCTCGTCCCAATCCAGGTCGCCGGCGATCTGGCGCAAAACATAGGTTGGAAGGTCCAAGGATTCAGAGGTGAAGGGCTCTTCGGGTAAATCCTCTGGCTGCAGCCCTCCAGAGGTGTAAAAATCCTCGCGAGGAGAAATAAACACGATCGGTTCAGAGGTTTCAAGATTTTTGGGCTGACTGCAAATGGGGCAGGGGCCGCTTGGGGGGAGCAAACGGCCGCACATCGGGCAGCGGCGCTCTTCGATCATCTCCAGCGCCGGGTTATTTGACAGCTCAGATTCAATTTTTTGGAGAAGCTCGCTTGAAGTGAGGCTTAACAAAGTCATCGTCTGAGCCAGGTGAGCGGAAGTGCTCAGGGATGTATGCTGACTTTGCGATTGAAGCATGGTGCCTCCTTTCTCTACTGAGATTTCACATCAGGTTTTGTGCAAGAATTATACCAAGTATTTTAGTAAACTCTGCATTTCAGCTGCCAGCCTATGGTTGAATGGCACTGGCTAATTTGAGGCCTGGGATATAATGAACAAAAAAGGATGAGAAAAAAATAAGACATGAACATCAAACCAGCCAAAACCGTTGCCAATTTACAGCCGTATTTCTTTGCCGGGCTGCCTAAAAAGTTTGCGGAATTGGAAGCCCGGGGCGTTAAGGTCATCCGCCTGGATATGGGCTCACCGGACTTGCCGCCTGCGGATTTCATCATTGACAAATTAGTTGAATCGGCGCGCGACCCACGAAAGCATGGCTACTCACCAGCCGGCGGCACCAAGGGTTTTCGGCAAGCCGTGCAAACCTATTATCAGCGTCGGTTTCAGGTCGGGTTGGATGCCGACCGGGAAGTGTTGGCGCTGATTGGCTCGAAGGAAGGCATCTTTAATATTCATCATACCTTGTTGGACCCGGGTGATTTAGTGCTGATGCCTGACCCTTACTATCCGGTGTACCTGGCGGGTGCTCAGCTGGCGGACGCCCGGGTTTACTATATGCCGCTGGTTAAAGAAAATGGCTTCCTGCCAGATTTTGATCAAATCCCCGGGGCGATTGCCGATGAAGCCAAAATGATGTGGCTGAATTATCCGAACAATCCCACGGGCGGTGTGGCCGACCTGGATTTCTTCCGTAAGGCAGTAGCGTTTGCCAAAGCACATGACATTGTTATCGTTCATGATGCGCCATATACCGATTTGACCTTTGGAGGGTTTAAGGCACCGAGCATTCTGCAGGTGGAAGGTGCCCGGGATGTGGCGGTTGAATTCAACAGCCTGTCGAAGACTTATAACATGGCCGGGTGGCGGATTGGCATGGCAGTCGGAAACTGCGACATCATCCGACTTTTGGCCACTTACAAGAGCCAGATTGACTCATCCATCTTTACCCCCATCCTTGACGCCGGAGAGACCGCGCTGACTTCTGATCAGAGTTGGATAATTGGCAGAAATCAAATTTACGAAAAGCGGCGCGATGCAGTCTATCAGGCCTTGAGCTCGGCCGGCTTCGATGTCGAATTGCCGCAAGCTGCCATTTACCTCTGGGCGCGCTTGCCTGCCAAATTCGATGACCCGGTCAAATTTTGTGCCGATCTTTTGGACGAAACCGGGGTGAGCCTAACCCCCGGGATCATTTATGGCCCGAGCGGAAAAGATTACATTCGGATTTCGATCGTGACTCCAACGGATTCCATCCTGGAGGCAGTGGATCGCCTGACACGCTGGGTCGCTGAGAAATAGCGAGGCAACATTTTGAGATCTGAAATTATTACGGAAGCGCCGGTCGAGCAGGCCATCCTGGTAGGGGTGCAAATCGGGCCGGCTCGCCAACAAGCAATTACGTTGGAAGCTTCGCTTGAAGAGTTGGAACTTTTAGCGGGCACAGCAGGAATATCCGTACTCGCAGATATTAGCCAAAACTTGGATTCGCCCAACGCCAGCACCTTGATTGGGAAAGGAAAACTGGAAGAGCTGAAGATATTGCTGGATGAAACCGGTGCCACAACCGTCATTTTTGACGAGGAACTGGAACCGCGGCATCAACGTGAATTGGAAGCCGAGCTGGGAAGCAAAATTAAAGTTTTAGACCGGACCGCGCTGATTCTGGACATCTTCGCCCAGCATGCGCACACCCGCGAAGGCATGCTGCAGGTTGAGCTGGCGCAGCTTAAGTATCGCCTGCCAAGGCTCACCCGAGCCTGGTCGCATCTGGCCCGCCAAGGTGGCGGCGGCGGCGGCCGAGCGGGCAGTGTCGGCGGAGTAGGCCTGCGCGGACCGGGTGAAAAGCAATTGGAAGTAGACCGACGGGAAATCAAGTCGCGAATCGCCCGGTTGGAGGATGAATTGGATAAAGTTCGCGAGCAGCGCTCCCGCTACCGCGAGCACCGCCGGAAAACCAATGTGCCGGTTGTGGCCCTGGTTGGCTACACAAACGCCGGCAAGTCCACACTGCTCAATCAGCTCACTGGAGCTGATATCTATGTGGCTGACCAGCTCTTTGCCACGCTGGACCCGACCACCCGCCAGTTGGAACTGCCCAGTGGGCAAACTGTCTTGCTGACCGACACCGTCGGTTTCATCCAAAAATTGCCAACCACTCTGGTGGCAGCCTTTCGGGCGACTTTGGAAGAAATCAGCGAGGCCGACCTGTTGGTGCACGTGGTCGACATCTCACAGGAGCATGCGCTCCATCAGCGGCAGACGGTTTTGGAAACTTTGGAAAGCATTGGCGCGGGTGAAATCCCGATGATCACCGCTTATAACAAGGTCGATCTGCTAAGTGCGGATCAAATTGAGCTCGTCAGAAAACTGCTAGAGCCGGATGCGTTGCTGCTAAGCGCTGCCCGGGGAATTGGATTGGAAGCCCTGAATGATCAGATTGCGAAAGAAGTTGCGCTGGCCTATCAAAGGGTAACCGTCTTGATTCCCTACGACCAGGGGAAGCTTGTCTCTATTTTCCATGAGAAGGGTCATGTCTCCAAAGTGGAAAACCTGGCGCGGGGGATCCGCATGGAAGGAACGTTGCCCAGGCAGCTGGTGCCGATGTTTATGCCTTTTGCTGTGAAAGGCAACAAGGCCAATTGACCTATTGCCAAGAGGGGTATCAACTCAGATTGTCACCTTGCGTAAGACGCTGCGAACCCGCAGGGTTTTTGCGGGCGGGGCTGGGCAGATTAAATGATATGACCTGATTGCTGGGGAGTGCTCGTACGCGCAAGCGCGCCGGACTGCCGCGGGAAAAGAGTCGTTAACATAAAAAAGCCACCCGCCTGGGTGGCTGGCATAAAGACTTCTGAGGTTATTCTTTTTCGATCGAAAGCACTTCCCGGCCCTGATAGTAGCCGCATTTGGGGCAGACGCGATGTGGCAGGCGGGGCTCGCCACAGTTAGGGCAGGCGACGCTGTTGCGGGTTTTCAAAGCGTCATGAGCGCGCCGGCGGTCGCGCCGGCCGGAAGTAGATTTTCGTTTTGGTAATGGGGTCATCTTGAACTCCTATAAATAATCTTTAACCTTTTTATTTTACACGATCCCATCAATATTACAAGGGGAAAAAAGAATTAATGTTATTAGTCAGCGATTATGTCACCCCTCTAAGTAACCAGCGAATATGTCACCCCCATGAATGAAATCAAAGTATATATTGAGGGATGAATAAGTTGACCTCGTTGATGATGCGGAATCTGCGCTCCCGCCCCCTATGCTTGCGGGAGACTGTTCGTTGTTACCGCTCAATTACTCTGTCACCGCTCGATTACGCTGTCATCGCGAGGGAAGAAGCGATCTCGCATTTTTTGGGCGGGCGAAACAAAAAGAGAGATTGCCGCGCTG
>ERZ1645187.1499-NODE-1499-length-21421-cov-8.120425_pt1 | contig 21421 bp, 19 predicted proteins | sample MGYA00575352_ERZ1645187 | MGnify/ENA primary metagenome ERZ1645187 (study PRJEB40837, sample SAMN11349314) | freshwater sediment metagenome | isolation source: river sediment | host: Sediment | place: India: Wazaribad , New Delhi | collected 2017-02-21 ... | reverse complement strand
TCGGCTCGGGCGCGGTGAAGATCACCGGCGCGCATGATTTCAACGACTATCAGGTCGCCAAACGCGCGGGCCTGCCGATGTATCGGCTGATGGATACCAAAGGCGCGATGCGCGCCGATGGCGCGAGCTACGAGGATTGCGCGCGCCGCGCGATGGAGATCTCGCGCGGTGCGGCCTTCACCGAGGCCGAGATCGACACGCTGAACCTGATCCCCGAGGAGCTGCGCGGCCTCGACCGGATGGAGGCCCGCAAGGCCGTCGTCGCCCAGATCAACGCCGAGGGCCTCGCGGTGATGACCACGGCCGTCACCAAGGACGACGAGGGCAACGAGGTCGAAACCCTCGTGCCCTATGTCGAGTCGAAGCCGATCATGCAGCCCTTCGGCGACCGCTCGAAAGTGGTCATCGAGCCGATGCTGACCGATCAATGGTATGTCGACGCAGAGAAGATCGTCGGCCGCGCGCTCGACGCGGTGCGCAACGGCGAGACCAAGATCCTGCCCGAATCGGGCGAGAAGACCTATTACCACTGGCTCGAGAACATCGAACCCTGGTGCATCTCGCGCCAACTCTGGTGGGGGCACCAGATCCCGGTGTGGTATGATGACGAGGGCAACCATTACTGCGCGGCCACCGAGGCCGAGGCGCAGGCGATGGCGCCGGGCAAGACGCTCGCCCGCGACCCCGACGTGCTCGACACCTGGTTCTCCTCGGGCCTCTGGCCGATCGGCACGCTCGGCTGGCCGAACTGGGACGAGAGCACCTCGAAATATTTCCCGACCGATGTGCTCGTCACCGGCTTCGACATCCTGTTCTTCTGGGTCGCCCGGATGATGATGATGCAGCTCGCCGTGACCGGCGAGATCCCGTTCCACACCGTCTACCTGCACCAGCTCGTCCGCGACGAGAAGGGCAAGAAGATGTCGAAAACCGCGGGCAACGTGATCGACCCGCTCGAGATCATCGACGAATACGGCGCCGACGCGCTGCGCATGACCAATGCCGCGATGGCCTCGATCGGCGGCGTGCTGAAGCTCTCGAAAGACCGCATCGCGGGCTATCGCAACTTCGGCACCAAGATCTGGAACGCGACGCGCTTTGCCGAGATGAACGGCGTCTTCGAGGGCCCCGCGACCGGCCTGCCCACGCCCACCCATACCGTCAACAAATGGATCATCGGCGAAACCGCCAAGGTGCGCGAACTCGTCGATGCCGCCTTCGAGGCCTATCGCTTCAATGAGGCCGCGCTCGGGCTCTATGCCTTCGTCTGGGGCAAGGTCTGCGACTGGTATGTCGAGTTTGCCAAGCCGCTCTTCGACGGGCCCGAGGCCGAGGAAACCCGCGCCACCATGCGCTGGGTCCTCGATCAGTGCTACACCATGCTCCACCCGGTGATGCCCTTCATCACCGAAGAGCTCTGGGCGCTGACCGCCCCGGAAGGCGGGCGCGCCAAGATGCTCGTCCATGGCGATTGGCCGAGCTACGGGGCCGAGCTCGTCGACCCGGACGCCGACCGCGAGATGAACTGGGTGATCGACCTGATCGACACGATCCGCTCGAGCCGCACCCAGATGGGCGTGCCGGTGGGGCTGAAACTGCCGATGGTGCTGGCCGAGGCCGACGAGGCCGCCCGCGCCGCCATCGCGCGCAACGAGGCGCTGATCCTGCGCCTCGCGCGCATCGACAGCATCACCGAAACCGCGATCCCGAAAGGCGCGATCTCGATCCCGGTCGCCGGCGCGCTCTTCGGCCTGCCGCTCGAAGGGGTGATCGACGTGAAGGCCGAAAAGGCCCGCCTCGAGAAAGCCCTCGCCAAGCTCGAGAAAGAGGCCGCGGGCCTCAAGGCCAAGCTCGACAACCCGAAATTCCTCGCCAATGCCTCCGAAGAGGTGATCGAGGAAAGCCGCGACAACCTCGCCCAACGCACCGACGAGGCCGCCAAGGTCGCCGCCGCGGTCAAACGCCTCGCCGACCTCGGCTGACCCGAGGCCAGAACCCAAAAGCCCCCCGCGCCGCGCGGCCGGGGGGCTTTTTCATGCCGTTTCTTCTTGGCTCAAATACGCAAATCCCTCAGTCGAACTTCGGCGCGCGCCCGGCCATGTTCGCGGCGATCACCTCCATCTGGTCGGGCTTGCCGATCAGATCGGTCTGCTCGCGGCTCTCGGCGAGCAAAACCTCCGCCGCGCCCGCCGTATAGGCCTTGGAAATCAACCGCTTCGCCGCCCGGATCGCCGAAGGACTACGCCCCGCGATCGCCTCGGCCAAGGCCCGCGCCCGCGCCAAGGGCTCCGCCGCGATCTCGGTCACGAGCCCGAGCGCAAGCCCCTCCTCGGCGCTCACCTCCTCGGCCGTATAGGTCATCCGCCGCAAGACATCCGCCCGCACCAGCTCGGGCAAGGTCACCATCCCGCCCATGTCCGGCACCAGCCCCCATTTCATCTCCATCACCGACAGCCGCGTCCCCGGCGCCGCGATCCGCAGATCAGCCCCCATCGCGAGCTGGAACCCCGCGCCAAAGGCCACCCCCTGCAGCGCCGCGATCACCGGCACCGGCAGCGCCCGCCAGATCAGCGAGAACTGCTGAAACCGGTTCGCCTCGCCATGGCTGCGCGGCATGATCAGCTCCTCCGCGCCCCCCGCCGCGAGCCGCGCGAAATTCACCACATCGAGCCCCGCGCAAAACGCCCGCCCCTCGCCCGCGAGCACCACCGCGCGGATATCGGCGCGCGCCGCGATCTCCTCGCCCGCCGCGATCACCGCGTCGATCATCTCGAAATCGACCGCGTTCATCTTCTCCGGCCGCGCCAGCGTCACCTGCGCGATCCCGCCCTGAACATCCATCGTCAAACGTGCCATGACACCCTCCTCTTTGCCCCGAGATTAGCGCGCCCGCACGCCCCCCGCGCGCATGACGCTGCGAAACCGCCTTGCCCGGCGCCGCCTTTGCCCCTACGCAGATCGCATGACCGGACCTCGCTTCACCGCCCTCGCCCAGAGCCTGCCCGCCACCGTGCCCTTCGTCGGCCCGGAGGCCCAGGAACGCGCCGCCCACCGCCCCTTCGCCGCCCGCCTCGGCGCGAATGAAAACGGCTTCGGCCCCTCGCCGAAAGCCATCGCCGCGATGGCCGCCGCCGCGGGCGAGGCCTGGAAATACGGCGACCCGGAGAACCACGACCTGCGCGCCGCACTCGCCGCCGAACATGGCTGCCGGCCGGAAAACATCATCGTCGGCGAGGGGATCGACGGGCTTTTGGGCTATCTCGTGCGCCTGACCGTCGAACCGGGCGACCGGGTGGTGACCTCAGAGGGCGCCTATCCGACCTTCAATTTCCATGTCGCGGGCTATGGCGGCACGCTGGTGAAAGTGCCCTATCGGGGCGATCACGAAGACCCCGAGGCGCTGCTTGCCAAGGCCGCCGAGGTCGCCCCGAAGCTGCTCTATATCGCCAACCCCGACAACCCGATGGGCTCGCATCACCCCGGCGCCGCAATGGCCGAGATGGTCGCGCGGGTGCCCGAGGGCACGCTGTTGATCCTCGACGAAGCCTATGTCGAGCTCGCCCCGGCGGGCACGGCGGCGCCCGTCGACGCCGATGACCCGCGCGTGATCCGGATGCGGACGTTTTCCAAGGCCCATGGGCTCGCGGGCGCGCGGGTGGGCTATGCGATCGGCGCCGCGCCGCTGATCGCGGCCTTCGACAAGGTGCGCAACCATTTCGGCATGAGCCGGATCAGCCAGGCGGGCGCGCTCGCCGCGCTTGGCGACAAGACCTGGGCGGCCTATATGCACCGCCTCGTGGCGGCCTCGCGCGACAGCCTCGCCGAGATCGCGCGCGCGAACGGCCTCACGGCCCTGCCCTCGGCCACCAATTTCGTCGCGATCGATTGCGGGGCGGACGGCGCCTTCGCGCGCCGCGTGCTGACCGAGCTCACCGCCGCAGGCATCTTCGTGCGCATGCCGGGCGTGGCGCCGCTCGATCGCTGCATCCGCGTCTCCTGCGGCCCCGAGGCCGAGCTCTCCGCCTTTGCCGCCGCGCTGCCCGGCGCGCTCGCCCGCGCCCGGCGCGGCTGAGCGAAGAGGCGCGACTCACGGCGGGCTCGCCGCTTGGTGATTTGCCCAATGCGGCGCCCTGCCGCACCTTCTGGCCAACCGCAACAGGAGAGCCAGATGAGCAGAATCACCCGCGCCCGCCGCATCGCCATGCTCAGCCCGATCGCCTTCGCGATCGCCTTCGGGGCCTATGCCCAGGAGAGCCACATGGGCCATTCGATGGCCGAGGCCCAGGCCACCGCCGAGGCCGCCCCCTCGACGACCGCCTTTATCAACGCCAACGCCAAGATGCATGAGGCGATGGCCGTGCCCTATACCGGCGACGCCGATGTGGATTTCGTCCGCGCGATGATCCCCCACCACGAGGGCGCGATCGAGATGGCCAAGGTCGTGCGCGATTACGGCGACGACCCGGAGGTGCGCAAACTCGCCGATGAGATCATCGCCGCCCAACAAGAGGAAATCGACTGGATGGTCGACTGGCTCGAAAAACACGGCCAGCCGTAACCCCCCGGCCGATCAAACCGCCCTCAGACCGCCGCGCGCGCGATCGCAGCCGCGGCGGCGCCCAGCCCGCCCTCGCCATGCGGGATGCCGAGCGCCTTCAGCCCCGCCTCCATCACCGCCAGCGTGCCAAGCGTCATATGCGCGTTCACATGGCCCATATGCGCCACGCGCAGGAAATCGCCCGCCGCGGCGCTGCCGGGTTCCGCCATGCCCAGCCCGATGCCGAGCGTGACGCCCGCCTTCTCCTCGGCCCAGGCGCGCAGCCGCTCTGCCCCGCCGCCGCCGATCCGCGCCGCGGTCACCGACGAGCCCCGGAACGCCGGATCCGCCACATTGAGCCCGAGATCGCCCCCCTGCCCCCAGGCATCGAAGGCCGCCCAGACCGCCCCCGCCAGCGCCCGGTGCCGCGCCCAGACATTCTCGAGCCCCTCCTCATCGAGGATCATGCTCAGCGATTCGCGCAGCCCGAAGAGATGATGCGTCGGCGCCGTGCCCGCGAAATGCAGGTAATAGGCCTCGGCAAAGATCCGCGGATTCCAGTTCCAATAAGGCGTCGCCAGATCCGAGCCCCGGCACGCCGCCACCGCCTTGTCGGACACCCAGACGAAGCCGAGCCCCGGCGGCACCATCAGCCCCTTCTGGCTCGCCCCCACCATCACATCGACACCCCAGTCATCGAAGCGGAACTCATCGCAGCCGATCGAGGCCACGCAATCCACCGCCAGAAGCGCCGGGTGCCCCGCCGCATCGATCGCCGCGCGCATCGCCGCGATATCGTTGCGGATCGAGGTCGCGGTATCGACATGGGTGACCAGCACCGCCTTGATCTTGCGGCCCGTATCGGCGCGCAGCGCGGCCTCGAGCCGGCCCGGGTCGGCCGGCGCCTTCAGCCCGAAATCCATCACCTCGACCTCGACCCCCATCGCGCGGGCATGCTCCGCCCAGCCGATCCCGAACCGCCCCGTCGCCAGCACGAGCGCCGTGTCGCCGCGCGAGAAGAGGTTCGCGATCGCCGCCTCCCAGGTGCCATGGCCGTTCGAGATATAGATCGCGACATGCCCCGAAGAGAGCGCGACGCGGCGCAGATCGGCGAGGATCTGCCCGGTCATCTCGACGATCTCGCCCTCATAGATATTGGGCGCGGCGCGGTGCATGGCGCGCAACACGCGGTCGGGCATGGCCGAGGGGCCGGGGATGGCGAGATAGGGGCGGCCGTGGGCGAGGCTCATTGGGGTCTCCTTCTGTGTGCCCCATCGGTAAGCCGCCGCCCCGGCGCGGTCAACGCCCGCCCGGCGGGGGGCCGCCTTGCGGGGCGCGCCTTGCTTGCCGCATCCGCGCTTTCACGCTAGACCAAGCCCACCCAACCCGAGGACGACCGTGGCACGCACCCTCTCTCTTTACGGCTCGCGCGACCTGCTCGCCCGGATGTGGACCGGCTACCTGCGCCCGCATTGGCCGAAAATGGCGCTCGCGGCGCTCTTGATGGTGATCGAGGGCTCGACGCTTGGCGCGCTGAGCTGGATGCTGGAGCCGCTCTTCGACAAGGTCTTCGTCGGCGGGCGCGCCGATATGATCTGGCTCGTCGGCGGCGCGATCTTCGGGCTCTTCGTGATCCGCGCGGTGACCTCGGTCGCCTCGCGCACGCTGCTCTCGGCCGTCGCGCTCGGCACCTCGACGGCGATGCAGGTGGACCTTTTGCGCCACATGCTCACCCTCGACCAACGCTTCTTCCAGGAAAACCCGCCCGGCGCGCTGATCGAACGCGTGCAGGGCGACACGCAAGCCGTCCAAGGCGTCTGGGCGATCTTCATCACCGGCGCGGGCCGCGATGCGGTGGCGCTCGTCTCGCTCTTTGCCGTCGCGATCTCGATCGACCCGATCTGGACGCTCGCCGCGCTGATCGGCGCGCCGCTCCTGATCCTGCCCTCGGTCGCCGCGCAACGCTATATCCGCCGCAAGACCGGCCAGATGCGCACCAATGAGGGCCTGCGCGCGACCCGCCTCGACGAGGTCTTCCACGGCATTTCGGCGGTCAAGCTGAACCGGATGGAGAGCTACCAGAGCACCCGCTTCGCCCGCATCGTCGCCGAGGTCCGCCGCGCGCAGATCAAGATGGCCGCCTCGCAATCGCTGATCCCGGCGCTGATCGACGTGATCACCGGCTTTGGCTTCTTCGCGGTGCTGATGCTCGGCGGGCGCGAGATCATCGCGGGCGAGCGCACGGTGGGCGAATTCATGTCGTTCTTCACCGCGATGTCGCTGGCCTTCCAGCCGCTGCGCCGCCTCGGCGGCCTCGCCGGCAGCTGGCAGACCGCCGCCGCGAGCCTCGAGCGCATCTATCGCCTGTTCGACACCGCGCCCTCGGTGCAAAGCCCCGCCACGCCGCGCCCCCTGCCCGCCTCGACCGAAATCCGGCTCGAGGATGTGCGCCTCTCCTACGATGGCACGCCGGTGCTGCGCGGCCTCAGCTTCACCGCCGAAGCCGGCAAGACCACCGCCCTCGTCGGCCCCTCGGGCGCGGGGAAAAGCACGGTCTTCAACCTGCTCACCCGGCTGATCGACCCCGATGCCGGCCGCGTCACGGTGGGCGGCGTCGATGTGCGCGAGCTCGACCTCGCCGCGCTGCGCGGGCTCTTCTCGACCGTCGCGCAAGAGGCCGCGCTCTTCGACGAGACGATCCGTGAGAATATCCTGCTCGGCCGCGAGGATGCCTCGGCGCAGGCGCTCGAGCGCGCGCTCGAGGCCGCCTATGTCGATGAATTCACCAAGGCGCTGCCCGCCGGGATCGACACCGCCGCGGGGCCGCGCGGCTCGGCGCTCTCGGGCGGCCAACGCCAGCGCGTCGCGATCGCCCGCGCGGTGCTGCGCAACGCGCCGATCCTGCTCCTCGATGAGGCCACCTCGGCGCTCGACACGGCGTCGGAGGCGAAGGTCTCCGCCGCCCTCGACCGCCTCGCCGAGGGCCGCACCACGCTCGTCATCGCCCACCGCCTCTCGACCGTGCGCGACGCCGACAAGATCGTGGTGATCGCGGCGGGCGAGGTCGTCGAGGAGGGCACGCATGACGACCTTCTCGCACGCGGCGGCACCTATGCGGGCCTGTGCCGGATGCAGCTGGTCGAATAACCGCCCCGCCCTATATCGCGGACAGGAGGCCATGATGCGCAAGATCTATGAAATCACCGGCAAGGACCGCGAACATTTCCTGCAAGGGCTGATCACCAATGACGCCCGCCGCCTCGCCGAGGGGCCGATTTACGCCGCGCTCCTGACGCCGCAGGGCAAATATCTCGCCGATTTCCTCCTCGTGCCGCGGGGCGACAGCCTGCTCCTCGACATCGACGAGAGCCTCGCCGAGGCCACGGTGAAACGCCTCGCCATGTACAAGCTGCGCGCCGATGTCACGATCACGCCGAGCGATCTCCAGGTGGCGCGCGGCACCGGCCCCGCCCCCGAAGGCGCCGTGGCCGACCCGCGCCACCCCGCGCTCGGCTGGCGCCTCTATGGGGCCGAGACGGGCGATGATGGCTCGGATTGGGACGCGATCCGGGTCGAGAACCTGATCCCCGAAACCGGCATCGAGCTAACCCCCGAGACCTATATCCTCGAGGCGGGCTTCGAGCGGCTGCACGGCGTCGATTTCCGCAAGGGCTGTTACGTCGGCCAGGAGGTCACCGCGCGGATGAAACACAAGACCGAGCTGCGCAAGGGCCTCGCGCGGCTGCGCATCGAGGGCGCGGCGCCGGTGGGCAGCGAGATCACCGACGCCGAGGGCCGCGCGGCGGGCACGCTCTACACCCAGGCCGGCGGCTTCGCGCTTGCGCATCTGCGGTTTGATCGCGCCGAGGGGCCGCTGCTGGCCGGCACTGCCCGCCTCACCCGCCCCTGACGCGGCGCGGCGTTAGCGTTCACGTTTGCGCGACCATCCCGCCCTGCGCCCGCCCGGGCCGCGGCGGAAATCACGTCGAAGTTTATCGGATTTTTGCGATCTCGTGGTTGATTGGTAGGCCCAAGCGTCTATATATGCCGGGTTGCGACGAGAGAGGGCGACTAAATCCTGTGACAGGTATGCGCTAGACGCATGACTGCCATGACTTAGGGGGCATATCGAATCGGGGCCCAAGCGCCCTAGATGCTCTGCACGCCAGGAAACGCAAGAGCAATAACAAAGGACGGAATAATGCGCGATTTCGTTGACGGCTCCGCATTCAATTACGAGCAAGGCCAACGCGCCCGCAAACTCTTTGCGGCCGTCGTTCTCGCCGCGCTCGATGATGCGATTGCCGATGACAAGAAATATGGCAACGGCCCCGAGCAGATCGCCCGCTGGGCGCGCTCGCGTGACGGGCGCGAGGTGCTGTCCTGCGCCGGGATCGACCCGAACGAGCGCGTTGTGAAGGGCCTGATGGAGTTCGTCTCCAAAGGCGTGCGCACCTCGGTCGCGCTGTCGCGCGAAGAGAGCGAACGTCGCATGGCGGCGGAAGAAGCCGAGGCGGCCTGACCCCCGCCCCGGCATGGCGAAAAGGCGCGCCCGCGGGCGCGCCTTTTGCTTTTCCCGCGCCGCGAGAGGTTACTCGAAATCGCGGCTGGTCAACGCGCGCTGGATCTCGCGCCGCACGAGCTTGCGCACATTGCGCGTGATCCGCTCGCCCAAAGTGCCCTGCAGCTCGGCGCGGCCCATCTGCGCCCCCATCTGGCGCAGCATCTCCTCGTCGCTCAGTCCCTCGGCAACGAGATCGGGGCCGCCCTCCTCCGCCGCGTCGATATCGGCGAATTCCGCATCGAGATCATCCTCGGCCAGCGCCTCGCGCAGGCTCTCGTAGCTCGAGCGCAGCCCCGCCGCAGCCGGCGCCTCGACATGCGCGTCCGACAGATGCAGCCGCGTGGGCGCCTCCTGCTCGTCGCTCCAATCGAGCGCCTCATCCGCCTCGGCCCAGGCCGCATCCTGCAAATCCGGGTCGCCCGGCGCTTCGTAAGACACCGCCTCGGCGAGCTCGTCCACAGGCTCGGCGCTCTGCGCCACATCGGCCTCCATCGCCGCCTCCTCCTGCGCCCCATCGGGCGCCTGCGCGGCCTCGACCGCCTCCACCTCGGGCGGCAGCTCGGTCAGCGGCTCGGTCCCCTCCGGCGCAAAGTCATGCCCCTCATCGGGCTCGAACTCGATCTCGTTCTCCGCGACCAGCGCCTCCATCTGCGCGATCGTCGACTCGAGCCGGCTCAGCTCCTGCCCGATGTCTTCCTCCTGCGCGGCCGCCGCCGCCCCATCGAAAGCCGGGTCGACGAGCGCGAGCGGCGCCTCCGGCTCGGGCTCGGGCTCAGGGGCCACCTCGGGGGCCTCCGCCACCGCCTCCGCCTCACCGATCCGCTGCGCCGGGGTCAGAACGAGGCACTCGACCTCAACCTCCGGCACATTGTGGACCGCCTCGACCAGCGCCTCGACCTCCGGCAGCTCGGCCGCCTCGACAGGCGCCGGGGCCGGCTCCGGCGCGGGGCGCCGATGCGTCACCGCGATATCCTCCGACACCAGCCGGCGAATCGACGAAAGCACGTCTTCGATTTCGATCTGTTTTCCGAGCTCAGACATCATGCTCCAATCCTGCTGCGAGCGCGGCCGCCTGTCCAGCCCCGTCGCCCGATTTCTCCGCCGCCGGGCAGAGATACAACGCGCAGCACAAAGCCCGCGACACCGCCGCGGGCTTCGCTCCGGCCGAAACCGCGGCTCAGTTCTTGCCGATCGCCTGCATCACGCGGTCAAGGCTCTTGCCGCGGGTGGAGGTATAGGGCGCATTCTTGACGGCGTTGTAATAGGCCGCCGGGTCATAAGTCGGGATGCCGAGCTTCAGATCGGCCACCGTCAGAAGACCCATAGCAGACAGAAGTTGATAATAGGCTACCTGCAGCTTGGCCTCCGCATCGATCCGCGAGGCCCGCGCATCGAGCAGCGTCTGCTCCGCATCGAGCACATCAAGCGTCGTGCGCGCGCCGAGCGTGGCCTCTTCCTTCACGCCGTCATAGGCGATCTGCGCGGCCTGGCTCTGCTCGGCATAGGCGCGGATCTGCGCGCGATAGACATCGATCTGCGCCCAGGCCTGCGCCACGCTGTCCGAGAGCTCAACGCCCGCCTGTTGCAGCGTCGCCCGCGCGCTCGCGGCATTCGCGATCGCCTGACGATGCGCCGACGGCAGAGCCCCGCCCGAATAGATCGTCTGGCTCAGCCCGATCGTCGCCTGCTGGGTCTCGTAGCCGCCCTCGTCATTCTTCAGCGCCATCGAGCCGGTGATCTTCGGCAGCCGCTGCGCCGCCGCCGCCTGCACCGCCAGATCATAGGCCGAGACCGAATGTTGCGCCTGCTTGATCGCGGGGTGATTGCGCAGCGCGACCGAGCGCGCCTCGTCGAGCGATTTGGGCAGCTTCGGCGCCTTCGGCAGCGCGGCGAGCGATTGCGGGTAATGGCCGACGGCCGCCTTGTAGGCCTCCCGCGCGACCTGATAATTCCCGCGCGCCGCCGCGAGCGTCGCCCGCGCCGCGGCGAGCTGCGCCTCGGCCTGCGACACGTCGGTCTTGGTGACCTCGCCCACATCGAACCGATCCTGCGTCGCCTTCAGCTCCTCGCCGATCACGCGCACCGAATTCTCGTTGATCGCGACCTGCTCGGCGGTGCTCTTCACGCTGGTATAGGCGCTGATCGCCGAGAGCAGCACATCTTGCTCGACCGAGCGCAGCGCCTCGCGGGTGGCCAGCACCGATTCCTTCTGGATATCGACCGCGAGCCGATTGCGCCCGAAATCCCACAGCGTCATCGACGCCGCGAGCGACACGCTGCCCGATTGCCGGTCGAGGTTCGGTGCGGTGTCGAGCCGGGTGTAGCCATAATCGGCCGTCCATTGCAGCACCGGGCGCAGCGCCGCGACCGCGGTCGCCACATCTTCATCGGCGGCGCGCAGCACGGCGCGGTTCTTCTCGAGCAGGTGCGAATTGCGATAGGCCGAAACCAGCGCGTCGGCGAGCGTTTCGGCGCTCGCGACGGCCGGCGCGGCGATCAGCCCGACAACCGCCGTTACGGCGAGCAAAAGGGGTTTCAGGGTCTTGCGCGTCATGCCTCGGTCCTCACTGGGTTTTGCCATTCGACTTCTACGGTCGAGCGGTGCCGGGCCGCCGCGGCGCCCCAGACATTCAGTTTATTCTATATGACCCTGGCGAGGCTTTGTCACGCTCAGAGCACGAAACCTTTTGCCGCAGCAAAGCCCGCCAGCAGCGGCGCGGTCGCGTTGAACGCGTAGCGCCAGCTCACCTCGCCATCGATCTTGCGGCCGATGCGCACGGTGCCGAGCGCGCCTTCCATGAACAGCGCCGCGATTCGGCCGCCCTCCTTGAGCTGCGCGAGCAGCGCCGCGGGCACCTCTTCGACGCCGCCCTCGATGATGATCGCATCATAGGGCCCGTGCTTGGCCGAGCCCTCGACGAGCGCGCCGGCCACCACCGCGACATTGTCGCAGCCCGCCTGCGCGAGCGCCGCCTCGGCCTGCGCGGCGAGATCGCCCTCTTCGAGCGCGACCACGGCTTCCGCCATCCGCGCGATCACCGCCGCCGAATAGCCGAGCCCGCAGCCGATATCGAGCACGAGATCGGTCGGCTGAATGTCGAGCGCATCGAGCATTTTCGAGAAGTTGCGCGCCTCGAGGATCACCCGGCCCGGCGCGACGGAGATGTTCTCGCCGACATAGGCGGCCTCACGGCGCGCGGCGGGCACGAAATCCTCGCGCGCGACGGCGAGCATCGCCTCGATGATCGGGAATTTCGTCACGTCATTGGGGCGGACCTGCGTATCCACCATCATGGTGCGGCGCGTGGCGAAATCTTGCATGTCTGAACTCTTCGGTCTGGATGTGCCTGAGAGGCGTTTTGCCACAGAACCCCGTGCGGAGCAACATGCCACAGACATCGCCCCCGCGCGCACGCCCCCCCTGTTGCGCGGAGGTTTCAGCCACACGCATTGCCCCCTTGCGCGGGCGCGCGCGATCCATTAGGTGAGTTGCACCTTGAGCTGGCGGGTTGGCGGAGAGGTTACGCAGCGGATTGCAAATCCGTGAAGACCGGTTCGATTCCGGTACCCGCCTCCAAGCTCTCACGCGCCTCTCTTGCAAACCGGCGTGACACGATCCCCCAGCCGCACCATCAGCCCGCTTTACAGACCGCGAGCTGAGCCGCTAGCGTCCGGGGCATTGGCTGACGCAAGGGTATCTTCGAAATGATTCACTGGGTTTTGCGGCAGGTTCTCGCGCGGGCGGAGACCCGCATCGGCGTCCGGCTTGATTATGCGCGCCAGATCGCCCGGACCGACCTCGGGCTGATGCTGCGCTGCGGCAAGATCTTCGGCTTCCTCGACCCGAACCGGAAGGTGCCGGCGGCGGCCTATCATGTCGCGCGCCTGCGCGGGGCGATCAGCGCCGATTGGGGCACCTGCGTGGAGGCGGAGATCAATCTGGCCAAGGCCGCGGGCCTCTCGCCGGAGGTGATCGGCGCGGTGCTGCGCGCCGATCTCGCGGCGCTGGGCGAGGATCTGGCGGCGGTGGCGCGGCTGGCGGATGCGGTCGTGCGCGACCGGGTCGACGCGCCTCAGGACCGCGAGCGGGTGCGGCGTGCCTTTGGCGAGGCCGGGCTGATCGAGCTGAGCTACGCGATGACCGGCGCCGCGCTCTTGCCGGGGGTGAAGCGCGCGATGGGCTATGCAACGGTGTGCAGCCTCGACACGCTGCGCAAGCTGGCCTGAGCGCCGCCGGCCTAGGCGCCCGCGTCCGGGCGGGGTTTTGCCGCCCCCCCACGCGCGCCCCGGCAGCGCTCCGAGCAATAGCGCACCTGCTCCCAGTCGCGCGCCCATTTGCGCCGCCAGCTGAAGGGGCGCCCGCAGACCGCGCAGATCTTCACCGGCAGATCCGATTTGCGCCGCGCCTTCACCATTCGACCCGCTCCCCCTTCCAATCCCAGAACGTGCCGGTCTCGGCCGGCGTCAGGCGCGCCAGCACCGCCAGCAGCGCCTGCGCCGAGCGCTGCGGCGTGATCGTCGGATGGCGCCCGGCATAGGGCGCGCTCAGATCAGTCGCGACGGTGCCCGGATGCAGCGCCACCACGATCGCCTCGGGGCGCTTGCGCGCGATCTCGATCGCGGCGGTGCGCAGGATCTGGTTCTGCGCGGCCTTGGCGGCGCGATAGCTGATCCAGCCGCCGAGCCGGTTGTCGCCGATCGAGCCCACCCGCGCCGAGAGCGAGGCAAAGACCGACCGCCGCCCGCGTGCCAGAAGCGGCGAGAAATACCGCAGCGCCAGCGCAACCCCGGTGGCATTGAGCGCAAATTGCGCGGCCATCGCCTGCGCGGTGACGGCGCTGAGCGATTTTTCCGGGCCATGCGCGCCGATCTGCAGCGCGCCGATGGCGTTCACGATCAGATCGAACTCGCCCGCGAGCCCCGCAGCCGCGCGCGCCACGCGCGTCTCGTCGGTCAGATCGAGCCCGTCGTCGCGCCGCGACAGGCCGATCACCTCGGCGCCCCCTGCGCGCAGCGCCTCGGCCAGCGCCGCGCCGATCCCGCCGCTCGCCCCCAGCACCAGCGCCCTCATCGCGCCCCCTCCGCCGCCGCGCGCCGGGGCGCTGTAACGTCTGCGTGAGGCCGCGCCGGGGCGATGATCCGCGCGCCGATCCGCCCCGTAACCCTTTCATGGACGGCCCGAGGATGCCGCCTGAGCAAAACCGACAGACCACAAAATGGAGTTTCCAGATGCTGCGTAACCTGATGCTGACGACCACCGCCACGCTGATGCTTGCCGGGGCTGCTTTTGCCGAGGGCCAGAAGAGTGACATCGTCGATACGGCCGTTTCGGCGGGCAATTTCACCACGCTGGTCGCGGCGGTGCAGGCGGCGGGGCTCGTCGATACGCTGAAGGGCGAGGGCCCGTTCACCGTCTTCGCGCCGACCGATGAGGCCTTCGCCAAGCTGCCCGCGGGCACCGTCGACACGCTGCTCAAGCCCGAGAACAAGGATCAGCTCGTCGGGATCCTGACCTATCACGTCGTCCCCGGCGCGGTGAAATCGACCGATCTGACCGAGGGCCTGACCGCCAAGACCGTGCAGGGCGCGCCGGTGACCTTCATGCTCAAGGACGGCGCGATGGTCAATGACGCCAAGATCACCACGGCCGATATCGAGGCCTCGAACGGCGTGATCCATGTGATCGACACCGTGATCATGCCGCCCGCGAATTGATCGCGCAGCGCGCAAAGGCGCAAGGCCCCGGGCATCGCTCGGGGCCTTTTTCATCGACGAGGGCGCGGGCGCGAAGCCGCGGCGCGGATCGGGGAGAGAAAAGCGGTCCATGGCCCTGAGCCTAGACCGCGCGCGGGCGAAATCAAGCCGCCCCGCCGCCCCCGCCCCCGGGCCCGGCGCAAAGGCGAAATGGGGCCCGAAGGCCCCATCCCCGATTACTTGCTCGCGCAGGCGCGGATCTTCTCGATATCCGGGCCATTGGGGTTGCGGCCGAGGTTGAACGGCGCCGAAGCCGCGCGCCAGTTCGAGTAATCTTGCAGATATTCGAGCTGGCTCAGATAGATCTTGGCCGAGCTCGGGCTCTCGCAAGCCGCCTCCTCGATCACCGCATTCGCCATCGTCTGGATCTGCGCCAGCGCCGCGTCATCCATGCGGGTGATCTCGTTGACCTCCTTGAACTGCTTGTAGGCGTCATTGGCGCGCCGCTCGGTGAAGGACAGCGACCACATCAGGTTCGCCTCCGCCGCGATTTCGAGCTTCTCGCGGGTCTCGGGGCTGAGCGCCTCCCAGGCCTGCTTGTTGATCATCACCCCGAAGATCGAGGCCGATTGGTGCCAGCCCGGCGTCGCCCAGTATTTCGTGACCTGCTGGAAGCCGCCCGACCAGTCGACGTTGGGGGTCGAGAATTCCGCCCCGTCGATCACCCCGCGCTCGAGCGATTGATAGATCTCGCCGCCCGCCATCGACACCTGCGAGCCGCCGAGCTGGTTGAGCAGCCGCCCCTGCTCGAGCCCCGACAGACGCAGCCGCTTGCCCTGCAGATCGGCGATCGTGCGGATCGGCTCCTTGGTGTGGAAGCCCGATTCGTTGTTGGTCACCGCATAGGGCAGATAGACCATGCCGAACTTGCCATAGACCTCGTTATAGAGCTCCTTGCCGCCCCATTGCTGGATCCAGTTCACATAATCGACCGCGTTGAACAGGCTCGCGGTGGTGGCCAGCGGCGAGAACGCCGGGTCGCGGCCCGCCCAATAGCCCGGCCAGTCGCCGCCGGCCTGGATCGTGCCGCTCTCGACCGCGCCGAAGACTTCGCCCGCCGGCACCAGGCTCCCGCCCTCGAAAAACTCGATCTTCAGCTCGCCCGCGGTCAGCTTGTTCGCCAGATCGACGAAATGCTTGTCCATCTCGATCAGCTCGAGCGAATTGGGCCAGGTGGTGGTCATCTGCCAGCTGGTCTCGGCCTGGGCGGCCACGCCCGCGCCGATCATCGCCAGGGTGAACACACCGGTTTTCAGGGTCTTGGTTTGCATCAACTTCTCCTCCTCAGTCAGTGCAATTGGGTCATTTGGTCTTGTAAAGCGTATCGGGCAGCCAGGTGATCAGCTGCGGGAACATCGCCAGCGCCAGCGCCATCGCGACGATCAGCGCGATGAACGGCATCACGCCGAGGATGATGTCCGAGGTCTTGATGCTGCGCGGCGCCAGCGCGCGCATGTAGAACAGCGCATAGCCGAACGGCGGCGTCAGGAACGAGGTCTGCAGCACGACCGCGGTCAGCACCACGAACCACAGCTCGCTCACCCCCATCTCCCGCACCACCGGCAGGAAGATCGGGAAGGAGAGCAGCACGATCCCCGTCCAGTCGAGGAACATCCCCATCACGAAGATCACAATCATCATCATCGTGATCAGCATCCACGGCTCCATGTCGAGCCCGCGCATCATGTTTTGCGCCGCATGCAGCCCGCCGGTGATGTTGAACACGCCGGTGAAGGCGGTCGCGCCGACCACGATGAACAGGATCATCGCCGAGGTCCGCCCGGTTTCCCACAGCGCCGAGGCGAAGGTCGCCCATTCGAACTTGCCGCGGAAGATCACGATCAAAAGCGCCAGGAACGCACCGATCGCCGAGGCTTCGGTGGCGGTGGCGATCCCCGCGAGCATGGTGCCGAGGATCCCGAAGATCAGCACCAGCGGCGGCAGCGCCTCAAGCAGCAGCATCGGCAAAAGCTGCGAGACCGGCACGCGCTCCTCCATCGAGACCGGCGGCGCCAGATCGGGCCGGAAAAGCGCCACGAGCGCCACATAGCCCGCATACAGCAGCCCCAGCACCACGCCCGGCACCATCGCCCCGGCAAAGAGCTCGCCCACCGAAAGCGACGAGTTCGACGACATCAGGATCAGCATGATCGAGGGCGGGATCAGGATGCCAAGGCACCCCGAGGCCGCGATCAGCCCGGTCGTGAGCCGCTTCGAATAGCCGTATTGCAGCATCGGCTTGAGCGCCATCACCCCCATCACCGTGATCGAGGCGCCGATGATGCCGGTGGTCGCGGCCAGCAGGATCGAGATGAACACCACCGCGAGCCCAAGCCCGCCGGTCACCCGCCCCATCAACAGCCGCAGCGTCTCGAACATCCGGTCGGTCACGCCGCTGTCGGACAGGAACCGCGCCATCAGCACGAAGAGCGGAATCGCGATCAGGATGTAATTGTCGAGCACCTCGCCGAAGATCCGGTTGATAACGATGCCGAGCACCATCGGCTTGCCCGCGATCAGCGCGCCGAGCACCGCCGTGCCGCCCAGCACGAAGGCCAGCGGATGCCCCATGAAGAGACCGAGCAACAACAGCCCGGCCATGATCAGGCCAATGACTTCACCCGACATGCGGCGGCTCCTGCTTGTTCAACACCAGTTTGAGCACCTCGGAGACGCCCTGCACCAGCAACAGCCCCGCCGCGACCGCCATCGCGATCTTGACCGGATAGACCGGCAGCTGAATCGCGCCATAAGTGGTTTCATTTTGCGCCAGCGAGCGCATCGCGAACTCCCAGCTGCGGGTCGCGAAGACCCAGGCGAACGGGAAGAAGAAGATCAGATAGCCGAGGATCTCGACCACCCGGCGCGGCTCCGGCCGCAGCGTTTCGGTCACCAGATCGACGCGCACATGCGCCTGATGGCGCAGCGCATAGCCGCCGAGCAGGATGAAGTAAAAACCGTAGAGTTGTTTCGTCAGATCGAACGCCCAGAGTGTCGGCGCGTTGAAGCCATAGCGCAGGACCACATCGTAGATGATCATGAGCGCGAAGATGACCGCAACGAAGGCCACGAGGCGGCCCACAATCTCGTTCAACCCGTCGAAGAGACGGATCAGCACCATTAGATTTCCTCCCAAATGTCAGGCGACCGGCGCGATCCGCACCAGTCCCCCTCCCCTCGATCGTGATTAAAGGGCGGTCTGGCGCCGTTTGACATGGGTAAATGTGCAGAGGTATCTTGCAAAAATGCAGACGACTTTTGACTGGAACGATCTGAAATTTTTCCTAGCGCTGGCGCGGCTGAAGCGGATGACGGTGGCCGGGCGGGCGCTCGGCATCGACCAGACGACGGTGGCGCGCCGGATCCGGGCGCTCGAGAAAGCGGTCGGCGCGCAATTGTTCATCCGCGACGAGGCGGGCTATGCGCTCACCCAGGCGGGCGAGCGGCTGTTGCCGATCGCGATGGAGGTGGAGCGCTCGAGCACGCGGGTGCATGAGCAGATCGTGGGCGAGGCCGGGCGGCTGGCGGGCATGGTGCGGATCGGCGCGCCCGATGGCTTGGGCACCTATGTCGTCACGCCGCTCCTGGCCCGGTTTCAGCGCGACAACCCCGATGTCGATGTCGCGCTCGTGGTCCGCTCGCGACAGTTCCAGATGTCGCATCAGGAGGTGCATCTCTCGCTCGATCTGGCCTTGCCCACAAGCGGGCGGCTGCTGGCGCGGCGGATGACCGATTACCACCTGCATTTCTTCGCCGCGCCCGATTATCTGCGCCGCTATGGCCGCCCCGAACGGCTGCGCGATCTGCGCCACCACCGGCTCGTCGGCTATATCCCGGAGATGCTGTTCTCCGACGAATTGCGCTATCTCGAGGAGCTCGGGATCACCACGCCGGTGGGCTTCGCCTCGACCTCGATGATCGCCCAGCGCGAGGCGGTGCGCGAGGGCGCGGGGCTCGCCATCCTGCCGCGCTTCATGGCGCTCGACGACCCCGATCTCGAGCCCGTTCTGGTCGAGGATTGTGTGCTCACCCGCACCGTCTGGATCCTCAGCCACCAGAGCACCGAAGACCTCGCGCGGGTGCGTGTCGTGTCGGAATATCTCCAACAGGTCGCCCGCAAGGAACGCCACCGCTTCCTGATCTCCTGAGCGCGGGGGCGCAATCCGCCTTCCCTAGCGTCAACTTTTCCGGCGATAGACAAGCCCGGGCCGAATGCGCTCCCTTTTCCGCGGAGAAGGGCGCCCCCGACGGGGCGTCGAAGGGGAGGAAACGCATGCTGTCTCGCAAGGAGAGCTATGCCGCGACCATGTCGGCATTTCACTGGGATATTCCCGAACATTACAACATCGGCGTCGATGTCTGCGACCGCTGGGCCGCGGCCGACCCGGCGCGCATCGCGCTGATCGAGGTCGGCGAGGATGGCTATGGCCCGGCGCGCGAGACCAGCTTTGCCGAGCTGCGCGCGGCCTCGAACCGCTTTGCCAATGTGCTGCGCGGGCTCGGGCTGGGCGGCGACGGGGTCAGCGCGGGCGACCGCGTCGCGATCTTGCTGCCGCAGCGGCGCGAAACCGCGATCGCCCATATCGCGGCCTTCAAGGCGGGCTGCGTCTCGCTGCCGCTGTTCACGCTCTTTGGCCCCGAGGCGCTGCTGCACCGGCTGCGCGACAGCGGCGCGCGGGTGCTCGTGACCGATCACGCCAGCCTGCCGATGATCGCCGAGATCCGCGCCGATCTCCCCGATCTCGAGACGGTCTTCACCGTCGACGGGCCGGCCGCCGGCGCGCAGGATTTCGACGCCGCCCTCGCCGCCGCCCCGGAGGATTTCACCCCGGTCGCGAGCCGCGCGAACGCGCCGGCGCTTCTGATCTACACCTCCGGCACCACCGGCAACCCGAAGGGCGCGCTCCATGCCCATCGGGTGCTGCTGGGCCACCTGCCCGGCGTCGAGATGAGCCACGATTTCCTGCCGCAGCCGGGCGACCGGATCTGGACCCCGGCGGATTGGGCCTGGATCGGCGGGCTGCTCGATGTGCTGCTGCCCGCGCTCCATCATGGCGTGCCGGTGGTGGCCTGCCGGTTTCGCAAATTCTCCGCCCGCGCGGCGGCCGATCTGATCCGCCGCTTCGGGGTGCGCAACGCCTTCTTGCCGCCGACCGCGCTGAAGCTGATGAAGGCCGACCCCGAGAGCGCGGGCTGGGCGCTCGACATGCGCTCGGTCGCGTCGGGGGGCGAGCCGCTCGGGGCGCAGCTGCTCGATTGGGGGCGGCAGGCGCTCGGCGTCACGATCAACGAGTTCTACGGCCAGACCGAATGCAACATGGTCGTGTCGAGCTGCGGCGCGCTCGAGGCGCCGGAGAACGGGCTGATGGGCTGGCCGGTGCCGGGCCACCGTGTCGATGTGATCGACGAGACCACCGCCGCGCGGCTGCCCGACGGGGTGGAGGGCGCGATCGCGATCCTCGCGCCGGACCCGGTGATGTTCCTTGGCTACTGGCAACAGCCGGTGGCCACGGCGGAGAAATTCGTGATCGGCCCGGAGGGGCGCTGGCTGGTGACGGGCGACCGCGGCCTGCGCCGGCCCGACGGGCGACTGATGTTCAAGGGCCGCGCCGATGACATCATCTCGACCGGCGGCTACCGGGTCGGCCCGGCCGAGATCGAGGATTGTCTGATCGCCCATCCGGCGGTGGCGATGGCGGGGGTGGTCGGCCAGCCCGACCCGCTGCGCGGCGAGATCGTCGCGGCCTTTCTCAAGCTGCGCGCCGGGGCGCAAGACAGCCCCGCCCTGCGCGAGGACATCGCCGCCCATGTCCGCACCCGCCTGGCCGCCTATGAATACCCCCGCGCGATCTATGTCGTCGATGAGCTGCCGGTGACCACCACCGGCAAGATCATCCGCGGCGCGCTGCGCAAACGCCTGATCGAGGAGATTTCCCAATGACCGATTCTGCCGTTCTGTTCGAGGCCGAGGGGCCGGTGGCGGTGATCACGCTCAACCGCCCCGCGCGGCGCAATGCCATTGATGGCGCGGCGGCGGCGGGGCTTGGTGCGGCGCTGGCGCGGTTCGAGGCGGACCCGGATCTGCGGGTGGGCGTGCTGTGCGGCGCGGGGCCGGTGTTCTGCGCGGGGATGGATCTGGCGGCCTTCGGCGCCGGTCAGGGCGAGGCGGTGCTCTTCGGCCCGGGCGGCTTTGCCGGGCTGACCGAGGCGCGCCGGAGCAAGCCGCTGATCGCGGCGGTGCAGGGCGCGGCGCTCGCGGGGGGCTGCGAGCTCGCGCTCGCCTGCGATCTGATCGTGGCCGAGGAGGAGAGCCGCTTCGGCCTGCCCGAGGTGATCCGTGGTCTCGTCGCGGGGGCGGGCGGGGCGCTGCGGCTCGCCGCGCTGATCCCGCCGGCGCGGGCGCGCGAGATCTTGCTGACCGGGCGGATGATCGACACCGCCGAGGCCTGGGATCTGGGGCTGATCGCGCGGCGCGCAGCCCTTGGCACGGCGCGCGCCGCCGCGCTCGGGCTCGCGCAGGAAATCGCCGCCAACGCGCCTTTGGCGGTGCGCGAGACGCTGCGGCT
>ERZ1645187.1498-NODE-1498-length-21426-cov-17.017407_pt1 | contig 21426 bp, 21 predicted proteins | sample MGYA00575352_ERZ1645187 | MGnify/ENA primary metagenome ERZ1645187 (study PRJEB40837, sample SAMN11349314) | freshwater sediment metagenome | isolation source: river sediment | host: Sediment | place: India: Wazaribad , New Delhi | collected 2017-02-21 ... | reverse complement strand
GGGGGCCCCCCAACCCCCCCCGCCCCCCGGGCGCCCCCCGGCGCCCGGCGGCCGTCGATCGACGTCGCGGGAAGGGCAGGGGCCTCGCGCCCCCTCAGGTCTTGGCGATGGTCTCGCCGAGCCGGCCGATCGCCCGCAGGATGCCGTAGGTGGCGCGCAGCTCTTCGAACTCGCCGTTGATGCGGTTCTTCTGCATGGTGAACACCACCATGTTGCTGTCGAGCACTTCGAAGATCGTCCGCTTTCCGGCCTTGAACTGCTCGATGTAGAGCTGATTGACGTTGCGCGCCGTGTCGACGCCGGCCACCGCCGCCGCCCGCTTGGCCCGATTGGCGGAAAGCGACTGGTAGAAGCGCCGCAGATTGAGTTCGATCGCTTCCTGGGTGTCGAGATACTTGAAGTCGTTGGCCTGCAGGCTCGCCCGGGTGTGGTCGGTCTGGGCGCGCAGCTGACCGCCGTCGTAGAGCTTGTAGCTCAGCGTCACCATGGCGCGCACGTCGACGACGCTCTGCGAGGCGGAGGCGACGCCGTAGTAGTTCTTGACCAGACCGTCGCTCTGCAGATCGAGCCGCGGCAGCCGCTGCGCCGCGTGGCCTTCCATCTGATGGTCGAGCGATACCCGCGTCGCCTTGAGCGACAAGAGTTGCGGATTGGTCGTCGTCGCCTCGGCGAGCGCCTCGGTCGGCGACTTCGGGATCAGCCCGGTCGCCGCCTTCGGCCGCTTGACCTGCTTCGGCTCGAGCCCGGTCAGCCGGCGGAACTCGTCGAGCGCCGTGCGATAGTTGGTGTCGATGTCGGTGCGGATCGCCTCGATCTCGATGATCTTGGCCTTGATCCGATCGACGTCGGCCTGGGTGCCGTTGCCGCCCTGCTGGTTGAGCCGCACGATGTCGGCGAGCTTGCGCTGCTCCGACACCGTGTGGTCGATCATCGAGATCAGTTCGCTCTGCTCGAGCAGGTTGAGATAGGCGTTGACGGTGCGCAGACCGATGTCCTCGGCCTCGTCGGCGAGCTTCAGCCGCTCGGCGTCGACCAGCGCCTCGTTGCGCCGCACCTCGGCGCGCGCCACGCCGAAGTCCCAGATCAGCTGACGGAAGGTGAAGCCGGTGTCGGCGCGCAGGAGACCCGGCGCCCCACCCGAATTGAACGGTCCGCCCTCGTTGGAGAAGGCGCCGAGCGTGGCGTGTCCGACGCCGCCGAAGACGTCGACCGACGGCAGCTGCGCCCCCTTGGCATAGCGCACGTCGGCCGCCTGTGCCTGCACCTTGGCCGCCTGCGCTCCCATCAGCGGATGGCTGAGCACGGCGATCACCACCGCGTCCTTGAGCGACAGATTGCCCACCGCACCCGGCTTGGGCAGCGCGATCTCCCGCCGCGGTCCCGGTCCGATCGGGTCGGCCGGGCCGGGCTTGAGCACCAGCGGATTGCCGTTCGGCGCGATCGTGCCGGTCAGATCCGGCGCCGCCGACGCGACCTTCTCGGCGACCGCGTCGCGCTCGATCGGCGGCTTCACCCCGATCCTGGTCTCGGCGAGGATCGGCAGCGCCGGCTTGCCGGCCGTCGTCTCGGTTCCGCTCGGCAGCGAGCCGGTGGCGATCGGGTCGGCCTCGCCGTCGCGCTCGGCCGCCATCTTCACCGCCGCCTGCTTCGAACAGCGCAGCGCCGCGGTCGGCGAGGTGTCGTTGCCGCAGTCGGCGAGGGAGACCTGCATGCGCGACCCGGACGTGGTGTGCGAACAGGCGGCGAGCGTCAGAACGAAGAGCGAGACGAGCGACGTCCGGGCGAGGAGCCTGCCCCAGGGTCGGGTGTCTTGCTTGGGCGTTGACGACATGACCAGCCGGAGCCTCGACAGGGGAACACGGATACCGGATCGCGACGATCGCTCTCGACACCGGCGCCCGACCGCGCGCCGGCCCCCTCGGGGGGCCGTTCACGGACGACGCTTCGCCGGCTCGACGATCGCCTCTCGCGGTCATTTGTAAATTCTTAGGGTTAAGCGCCGGTTAAGCGCCGCGTCTCGTGGCGACGGAGCATTCACCCTGTTTCGTCGTCGTCCCCGCGGTCAGCCGCGCCAGCCGCGGGCCGCAGGTCGCCGCCGCGCATTCCCACACCACCAGCACCCGGAACCCGGCCGCCCTGAGCGCCCGGATCGCCGCCGCGTCGCGCCGGCGGTTGGCGGCGAACTTCGCCACCCAGAAGGCCCGGTTGTTCTTCGGTACGCTCGCCTTTCGGCAGCCGCGATGGGCATGCCAGAAGCAGCCGTTGACGAAGATCGCCCATTTCGCCCGCTTGTTGGCGAAGTCCGGCCGCCCCGGCAGGTCGCGCACGTTGCGCCGATAGCCGAGCCCGGCCGCCCGCAGCGCCTTCGCCACCACCTCTTCCGGTGCGGTGCGCGCCTGCCGCACCCGCCCGAGCAGCCGCGCCCGCTCCGCCGACTGCGCGATCGGCCGTCCGCCACCGCCGCCGTCGCCGCCCGCCGCGCTCATCGCCTCACTCCGCCGCCACCGCCGGCCGCCGCCGCGGCGCCCGCGGCAGGCCCTCGACCGTCGTCAGATGCGCTTCGACCCGCTCGACGAACCCCGCCGGCAGCCGCAGCGACGTCCGCCCCAGCCGGCCGAGGAAACCGCGCGTCGCCCGCTCCGACAGCGGCTTGCCGGGATGCTCGAGGAAGGCGTCGAGCGGCGGCCGTGCCTCGTGCCGCGGATGGGTCGAGATCGCCACCGCGAAGCGCCGCCGCCCGTCGAACCGCGCCGCCGCCGGCCATCGCGCCGCCGCGGCGAGATCGCGGTCGCGGCTCGCATCGTAGGTGCCCGGCGCCGCCAGCCGCTCGCCGATCCACGCCGCCACCGGCACGCTGACCGCATTGCCGACCAGCGACCACCTGAGCCGCGCGAGCCCGATCGCCTCCGCCGGTGCCGTCCAGTCGGCGGCAAACCCCTGTAGCCGCTCGGCGTCGCGGATGTCCGGCGTGACGATCGCCCCGTTCGGCCGGAGGATCGCCGGCGGCGACGGAATGCCCACCGTCGAGCCGTTCTTCAGCGTCGGCACGCAGTCCGGCCCCCAGCCGAGCCCGCGCACCCCCTCGGTCCAGTAGAAGCCGTGCGCCTGCCCGTCGAGCCGCGTCTCGGTCGCCACCGGCTCGACCGCGTCGGCGAACAGCACCTCGGCCGGATCGAGCACCCGGCTCGCCAGCACGAACACCCGTTGCCGCCGCTGCGGCAGGAAGGCCAGCGTGTCGACGGTGCGATAGGCCCAGCGATAGCCGCGGTCTTCGAACGCCTCGGCGAGCCGCGCCATCGCCGATCCGCCGTCGAGCCGCAGCATGAACGAGACGTTCTCGAGCAGGACGTGCGCCGGCGCGGCGCGATCCATCAGCCGGAAGACGTGGCCGACGAGGCCCGACTTGGCGCCGTCGAGCCCCAGCGTCCGCCCGGCCTGACTGAGGTCCTGACAGGGAAAGCCGGCGGTGATCAGATCGTGCGCCGGCAGCCGCTCGACGGTGCGCACGTCGTCGAACAGCGGCGTCTCGGCGAAATGCGTCGCCAGCACCGCCGCCGCCGGCCGCCAGCATTCCGCCAGCGCCACTGCGCGGTGACCGGCGCGCGCCAGCCCGCTCTCCACCCCTCCGATGCCGGCGAACAATCCGACGACCCGCATGGCTCCCCCGATTCGTCCCATCCTCGAGGCCGGACGATGCCCGGTCAAGTCGGCCGCGCGGGCCGAGCCGGGTCGCGCCTCAACGGCGCGGCGGCACCGGATCGGCGTGGCGGAAGGCGAAACGCGAATAGCCGAACCACGAGAAGAACATCGCCACCCCCGAGCCGAAGGCGGCCGAAAACGGCGGCCACAGGCTCGCCGGTCCGATGCCGATCCGCCCCAGCCCCCACAGGCAGGCGGCATAGGCGGCATAGTTGACCAGCGCCGCCCCCACCGCCACCAGCCCGTAGCGGCCGCCCTCGGCGACGATGGCGCGCGTGTCGGTGACCTTGTCGTGGACCTTGAAGGTGAAGCGGCGATTGATCAGCCAGGTCGTGGTCATCGCCACGCCGATCGCGACGATCCGCGCCCCGTAGGGGTTGGCGCCGAAGCCCATGGTCAGGATCGACAGCACCCCGACGTCGACGACGAAGCCGATGCCGCCGGTCATCGCGAATTTGGCAATCCGTTCCAGACGGGCCCGAGTGGCCGGTGAGAAGCGCGAGAAGAGGGCGTTCATGGAGGACTCGACGGCATACGGCGTCGGACGGGCGCCGGCACCTGCGCGCGCTTGTGCCATGCTTCGCCGTCGCCGTCGACAGCGCAAGCCCGTCTCACCGCGTCATCAGCGCCAGAAGCGCGAGAGCGGCGATCGCTCCGGCCATCACCGCCGCCGCCAGCGGCAGCGTCTCGTGGCGCGGCTCGCTCTCCTCGGTCGGCGTCCCGCTTCCGCGGCGCTCCGCCTTCCCGCCCGTTTCGCCGTTCGTCCGCTCGTCCGTCATGTGCGGCCTCCGCCGACACCGCCGCCGCACCGCTGCGCCCGGCGGTTCGCCTCTACGTGACGCAGCGTCGCCTCGCAAGCGCGGTCGATCCCCGATCGGGCTTTCCCCGAGGGCCCCTGTTGACCCGTCGTCGCGATCGGCCGACAAGGGAGCCACCATGGATCGCACCCGCCGCCCACCCAGGCGCCCGCCCGGCGCCGCCGCCTCGCCCGCGTCCGTCGCGCGCCCGCCGCGCTCCGGCGACGCCCGCCCGCGCCCCTCCCGCGCCCCCGAGCCGCCGCCGGTCGAGGCCCGCCCGCCGCTCGACCCGACCGCCCTGGCGCCGCGTCGCCTCGCCGGCGATCCGCTCGCCCCGACCATGCTCGAAATGGCCGGCTGGGACGACTACGCCCTGCTCGACAGCGGCTTCGGCCGCAAGCTCGAGCGCTACGGCCACATCCGCATCGTCCGTCCCGAGGAGCAGGCACTGTGGTCGCCGCGCCTCGATGCCGCCGCCTGGGACGGTGCCGACGCCCATTTCACCGGCGACGTCGAAGAGGAAGGCCCCGGCCGTTGGCGCTTCCCCAAGCCGCTGCCCGAGACCTGGCCGATGCGCCATGCGCCGGTCCGCTTCTCCTGCCGCTTCACCTCGTTCCGCCACACCGGCATCTTCCCCGAACAGGCCGCCCACTGGGCCTGGATGCGCGCCGCCATCGCCCGCGCCGTCGCCGCCGGCCGCCGTCCGAAGCTGCTCAACCTGTTCGGCTACACCGGCCTCGCCTCGCTGATCGCCGCCGAGGCCGGCGCCGAGGTCACCCACGTCGACGCCTCCAAGAAGTCGATCGCCTGGGCCCGCGAGAATCAGGCCGAGAGCGGCCTCGAGCATCTGCCGATCCGCTGGATCTGCGACGATGCCGTCAAGTTCGTCGCCCGCGAGGTCCGCCGCGGCAATCGCTACGACGCCATCCTCCTCGATCCGCCCAAATACGGCCGCGGCCCCGACGGCGAGGTCTGGCAGCTCTTCGAGCATCTCGGCCCGATGCTGCGCGCCACCCGCGACCTCCTGGCGAAGGACGCGCTGTTCCAGATCCTCACCGTCTACGCCATGCGCTCGTCCTACGCCTCGTTCCACGAACTCGTCGCCGAGGTCATGGGCACCCGCGGTGGACGCCTGGAATCGGGCGAACTGTTCATCGCCGAGGCCCCGGCGCCGGGAACCGACGTCGTCCGCCGCCTCGCCACCTCCCTGTGGGTTCGTTGGACCGGAGAAGACGCCCCGTGACCCGCCCGCCCCGCGACGCCTCCCGCGACCTCTATCGCCGTTCCCGCGGCCCCCGTGCCGCCGCCCCGCGCCCCGACGAGCCGGCCGCCGCCCCGAAGGACGGCGCCCTCAAGGAGGTGACCAGCCTCGCCAATCCGGTGGTCAAGGAGCTGCGCGGCCTCCATCTCAAGAAGGAGCGCGAGGACAGCGGCCTCTTCCTCGCCGAAGGCCTGAAGCTCGTCACCGACGCGCTCGAGGAAGGCTGGCCGATCCGCACCCTGGTCCATGCCGCCCGTGTCCGCACCCAGCCCCTGGTCGCCCGCGCCGTCGCCACCGCCCGCGCCCGCGGCGCCCTGGTGCTCGAGGTCTCCGACGAGGTGCTGACCAAGATCTGCCGCCGCGACAATCCGCAGATGGTCGTCGCCGCCTTCGAACAGCGCCTGCTGTCGCTGGCCGATCTCCCCGCGCCGAAGGGCGTCTGGGTGGCGCTCGAAGGCGTCAAGGACCCCGGCAACCTCGGCACCATCGTCCGCACCGTCGATTCGGTCGGCGCCGCCGGCGTGATCCTGCTCGGCACCTCGACCGATCCCTTCGCGCTCGAAGCCGTGCGCGCCACCATGGGCTCGCTCTTCCACGTACCCCTCGTCGCCGCCTCGCTCGACGACTTCCTCGCCTGGAAACGCGCCACCGGGATCCCGGTCTTCGGCACCCACCTCGCCGGCGCCGTCGACTATCGCACGGTGGATTGGCCCGAGACCGTGGTGCTGATGATGGGCAACGAACAGTCCGGCCTGCCGCCGGCCCACGTCGCCGCCTGCGACGGCATCGTCAAGATCCCGATGGCCGGCCGCGCCGACAGCCTCAATCTGGCGGTGGCGACCGCCGTGATGCTCTACGAGATCCGCCGCTCCCGCCTCGCCCTCTGATCCGAAGAGAGACCTGCCCGATGGACGTCGTCGTCTACCACAACCCGAAGTGCGGCACCTCGCGCAACACCCTGGCGCTCATCCGCCACGCCGGCATCGAGCCGCGCGTCGTCGAATATCTGAAGACCCCGCCGAGCCGCGACGAGATCGTCGCCCTCGTCGCCCGCTCCGGCGAGCCGCTGCGGTCGTTCCTGCGCGAGAAGGGCACGCCCTTTGCCGAACTCGGCCTCGCCGATCCGGCGCTTTCCGACGACGCCCTGCTCGACGCCATCGCCGCCCATCCGATCCTGCTCAATCGCCCGATCGTCGCCAGCGAGAAGGGCGTGGCCCTGTGCCGCCCCTCGGAAAAGGTCCTCGACCTACTGCCGCCGATGCCGGCCGGCGAATTCCGCAAGGAAGACGGCGAACTGGTTCTCGACGCCGACGGCCGCCCGGCGAAGTGATCCGCCTGCCTGCCGCGGCGCTCACGCCCCACCGAGCGCCTTCAGCCGGTCGATCGCCGCCGCCGACAGCGGCGTCGAGCGCCGCGTCGTGTCGTCGGTCGCCACCACGACGCTGACCGCCCGCGCCGCCGCCACCCCGCGCTGCCACAGGCCCTGCTCGATGCCGATCGACGAGCGGCCGATCCGGCTCACCCGCGTGCCGATCTCGACCGTCCCCGGCCAGGTGATCTCGGCGAGGAGGTCGATTTCGAGCCGCGCCAGCACGAACGACTGCCCCGGCGCGAGCAGCGGTCCGGCCGGATCGAGCAGGAATTCGCAGCGCCCGGTCTCGAAGAAGGTCGCGAACACCGCGTTGTTGACGTGGCCCTGACGGTCGGTGTCGCCGTAGCGCAGCTTGTCGAAGGATCGGACCGGAAAACTCTCGTAGGGCGGCAGCGGCGACATCGCGAACTCCGAAGGCGAGGGCAGGGGGCGAGAAGCGACGGCAGGCGGTCACTTCGGATCGATCGGCCGCCTCTCGGCGTCGGCGAGCCCGACGAGCCGGTGGCGTCCATCGGCGGCGAGCCGGAAGATCCCGAACTTCGCCGCCTCGAAGGCCTTCGCGCGACCCTCCTGGAACAGGAAGGAATGCGGCTCGACCATCGGCCGCCGTCCCTCGCCGTCGATCCGCACCGCGAAGCGCCGTTCGTCCGCCGCCAGCGCCTCGCCGCCGTCGATGCGGCGGAAACTCGCCACACCGTCGGCATCGACCGCCACGATCGCCCGCGACGCTCCCGCCGGGGCGGCCGGAGCGTCGCGCTCCAACTCCCAGCGCAGCGCCATGTAGTCGCCCTGCATCAGCGAGCGCGGATCGCGCGGCGCCAGCCGCAGCAGCACCGTCTCGCCGCGCGCGATCAGCGTCTCGGCGTCCCACACCGCATGACCCAGCACCGCGAAGACGCCGAGCGTCGCCAGAAGAAGGATGAGCCGTCTCATGCCGCCTCCCGCCGATCGAGCCCGCGCCACGCCATGAAGCCTCGCGCCGCCAGCAGGACGAGCCCGCTGCCCACCAGCGCCGCCGACTTGGCCAGGAAGGTCATGTCGCGACCGTAGTACCACAGCACCACGAAGGCCGGCAGCGCGAGGATGCCGACGACCCGGAGCGGCCGGTCGTGATGGGCATGACCGAGCACCAGGAGCCCGAGCGCATAGACGATGCCCGGCGCTCCGATGAAACCGAGCGCGATCGCCCCGACCACCGCCGCGACGACGCCCTCGCGTCGCGCCGCCGCCGGTCCGCCGGCCGCCCACACGATCAGCCCGGCGAGCGCCGCCGTCAGCACCGCCTCGATGCCGCGCGGATCGATCGCCGCCCCGCCCGCCCAGATGCCGAAGTCGTGGCCCGAGGCGATCACCGCGACGATCGTCCCCATGCCGGCGAGGGCGGCCAGCCCGATCGGCCGCAGCACCGGCGGTGCCCGCATCGGCAGCAGCAGTCCGCCGGCGATCGCCGTCAGCCCCACGAAGAAGACGGTGAGCGTGGCCCCCGTCGCCGCCCCGGCCACCCGGGTTTCCAGAATGTCGAACAGCGCCGAGGCGATCACCGCATAGGGCGACAGCAGCCGGTCGAGCGACGACCCCGACACCGGATAGGTCGCCACCGTGACCGCCGCCAGTGCCGCCGTCACCGTCCACCACTGGATCGCCCCGTGCCCCCAGGTCACCACGCCGGCGACGATCAGCACCTTGCCGATCGCCATCGCCGTGAACGTCGCCTGTGCCGTCAGCTCGCGGCCGACCCCGACCGCCATCCGCCGCAGCGTCGCCGAGGCGACGATGCCGCCGGCGATCGCCACGATACCCCAGCCGACCAGATTGCCCGGCGAGGTGAAGTCGATCAGTCGCGACACCCCGAGAAACGCCAGAAAGAAAGTCGTGGCGAAGGTGGTGCCGACCGCCGACAGGATCTTGACCGCCAGCGTCGGCTCCCCCGCCGCCGCCCGCTCCCGCAGGAAGGCGACGATCGCCTCCTCCTCTGGCGCGGTGGTGAGAGCCGCCGTGCGCCATTCGGCGACGAGCGCCCCGGCCGCGATCGACGTCGCCCGTTCAGCCATCCTCGCGCTCCATCGCTCGCGTCGCCGCCCTGAGCCACGCCACCGCCGCCGCGAACAGCGCCAGCGTGACGAGGCCGCACAGGAACAGGAACTGGATTTCGAAGGCACGCCCGGCCCGGGCGAGCAGATTATAGAAGGCGATGTCGACGATCATCGTCAGCGCCACCACCGCCCCGGCCAGCACCCGCCCGTCGCGCAGGACCCATCGATAGACCGCCAGACCGCCGACGACGATCGCCAGCCCGACCACGGTCGGCACATGCCGCCCTTCGGCCGAGAAGCTCGACACGACGATCGCCTCGATCGCCGCCCACGCCGCCGCCACCAGCATCGGCGTCGCCAGATAGAGCCGCGTCCACCGCGCCGCCGGCCAGCCGACCCCGCGCCCCACCAGGATCTCGCGGATCGCCAGGAACGCCGCCGAGGCGACCGCCACCAGCATCGCCTCGCTGCCCGTCGCCGCCCCCGGCCCGCGAGGCAGAGCCGGCCCCCACAGCACCCGCGCCCCGGCGACGACCGCGCTCCACACCGCCCCGGTCGCCGAACTCGCCGCCACCAGCGCCCACACCACCGTCAGCCCCGCCCATCCGGCGAACAGCTGCCAGGCGTCGGCACCGCTCTGATAGATCTGCCCGAACACCGCCAGGAACACCCCGACCAGCACCGTCGCCGCACTGGTCGCATAGCCCGCCGCCGCATGGTCGAGCCCGAGCACCGCCGCCGTGGCGATCGCTGCCGCGATGCCGAGCGCGATGCCGCCGAGCTTGGCCAGCGGCGGGATCGCCGCCCAGTTGAAGGCGAAGAAATAGACGATGCCGGCCAGCACCAGCGCCGCACCGACGACCGCGATCAGCCGCCCGGCCCACAGGCCCCAGTCGCGCGGCGGCTCGATCAGCCCGAGCGCATGGTCGCGCGCCGCCGTCGAGATCAGCCCGCGGGCGAGCAGCGCGTCGAGCGCTCGTCGATCGACCGCGAGATCGTCGAACCCCGCCGTCGTCGGCCCTGCCGCCTGCTCCGCCATGCCGCCTCCCGCTGCCTCGCGCCGACCCTCGGCGCGCACTCGATCGCAACAATGCGACGGCACCGCGGCGGCGTCGAGCCCGCTCGTGCGTCAACCCGCAGGTGTGCGATCGAAGCGCGGTGCCGGCGCCGGCTCATGGCCGCCCTCGACGGCGCGGAAGAGCCCGCGCGCCCGGTTGTGCGGATGATCGGGCGCCTCGGCGAGCGTCAACACCGGCGCCACGCAGGCATCGCTCCCGTCGAACAGCGCCGCCCACTCGTCGCGCGATCGCGTCGCCAACCGCTCGCCGATCGCCGCGGCGAGCGCGTCGGCGACCGCCGGGTCGAGATGATCGGGAAACGCCTCCGGATCGAGACCGATGCCGCGGGCGAAGGCGACGAAGAACTTGCGCTCGAGCGGCGCCACCGCCAGGAACCGGCCGTCGGCGCAAGGATAGCAGCGATAGGCCGCCGAACCGCCGTCGAGCAGGTTCGCCGCCCGCGCCTCGCGCCATTTGCCCTCCGCCGCCAGCGACCGGATCATCGTCGTCAGCAGCGCCGTGCCGTCGACGATCGCCGCATCGACCACCTGCCCGAGCCCCGAGCGCGACCGTTCGTAGAGCGCGGCGAGAATGCCGGATACCAGCATCATCGCCCCGCCGCCGAAATCGCCGAGGAGATTGAGCGGCGGCAGCGGCCGCTCCCTCTCGCCGATCGCCGCCAGCGCCCCCGTCGTGGCGATGTAGCCGAGATCGTGCCCGGCGGTCGCCGCCCACGGCCCCGTCTGCCCCCAGCCGGTCATCCGCGCATAGACGAGCCCCGGCCGCCGCGCCCGCAGAACCTCCGGCCCGAGCCCGAGCCGCTCCATCACGCCGGGGCGAAACCCCTCGATCAGCACGTCGGCCTCGTCGAGCAGGGCGAGAGCCCGCGCGATGTCGGCCGGCTCCTTCAGATCGAGCGTCACGAACCCCGCCCGCCCGCGTCGCAACTGGTCGCGGGCAAGCCCGAGCAGCGCCCCGTCGCCGGCCCGATCGATCGTCGTCACCGCAGCGCCCATGTCGGCGAGCCACATCGCCGCGAACGGCGCCGGCCCGAGCCCGGCGAATTCCACCACCTTCAGCCCGTCGAGCGGTCCCATCGGTTCCCCTCCGCTCACGCCACCGCGCGCGCGATCACCATGCGCTGGATGTCGCTGGTGCCCTCGTAGATCTGGCAGACCCGCACGTCGCGATAGATCCGCTCGACCGGATGATCGGCCATGTAGCCGGCGCCGCCGTGGATCTGCAGCGCCGCCGACACCACCCGCTCCGCCATTTCCGAGGCGAACAGCTTGGCCATGCACGCCTCGGTCAGACACGGCTCGCCCGCCTCGCGCAGCGCCGCCGCATGCCACGTCAACTGCCGTGCCGCCTCGATCTCGGTCGCCATCGTCGCCAGCCGGAATGCCACCGCCTGATGCTCGGCGATCGGCCGGCCGAAGGTGACGCGCTCGCGGGCGTAGTCGCGTGCCGCCTCGAACGCCGCCCGCGCCATGCCGATCGCCTGCGCCGCGATGCCGATGCGCCCACCCTCGAGATTGGCCAGCGCGATCCGGTAGCCCTCGCCCTCCGCTCCGAGCCGGCAGTCGTCGGGGATCTCCATCCCGTCGAAGGCCAACTGGCAGGTGTCGGAGGCGTGTTGGCCGAGCTTGGTCTCGACCCGCATCACCCGGTAGCCGGGCGTCTCGGTCGGCACCAGGAAGGCGGTGATGCCCTTCTTGCCGGCGCTCGGATCGCTGACCGCGAAGACGATCACCACGTCGGCGTTCTGCCCCGAGGTGATGAACTGCTTCGCCCCGTCGATCACCCAACCGGAGCCCTTGCGTCGCGCCCGGGTCTTCAGATCCGAGGCGTCCGATCCCGCCTGCGGTTCGGTCAGCGCAAAGGCGCCGAGCCATTCGCCTGACGCGAGCTTCGGCAGGAACCGCCGCTTCTGCTCCTCGCTGCCGAATTTGACGATCGGCCCGCAACCGACCGAATTGTGCACCGAGACGATGGTCGACACCGAGCCGTCGCCGGCCGCGATCTCCTCGAGCGCCGCCGCATAGGCCAGCGCCCCGACCTCGGTGCCGCCCCAAGCCTCCGGCACCACCATGCCGAGGAAGCCGAGTTCGGCCAGCGCCGCGATTTCCGCCTTGGGGAAGGCGTGCGAGCGGTCGCGCGCCGCCGCCGTCGGCTTGAGGCGCTCCTGCGCGAAGGCCCGCGCCGTGTCGCGGATCTGGGTCTGAATGTCGTCGAGCCGCATCGTTTCACCCGTTCAGAGAAGGTCCACCGCCACCGCCGTCGCCTCGCCGCCGCCGATGCACAGCGAGGCGACGCCGCGCTTCAGCCCGCGCGCCTTCAGGGCCGCCAGCAGCGTGACCAGAATCCGCGCCCCCGAGGCGCCGACCGGATGGCCGAGCGCACAGGCCCCGCCGTCGACGTTGACCACGTCGTGCGGCAGGCCGAGCTCGTGCATCGCCGCCATCGCCACCACCGCGAAGGCCTCGTTGACCTCGAAGAGGTCGACGTCGCCGATCCCGCGGCCGATGCTCTCGAGAAGGGTGCGGATCGCCCCGATCGGCGCGATCGGAAACTCCGCCGGGGCGCGCGCGTGCGTCGCATGGCCGACGATGCGAGCGAGCGGCGTCAGCCCGCGCCGCTCGGCTTCCGAGGCCCGCATCACCACGAGCGCCGCCGCCCCGTCCGAGATCGACGACGAATTCGCCGCCGTCACCGTGCCGCCGGCCCGGAACGCCGGCTTGAGCTGCGGGATCTTGTCGAGCCGCGCCTTGCCGGGCTGCTCGTCGATCGACACGGCGGTCTCGCTCTTGCCGCTCTTCACGCGCACCGGCACGATCTCGGCGGCGAAGCGGCCGCCGGCGATCGCCGCCTGGGCGCGGGTCAGCGAGGCGACCGCATAGGCGTCCTGCGCCTCGCGGGTGAAGCCGAAGGCCGCCGCGCAGTCCTCGGCGAAGGTGCCCATCAGCCGCCCCTTGTCGTAGGCGTCTTCGAGCCCGTCGAGGAACATGTGGTCGAGCACCCGCCCGTGGCCGAGCCGATAGCCGCCGCGCGCCCGGTCGAGCAGATAGGGCGCGTTCGACATGCTCTCCATGCCGCCGGCCATGACGATGCGCGCGCTGCCCGCCTTGACGAGGTCGTGGGCGAACATCACCGCCTTCATCCCCGAGCCGCACATCTTGTTGATGGTGGTCGCCCCCGCCGCGAGCGGCAGCCCGGCGCCGAGCGCCGCCTGCCGTGCCGGTGCCTGCCCCTGACCGGCCGGCAGCACGCAACCGAAGATCACCTCGTCGATCGCCTCCGGCGCGAGCCCGGCCCGGTCGACCGCCGCGCCGATCGCCGCCGCACCGAGTTCGGCCGCGCTCACCCCGGCGAAATCGCCCTGGAACCCACCCATCGGCGTGCGCACCGCGCTCGCGATCACGATCGGATCTCGTTCGTCCATGGTCGTCGTCCTCGAAAGTCGCGAAGAAGGATCAGCGCGGCGCCATGCGCAGCGCCCCGTCGAGGCGGATCACCTCGCCGTTGAGCATCGAATTCTCGAAGGCATGGACGACCAGCGCCGCGAACTCCTCCGGCCGCCCCAGCCGCGAGGGAAACGGCACCCCGGCCGCCAGGCTCGCCTGGACCTCGGCCGGCATCCCCGCCATCATCGGCGTGGCGAAGATCCCCGGCGCGATGGTGACGACGCGAATGCCGAAGCGCGCCAGCTCGCGCGCCGCCGGCAGCGTCAGACCGGCGACGCCCGCCTTCGACGCCGCATAGGCCGCCTGCCCGATCTGCCCGTCGAAGGCGGCGATCGACGCGGTGTTGACGATCACCCCGCGCGCCCCCTCCGCGTCCGCCTCCTGCGCCGCCATCGCCGCGGCGGCCAGCCGCAGCATGTTGAAGGTGCCGACGAGATTGATCGTCACCGCCCGGGCGAAGGCGTCGAGCCGATGCGGCCCCTCGCGCCCGACGATCTTCTCGCCCGGCGCCACCCCGGCGCAGTTGACCAGCCCGTCGAGCCGCCCGAAGGCCGCGGTCGCCGCGGCGATCGCCCGCTCGCCGGCGACGGCGTCGGCGACGTCGGTGGCGACGAACCGCGCGTTCGGCCCGAGCGCGGCCGCGGTCTTCTCGCCGGCGGTGGTATCGACGTCGGCGACGATCACCCGTCCGCCCCCTGCCACCAACCGTTGCGCCGTCGCCGCCCCCAGCCCCGAGCCGGCGCCGGTGACCACGAACACTCCTCCGTCGATCCGCATCGCCGCCTCCCTCGCGACGAAACCCGCCCGGCCGCGGCGGCCGGGCGTCCGTCTCGTCTGTCGCGACGTCGCCCTCGTCGACGTCGCCCTGCGTTTCCTCCCGGCCTTGGGCCGTGTTCTCGTCTGCGAAGCAGCCTTCGCGAGCCCCATGGAACGACGTCTCGACATGGCCGTCGATGACCACTCCGTCGCGAAACGATGATCGATTTTGCCAGTTTTCGCGTAAGCTGCCGGAACCGCCCGTCCGAACCGGAAGCACGCCGTGGAAGCGACCAGCGAACGCCGCATGATCCGCGCCTCCTTCGTCGAAGAGGCGCTCGACGCCCTGCGCCGCCGCGGCCTGCCGACCGCCCCGGTGCTGGCCGCCGCCGGCCTGACCGGCACCGAGCCGGCCGTCTCCGCCGAGCGCTACGGCGCCCTGTGGCTCGCCCTGGCCCAGGCGGTCGACGACGAGATGATCGGCCTCGGTGCCCGCCCGATGCGCCCCGGCGCCTTCACTCTGCTCGGCCATGCGGTGCTCCACGCCGGCAGCCTCGGCGTCGCCCTCAGCCGGGCGCTGCGCTTCCTCGACGTCGTCCTCGATGCCCCGCGCGGCCGCCTCGCGCTCGTCGACGGCCGCGCCGAGATCACCCTCGACGACCGCGGCCCCGCCCGCTCCGCCTTCGCCTACCGCACCTATTGGATCGTCCTGCACGGCCTCGTCTGCTGGCTGGTCGGCCGCCGCCTGCCGCTCCTCGCCGTCGACTTCCGCTGCGGCGAACCGCAGGGCGTCGCCGACTACCGCACCTTCTTCGGTGCGCCCGTCCGCTTCGATCGCCCGGCGAGCCGCCTCGCCTTCGACGCCCGCCACCTCGCCCTGCCGATCACCCGCTCGCAGGCCGCGTTGAAACGCTTCCTGCGCGCCGCCCCGGCCAACCTTCTGGTGCGCTACCGCTACGACGCCGGCCTCGCCGCCACCTTGCGCGCCCGCCTCGCCGCCCGTCCGCCGGCCGAATGGCCGAGCTTCGAGGCCGCCGCCCGCCAGCTCCGCCTCGCCCCGGCCACCCTGCGCCGCGCTCTGCGCCGCGAAGGCCTCGGCTGGTCGTCTCTGTGCGACGAGATCCGCCGCGACCGCGCCTTCGCCGCCCTCCAGCGCACCGCCGTCTCGGTCGCCGACCTCGCCGCCGATCTCGGCTACGCCGAGCCGAGCGCCTTCCACCGCGCCTTCCGCAAATGGACCGGCACCACCCCCGCCGCCTGGCGTCGCGCGCTCGCCGCCGATCCCGGCCCGGCCGAGGGTCGACCGCCGTGAGCATGCACGCGAAACGCCGCGGGGCCGGACGTCGCCGCCCGGCCCCGCGTATGATCCCTGCCGCCGCCGCTCAGCAGCAGCGGAACACGCCCTTGGTGCCGCCGCCGTAGCGCCGGTCCTGGGCGTCGCGGAAGAACGCCGCCCGGTCCATCACCGGCTCCTCGGGGTGGCGGTCGCGGCGATGGGCGACATAGGTGTCGTAGTCCGGCACCCCGACCATCAACCGCGCCGTCCGGCCGACGAAACGGCCGATCTCGCCGCCGTCAGGCAGCGTGAGACCGCAGATCCGGCACGCCATCGCCGACCTCCTTCGTCGTGATCCCGTCCGCCGCCGCCGCCTTGACGATCGCCCGGAGGCCGAAGCCGAGCATGGCGATCACCACCACCATGAACAGCGCCGTCAGCCCGGCGTCGATGCGGTTGTTGAGCACCACCTGCGCCATCTGCTCGGCGCTCTTGGCCGGCGCCAGCAGTTTGCCTTCCGCCGCCGCCCGGGCGAAGCGGTCCGCCTGCGCCAGGAAGCCGACCGCCGGCCGCTCGTCGAACAGCTTCTGCCAACCCGCGGTGAGCGTGCACACCACCAGCCACACCAGCGGAACGATCGTCACCCAGGCGTGGCGCTGCCGCTTCATCTTGAAGAGGACGACGGTGCAGAAGGCCAGCGCGATCGCCGCCAGCATCTGATTGGCGATGCCGAACAGCGGCCACAGCGTGTTGATGCCGCCGAGCGGATCGACCACGCCCTGGTAGAGGAACCAGCCCCAGGCCGCCACCGCCACCGCGGTCGCCACCAGATTGGCCCCCCACGACTTGGTCTGCTTGAAGGCGGGGAAGGCGGTGCCGACCAGATCCTGGATCATGAACCGGGCGACGCGCGTACCGGCGTCGACCGTGGTCAGGATGAACAGCGCCTCGAACAGAATGGCGAAGTGATACCAGAAGGCCATCATCGCCTGCCCGCCGATCGCGCTCGACAGGATCTGCGCCATGCCGACGGCGAGCGTCGGCGCGCCGCCGGCCCGGCTGAGGATCGTCGTCTCGCCGACCTGCCTGGCCATGTCGGCCAGCATGTCGGGGCTGACCACGAAGCCCCAGTTGGCGATCGCCGCCGCCGCCGACTGCACGGTGGTGCCGAGGATCGCCGGGGCGGTGTTCATGGCGAAATAGACGCCCGGATCGAGCACGCTCGCCGCCACCATCGCCATCACGCCGACGAAGCTCTCCATCAGCATCGCGCCATAGCCGATCAGCCGCAGCTGGCCCTCGTTCTCCACCATCTTCGGGGTCGTCCCCGACGAGATCAGCGAATGGAAGCCCGAGATCGCGCCGCAGGCGATGGTGATGAACAGGAACGGGAACAGATTGCCCGAGAACACCGGCCCGGTGCCGTCGACGAAGCGGGTGATCGCCGGCATCTGCAGTTCCGGCCGCACCCAGACGATGCCGAGCGCCAGACCGACGATCGTGCCGATCTTCAGGAAGGTCGACAGATAGTCGCGCGGTGCGAGCAGCAGCCACACCGGCAGCACCGAGGCGACGAACCCGTAGCCGATCAGGATCAGCGCCAGCGCCTCGCCCTTGTAGGTGAACAGCGGCGCCAGCATCGGCGAATGGGCGACGTCGCGCCCGAACACGATCGAGGCGACCAGCAGCACGATGCCGATCGCGCTCATCTCGCCGATCCGCCCCGGCCGGACGAACCGCCCCCAGATGCCCATCAGAATGGCGATCGGGATCGTCGCGAACACCGTGAACGTACCCCACGGGCTCCCCGCCAGCGCCTTGACCACGATCAGCGCCAGGACGGCGAGCAGAATGATCATGATCATCAGGATGCCGAACGAGGCGACCACCCCCGGGATCGGCCCGAGCTCGGTCTTGATCATGTCGCCGAGCGAGCGCCCGTCGCGCCGCGTCGAGGCGAACAGCACCACGAAGTCCTGCACCGCTCCGGCGAAGACCACGCCGGCCAGGAGCCACAGGGTGCCTGGCAGATAGCCCATCTGCGCCGCCAGCACCGGCCCGACCAGCGGCCCCGCCCCGGCGATCGCCGCGAAATGGTGACCGAACAGCACCCACTTGTCGGTCGGCACGTAGTCGAGCCCGTCGTTGTGGCGATGCGCCGGCGTCACCCGGGCCGGGTCGACCCCGAGCACCCGGTCGGCGACGAAGGTCGCGTAGAAGCGGAAGGCGATCAGATGCACCGCCACCGCCGCCGTCACCAGCCACAGCGCGTTGATCGTCTCGCCGCGCTTCAGCGCCACCACCGCCAGCGACACCGCGCCGAGCGCGGCGACGCCGACCCACACCGGCCACCCCAGCGGTGACCGGTCACGAACCACTTCGGCGGACATTTCGTTCTCCCTGTCTGTCGTGCGGAGGCCCCGCCGCGGGCGGAGCGGTCTTGCGCCCGCCGTCGCCGGACGACGGGCCACCGGCCCGCCCCGCCGGCCCGAACGGGCGGACGGTCGGCGGCGGCCGGAATCGCTGGGAGGGGGAGGGCGCTCGCCCGGCCGCGGCCCGCGTGGCGTCACGGCCCGTCGCACCGGCCCGTTCGGGTCGTCCGGCAGTGTCGTCCGCTGTCGTCGACGCCGTCATCGTCGCGCCCCGATCGCCCCGGCCGGCGTCTCGCGCCGCGCCGCCGCGTCGTCACCGCCGCCCCGGGAAGAAAGCGGCTCGATCGACGCGCATCGGCTCGTTTTACGCTCGTCCAGCCTCGAATTCCAGGCATGCGCTCAGGTCGGATCGCCGCAGGCGAGCTCTGCACCGTCGTCGCAAAGCCGTGCCGCCCGGTTGCGGCGGCAATCGGTGAACGATCGACATATAATCGAAAACAAAAGAGAATTAGCCATGCGTCACGGCGACATCAAACTGTCATCGAAGAGTCGCATGGTGGCCTCGCTTCGGGCAGCCCCCGTCGATCAAGGAGACAGACATGCCGTCCTTCACCGCCGCCGCTTCGGTGCGCGCCTCTCTGGCCGCCGTCGCCATGCTCGGCCTCTTCACCGCTCCGGTCCTCGCGGGTGACTTCACCGGCGCCGGCGCCACCTTCCCCGCCCCGGTCTATGCCGCCTGGAGCGCCGACTACAAGGCGGCCGGCGGCCCGGCCCTCAACTATCAGGCCATCGGCTCCGGCGGCGGTCAGACCCAGATCCTCAACCGCACCGTCGACTTCGGCGCCTCCGACGCCCCGATGGCGGCCGAGAAGCTCGAAACCGGCAAGCTGCTGCAGTTCCCGACCGTGGTCGGCTCGGTGGTGGTCATCGTCAACCTCGACGGCATCAAGGCCGACGAGCTCAAGCTGACCGGCCCGATCGTCGCCGACATCTATCTCGGCAAGATCACCAAGTGGAACGATCCGGCGATCGCCGAGATCAACCCGGGCCTCAAGCTGCCCGACCTCGCCGTGCTGCCGGTCTATCGCTCGGACGGTTCCGGCACCACCTTCGTCTTCACCTCCTACCTCGGCGCGGTTTCCGCCGACTGGAAGGCCAAGGTCGGCGCCGCCACCTCGGTGAAGTGGGAAGCCGGCAACGGCGCCAAGGGCAACGACGGCGTCGCCGGCTCGGTCAAGAACGCCAAGGGCTCGATCGGCTACGTCGAATACGTCTATGCCTCGGCCAATGCGCTGACCACCACCGCGCTGAAGAACAAGGCCGGCAAGTTCGTCGCCCCGTCGGTCCCGGCCTTCCAGGCCGCCGCCGCCGCCGCCGACTGGGCTGCCGCCAAGAACTTCGACGCCTCGATGATCGACACCGCCGGCGACACCGCCTGGCCGATCGTCTCCGCCACCTTCATCCTCCTGCCGAAGGACCCCAAGGACGCCGCGCAGTCGCTCGACGTCATGAAGTTCTTCGACTGGGCCTATGCCAGGGGTGACGCCACGGCCGAGAAGCTGCACTACATTGCGCTTCCCGCCGCCGTGAAGGATCGTGTCCGCGCCGCCTGGAAGGCGGAGATCAAGGACGCCGCCGGCGCCCCGATCTGGAAGTGATCCCTTCGGACGACCCCTCCGCGACCCGGTCGCGGAGGGGCGTTCCCCATGCGAGACCCTGCCCGTGACCGCCATCAGCCCGCAACAGGCCGCCCCGCTCGGTCGAGCCGCCTCCCGGAGCGCGCGCAATCTGCGCGACGAGCTCTTCCGCTTCGGCCTCGTCTCGGCCGCCTCCCTGGTGCTGGTCATCCTCGGAGCGATCATCGTTCTGCTCTTCATGGGCGGCTTTCCCGCTCTGAAGACCTTCGGCCTCGGCTTCTTCGTCTCCACCGAGTGGAACCCGGTGACCGAGGAATACGGCGCCGCCGTCATGCTCTACGGCACCATGGTCACCTCGGTGATCGCGCTGCTGCTCGCCTTCCCGGCCTCGCTCGGCATCGCTCTCTTCCTCACCGACGTCGCCCCCGAAGGCATGCGCCGCACCATCGGCACCGCGATCCAGCTGCTCGCCGCCGTGCCCTCGATCATCTACGGCATGTGGGGCTTCTTCGTCGTCGCGCCGCTGATGTCGGGCTGGGTACAGCCGGCGCTGACCGCGGTCTTCGGCCCGATCCCGCTGATCGGCGCGCTGTTCACCGGCGCCCCCGCCGGAACCGGCGTTCTCACCGCCGGCCTGATCCTGGCGCTGATGATCATGCCCTTCATCACCGCCATGTTCGTCGAGATCTTCAATTCGGTGCCCCCGGTGCTGAAGGAGGCCGCCTACGGCATCGGCGCCACCTCGGTCGAGGTGTTCCGCGCCGTCACCGTGCCCTACGGCCGCTCCGCCCTGGTCGGCGCCGTCATGCTCGGCCTCGGCCGCGCCCTCGGCGAGACCATGGCCGTGACCTTCGTCATCGGCAACGCCAACCGCATCAAGACCTCGCTCTATGCGCCCGGCGCCTCGATCGCCTCGACCATCGCCAACGAATTCCCCGAGGCCGGTCCCGGCTCGATGAAGCTCCACGCCCTGCTCGAGCTCGGTCTGGCGCTGTTCGTCATCTCCTTCGTCGTGCTCGCCCTGGCGCGGGCCCTCGTGCGCGCCCGCAAGGACTGATCCGATGACCCGGCTCGAACGTCGCCTCGCCTTCGATCGTGTGGTCCGCTTCACCGTCACCGGTCTCGCCGCCCTCGCCATCGTCCTGCTCGCCTGGATCCTGTGGACCGTGACCTGGCGCGGTGCCTCGGCGCTGTCGTTCAGCGTCTTCACCCTGCCGACCATGCCGCCGGGCAAGGGCGGCGGCCTCGCCAACGCCATCGTCGGCTCGTTCGTCCAGGTCTTCATCGGCCTCGTCGTCGCCACGCCGATCGGCCTGTTCGCCGGCACCTGGCTCGCCGAGATGGGCCGCGGCCGCTTCGCCGACGCCGTCCGCTTCGTCAACGACGTGCTGCTCTCCGCGCCGTCGATCCTGATCGGCCTCTTCGTCTACGAACTGCTGGTCAAGCCGACCGGCGCCTTCTCCGGCTTCGCCGGCTCCCTGGCGCTCGCCGTGCTGATCCTGCCGGTGGTGGTGCGCGCCACCGAGGACATGCTGCGTCTGGTGCCGATCGGCCTGCGCGAAGCCGCCTTCGCCCTCGGCGCCACCCGCTCGCAGGTGGTGATCTCGATCCTGTGGCGCGCCGCCCGCTCCGGCATCGCCACCGGCATCCTCCTGGCGATCGCCCGCGCCGCCGGCGAGACCGCGCCGCTGCTCTTCACCT
>ERZ1645187.1497-NODE-1497-length-21428-cov-10.048800_pt1 | contig 21428 bp, 22 predicted proteins | sample MGYA00575352_ERZ1645187 | MGnify/ENA primary metagenome ERZ1645187 (study PRJEB40837, sample SAMN11349314) | freshwater sediment metagenome | isolation source: river sediment | host: Sediment | place: India: Wazaribad , New Delhi | collected 2017-02-21 ... | reverse complement strand
CACGACAAGAACACTCGGACGATAATTCTAGATAAAGAGCGGGCGCCCTTTGTCCGGAAGGCTTTTGAACTTTACGCTACCGGAGATTATCCTTTGGCGGAGATACGCCGCATCATCAACGCTGCCGGCTTTAAAGGGCGTCATCCGGAACCGTTCTCGGTTTCAAATTATCAGTACATGCTTCGTAATCCCACCTACTACGGCGTTATAAGGTACAACGGCGAGATACACGAAGGCAGGCATGAGCCCATCATTTCGAAAGCGCTCTTCGATAAATGCCAGGAGGTAATGCTTCGCAAAAGCAAACCTAAAGGACCTCGCCTAAAGCCATACACCTACCGGGGCGTGTTCCATTGCGCTACCTGCGGTTGTTTCATCACTACGGAAACACAAAAGGCCCACAACTACCTGCGTTGCACGAAGCGCAAAGGCCCATGCGACGAGCCTTTCGTCCGCGAGGAGGTTATAACGGAGCAGATAAAAGGAGAACTAAAATCTGTTTCCTTACCCCCGGCCCTGGCCAATGGGCTCATCCTGATAGCGGAGAAGGAACGAGCCGCATTGGCCCAGGCCGGGGAGAGTGCCCGGCAAAAGCTGCGAGATAACTTGGTTATCCTTACGGACCAATTGGGCAAGTTGCTGGACCTGGTACTGCAAGGCCACCTGACGCAGTCCGAGTACGCCAGCAAGAAGGCCCAATTGGTCAACGACAAAAAGGAAATTGAAAACAAACTCGCAGCTTTTGCCCGGCAGGGAGCAAATCGGTTCGAACCGGAGATAGAGTTATACCGCGAGGCGGTTCACGTCGGGGAACTGGCGGAGAGAGGAAAAGCGGAGGAAAACCGGGAAAAGTTGAAAAAGATCGGTTCGAACTTCCGTATAGGCAGGCGGCGGCTTTCCGTCGAGTTCAAAAAACCTTGGGATTTTATATTTAATTTTAATTCTGCGCGCGCAGAAATTAAAAATTTAAATTCGGATTTTTTTGAAAGCAGAAATCTGCGGAGGGAGTGGGATTCGAACCCACGGTACGGATTAACCGTACACCGGTTTTCAAGACCGGCGCCTTAAACCGCTCGGCCATCCCTCCAGGCGGGCTTCCAAACTGACGGAGATATAATATAAAATTATATTATTGCGTTTGAAGAGAGGAAGCCTTAAAAATGGGAAAACTTTTCGGCACCGACGGCATACGCGGCATCACCTGGGACTACCCTTTCACGCCCGATTTCATACGTAAAATAGGCTACGCGGCCTCGCAGGTGCTGCCCAAGTACAAGAAGAAGGGGCACTCCGGCAAGCCGGTGGTCCTGATAGGCATGGATTCCCGCGCCTCGGGCCGGCTGATAAAGAAATACCTGGCCGAGGGCCTGGGCTCCAAGTTCAAGGTGCTGGACCTCGGCATCATCCCCACGCCCGCCGTCTCCTACCTGGTGCAGCGCGAGAACGCCGACTTCGGCGTGGTGATCTCGGCCAGCCACAACCCGCCGGAGTTCAACGGCATAAAGTTCTTCTCCAACGACGGGATGAAGCTTAACGACGCCATAGAGCGCAAGATAGAGGCGCTGCTCCTGGGCAAGAAGCCGCTGCGCGTGCGCCCCGGCCGCCCCGTCCTGGAGAAAAAGGATTTCACCCGCGATTACGAGGCTTTCCTCAGGAGCACGCTGCCCGAGGGCTTCAGCCTGAAGGGCGTGAAGATACTGCTCGACTGCGCCAACGGCGCGGCCTACAAGATAGCCCCGCTCGTGCTGCGCGGCCTGGGCGCCAAGGTGAAGGTGATAGGCGACAAGCCCAACGGCAGGAACATCAACGTGGGCTGCGGCGCGCTGCACACGGAAAAAATGGCCGCCGCCGCCGCTAAATGGGGCGCCTTCTGCGGCGTCAGCCTGGACGGCGACGCCGACCGCTGCATGTTCGCCGACGAGAAGGGCGCGCAGCTGGACGGCGACGACATCATCTCCATGGCCGCGCCTTACCTGAAGTCCCGCGGCCGCCTTACCAACAGCGGCGTGTCGCTTACGTTCATGTCCAACTACGGCCTGCTGAAGTACCTGGAAGGCCAGGGGATAAGCGTTACGCAGGTGCCGGTGGGCGACAAGAACGTCACCGACGCCATGGAGAAGGGCGACCTGAAGCTGGGCGGCGAGAGCAGCGGCCATATCATTTTCCGCGAGTTCGCCCCGACGGGCGACGGCCTGCTGACCGCGCTGCAGACCATAGCCGCCGTGCGCGACATGGGCAAGCCTTTCAGCTGGTTCCGCCGCCACTGGGCGCGCTACCCGCAGGTGCTCGAGAAGGTGAAGGTGGCGCATAAGCCGGCCTTCAAGGACGTGGCCGGTTTCAGCGCCAAGCTCACGAAGCTCGAGAGCTCGCTAAAAGGCAACGGCCGCATTTTCATACGCTACTCGGGCACCGAGCCGCTGCTGCGCCTGCTGGTGGAAGGCCGCGACAAGGCCGCGATAAAGGCCATAGCCGACGAGCTGCTGGAGCATTACAGGAAGCATTCCGGCGCGCTCGCCGCCAAATAGATCTGACGTCTGATTTTACGGAGGAAACATGGGACACATAAAACTCGGGGTTAACATAGATCACGTGGCCACGCTGCGCGAGGCTCGCAAGGAGAAGAACCCGGACACCGTGGAGGCCGCGCGCGTGGTCTACACGTCGGGCGGCGACATGGTGGTGATGCACCTGCGCCAGGACCGCCGGCACATACAGGATTCCGACCTCGAGCGCGTGCGCAAAGAGGTCAAAGGCATGATCCACCTCGAGATGGCCGCCGTGCCCGAGATGGAGAAGATAGCCCTGAAGGTGCGCCCCGATTCCGTCTGCCTGGTGCCCGAGGGCCCCAACGAGGTGACGACGCAGGGCGGCATGCAGCTCACCGGCAAGCAGGCCGGGCTTGAGAAGATCATCCGCAACCTGTCCGGCGCCGGCATAGAGGTCAGCGTTTTCGCCGACCCCGAGCCGGGCGCCATACGCGCGGCCCACAACATGGGAGCCGACGCCATAGAGCTGTGCACCAGCGCCTATTCCCAGGCCTGGGGCAAGAAGCTGCAGGCCAAGGAACTGGAGCGGCTGCAGCTGGCCGGCTTCCTGGTGAAGGAGCTGGAGATGGAGCTGCACGCCGGCCACGGCCTGGACTACTACAACGTGGTGCCGGTGGCCCGCATAGAGGGCATGGACTGCCTGAACATAGGCTATTCCATCATCTCGCGCTCGATGTTCGTAGGCCTGAAGACGGCCGTCGGCGAGATGAAGCGGCTCATACAGTAAAGGGCGCGGATCAAGGCAGGGACGCGGACCGCCACGGCGGCCGCGTCCCGTTCATAGAGGGACCACACATGTGCGGAATAACCGGCTATATCGGCGAGAACAAGACCACGGACATACTGATAGACGGCCTTAAGCGGCTGGAGTACAGGGGCTACGATTCCTGCGGCATAGCCGCGGTGGACGCCAAGGGCTCGCTGTACCTCAGGCGCGTCAGCGGCCGCGTGGACGCGCTGGACAAGCTGGTGGCCGAGGACCCGGCGAAAGGCGCGCGGGCCGGCGTGGGCCACACCCGCTGGGCCACGCACGGCGCGCCGTCGGAGGACAACGCCCACCCGCACACCGACTGCACCGGCAAGCTCGTGGTGGTGCACAACGGCATCATAGAGAACTACCTGGACCTCAAGGAAAAGCTGCTGGCCGCCGGCCACAAGTTCAAGTCCGAGACCGACACCGAGGTGATAGCGCACGTGATAGAGGAGAAACTGAAGGCCCTCAACGTGCAGGCGGCGGCCGTCCGCTCGGAGATGACGGAGCCGGTGTTCTTCGAGGCCTTCCGCCGCGCCGTCAACGACCTCAAAGGTTCCTTCGCGCTGTCCGCCGTGTGGGCCCCCTGCCCCGGCATGGTGCTGACCGCCCGCATGCACAGCCCGCTGGTGATAGGCCTGGGCAAGGGGGAGAACTTCATAGCCTCCGACGTGTCGGCCTTCCTCAAGCACACCAAGCGCGTGGTCTTCCTGAACGACGGCGAGATGGCCGCGGTCAGGAAGGACGGCGTGGACTATTACGATTTCAAGGGCAAGAAGACGGCCAAGGACTCCGTGACCATACAGTGGGACTCCACGATGGCCGAGAAGGGCGGCTACAAGCACTTCATGCTCAAGGAGATCCACGAGCAGGCCGAGGCCGTGGAGAACACGCTGCGCGGCCGGCTGCTGCCGCTGGGCGGCGACGTGCTGAAGGCCGAGATGGGCCTGACCTCCGACGATATAAAGGGCTTCGCCTCGGTGCAGTTCATCGCCTGCGGCACGGCCCACCACGCGGGCCTCGTCGGGCGCGCGCTCTTCGAGAATTTCGGCATACCTTCCTACGCCGACGTGGCGAGCGAGTTCACCGACCGCGCGAAACTGATGCGCAAGGGCACGCTGGTGGCCGCCATCTCGCAGTCCGGCGAGACCGCCGACACCCTGTTCGCCGTGCGCGAGGCCAAGGCCGCCGGCGCGAAGGTGATAGCCATAACCAACACCGTGGGCTCGACGCTTACGCGCGAGGCCGACTACGTTCTGTACACGCACTGCGGCCCCGAGATAGGCGTGGCCTCGACGAAGGCTTTCCTGGGCCAGCTCGCCGCTATCTACCTGCTGGCCGGCCATTTCGCCGCGGCCCGCGGCATACTGAAGGCGTCCGACGCCCGCCGCTACGCCGAGGACCTGCTTAAGATCCCGCGCCTCATAGAGGAGACGCTGGCCCAGGAGAAGGACATAGCCAAGGTGGCGCAGCATTTCGCCTCCAGCGAGCATTTCCTCTTCATCTCCCGCCACGTGAACTACCCCATCGCCCTCGAGGGCGCGCTGAAGATAAAGGAAATTTCCTACGTGCACGCCGAGGGCTACGCCGCCGGCGAGATGAAGCACGGCCCGATAGCCATCATCTACAAGGGCATGCCGCTGCTGGCGGTGGCGCCCTCCGGCCGCACGCTGGAGCTGATGGCCGGCAACGTGGAGGAGGCCAAGGCGCGCGGCGCCGACGTGGTGGCCATAGTGGACGAGGACTCGCGCAAGCGCGTGAAGGCCGGCCGCTACATCACGCTGCCGAAGACCGACGAGCTGTTCACGCCCATGCTCAGCGTGATACCGCTGCAGATCTTCGCCTACTACGTGGCGCTGGCCAAGAAGTGCGACATAGACAAGCCGCGCAACCTCGCCAAGAGCGTGACGGTGCGCTGATATGAAGGGGAACGTGACCGGCTTGGGCGTGGACCTGGCGGAAGTCGCCAGGATACGCGCGCTGGCCCGGCGCAATCCCCGCTTCCTGTCCCGCGTTTTCACGCCGGGCGAACTGGAATACTGCGGCTCCGGCCGCAACCGCTGGGAGCGGCTGGCCGCGCGTTTCGCCGCGAAAGAAGCCGTGATAAAAGCCCTCGGCGACAAGACCATAGCCTTGAAGGACATAGAGGTCTCGAGCGGGCCGGACGGCGCGCCGTCGGTGAAGGTAAAGGGCCGCCCGCGCCTGAAGCTGATGATCTCCCTTTCGCATACCGGCAGCTGCGCCTGCGCCGCCGTGATAGCTTTCTCATGATGAAGACGAGGCCTATGAACAAAGCCCTGCTCAAGCCGCTCTTGCCGCGGCGGGCGGCGGCCTCGCATAAGGGCGATTACGGCCGCGTGCTGATAGCCGCGGGATCGCGCGGCATGACCGGCGCCGCCGTGCTGGCCGCGCGCGCGGCTCTTAAGGCCGGGGCCGGCCTTGTGACCGTGGCCTGCCCGGAGAGCGAGCGCGCGATAATAGCCCGCTCGGTGCCCGAGGCCATGACCTGCGGCGCGCCCTGCGCCGGCGGCTCTTTCACCGCCGGGGCCGCGGCCGCAGTGGCAGCTTTCGCCCGCAGGAAAAATATCGACGTGCTGCTGGTCGGCCCGGGCCTGGGCGACAGGCCCGGCGCCCGCGCCTTCGCGCTTAAGCTGCTGGCCGCGCTGGACCTGCCGGCCGTGGCGGACGCCGACGCGCTGAACGCGCTGGCCGCCGGGCCGCGCCCTTTCAAATTGAAATGTTCCCCGGCCATATTCACGCCGCATCCCGGCGAGGCCGCGAGGCTGCTGGGGAAAAAGATAACGGACAGGCCGGCCGCCGCCGCTGAACTTTCGCGCCTCACCGGCGGGGTGGCGGTGCTGAAAGGCGCCGGTACCCTGGTCTGCCTCGGCGATACCATCTTAAAGAACGGCACCGGCGGCCCGGCCCTGGCCAAGGGCGGCTCCGGCGACGTGCTGGCCGGGCTCTGCGCCGGCTTCTACGCCCAGCTGGGCCTGGCCCGCGGCTTCAAGCCGTCCACGGCGCTCGAGAGCGCGGCGCTGGCCGTGCATTTGCACGGCCTTTGCGGCGACCTGGCCGCGGCCGAGCTCACCGAGCGCTGCGTGCTGGCCGGCGAACTTACGGATTTCCTTCCGGCGGCCATAAGGAGCCTCCAGAAATGAAGAAGAGACCCGGCGGCGAAGCCCGCCTGTTGGAACACATAGAAAAAACTTTCCGCTTCCCCGGCGACAAGCGCCTGCTCCTGGGCCCGGGCGACGACTGCGCGGTGCTCAAGCACGGCGCCGGCCGCGACCTGGTGATAACCACCGACGAGATGGTGGAGGGCACGCATTACCTGGCGCGCTTCGCCACGCCGGAGGACATAGCCCGCAAGCTGACCCGCATGAACCTGAGCGACCTCGCCTCCATGGGCGACGTGAAGCCCGTTTCCTGCGTGGTGGGATCGGGCCTTCGCAAAGACACTTCCGCGGACTTCACGCGGCGCTTCATGAAGGAGCTCAAGGCCGAGGCGCTGCGCTTCGGCATCAGCATCGCCGGCGGCAATCTGGCCGGCGCGCGGGAGAACCATTTCTACATGACGGTGTGGGGCGAGACCGGCCGCGGCGGCGTGGTGACGCGCTACGGCGCGCGGCCCGGCGACCTGCTCCTCAACGTCGGGAACATAGGCCTGTCGGCCGCCGGCCTCGAGATACTGATGGCCGGCGACAAGGCGGCCGCGCGCAAATTCCCCGGGCTGGTGAAGGCCTTCTGGGCACCTGAGCCCATGCTGGCCGCCGGCGCCGTTATAGGCCGCAACAAGCTCGCCACCGCGATGCTGGACAATTCCGACGGCCTCGCCCGCAGCGCGGCCATACTGGCCTCCCTTTCCAAATGCCGCGTGATACTGAGCCCCGGCGAGGGTCTGTGCGGCCCGCAGCTGCGCGCCTACGCCGCGCGCGCCGGGCGCCCCTGGCGGCATTACGTGCTGAACGGCGGCGAGGACTACGGCCTGATATTCACGGCGCGCCCGTCGGCGCTGCGGAGCATAAAGAAACTGCTGCCGGCGGCGGCCGTGGTGGGCCGCGTGGAGAAAGGCCGCGGCGCGGTGATAGAGAACTACGATGGCAAGGTCGAAAGCTTCGAGCATTTTTAAATTCGCCAGCGAGGGCCCCGGCGACACCGCCCGGCTGGCCGGGCTTTTCGCCGCCGCCCTGGAAGGCGGCACCGCCATTTTCCTGGAAGGCCCCATAGGCTCCGGCAAGACCTTCTTCGTGCGCGAGCTGGCCAAGGCCCTGGGCGCGAAGAAGCTGCCCGTGAGCGCCAGTTTCAACCTGATGCGCTCCTACGGCGGCCGGCTGAAGCTGTACCATTTCGACCTGTTCCGCGCCGGCGCGGAGGACATGGAGAACATAGGCCTCGACGAGTACATAGGCCGCGAGGACGGCGTTACGGCCGTGGAGTGGCCCGGCGAGGGCGGGGAGGTCTTCGAGGGCCTGGACCCGCTGCGGATGGAGTTCTGCCTGGCCGGCGGCGACAGACGCGTGATAAAGGTGTCGGCGCGCGGCGCGGCGGCCGCGCTGCCGGGGAAGATATACAAAAAATGGAAAAAGTGATACTGGGCATATGCACGTCGGGCTCGAGGCTTAACCTGGCCGTCTCGGCGGGAGGCAGGACCTTCGGCCTGCGCCGCAAGGAATACAACCAGGAGCGCGTGCTCTACGGCGAGGCCGCCAAACTGCTGGCTAAAGCCGGCGCCACTCTGCGCGGCGTGGACGCCGTCTGCGCCGCCCGCGGCCCGGGCCGTTTCACCGGCATACGCATAGCGCTCACGCTGGCCGGCGCGCTCAAGGCCATGTCCGGCGCAAAAGTGTATACCGCCACCTCTTTCGAGATACTGGCCCTGCAGGCTTCGGGGACGCCGGCCTTCGCGGCCTGGCTGAAGGCCAACCCGCGCGGCCGCCTCGCGGTGCTGCTGCACGCCTTCAAGGACGAGTATTTCTGCCAGTTCTTCCGGCCGGGCCGCGCCGCGCCCCGCCCCGAAGGCGAGCCGGTGTGGCTCAAGTCCGAGGAGATGCGCGCGCTGCTGGCCGCGCGGAAAGAGCCGCTCTACGCCGCGGCCGACGCCGAGGAGGAGGCCGGCATATACGGCCTGCTGCCGCGCGACGCCGTGTGCGCGCCGGCGAAGGTTTCGAAGATACTGCCGGAGTACGTCATAAAGGCCGCGCTGGCCGGGCGCCGGAACACGCTGAAGCCGCTTTACCTGAAGCCCGCCAAGTACGAGCTGGAGGCGAAGAAATAATGCTGGTGCGCCGCGCCCGACGCGAGGACTACCCGGTGTTCGCGGCCATAGAGGCCGAGCATCCGGGCTACCCGGCCTGGGGCGTGAATGGCTTCGAGGCCGAGGAGAACAACCGCAACTCGGTGACGCTGGCCGCCGAGTGCGACGGGCGCGTGGCCGGCTTCATAAATTTCTGGATGCTGCGCCCGCAGGTGCAGCTGAACACGCTGGCCGTGGGGCGGGCTTTCCTGCGGCGCGGCGCCGCCACGGCGCTGATAGGCAAGCTGGCGGAGTACGCGGCCAAGAGCCTCTGCCGCGAGATAGATCTTGAAGTGAACGAGCATAACGCCGCCGCCATAGCCCTGTACTCCGCGCGCGGTTTCGTCGCGGTGGGGCGCAGGCCGAAGTTCTACGACGACAAGGACGACGCGGTGCTGATGCGCAAGACACTGCCCGGGAAGGACATATGATGAAGAGAACCTTATTCGCTATATTGGCCCTGCTGCCGGCGGCCGCGCAGGCCGCGGCCGACAAGACCGCCTACCTGCATTTCGTCAACGGCCTGGTGGAGGAGCGGCGCGGCAACTACGACCTGGCGATGCAGGAGTACCGGCGCACGCTGCTCTTGGACCCGGAGCCGGTCTTCGTCTACAAGCAGGCGCTCAACCTCGCGCTGCACATAGGCAAGCTGGAGGACGCCCGCAACTGGGCCGACTACGTGGTGAAGGCGGACTCCTCGACAGCCGACAACTGGGTAACGTACGGCAACGTCCGCTGGGCCGGCGGCGACATGGACGGCGCCCGCGCGGCCTACGAGAAGGCGGCGGCCCTGGACGATCAGTCCTATGAGGCGCTCTACCAGCTGGCCAGCCTCTGGAGCGGCAAGGACCCGAAGAAGGCCGCCGGCTACCTGGTGAATTATCTGGAACTTCGCCCCGACGACGCGCCCGAGATCTATTACCAGATGGCCGTGCTGCACAACGCCGCCGGCGACCAGGCCGGCGCCAGGGCGGACCTGCTGAAATCCAAGGAGGCCGACCCGGCCTACCCGCAGCCGCGCTACATGCTGGCCAGCCTCTACGAGGCGAAGAGCGACACCGCGGCGGCCCTTTCCGAGTACCTGGACCTGCTGCGCATGGAGCCGAAGAACCTGGAACTGGTCGACCATATCGGCGAGCTGTACGCCTCCCCCGCGGTGAACGACCTGGCCTCGGCCGAGAGCTATTTCCTGCGCGCGCAGGCCATCGAGAAGACCGACCCGACCTCCTGCTTCTGGCTCTCTGTCATCAGCGAGCAGCGCCGGGATTTCGCGGCCGCAGCCGCCTACATAGAGCGCTCCGCCGGGCTCAAGGACGACGCCGGCCTGACGCTGCGCCTGGCCTACTATTACACGCAGAGCGGCGGCTACCTGAAGGCCATCGACATGCTGGAGAAGTCGCTGAAGAAATGGCCCGACAACGCCGAGATAAAGTACTTCCTGGCGCTGGGTTACGACGATACCGGCAAGACCTCGAAGGCCCGCGCCCTGCTGGGCGAGCTGCTGAAGAAGAACCCCGATTACGCCGAGGCCCGCATGCAGCTGGCCGTCATCAGCGAGCGAGTGGGCGACATGCCCGCCGTAGAGGAGAACTTCCGCTACCTGCTCGCGAAGAACCCCGGCAACGCCAACGTGCTGAACTACCTCGGCTACGCGCTGGCCGACCGCGGCCAGAAGCTCGACGAGGCGGAGGCCATGATAGAGAAGGCCGTGGCCCTCGAACCGGCCAACGGCGCCTACCTGGACTCGCTGGCCTGGGTGAAGTTCCGCCGCGGCCGGATGCCCGAGGCTATGGCCGCCGTAAAGAAGGCCGTGGCCGCTGTCTGGGACGACCCGGTGGTCTGGGGCCACGCCGGCGACATATACGAGGCCGCCGGGGACGACGTCTCGGCCTGGCGCTCGTGGAAGCGCGCGGCCATGCTGGAAAAAGCGGGCAAGCGCGGCCCGGCCGAGGCCCGCATTAAAGCCCTTCAGAAGAAGATCCCCGCCGACAAGGCCGCGGCCCTGACGCAGGCCTACCTCGCCGATTTCCTGCCGCGCGGGCAGGAGGTCTCTTCCTTCGCCAAGGTGGAGGCCAAGCTGCGCGGCAAGACCGTGAAGTTCGACGCGCTGCTGCATTTCTCGCCGCCGGAGGATTTCAGCCTTACCGTGATGGGCCCGCTGATGGCGCCGCTGTGGCGCGCCAACCTGACGGCCGACGGCCTGGAGATGGACTCGATGTCGATAAAGGAGATAGACCCGGAGGCCTTCAACTACTGGGCCTCGCTGATAGCCGTGGAACTGCGCGCCTGGTTCTCAGGGGCTGCTTTCTCGGCGGGTTCTATGGCGGACGGCTGGGGTTCCGACTGCCTCACCGGCGCCGGCCGCGAGGTCTGCCTGGGTTCCGACGGCCTGCCCGAGCGGCTGCGCCCCGACCGCGAGCGCAAGCTCTCTTTCTACCCGTCCTACTATTTCTACAAGAACATGTACCTGTTCCCCGGCAAGCTGAACTTCAGCCTGCCGGGCGTCTCCGTCAGCGTCACGCTGGACGCCGGCCAGATGAACTTCAAGGCGGAGAACCGCCTGACCGAGCCGGGCATATGATAAAAGCCGAAGCCAGGGCGAAGATAAACCTGTTCCTCGAGGTGACAGCGCGGCGGCCGGACGGCTTCCACGAGCTGGCCACCTTGTTCGCCCGCATGGGCCTGGCGGACCGGCTGACCTTCCGCAAGGCCGCGCCGGGCATAAAGCTGCGCGTGAAGAACTCCCCGGCCGGGCTGAAGCAGGAGGACAACATCGTTTACAAGGCCGCGGCCCGTTTCTTCGGGACCTTTAAGGTCGAACCGGCCGTGGAGATGACGCTCGAGAAGCGCGTGCCGGTGGGCGCCGGCCTGGGCGGCGGTTCCGCCGACGCGGCGGCCGCGCTCAAAGGCCTGGCCAGACTTTACAGACTGCCGGCTTCCGCCTCGGGCAAGCTTATGAAGATAGCCGCCGGCCTTGGCTCCGACGTGCCTTTCTTCATGCTGGACTCGGTGCTGGCCGAGGGCCGCGGGCGCGGGGAGAAACTTAAGCCCTTCGCCCCGGGCGGCAGGCTGCCCTGGCTGGTGCTGGTATACCCCGGCGTGCCGGTATATACCAAGGAAGTGTACGGCAACCTGAAGCTTGGTACGCCGGCGGACATAGCCCGCAGGCTGAAGGATTTCGCCGCTTTCCGCCGGCTGCTCAGGACCGGCCGCTTCAATAAGGACAAGGCCGGCCTGCTGTTCAACAGGCTGGAGGACCCGGTGCTGCCGCGCCATAAGGAAGTGCGGCTGGCGCGCGAGCGGCTGGCCGCCTGGGGCGCTGACGCGGTGATGATGTCCGGCTCCGGCGCCACGGTGTTCGGCCTGTGCTGGAGCGCGGCCCGCGCCAGGGCGGTTGCGGCCGAGGCGCGCAAGGTCAAAAGTTACACTTGCATTCTTACTAAATTTTGCTAGAATCTTCTGGTATTCTAATGTAACGCTACCTTGCAGGAGTCGCAGCGTCGTGGCCCGGGGGGGCGGTAATAGGGGGAAACATGGAAATCACCGAAGTGAGGATACATCTGCGCAACGAGGCCCGTCTCAAGGCTTTCGCGACAGTGACCTTTGACAATGCGTTCGTCGTTCACAACATGAAGGTGGTGAACGGCAACAACGGCCTTATAGTCTGCATGCCGTCCAGGAAGATAAAGGACGGCACCTATAAGGACATAGCGCACCCGATCCATAACGAGTTCCGGAGCAAGCTGGAGCAGCTCATTCTCAGCGAGTACGAGAAAGAGCTGGCGAAGGCCGGCCCGCTGGCCGCGGCTCCCACTCAAACCGAAGGGTTCTAAGCGCCAAGGCGGTACGGAAGACCCTTCCCGCCTCAGGCGGGAAGGGTTTTTGCGCTTTCTATTTTATTCCCGGGTTGTGTAATGGTAGCACAAGCGACTTTGACTCGCTCAGTCTAGGTTCGAATCCTAGCCCGGGAGCCAGATCTCAACATGCCCTCCTCTCCGCGTGAAAAGAACGAAAACTGGACGGTGTATATGGTGCGCTGCGCCAACGGCGCGCTGTATACCGGCATAACCAACGACCTGAAGGGGCGCATAGCGGCCCATAATTCCGGGCGGGGGGCCAGGTACACGGCCGCCTTCGGCCCGGTGGAACTGGCCTGGAAGACCAGGCGGAAGGACCGGTCCGCCGCTTCCAAGCTTGAGGCGGCCATAAAGAAACTGGCGCGGCCGGCCAAGGAAGCGCTGGCGGCCGGCGGGCCCTTGAAATCCATAATCAAATCCTGTATAAAATAGCCGGAGGCCGGGCCTCCTGATATGAGAAGAACCTTTTTATCTTTAGCCGTCCTCCTGTTGTCCGCTGCCGGCGCTTACGCGCAGCCGGCCGCGCCCGACCTCACCAAGGAGGAATGGGCCTTCATAGATTCCTGCGCCGAGAACGTCACCAAGAAGGTGTACTCCCCGGCCAAGGCCTCCGAGTGCCTGGACAAGCTCAGCGCCAACGACCACGAGATGATGGACCGGCTGCAGCAGAAGGCCGAGATCCCCGGCGTGCGCCTGCTGGCCTACATGAACGCGCTGAAGGACCTGGGCGATTTCTTTACCGACGTGGACGACTGGAACATGCGCACCGGCCTGCGCACCCGCCTGGAGGCCCAGCCCTGCGTGCTCTGCAAGATGGACCTGGGGCCGCAGCCCGAGAAACTCTATTCCTGGGTGTCGCTGTACGCGGGCGGCCAGCTGCGTTCGGTGAAGAAGGCCTCCTACGACTGGAGCACCCTCTCGCGGGACGACCGCGATTACCTCACGCTGGTGCGCAAGGCGAACGAGGCGTCCTGGCGGCAGCTGCTGCTGTCCGAGCGCCAGACGGCCATGGACCCCAAGGCGGAGATGACCCTCTCCACCGGCACCGCCGCCAGCATGAAGAAGGTCAGCGGCAAGTACAACGACGTCTCCAACAAGCTTAAGGCCGCCACCGCCGCCGGCGGGGCGGGCGCCTTCCTTAACAAGGCCTTCGACAACGCCTCGACAAGCGGCGGCGAGGTGGACCTGGGCGGCGCGAAGTACGGCAAGACCCCGGGCAAAACCGCGGGACCGGCCGTCGTCTACACGCTTACCGACGACCAGGCCGCCAAGCTGGGGCCGCGGCTGGTGCAGGCCTATATCGGGCCCGGCGGCGAGCTGTCCGGCACCAAGGTGGGGCAGGAGATCGTGGATTTTTCCAAGACGCCGGAGGGCGAGCTGAAGTTCTCCGTGGCCACCCTCGACAAGAACACGAACGGCGTCTATAACACCGGCGACGGCACCGTGAAGGTCAACAAACTGCTCGTCGAGGACGCGATGTCCAAGTACAAGGTGAGCGCCGACCAGCTGATGGACGAGGAGAACAAGGCCGCCATAGGCAAGGTGGCCCGCTACACGGCCCCGGTCTTCGTGCACGAGTACGGCGGCCACCAGGAGCAGACCGCCTGGGCCAAGAAGAACGGCGTGACGGATTTCTACTACATAGACCAGGAGACCGACGCCTTCTCCAAGCAGTCGCTGTTCGTGCTGCAGAAGCAGAAGGCCGAGCGCGAGGCCGGGAACGTCAACTACAACACCCAGATACAGGAGGACGACGTCCTGTTCGCGCGCAAGCTCAAGAAGGAAGGCTTCAACGGCATAGGCCGCGAGATCATGTATTACGACGTGCCCTCGCGCACCGGAAAGGCCGCCGAGAATTTCGCGAACTACGAGGACCTCAAGAAGGAGCTGACCGTGCGCCAGACCGCCGCCACGGCGGACCCGGCGGCGGAGAAGGCCGCGGACGCGGCCCGCGAGGACTGGGAGAAGACCTCCGCGCTGCAGCAGGAGTATAACTCCATATTCCCCTGGTACAAGCTCAGCATGAAGAAGACCGCTGAGGATATAAAGTACTACCAGAGCGAGCTCCTGGAACTGGACAAACGGTGACGATATGCTGAAGACAAACATGAAGGCTGTTCTGGCGCTGCTGCTGGCCTGCGCTGCCGCGGGGCCGGCCGCGGCCGGAGGGAAGGCCGCGATGAAAATGGAAAAGTTCGTCTGCGACGGCGATTTCTTCACGGCCATGGTGCCGAAGGGCTGGGAGAAGCACGAGGGCATAAGCTCCGGCCGCCAGGCGCGCGAGTTCGGCGTGGACCTGAAGGGCCCGAAGAGCAAGGACGGCGTGTACGCCCGCATCTCGCTGACCTATTTCGGCGCCGACCATGCGCGCTACAAGACGATGGAGAAGTACATGCGCATCAACTCCAAGGCCGACCCGGACTTCCCGGTGGCCGGCGAGGAGTACGGCCCGGTCTCCGTCATGCTGGTGGCCAACCGCCGCGCGCAGGTGTTCGAACTGAAGACCTTCACCTTCGTGCCGCCGCACGCCGTGAAGCCGCTGAAGGTGACCGTGTTCGAGCGGCACATCGTGGTGCCGTCGCTGAAGGGCGGTTTCTACGTGCTCACCTACCATGCCCCGGCCGACATAGCCAAGGCCAACCTGCCAGCCTTCGAGGCGGTGGTGGCGGGCTTCAAACCGGCCAAATAGCCCCCTGGAGGTCCGGAGAACGCGCCGCGCGGCAGTCCCGCGCGGCGCTTTTTTTACGCCGGGGCGCCAGCGGCCGCCGCGGAATTACCTGCAACAGACCCCGCGCTTATTTTGTAAAATTTAAAGGTAGTCCTTTCCGTGCGCATTTTCTGGTCAAGCGAGCTTATGCCTAAAACTGAAAATTTCGCGGCGGTGGTACTGGCGGCCGGCCTCGGCACCAGGATGAAGTCGGAACTCCCCAAAGTACTCCATTATCTCGGCGACATGTCGCTGGCCGAAAGGGCCATACGCAAGGTCGCGGCCCTCGGCCCCGCCGGCATCATAGTTATCACCGGCCACAAGGCCGAGCTCGTCGAGGCTGAGCTCGCCAGGAGACTCCCTCCGGAGATGATCGCCAAGACCGTTTTCGTGCGCCAGCAGCTGCTGAAGGGCAGCGGCCGCGCGGTGCAGGAGGCCATGCACGAGGTGCGCAAGTACGACCACGTGATGGTGCTCTGCGGCGACGCCCCGCTGTTCCGCGTCTCCACCGCCAAGAAGATGAAGTCCCTTTATTTCAGGCGCGGCCCGGACTGCCTGGTGATGACGGCCGAGCTCGCCGCCCCCGGTTCCTACGGCCGTATAAAGCGCGACCACGCCGGCTCCGTGGCGGCCATCATAGAGGCCGCCGACGCCGACGAATGGGAGAAGGCCATTAAAGAGGTTAATTCCGGCACCTATTTCTTCCGCGCCAAGGCGCTGGAGAAGGCCGTGAAGGACCTTAAGAAGAAGGGCTCCAAGGGCGAGTACTACCTCACCGACGCGCTGGAGAACATCATCTCCGACGGCGGCCGCGTGGAGGCCTTCAAGCTTTCCGACGCCACCGAGATGACCGGCATAAATTCCCGCGCCGACCTGGCCGCCGCCTACGCCATGCTGTGCCGCCGCAAGGCCGCCGACCTGATGGCCGAGGGCGTCACCGTGGTGGACCCTTCCAATACCTACATCGACGAGAGCGCGGTCATAGGCCGCGACACCGTGGTGTTCCCCGGCGTCTTCATAAAGGGCGACACCGTGATAGGCCGCAACTGCAAGATAGGCCCGGCCGGCGTGATAGAGGGCTGCCGCATAGACGACGGCGCGACCGTGAAATATTCCTGCGTGCTGGAGAACAGCCGCGTGCGCTCCGGCGCCGTGGTGGGGCCGTTCGCCCGCCTGCGCCCGCTCTCCGACATCGGCCCGTCGGCCGAGATCGGCAATTTCGCGGAAGTGAAGAAGTCGCGCATAGGCCGCGGCTCCAAGATGCACCACCACAGCTACGTCGGCGACACCGAGATGGGGGAAAAGGTGAACGTGGGCGCGGGCACCATAACCTGCAACTACGACGGCGTGCACAAGAACAGGACCGTGATAGGCGCCGGCGCCTTCATAGGTTCCAACACCAATCTGGTCGCTCCCGTGAAGATAGGCGCGGGGGCGTATACGGCCGCGGGTTCCACGATAACCGAGGACGTCCCGGGCGGCGCGCTGGGGATAGCGCGCGCACGGCAGGTGGTTAAGCAGCTAAAGAAGAGGACCAAATGACCCCCGAGATGAAGAAGCGCGGCAACTTCAAGATATTCAGCGGCAACGCGAACCCCGAGCTCGCCAAGAAGATCTGCAACATCCTCGGCGTGCCGCTGTCCGAGGCGAAGGTGCAGAAGTTCGCCGACGGAGAGATAGACGCGCACATACTCGAGAGCGTGCGCGGCGAGGACTGCTACGTGGTGCAGCCCACCTGCCCGCCGGTCAACGACAACCTGATGGAGCTGCTGATAATGATGGACGCGCTCAGGCGCGCCTCGGCCGGCCGCATCACGGCCGTGATCCCGTACTACGGCTACGCCCGCGCCGACCGCAAGCCGGCCCCCCGCGTGGCCATAACCGCGAAGCTCGTGGCCAACCTGATAACCGAGGCCGGCGCGAACCGCGTTATCACGCTGGACCTGCACGCCGCCCAGATACAGGGATTCTTCGATATCCCGCTCGACCACCTGTACGCCCGCCCGGCGGTGCTTGAATACATAAAGAACCGCAACTTCTCCAACACCGTGGTGGTCTCGCCCGACGTGGGCAGCGTGGAGCGCGCGCGCTCCTTCGCCAAGAAACTTGACATGGGCCTGGTCATCATCGACAAGCGCCGCCCGCGCCCCAACGAGGCCGTGGTGTACAACATCATCGGCGACGTGAAGGACAAGACCTGCTTCATCTTCGACGACCTGGTGGACACCGCCGGCACGCTGTGCCAGGTGGCTACCAGCATAAAAGAGCAGGGCGCGGCCAAGATCATAGCCGCGGCCTCCCACGGCGTGCTGAGCCGCGACGCCATAGAAAGGCTGGACAAGTCCCCCATCGAAGAGATCATTCTGTCGGATACTATTCCCGTAAACGCCTCAAAAAGTGCTAAAATAAAGATAGTATCCGTGGCGCCGCTTCTCGCGGAGGCCATCAAGCGCAATCACATGGGCGAGTCCATAAGCGAACTTTTCAAGTGAGTGCGCGGATAGATAAAAAGAAAGGAACGGGGAACCAGAGGTTCCCATGAAAGCACCCGGCCTGAGAAGGCCGTCCGCCAGGGCGGACCGCGCATGCGCGCGGGGGGTGTGACAAGGAGGAAACAAACATGCAGCAGACTAAAATTGCAGCCGAAATGCGGGACCACGCCGGCCAGCGCGGCACTCTCAGCGCCCTCAGGGTCGCGGGCCGCATCCCCGCCGTGATATACGGCCTCGACAAGAAGCCGGTCAACGTGACCGTCGACGAGAAGGCCATGGCCCTCGTGCTGAAGTCCGGCGCCAACGCCGTGATAACGATATCGTACCAGGGCGGCGAGGACACCGTGATGGTGAAGGCCATACAGCGCCACCCGGTCTCCGACAAGTACACCCACTTCGACTTCCAGCGCATCTCGCTGACCGAGAAGATAAAGGTGAAGGTGCACGTGAAGCTCACCGGCGAGTCCTACGGCGCCAAGGTGCAGGGCGGCCTCGTGGAACACACGATGCGCGAGCTGCACGTCTCCTGTCTGCCGACCGAGGTCCCGCACGAGATCGTGCTGGACATCACCGAGCTGCACATCAACAACTCGCTGCGCGTGAAGGATATAAAGCCCGGCAAGTTCGACCTGCTCGACAACCCCGAGCAGATAGTCGTCAGCGTGACCGCTCCTAAGGAGGAGAAGGTCGAGACCCCGGCCGCCGGCGCCGCCGCCGCCGAGCCCGAGCTCGCCGCGGTGAAGGGCAAGAAGGAAGAGGGCGCCGAGGGCGCCGCTCCCGCCGCCGGCAAGGAGGGCGCCAAGCCCGCCGCCGACAAGAAGGCGGAAGCCCCCAAGAAGTAAAGAGGGGCCCGACACGGGGAGCAGAAGTCTGGACGATGGTTCGGCTTCTGCTCCCCGCTTTTTTTAGCGGAGGACAAGGTGGGAGAGATACAGCTGGCCGCCCTGCTGGGCAACCCGGGCAGGGAATACGAGAGGACGAGGCACAATATCGGCTTCATGCTGGCCGACCTGGCCGCCGAGCGCCTGGCCCCCGGCGAGCGCTGGCGCGACTGGAAGGGCGTCGGCCTCTACGTCGAGTTCTCCTGCGGCGGCCGCCGCGTCTACCTGCTGAAGCCGCAGACCTACATGAACCTTTCCGGGCAGGCCGTCCAGAGCCTGGCATCCTTTTACAAGATACGCCCGGAGTCAGTGATAACGGCCTTCGACGACCTGGCGCTGCCCTTCGGCAAGCTGCGGCTCAGGAAGGACGGCTCGGCGGGTTCGCATAACGGCATGGCTTCGGTGATCTCGGCCATAGGGCCGGGTACGCCGCGGCTGCGCCTCGGCATAGGGCCGCGGCCCGCGCATATACAGGGCAAGGATTTCGTGCTGTCGTCTTTCAATAAAGAGGAGGGGGGGCGGCTGCCTGAGTTCCTCGGGCAGGCCTGCGACGCGCTGGAGTGCTGCATAAAGGACGGCGTGGACCGGGCGATGAACCGCTACAATCATGACGGCGATAAACCCGTACATTAAGATATTCTTCGGGCTGGTGTTCCTGCTCCTGGGCCTGGGCTATATATATAAGCCCGAGATCATAGAGCGCGTCAACAAACTGCTGCGCGACACCTTCCTGAACGACTCCTACGTGGCGCTGCACCGCCGGAACTGGGGCTTCCTGCTCCTTCTCGTCGGCGCGGTGCTGATCTACATGGGGGTCAGCCGGGTACGCGGCTGGTAGGCCTTTCGGCCCTTGGTCTTTGGCCGGGTTGTTGTATAATATCCACGGGGGGAAAGTCCTGAAAATATTCTCGGGTTTTCCTCCCGGCCGCCGGGGGGCGGCATATCACGCGGAGGTGAGGGATATGACCTGGGACGAGATAAGCCGTAAGTACGAAAAGGACTGCAAGACGGACAGGCGGGACAGGCGCGACCTGAAACTGGACAAGCGCTGGGACGAGCTCGTGAGATCGACGGATAAACTTGTGTGGCTGCTTTCGCTGCCCGACGAGACGAAAGCCAAGCCGCTGGCCGGCCGCTAGGCCCTTTAAGCGAAAAGGCCCGGGAACCTGAGTTCCCGGGCCTTTCGTTTTTGCGCGGGCTACCGCCCGGTCGTGTCCAATACTATATCGACGCCCTTGCTTATCACCGGCACGCTGCCGGCGCGCTCGCCCTTCATGTCGCCGCGGCGGAACTCGCCGATCTGGCCGTGCGTGTTGAGCTGCGCCTGCAGGTACAGCCGCCCGGTGAGCAGGTCCGGCATGATCAGGTTCTCGCGGGTCAGGGAGAAGGGCGCCGGGAAAACGGGGTTTATTATCTTCTTCACGGCCACCGGCACGCCGTTGTCGTTCACCGCCACCACGAAAAGCATGCTGTTGGCGCCCGGCAGCGAGGTCAGCAGGGGTTCGGCCACGCTGACCGTGCCCGAGCACCTGAAGAAATACCTGTTGGCGGCCGGGTAGCCGAAACGCCAGCCGGCCGCTATAAGGGCGGCCAGCGCCGCCAGCCAGACCAGTTTCTTGACCATAATTAAATTTTACAAAACTTGTTGATTCTATATGTTGGCGGGCGCCGGCGCGGCCCGGCCGGGCGACATAATCTGTTAACAATCATTTAACATTCCTTTTATTGCCAAAGGGGGCGGGGTATACTAGACTTTATATAGTGAAAAAGGGCGCGCTGCGCCCGGGTCCCGGCGGCGGGAAAAAAGGTCAAAATATGGCTAACGAATACGGCGAACTCGAACAGATGGTCAACGACGTGACCAGCCTCGACACGGCGCGCATGACGCTGCGCTGGGCGCTCGAGCGGCTCAACACGATCGAGAAGGAAAAGGCCGACCTGAAGAAGAACCTCACGCTCGCCGAGGACACCGCCAAGAAGTTGCAGCTCAAGGACGCCTCGCTCTCGGACGCCTACGCCGCCCGCAACAAGAGCATCGAGGAGAAAGAAGATTTCTACACCAAGCTCGAGGCGACGATGTCGCTCCTGGGCGAGGGCAAGCTCGACATTCAGCAGCTGCTGAAGAAAGAGGCCAAGCTGGATTCGCTGCGCCGGAGCCTCGAGGACGAGTACCAGGGCAAGTTCGAGGAACTGGACCGCAACCAGCGCGCCGTGATAGAGCGCTGGAACGCCCGCCTCCTCGAGGTTGAGAGCCAGTACGCCGGCCGCCTGGCCGAGGCGCAGAAGAAGTACGACGCCCTGCGCGCCGAGCTGGAGTCCGGCCACGAGGGCCGCCTCGCCTCGCTCGAAGCCTCGTTCAAGGTCCGCGAGAAGGACCTCGCCGCTAAGATCGCCATGCTCGAGGGCAGCGTGCGCTCTTCCGAGGAGAAGGTGGAGGCGCGCCGCGCCGAGCTGGAGAAGGACTATTTGCTGAAGAAGCGCGAACAGGAGGAGAACTACCGCAGGCTTTCTGCGCTGCTCCAGCAGGGCATGGAGGAGAAACTGCGCGCGATGGACTCCGACCACGAGGCGCAGGTGCGCTCGCTGGAGTCGTCGTGGCAGACCGAGCGCGCGAGGCTCATGGAGGAGCAGCGCGTGCGCGACGAGCAGTTCAGCGCCGCGCAGGCCCGCCTGAAGGCCGTGGAGAACCAGCTGGCCGCCCAGCAGGAGACCCACCACGCCGAGCTGCTCAAGATCATAACCGAGAAAGAGACCGCTTTCCGCGGCAAGCTGGCCGAGCTGGAGAAGGAGAAGGAGGCCAAGGAGGCCGTGGTGGTGACGCTGGCCGCCAAGCTGCAGCAGAAGTCCGCCGCCTGGGAGGCCGAGAAGGCCGCCCTCGAGGCCGAGTTCGGCCGCAGG
>ERZ1645187.1496-NODE-1496-length-21437-cov-8.542559_pt1 | contig 21437 bp, 19 predicted proteins | sample MGYA00575352_ERZ1645187 | MGnify/ENA primary metagenome ERZ1645187 (study PRJEB40837, sample SAMN11349314) | freshwater sediment metagenome | isolation source: river sediment | host: Sediment | place: India: Wazaribad , New Delhi | collected 2017-02-21 ... | reverse complement strand
CCCCCGCAACCAACAATAAAACCCCGCCAACAAAGCGGGGTTTTGGCGTATCTGGGGGGCAAGAATCTTAAGTCGCGTTCTCTTGAAGCCAGATCGACGCCCTAGCTGTCCGGCCTTTCAGTCATCCTCTTGATCCGCTTTCGCGCCTGCCTGCCACTACGCCGGCATCGGTTATCAAATCCGTTCGAACGTTGGCTTTGCCGTTCATCGGGTCACGTAGATTTCATCAGGATGCCAGCCCGGTGTTGGAAGCCCTTCAACCGGCTGATCCGCTGGCGACCCATGTCAACCGCGAACATCGGCAAAAAACCTCCTCCAACACAGCCGCATGGCTTAGTGACGGATAATGATGCCGCGCTCGAACAGCACGCTGCGGGGCAAGACTCCACGTTACCCGGGCAGTCACCGCGTCACTAGCCGCGCAATCCCTATCCACCGCCGGCTTGGTGGCTCAGATGAAATTTGAATCGCTGCTTGAACCGCCAGACGAAACCGCTCCATAGGGTTTCGCGGGAGATTCGAAGGATGGGCAGCATTGCCGTGCGCCGCTCGCTATCGGTTTCCCGCAAGGAAACGCGATACAGGGAGAGCGATGTGACGGATCTGGTGACCAGGGAAGACAAGGATGGTTTGGCACTGCTCACCATCAACCGCCCGGACAAGCTCAATGCCTTGACGGTGGGCGTCTTCCAAGAACTGCGCGCTCATGTCCAGGCGTTGAAGGATGATGCCTCGGTCGGCTGCGTCGTGCTGCGCGGGGCGGGCAAGTGCTTTTCTGCCGGACATGACCTTGCCGACATCGCCTCAGGCGAGGAGGTGCCCTCGCGCGGGTGGCATAGCGAGACGCTCCGCCTGCTCGAAAAGCTCCCCCAGCCGGTGATCGCGGCGGTCCACGGCCATTGCTATACCGGCGCGCTGGAAGTGGCGCTGGCCTGCGATTTCATCATCGCTGCCGACAATGCCCGGTTTGGCGACACCCACGCCAAGTGGGCGCTGACCCCGATCTGGGGGATGAGCCAGCGCCTGCCGCGCCGGGTCGGGATCGCCACGGCCAAACGGCTGATGTTCACCGCCGAGATGATCGGGGCCGAGGAAGCGATGCGGATCGGGCTGGTCGAATACATTGTTCCCGCTGCCGACTTCGAGGCCGAGATCACCGCGCTGGCAGCCCGGATTACTGCCAATTCCACCTTCAGCCACCGCGCCAACAAGCGCCTGCTAGATACCACCGACGCGATGCACCTCGATGCCGGGCTGCAGTGGGAAATCATGGAATGCGAGGGGACCGGCCCGGATATGCATGACCGCATTGCCGCCTTCACCGGCAAGCAGAAGTAAGAGGCCCGTCATGGACATCGAATTCAGCCCAGAGCTAGAGGCGTTCCGGCGCGAGGTTGCCGAATTTCTCGACACCGCCCCCACTCCTGAAATCCGCGAGGCCGGGCGCAAGATGACCAGCGTGTTCGCCCCGTTCGAAACGGTGATGGCCTGGCACAAGATCCTCCACGCCAAGGGCTGGTCCGCCCCGGCTTGGCCGAAGCAATATGGCGGCCCCGGCTGGTCGGCCGAGCAGCGCTTTATCTTCGCCGAGGAATACTGGAAGCGCGACCTGCCGCCGCTGCTGCCTAATGGCTTGCAGATGGTCGGCCCGCTGCTGATGGAAGTGGGTAGCGAGGAGCAGAAGGCGAAGTACTTGCCCGGCATCCTCTCGGGCGAGGATTATTGGACCCAGGGTTATTCCGAACCGGGCGCCGGGTCCGACCTGGCCGCGCTCAATTGTAGCGCAGTGGCCGACGGCGATGACTACATCATCAACGGGCAGAAGATCTGGACCACTCTGGCGCACAAGGCCAACCGGATGTTCATGCTGGTGCGCACCAGCAGCGAGGGCAAGAAGCAGCAGGGCATCACCTTCCTACTGCTTGAGCGGACCGACTATCCCGGCATGGAAATCCGCCCGATCATCGGGCTCGATGGTATCCCCGAACAGTGCGAGGTGTTCTTCGAAAACGTCCGCGTGCCGCAATCGGCCCGCGTCGGCGCGGAAAACGACGGCTGGAGCGTGGCCAAGGCGCTGCTCAAGCATGAACGCGGGGGATCGGCCGGCAGCCCGGCGATGTACCGCAAGCTCGAGTTGATCCGCGCTGCGGCGGCCGACACGCCATCGCCCCACGGCGGGAGCCTGCTGGGCGATCCAGTTTTCCAGCGCGACCTGGGTGAACTCGAAGCCGAAATCGCCTCGCACGCAGCCTTCGAAAAGCTGGTAATCAGCCGCCATCCGATAACCGCCGATCCTTCGCTGCCCTCGGTCAACAAGGTGATCTCCTCGGAACTGGCGCAGCGGGTGTCGGTGATGATGACGCGGGTGGCCGGGATCGAGGCCCTGCCGCTTCAGCACGCGGCGCTCGAAGTGGGCTCGGGCGTGGAGCCACTGGGCAGTGACCTCGATCTGGTGGCGATGCCCTATTACCTCAATTCGCGCGCAACGACGATCTACGCGGGGACCAACGAAGTCCAGCGCGACCTGATCTCGCGCGTTCTCCCCACGGCTTAAGGCAAAGGGCTGCCAAATGGATTTCACCTACACTTCAGAGCAGGAAATGCTCCGCGACAGCCTCGGCAAGCTGCTGGCCCAGGGCTATTCGTTCGACCAGCGTCAGGCCCTGTTGCGCAGCGGCCAGCCGCACTCGCCCGCGATCTGGGCCCACCTGCGCGACATGGGCCTGCTAGCCTTGCCCTTTGCCGAGGCCGATGGTGGCCTTGGCGGATCGGCCAGCGACCTGGTGGCGATTGGCGAACTGCTGGGCCGCCACCTGGTGGTCGAACCCTATCTTTCCTCGATCCTGCTGGGCGGCCGGGCGCTGGCGCTGGGCGGCGCGCGCGCCGGAGCGCTGCTGGAGGCGGTGATCGCGGGCGAGGCGCTGGTTGCGCTGGCGCATGAGGAACGTCACGGCGTTGGCCCGCTGGCGCTGATGGGAACCACGCTGGAACAGGGCCGCCTGACGGGCGAAAAGCGCCTGGTGCTGGGCGGGGCCGAAGCCGCAGCCCTGATCGTTTCGGCCCGCGCGGGCGACCGGCTCGCGCTCGTGAAGGTTGATCCGGCTGCGGCGGGAGTGACCCTGCGCGAATATACCACCATCGATGGCCACCGCGCTGCCACGGTAGCGTTCGCGGACGTTGCAGCCGACGTGCTGCTCGATGATGCAGAGGCCGCACTGGATGCTGTGCTGGAAGGCGCGCTACTTGCCCTCTGCGCCGAAGCGGTCGGGGCGATGGGCGCGCTGCTGCAGGCAAGCAGCGCCTATGCCGCAACCCGCAAGCAATTCGGCGTACCGATCGGCAGCTTCCAGGCGATTGCCCACCGCCTGGCCGACATGAAAGTCGCCTGCGCCAAGGCCCATGCCCTGCTGCTCTATACCACCGCGCTGATCGAAACCGGCAATGGCGGAAGCCGCGACATTGCCCTGCTCAAGGCCCAGATCGGAAGGCTGGGGCGCAGCGTTGGCGAGAGCGCGGTGCAGGTCCACGGCGGCATCGGCATGACCGATGAACTGGCCGTAGGCCACTATCTCAAGCGCATTCTCGCGGTCGAGGCGATGCTGGGTAGCACCGATTACCACCTGCGCCGCGTTGGTGCGGGCTGAGCGGATTTCCGCAAGACGATCATAAAGAAACGAAAAGGGTGAGGGAATGAGTGGAAGCAGCACGATGAGCGAGGAAAGCGAGGGCCAGCGCATCGGCGCGGTGACCGACAAGCATCGCTTCGACGAGGCCGCGCTGGACCGGTGGATGGCCGCCAATGTCGAAGGCTATACCGGCAACCTTGAGGTGCGCCAGTTTGCTGGCGGGGCATCCAACCCTACGTTCCTGCTCATTTCCGGCGCGCGCCGCTATGTCCTGCGCAAGAAGCCGCCGGGCCAGCTGCTGCAGAGCGCCCACCAGGTTGACCGCGAATACCGCGTGATGGCCGCGCTGAACAAGACCGATGTGCCGGTGCCGGTGATGCGCGGGCTGTGCACCGATCCCGAGGTGATCGGCACGACCTTCTATGTGATGGACTTTCTCGAAGGGCGAATCTTCCGCGATGCCACGCTGCCAGGCCTGACTCCGGCCGAGCGCACGGCAGTCTATGACGATCTGGGTGCCACGCTGGCCAAGCTGCACGCAGTGGACTGGCAGGCGGTTGGCCTTGGCGACTATGGCAAGCCCGGCAACTATTTCGAGCGCCAGATCGCGCGCTGGACGAGGCAATACCGCGATTGCCCGCTGCCGCCCGTGCCCGCGATGGAGCAACTGATCGAGGAGCTGCCTGCGCGCATCCCTGCGGACCAGTCGGTCGCCATCGCGCACGGCGATTACCGGCTCGAAAACGTCATGTACCACCCCACCGAACCGCGCATCGTCGCGGTACTCGACTGGGAGCTTTCCACCATCGGCCACCCGCTGGCCGACCTCGGCTATTCCGGCTTCCTGTGGCATTCGCACTCCACTGGCTGGGGTTCGCTCGACGGGGTGGACTTTGCCGCCAGCGGCATCCCGACCGAGCAGCAATGGGTCGATGCCTATTGCCGCCGCACGGGCCGCGCCGGGCTGGATGACTGGAATTTCCTCCTTGCCTTCTCGGTGTTCCGCCTCGCCTCGATCAGCCACGGCGTCCACGCCCGCGCGCTGGCCGGGCAAACCCCGACCGGGCAGGTTGGCGAAAACGGCTGCCCGATCCTGGCCGAGCAGGCTCTGGCGCTGTTGCACCGGAGTTGAGATCCCTTTCACAAAGGTACTGCCGATGAGCGAGCATAACCCCGCCGATGACGTGCTCTACGCGCTCGACAATCACGTCGCGACGATCACGCTGAACCGCCCGCACCGGCGCAATGCGCTGAACTGGAATGCCTATGCCCTGCTTGAGGCGGCACTGAAGCAGGCATCGCTCGATGACGAGGTCCGCTGCGTTATCGTGACGGGCACCGACCCCGCGTTCTGTTCGGGCGACGACGTGGCCGAAATCATGGCAGGGCCAGAATCCTTTGCTGCGCGGCGTTCGGCGCTGACCATTGTCAGGCATTCGCCCACCCCGGCGGCGATGGCGGCGCTCGAATGCGAGAAGCCGATGATCGCCGCGGTAAACGGCGCGGCGATCGGCTGGGGCATGGAACTGGCGATCTATGCCGATATCCGCATTGCCTCGGACAAGGCGAAATTCTCGGAGATGTTCATCAAGCGCGGCCTGGTGCCTGATGTCGGCGGGTTCTACCGTCTGCCGGCCATCGTCGGCCCAGCCAAGGCGGCGGAACTGATGTTCACCGGCGATGTGATCGACGCGGCAGAGGCGCTGCGTATCGGCCTGGTGGGCGAAGTTGTGCCCCACGCCGAACTGATGGAGCGGGCCCGCGCTCTGGCCGGGCGGATCGCGGCCAACCCGCCGCTGGCGCTGCGCTTCATCAAGGAGGGCCTCAGCCGCTTTTCCTATGGCAACCCGCGCGAGATCGGAGCCTGGGCGATCGAGGCGATCCGCCGCCTGATGGAAACCGAGGACCACAAGGAAGGCGTCGCGAGCTTCCTTGAAAAGCGCGAGCCGGTGTTCAAGGGGAAATAGCGCTTCCCGCTCAACCCTGAACCACGAAGCCGATGCGCGGGAAGTGAACCACCACTTCGCCAAGCCCATCGACCTCGCGCCCGATTGCGACATGATGGTCGGACGATCCGACCAGTGTGCCCGTTACCGGATCGCGCCCATAGTCGTCCGCCGCCAACGTTACCGGCTTACCGGCCAGCGCGGCGTCGCGCGGGGCGACCTCTGAGGGCGCAGGGCTGGCGGTGCGGGCCACTTCGAGCGCAGCCTCGGCGCTGATTTCGCTGCGCTCCCCGTGCCCGATCGCGGCCACCCGCTGCACCCAGGCGGCAACCGGCGCATTGTCGGTAAAGACGGTGCTGGCGGGGGGGAAGGCATTCTGGATGAACCACAGGTTGTAATAGGCGTTGGCGTCGGCCAGCCCGGGTGCCGCACCGCCAAGGAAAGCGCGCCCATCGGCAAGCTGTTCCGCGATCAGGGCCACGTGCGCGCGCAGCTGGGCTTCCATGTGCGGGATCGCGAGGCGCATCCGCGCGGTATCGAAGGGCTGGCCGCTCAGCGCCTCGCGGTCGCTGATGAAGGCCGGGTCGACGTGCTCGGCAAGGTTGCCGAAGATCACCGCCACCGCCGCCTGGAAGAACGAGCGGTCGCTCCACAGCGCGAGCGCCTGGGCAAGGCCGGGATTGCCATCGGGGAACAGGCTGGGCGTGGGAAAACGGCGTTCGAGCTCGCGCACGATCAGCACGCTGTCGCAATAGATGTCCGCCCCGATCTGCATCACCGGAATGCGGCGGTAACCGCCGGTCAGCGGCAGCAGCTGCGGCTTGGGCATGATCACCGGCTGGTCGACTGCGGCCCAGGCCAGTCCCTTGATGCCCAGGCAAATGCGCACCTTTTCCGAGAAGGGCGAACTGTCATACTGGTGCAGCAGGATCTCGGGCATGGTGTCTCTCCTCGGCCGCCGGACCTTTCTTGCCGGCCTGGACCTAGTGTGACGCAAGAGCCAGCTTGCGCGCAACCACTATCGGTGGGACGCTCGCCAGTCTGAACGGTTTAGCCGCCGATGCAAAAACGGCGCAGAACTGCGCCAATTTGATCCCCGGTCAAACCTCGCGCCCTCACTATCCCTCAATATTGTCAATTGCATTGACTTAATTTCTGCCTTATCCAGTCTGCAAGTGGTCGCACAAGGTCGGCCAGACGGATGGGAGGGGTATAAAGTGCTGCAGGGGCGGAATGTATTGCTGACCGGGGCTTCGTCCGGGGTCGGGCGCCATCTTGCCGCGATGCTTGCTGCAGCAGGAGCACGGGTCGTATGTTGTGCTCGCCGTTCCGCCGATCTCTCCTTACTGGTGGATGAAATTACCCGTCACGGCGGTACCGCGCTTGCCCAGACTTGCGACGTGACTGATGCCAACTCGATCACCGTAGCCTTTGATGCAGGTGAGGCCGCCTTCGGGCCTATCGATTCCGTCATCGTCAATGCCGGGATCAACCAGGCTGGGCCCGCTGCACGTCTGCCAGTCGAGGCACTTGGCCAGATCATATCTGTGAACCTGCGCGGCGCATTTTTGACGGCGCGCGAAGGGGCGCGGCGGATGATGGCGGCGAAGGAGGCGCTTGGCGATAGACCCCGTCGCATCCTCTTCATTGCCTCGATCCTTGGCAAAAAGCCTGAAGCCGGTGCAGCCATTTACTCGGCAACCAAGGCGGGGGTCATCATGCTCTCCCGCTCTCTGGCTCTGGAATGGGCGAGGCACGAGATCAACGTCAATGCGATCCTGCCCGGCTATATGCCGACCGATATCGTGGCGGACTGGTTTGCCAGTGAAGCAGGCCAGGCCCAGGTGCAAAGCTGGCCGCGCAGGCGAATGATGCCGGTTAGTGACCTTGACCCAGCGGTACGCTTCCTGCTCTCTGCCGAGGCTCGCGCCGTATCGGGTGCCGAACTGACCGTCGATGACACGCAATCCATGGCCTGACGCAATTTGCTGCGGCCCCTTCCGACTCCAGCCTGAGGAACATCCCGATGAAATATGAGCGCATTCCCTATCTGGTCCTGTTCAGCGAACAGAGCGCCTTCAAGGACACTTATGGCGGCGAGATCGGCAAGGTTTCGGTCGAATGCCACCTGCTGAAATCCGAAGAGCCGTCGGATTCTGTGGTGATCTTTTCCCACCCGATTGGGGGCGGGGCCTATCTGCCGCTGGTGGGCACCATCGCGAAGATGGGCGTCCATACGATCTACTGCAATCCGCGCTATCGCGGCAATGACACCGCGCTGATCATGGAACGCGCAGTGATGGATCTGGCCGCCTGTGTGCGCGATGCCAAGGAGCGGCTTGGCTACAAGAAGGTCTATCTGGGTGGCTGGTCGGGCGGCGGATCTCTGTCGATGTTCTATCAGGCCGAGGCGCAGGACCCGCACGTTACCCATACTCCGGCCGGCGATCCCTATGACCTGACGGCGGCGAAGATGATCCCGGCTGACGGCGTCCTGCTGCTTGCCGCGCACCTTTCGCGTAACCTGACGCTGACCGAGTGGATGGACCCCTCGATCGAGGATGAAAGCCGTCCGTTTGATCGCAATCCGGCCTGGAACATCTATGATCCCAATGGTCCGAAGCCGCCTTATTCGGCCGAATTCGTCGCCGAATTCCGCGAGCGGCAAATTGCCCGCAACCGCCGCATCACCAAGTGGGTGAAGGAGCAGCTGGCCGAGCTGAAAGCCAAGGGGCTGGAAAACCACGAACGCTGCTTCACCGTGCAGGGCACGATGGCGGACCCGCGCTGGCTGGACCCGGCGGTCGATCCCAATGATCGCCAGCAGAACCATTGCATGCTGGGCGATCCCTTTGTGGTGAACGATGGCCCGGTTGGCCTGGCCCGCTTTACCACGCTGCGTTCGTGGCTGTCGCAGTGGTCCTACGACGATTCCAATGCCGACGGGTTGAAGTGCGCAGCGCGGATTTCCTGCCCGATGCTGGTGATCGAAAACAGTGCTGACGATGCCTGCACTCCCAGCCATGCCGGTCGCTTGATGGCAGCAGCCAGCAAGTGCGATATCGAGCACAAGGTGATACAGGGCGCCAATCACTACTACTTCGGCCAGCCGGAATTGGCGCAGCAGGCCGCTGAAGTGGTGCGGGACTGGGTCAAGAAGCAGGGGTGACCGTGACGCAAAGCGCCAAGCGCAGGATTGATTTCGTTGAAGTGGGCCCGCGCGACGGGTTGCAGAACGAAGCCAAACTTGTCTCTACTGCCGACAAGGTTGAATTGATCCGCCGCGCCATCGCTGCCGGTGCGCGGCGGATTGAAGTCGCCAGCTTCGTCAATCCCAAGCGCGTGCCGCAAATGGCCGACGCCGAAGCCGTTGTGGCGGAACTGGGCCAGCCCGAAGGGGTGACGCGGATCGGCCTGGTCCTGAATGAACGCGGGGCAGAGCGGGCGCTGGCCACCGGACTGGACCAGCTTGGCGCTGTGGCGATTGCTTCTGATCCGTTTGGTATCCGCAATCAAGGGCAGAGCAGTGCTGAGTCCATCGAAGTGGCGGAGCGTGTTGTCGCTCAGGCAAAGGCGGGTGGGCGTTCGGCGCAGGTGACTATTGCCGTCGCTTTCGGCTGCCCGTTCGGCGGCGAGGTCGATCCCTCCCATGTGGTGCGCATGGCGGCGCGATTGGCGCAAAGCGGTGCGGTGGAAATTGCCCTGGCTGATACCATCGGCGTTGCAGTTCCGGCGCAGGTCTCGGCGCTGGTCTCTGCGGTGAAGGAGGCAATTGCGCCGCTGCCGGTGCGGGTCCATTTTCACAACACCCGCAACACCGGGATCGCCAATGTCTGGGCCGCGGTCGAGGCGGGGGCGAGTGTGGTTGATGCGTCGATTGGCGGGCTGGGCGGTTGTCCTTTCGCCCCCGGTGCAGCGGGCAATGTCGCCAGCGAGGACGTCGCCTATCTGCTGGAGCGTTCCGGCGTGACGACGGGCCTTGATCTCGGCAAATTGATCGAGGCGGCGCAGTGGCTGTCCGGCGTGATGGACAAGCCGATGCCGTCGATGCTGGCCCGGGCGGGCGGCTTTCCCAAAGCGGAAGATTGAAATGACTGATGCAAATACCGGCGCGCTGGCCGGACTGAAGGTTGTGGAACTGGGGCAGCTGATTGCCGGGCCGTTCTGCGGGCAATTGCTGGGCGACATGGGCGCCGACGTGGTCAAGATCGAGCCGCCGGGTGCCGGCGATCCGATGCGCGCATGGGGCAATGGCGAACACAAGGTGTGGTGGAACGTGATCGGCCGCAACAAGCGCTCGGTTACGGCGAACCTGCGCGTGCCGGAGGGGCAGGACCTTGCGCGCCGCCTGCTGGCCGAAGCAGACATCATGATCGAGAACTTCAAGCCGGGTACGGTCGAGAAGTGGGGGCTGGGGCCAGAGGCGCTTCACGCGATCAACCCGCGCCTGATCATTGTGCGCATGTCCGGCTATGGCCAGACTGGCCCCTATTCCAGCCGTGCCGGCTTTGGCGGCATTGGCGAGGCGATGGGCGGCTGGCGTGCCATCGTTGGCGATCCGGACCGCGCGCCTAGCCGCATGGGCGTGTCGATTGGCGATACGCTGGCGGCGACCTATGGCTGCATGGGCGCACTGGCTGCACTTCAGGCGCGCGAAAAGACCGGCAAGGGGCAGGTGGTCGATTCCGCGCTCTACGAAGCCGTGTTGCAGGTGATGGAAAGCCTGATCCCGGAATATGACGTGATGGGTATCGTCCGGCAGCGTTCTGGCTCGATCCTGCCGGGCATCGCCCCCAGCAATGTCTATCGCTGCAGCGACGGTGAATATATGATCGGCGGCAATGGTGATGCGATCTTTGCCCGTCTCGCCCAGGCCATGGGCCAGCCCGAACTGGCCAGTGATCCGCGCTATGCTACCCATGTCGCGCGGGGCGAGAACCAGCAGGAACTGGACGAGCGGATCAACGCCTGGACGGAAACGCTGACCATCGATCAGCTGGAAAGCCTGATGATCGAATATTCGGTTCCGGCCGGGCGGATCTATACCGGCAAGGAAATGCTGGCCGACCCGCACTTTGCCGCGCGTGAGGCAATTGTCGCGGTGGAAGACCCGCGGCATGGGCAAGTGCGGATGCAGGCACCGATGCCTAAGCTTTCCGCCACGCCTTCCTCGATCCGCCGCCGCGCTTCCCTGTTTCCGGGCGAGCATAACGGTGAAGTCTATGGCGAACGGCTGGGTCTGGACGAAGCGGCGCTGCGCGATCTTGCCGAACGCGGCGTGATCTGAACCCATCCGGTCAGCGGCAAATATAATAGGCAATTTAATTGACAATCATGCGTGCGGTCCTAAGCTGATTTCCATTCCCGGAACTTGCGTTCCGGCTAGAGGGGGACCGCACCGTGCAATTGACCCAGGGCATTCATCGTTCTGCCCGAATAGACCCGGATCACCTCGCGACGATTGACGGGGACCGGCAGCGTCGCTGGCGTCAGGTTGCGCGGGACATTGCGCAATTGGCGGCCCTGCTGCGCGACATGGGAGTGGGGCCGGATGACCGGGTCGCGGTACTGGCTGCCAACAGCGATCATTATTTCGACGCCTATTTCGCCACGTTCTGGGCTGGCGGCGTCATCGTGCCGCTCAACACCCGGTTGAGCGTGCCGGAACTGTTGTTCCAGCTGCGCGATGTGGGGGCAAAGGTGCTGCTGACCGGCGATGGCTTTGAGGAACAGGGCGCAGCAATCGCCGCACAGTGTCCTGAATTGCGCGTCGAACGGTTCGATGAAGCAGGTGGCAGTCTGCGCCAGCGCGCGGCCATGTTGGCGCCCATCCCGGACTCCCTGCGCTCTGACGGCGATCTTGCCGGGGTCTTCTACACCGGCGGGACGACCGGCCTGCCCAAGGGGGTCATGCTGACCCACCGCAATCTGGTTTCCGTGGCCAATAACCTGATCATGATGATCCGGTTCAGCCCGGACTGCGTGAACCTGCACTGTGCACCGATGTTCCATCTGGCCGACATCGGCATGTTCTCTGTCACCATGACCGGCGGAACCCACGTTTTCGCGCAAAAGCTTGATCCGGCGACGATCCTTGACCTGACCGCGCGGCACCGGGTTACCCACGTGTTCACCGTGCCTGCCGTGATCGAGACGCTGACCCGCAGCGATCTGGCGGCCCATGATCTCTCTTCGCTCAAGATGCTGGGTTATGGCGGCTCACCCATGCCTGCCGCGACCATTGCCCGCGCGCAGGAACGCCTGCCCGGCATCGAATTCATCCAGGGCTTCGGCATGACCGAAATGCCTTCGCTGACCTTTCTGCTGCCGGAACACCACCGGCTCGATACCGGCGTCGACAAGCTGCGAACTGCCGGGATTCCGGGCTATGGCTTCGAAGTGAAAGTGGTCGATCCCAAGGGGAGCGAGGTTCCCCGCGGCACGGTGGGTGAGATTGTCGGGCGCGGTCCCTGCGTGATGGCAGGATACTGGAACCGGCCGGACGAAACCGCAGCTGCGCTGCGCGATGGCTGGATGCATTCGCAGGATGCCGGCTTCATGGATGAGGACGGCTTCATCACCATCACCGATCGCCTGAAGGACATGATCGTTTCAGGGGCAGAGAACATCTACTCGATCGAGGTGGAAAACGCCCTCAGTCTGCACCCGCTGGTCAGTGAGTGCGCGATCATCGGCCTGCCGGACGAGCGCTGGGGCGAACGGGTCCACGCGATTGTCGTGCCGGTGGCAGATGCGCTTCCGGCTGAGGCTGACCTGCTCGACCATCTTCAGCAGCGGCTGGCGCGCTACAAGTGTCCGAAAAGCTGGGAGTTCACCACCGAGCCGCTGCCGCGCAGTCCCGTTGGCAAGATTCTGAAAAACGAACTGCGCGGAGCCCGAACGGGAGCCGTGTCAGGCTGACGCCTCGGCTTCAAAGTCGATCGGATCGCCCCAGTCCATCGCGCAGGCACCGATCAGGCCGGCCAGTTGCGGCTGACCGATCCGTTCGGCCAGACGCTTGGTCATCAGCGTGACAGCGGCCTGGGCGTCGCGGCGCATCGGCTCGCCGATTTCAGTCAGAACGATGATCTTGCTGCGCTTGTCACCCGGATCGGGGGCAAAGCGGATCATGCCAAGTTCCACGATCTGGGCCAGAGTGACGTGTACCGCCTGCCGGCTGATCCCAAGATTGCGAGCAATCTCCACCGGCCGGGTCAGGCCGATGGTAATGCTCATCATCACCATCGATTGCGAATGGGTCAAAGTCGGCCACCCGCGTGAACGCAGATAGCTTTGCAGGCCGGAATCGAACCAATAGAAACCCTGGAGCAGCGAAACGATCAGATAGGCTGATTGCATGGATCAAATTCCAGAAAACCTGCGCAAATCCGCGCGGTGTATGGTGATGGCCTAACCCAACCGACCGCCTGCCGCCACCCCCGTGGCAGGCGCCATGCAAAGCAGGTGTGGATAGCGCGGCCGGGCGGAAACCAGTGCTGCCGCAGCGGTCGTTCGCTAGGGGAACCTGGCGAGCGCAGAGCGCAGTCCGGCAGCATCGTCCTTGCCCAGAATTGCCTCCATTTCATGTTCCAGTTCGCGCAGGGTCTGCTGCGCATCCTCACGGATTTTCGCTGCGCCGGATGCGAACTGGACCATCCGGGCCCGGCGGTCGTTGGGGTCGGGCGCGAATTCGATCAATCCGGCCTGCGCCATTTCGCCCAGCAACTGGCTGATCGCCTGACGCGACACGCCCATATATTCCGCAATCCGCGATGCCCGGGTGGCACCATTGGCAATGTGGGTCAGGACCAGCGATTGTGAGCGGGAAATAGGGCCCCAGCCGCGCTGCAACAGCCGCTCGCGCAGTTGTTCGTCAAACCAGATAAAGGCCCGCATCAGGTCGAGCATGACAAGATTGCTGTTCATCGCCGCCTATCTTCCCCGCTTCGCGTTCCGGCGCAACGGTGAAGCGCAACTTCCCTCGCGAATGGTGCCGATTAATGTAAAGTAGCTTGACAATCTTTCGATGGAGAGGCCATCCTGTTCGCAAGCCACACACGATGATGCGGCACATTGGAAGCGGAGAGGATGGCAATGCACGGGCAAGGACCACGTACCAATCAGGGGCAGGCATGGACGGACTGGGCAGATGCCTTTGCCCAGCGCCTTGCCACCCGCGCCGCAGCAGCAGAGGCGGCACGTACGCTGCCGCCGGAAACGGTGCAGGAGGCGCTGGACGCCGGTTTCTTTGCCATGCTTGCGCCGACCGGCGTGGGCGGGCAGGGCAGCAGCTACAGCGCGTTCCTCGATGTGGTCCGCCGGCTCAGTCAGGGTTGCGCCTCCAGCGGCTGGACCCTTTCGTTCCTCGCGCTCCACGCCTGGATGCTGTGCAAGTTCGGGCCTGAGGCTCAGGCCGAATTCTTCCGCGATGGCCGGATGCCTCTGGCTCCGGCTCCGTTGGCACCGACGGGCAAGGCCGTTCCGGTTGAAGGTGGCTTCGTCGTTTCTGGCCGGTGGGAATGGGCCACCGGAATCAACCATGCCGATTGGGTGCTGGTGAACGGACTGAATAGCGAGACCATGGTGCCGGTGTTCTGCGCCATGCCCATCGGCTCGGTCGAGATCGAGGATGTCTGGCACGTTTCCGGCATGGCCGCGACCGGCAGCCACGCCGTTGTCGTGCGCGAGGTGTTCGTTCCCGAACACATGACCTTGCCGGCAATGGCCATGGCGGCGGGAGCCTCTCCCGGCGAGCCGCTGCACCCGGAATCGACCTTGTGCTATCCCTTGCGCGCCAGCCTAACATTGGTGGCGGCAACCCCGGCGCTGGGCGTGGCAGAGGCTGCGCTCGACTATTTCCGCCAGCGGATGCTGACCAAGCTGCAGGCCTATAGCGGCGGTGCGAAGCAGGGCGAGATGCAGACCACCCACTTGCGGCTGGGCGAGGCGATGGCCGAAGTGAGCGCCGCGCGTTTGACCTGGGAAGAGGCCTGCCGTGTGCTGGAAGCAATCGGGCCGCTGGGGGCGGAAGCTCCCCTGGACAAGCAGGTCTGGCTGCGGCTGGCTGCAGCGCAGATCGTCCGGCTGGCCAACTCTGCGGTCAACACCCTGTCCGCAGCCAGCGGGGCCAGCGCCAGCTTCCTCAGCGCGCCGTTGCAGCGGCAGCTGCGCGACCTTCAGGTGATGCGCGGCCACGTGATGTTCGACTGGGACCGTACCGCCGTGCTGGCGGGCAAGGTTGAACTGGGCTTCCCCACCACCCCTGCCGACCTGCTGTAAGGGAGCCATGGCGATGGATGCAGCCAGCTTCAGCCTGATCGAACCGGATACCTTCCAGAACGGCCACCCGCATGACGCCTATGACGAGATGCGGCGGACCTCGCCGGTATGGCGTCACCCCGGATCAGACCATCAGCCTGCCTTCTGGGCGCTGACCCGGTTTGAGGATATTCGCGCGGTCTCGCTCGACCCGGAAAATTTCACTTCCACGCTGGGCTTTCGGATTCCGACTGACAGCTTTTCGGCCATGGCCCCGGAAATCGGGCAGGTCCTGGCCCGGTTCATGCTGGCCATGGACAATCCGGAGCATCATGAGTTCCGCCAGGTCGTCGCTTCGGCTTTCATGCCTGCCAGCATCGCCAAGTTCGAAGCGCGCGTGCGCAATTCGGTAGCGGCCCTGATCGAAAGCCTGAAAGGGCGCGACGAAGTGGATGTCGTCACCGAAGTGGCCGCGATCGTGCCGATCAAGACCGTCTGCGCGCTGATGGGCGTTCCGGAAGAAGACGAATGGCGGGTGTTCGAATTCACCAACGCCGTCTTTGGTGCGGACGATCCCGAATATTCCCCGACCATGGCCCAGGCAAACGAGCGCTATCTGGCGATCTTCGACTATGGCTGGGATCTGCTGCAAGAGCGCCGTCGCAATCCGCAGGATGACCTGCTGTCGCGCGTGGCCAATGCGACCGTCAATGGCCGCCCGCTGACCGAGATCGAGCAGAAGAGCTTTTTCTCGAACATGATTGCGGCTGGCAATGAAACCACGCGCAGTTCGCTGGGCGGGGCGATCTGGGCGCTGGGTCACAATCCGGATCAGCGCAAACTGCTGGTCGAAGACCCGCAGCTGATTGCCAAATCCATGACCGAACTGCTGCGCTGGTTCAGCCCGGTGTATCAGATGGCCCGCACCGCCAGGCGCGATATCGAAGTGGGCGGCACCCTGATCCGCGAAGGGGAGCGCGTCGCCATGCTCTATGGGGCGGGCAATCACGATCCCGAGGCTTTCCCCGATCCGCACCGGCTGGATCTGCGCCGCGAGGGAACTTCGCGCCATCTGACCTTTGGTTACGGCGTGCATCATTGCCTTGGTTCGCGGCTTGCGCTGATGCAGCTGAAGTTGATCCTCGAAGCCTTCTTGCAGGCCTTCCCCAATTACGAGCTGGCCAGCGAGCCGCGCTATATCCGCTCCAATCTGGTCCGGGCGATGAAGACCATGGGGATCCGCCTCAACGCCTGACCGTCCGTACACGTCATGCAAAAAGCCCCGGCGCATTGCACCGGGGCTTTTTTGTATCTGCTGGGAATTGGCCGTTCGCCTGTGGGCAGGCGAACGGCCGGTCCACGATCCGATCAGAAGGTCTTGCGGACCCCGAAGGTGATCGTGCGGGGATCGTTGAGCGCACCGACCTGCCCCATGGCAATCGGGCTGCCAAAGGCAAAGGTCCGGTAAACTTCCTTGGTCAGGTTGTTGCCGTTGACGAACAGGCTCAGCTGCGCCGGTTCATAGGTCAGCTGCAGACGCGCGCTGAGCAGATCGTACGGCAGGCTGGAGTTGTCACCTGGGGCAGACGCCGGCTGGTGCAGCATCGTGGCCGAATGGACCCACTGGCCGAACCCGGACAGGCTCCAGTCGCTCGACAGCTTGGTTTCAAAGCGCAGGCCCAGCGTGGACGTGAACTTCGGCGAACGCTGCATCCGCTCCCCGTTGGCCAGATCGGCTTCCGGGTTCCACGCAAGGTTGCCGTAGGCGGTGACGCCGGTGGTCAGCTTGAACTGGCCTTCGGCTTCGAAGCCGGTGCTCTTGGCATTGAGCGAGCGAACCTGGAAGGCGCGCGCGGTCGAGTTGTAGAAGCTGTCCTGATAGTCCTTGATGTCGAGGTGGTAGACCGCCATCGACAGATAGGCCCGGCCATCGAGGAAGCGGCCCTTGAACCCGGCTTCATAGGTGGTGACCTGCTCAACCGGGACCAGGAAGGTGCTGGGCCAGGGGTTTGCCAGCGCCGCCTGATTGACGAAGCCCGAACCCTTGTTGCCGCGCCCGATCGAGGCATAGAGTGTGGAGCTGGGCGTCGGGTTGTAGCTGAGCGTGCCGGAGAAGTCGAAAGTGGTATCCCGGACGTCGACCGTGTGCAGCGGGCCGTTGCCCAGTCTGGCGACCAGATTGTTCGGCTGGCCAAGATCGTCGATCAGGAACTTCTGGAAGCTGCCGGTCTTCTTGTCGGTGGTCAGACGGCCACCCAGGTTGAACTGGAAATTATCCGCCATGTGCCAGGTCGCCTGACCAAAGCCGGCGAAGGTATCTTCCTTCTGGTCAAAGTCCTGCCGCACCGTACCCGTCAGGCCGCCCAGCACCGGGAAGCCGTTGTAGAAGGTGTAGTAGCTGTAATCGGTGGTCGAATGCAGATAGAGACCGCCGACAATGAATTCGACCGGACGTCCGGTAGGCGAAGTGAGGCGGATTTCCTGCGTGAACTGCCGGAAGCCTTCATGGAATTCCGAATAGAGGTACTTCGCCGGGGTTGAATCGGAATCGAACCCGTTGGTGAAGTCAAAGCGCGAATAGCCGCTAAGCGCGGTCAGCGAATAGTCGCCGCCCAGATCCAGATTGATTTCCAGCGAGTGGTCCTGGCTCTTCTGATAGTCGACTGTTTCGCCAACAGCGCCAGCGTCTTCGTACTTCACGTAGTTTTCAAGCCCGCCATCGGCAACGCCGAGAGCCTTGAGGCCAGCGACGTTCTGGTCGGCATAGTATTCAAACGCATTGCCCAGCATGTCGAGCTTGCTGAACTGGACCTTGGCTTTGACCGACAGGGTGTCGGTCGGGTCCCACACGGCGGTGCCGCGCAGGACATAGCGGTCGCCAGCCGCTTCATCGCGGTTGCGGGTCACGTTCTTGACGAAGCCGTCCTGATGATCGAACTGACCGGCAAGGCGGACCTTGAACGTGTCGCTGGGAACGATGTCGAGCGCGCCTTCAATGGCATAGCTGCCGTAATTGGCCTCGACCTGACCTTGCAGGTAGCCGCCGGTCTGGTTGCCCGGCGCGCGCGAGATGACGCTGACTGCGCCGACCGAGGTGTTCTTGCCGAACAGCACGCCCTGGCTGCCCTTGACCACTTCGATCCGTTCCACGTCGAACAGGGCATCGCGGTACTGGCGCGCGCGGGGGTGATAGATGCCATCCACGAACAGGCCGACCGACTGTTCGAACACCTGGCTGCCCGCCGAAGTGCCAACGCCGCGCAGGCTGACGCCGCTGAGATTGCCGGGGGATTCGTGCATGGTGAAGCCCGGGACGCTGGCCGACAGGCTCTTGATCTCGATAACGCCCATGGTGGCGACATCATCGCCGCTCAGGACGTTGATCGTCATCGGGGTCTTTTCCAGCTTCGTCTCGCGCTTTTGCGCGGTAACGACGATATCGCCAAGGCCGCCTTGATCTGCCGTATCTGCGGTATCCGCTGCTTCGTCAGCGAATGCCGGGTTGCCAAAGGCAACCGCGATTGCGCAGGCGGCAACACCCGCCAGCATGCGTCGTGCACTTTTCATCCTCTACCCTCCCATGTTCAAGCTGGTTACCAGCCTTTTTACAAGTCAATCTAATTGACAGTGTGCCTATGGAACACCTGTCAATTTACTTGTCAACTATTACCTTGATTCCATCACACCAGCGGGTGGTTCAGCGGCAGGCCCAGATGGTCGCGCCCAGTGATCTCGCAGGTCACGTCCCAGTCCCAGAAAGCGTGTGAACAGACCGTGTTGATGTCGCGCCAGATCCGCTGCAGCGGCTGGTCCAGATGGAAGCTCGATGCTCCGGCTGCGGCCATCATGCGGTTGGCGGTTTCGCGGCAATGCTTTGAAGTGAAGGCGGTCTGGCCCTTGGCCTCGATCCGGTCCTGCAGGCTGAATGGTCGCGAAGCCAGGATCTCTTCGGCGCGGCGATAGACCGAGCGGGCCAGTTCGCTGCCAGCGCGCGTTGCAATCTGCAATTCGCCCAGCGCCACATGGGCGTGCTGCTGATCTTTCAGCACCACGCCGCTGAAATTGCGCACCCGCTTGGCTACGATTTCCTCATAGGCGCGCAACGCACCCTTCAGGCTGCCGGTGATGACGGGCAGGATCGTGCAATAGGCCGAGATCAGGAACGGCACGGAAAACAGCGGATTTTCGTGCAGGCGCGACCCTTCGGTGACGCCGCCGTGGAATTCCGCAGCCGTGATCGCATGGCTGTCCGGCACAAAGACATTGCGGGCGACATAGTCGTTGCTGCCGGTCCCGGCCATGCCGGCGAAGTGCCAGTTATCCAGCACTTCCACCGCGTCGATCGGCATCAGGAACGAGCGCGGCCCGCTTTCTGACATGCCGCTCATCAGCACCCAGTCGGCATGCATGATGCCCGAGCCCCAGGCCGCCCTGCCGCTGACTTCCCAGCCGCCATCGACCTTGCGGGCCTTCATGTCGGCAGCGGAGGCGGCCGGCAGGGTGACATAGCCGCGCGGAGCGAACAGCTCTTCCTGCACGGCCAGCGGGAACTTGGCGACGTAGATGTTGTGGCTGATGTAAAAGGCGGTGATCCAGCCGGTTGACGGGCAGGCTTCGCTGATGATCTCGACCACGTCCATCATGGTCGAAAGGCTTGCTTCCGAACCGCCCCACCGCTTCGGCACGAACATCTGGAGCAGTTCCGCTTCGGCCAGTTCGCGGATCGAATCGTCGACCGGACGGCGCAGGCGGGCGGCTTCTTCGGCGCGGCTGCGGATGGCGGGCGCAAGGTCCCGGGCGCGCTGGATCAGTTCCGCGTCAGTTGCAGGCATCGTCAACTCCCTTGATAATTTTTTGCAGACATGACGCAAAAATATCCACCTGTCTAATATTTCTTTTCAAGTCGTGCTAAAGCGCCGTCATGACCACGCTGAAAGCCAAGCGCCGACCGGGAAGGCCCTCCCTCAGCGACCAGTCACCACTGGACGATGAGGCATGCCTGGACCGCGCGCTGGAGGCCTTTGCCGAGCGCGGATTCGAAGGGGCATCTCTGCGTGAAATTGCCGAGGCCTGTGGGGTTAGCCACGGTCTGCTCAATGCCCGGTTCGGTTCGAAACTGGGGCTATGGACCGCAGCGGTCGATCACGGGATGGACCGCCTGCATCAGCGCATGGTCGAATTGCAGGGTCAGCTGTCCGATTCGACCGGGATCGAGGCGCGGCTCCATGCCGCCTGCGTGGACTTTCTGGCCACGGTGGCCGCCTATCCGGCGATCATTCAGCTGATGAATATCGAAGGGTCACGCGCCAGCCCGCGGCTGGACTACATCGTCGAAACCTTCTTCCGCAATCGCCAGTGGCCCTTTGCCGCCCTGCTGCAGGAAGGGCAGGAGGCGGGCTTGTTCCGCCACGTGCATATCGCCGTGCCGTTCACCATGCTGGCTCACGGTGCCGGGGCGCTGGTTGCGCTGCGTCCGCTGGTCGAGGCGGTCGACGAGCGGCTGCGGCAGGAACCCGAAGCCCAGGCCAAACTGATCAGCGGCGCGGCTGACCTGATCGTGCGCGGGCTTCGGGCCTAGTCCGGCCTTACAGACCGGCTGCGGCCAGTGCCGCCTGGGCAACTTCCATGTCGTGCGAGTAGTGGCCGCCGCTGACGCCGATGCCGCCAACCAGTTCGCCATTCACCTTGATCGGATAGCCGCCGCCAAAGACCACGAGGCGCGGGGTGTGGACGATGCCGTGCAGCAGCGGCGCATCGTCCTTGATGAAGTCATGCCATTCGTGCGTTGCCATGCCGAACGATACCGCAGTGTAGGCCTTGTCCTGCGCGATATTGACGCTGAGCAGGGGCGAACGATCCATGCGCAGGAATTGCACCAGCGTGCCGGATTGTTCGGTGATGGCGATGCACATTGGCACGCCCATTTCCTGCGCCTTGGCCACGGCGCCGCGCATCAGCGTTTCGGCCAGTTCATTGGAAATCGTCTGGATCGTCATTGTCTGGGCCATTCTCTGCTCCCTGTTCGTAAACCTGTTTGTTTGAATGCGATTGTCACGCGCTCGCCGCCCTTGTGAAGCAAGCCGGACCAATTGTGAACCAAGCCGAAGCAATTCGACAACAGTAAATTTGGTTGACAAAATTTCGAGGCGGTCGGACAACTATCGGCAAAGGAAAACTGCTCAAGCAGACCAGTCGAGAGGATGCTGCCGCATATGGATTATCGCCACCTAGTCGTCACCCGTGAAGGGCACACCGTGACCTGCCGGATGAGCAATCCGCCGCTGCAGACCCTGAATTCGCGGATGCTGGCGGAACTGCACGACCTGCTGACCGTGATCGAAAACGACCCTGACGTACGGGTCTTTGTCGTCACGGGTGAGAATGGCGTGTTCCTGCGCTGGATGGACCTGAATGAAATGCAGGCCTACGCCGAAGGGACCAAGGACCAGACCGATGGCGGTCCCTCGCAGGCCGAGGAACTGCTGGAAATCTACCGTGCGATTCCGTCGTCGCTCAGCCGCATTCACGAACTGGCGCTGCGCATCCAGAATCTGCCCGCCGTAACCATTGCCGCGATCAACGGCGTGGTCGGCGGTGGTGGCTGCGA
>ERZ1645187.1495-NODE-1495-length-21438-cov-27.891923_pt1 | contig 21438 bp, 14 predicted proteins | sample MGYA00575352_ERZ1645187 | MGnify/ENA primary metagenome ERZ1645187 (study PRJEB40837, sample SAMN11349314) | freshwater sediment metagenome | isolation source: river sediment | host: Sediment | place: India: Wazaribad , New Delhi | collected 2017-02-21 ... | reverse complement strand
CGGCCGGTGCGCGACAGGCCCTCGCCGAGGCGGACGATGCGCGAGAAGGCATCGACGACGCGGAAGCTCTGGTGCCACGGCTCGGCGACGAGCAGGCGGCAATTGTTGGTGCCGAGATCGAGGGCGGCATAGAGCGGCGGCGCATCGGGGCCGCGATCCCCGCGACGGGGCGAACCCGCGCCGACGTCGCGGCCGTCGCCGGGGGCATTCCGGGCCGGGCGGCGCGGCGGCTGACGAATTTCGCCGCTCCGGGCCGTCGACGGTCCGGGATCGACCGGCGAGCGCCCCTGCGCGGCGGCGATCGCCTCGGCTCGCGCAGGGGCGGCGGCGATGTCGGCGGTGCGGGCGGCGGTGCTGTCGGCGGCGGCGATCGATTCGTTCGCCCCCGCGGCTCGGGGCCGAGACTGGGGTTCGGGACCGAGGTCGCGATTCGACGCGAGCGACCGCGGCGCGGCGCGGTCCTTCGCATCGCGTTCGGTGGCGAACCCGGCGTTGCCGGAGCCTGGAGATTCGCCGTCACCACGTTCGGCGGCGGGGGGGCGCTCTGCACCGACGGGCGCGGATTTGGCCAGCGACGGCCACCGCGTCCGTTTACCCCTCCGTTTGCGCCGACGATGTTTCGTCGGCGCACTCGCGTGGTCGGCGCCGGGTTGACGACCCGCCTCCGGCGGCTCGTCGCCTCGCCTAACCAATTTCTCTGTCTCCGCGCCCGGCGGCAGGGAAAACCCCGCGCGGCGTCTCCATGTCTTCAGTTGAGCCCACTCTACCAGCGCTTCGACGGCTGACAAGGCGACGAACGGGGAGATTTGCCGCACGAGGGGCGGAAGGGGCCAAAAACACGGGTCTCGGCATGGCGGAAATCGACCATCGGAGAGCGGGCCCGAGAAATCCACAGCGGCGACGAGGACGACACGATTTCGTCACGAGGCTTGCGCTCGCCCGATCGATCGGTTAGAGGGGTGCGCATCGGCGACGGACGCCACGGCGACCGGCCTGCTGGGGGATAGTTTAACGGTAGAACAGCGGACTCTGACTCCGTTAGTCTTGGTTCGAATCCAGGTCCCCCAGCCACTTCTCCTTCCAGCCGTTGATTCGTCCGCGTGAACGCCTCTTCGAAATTCGAAGAAGCGCCCCACGCGCCATCGACTGTGCAGGCTCCCGTGCGCCGGCTGCCGCGTTCATGCCATGTTCGCACATCTCGCGTAGGGGCGCCGTGTGCCGGTGGCGCCGGAGGGTACGAACGACGAGGGGCTCTGCGATCGATGTCGCAATCAGCCTCGGCATCGCATCACCCGACGTGGCGAAGATCGTCGCAGCCCGTTCTCGACGCCGAAGCCACCCTTGCCGGACGGGACGCAAACGACATCGAAGCCCCATGAATACGATCATATCGGCGACTTCTCTTCGAAGTAACGCCAAAGTCACCACCGGTGACGGGATGCGTAAAACTCAAAGACTATAATATTTTCGAATGCCGAATCCGTCCGAGGCGCTCGATATCGTCGATGAAGCTCCTTCGGAGCCCTCGGATCGAATGATCAGATCACTCCGGCCAACGCCTTCGCCACGCCCTTGAAGCGCTCCAGCGCTGCCTCGAGGCTCTCGACGATTTCGGCGGCCACCTCGTCCGGAGGCGGCAACAGGTCGGGGTCGTCGAGAGCATCGTCCTTGAGCCAGAAGACGTCGAGGTTGACCTTGTCGCGGGCGAGGAGGTCGGCGAGCGGGAAGCGCCGGAACCGCTCGCTCTCGACCCGCTCGTAGCGTCGGCCGGAACGGTAGACCTCGACGAAATCGTCGAGATCGTGCCGTGTCATCGGGCGCTCCTTGAGGGTGAAGCGCTTGTTCGTCCTGAGGTCGTAGATCCACAGGTCCTTGGTGGCGTACTCCTCGGAGGGCGGCTTGCGATCGAAGAACAGGACGTTCGCCTTGACCCCCTGCTTGTAGAAGATGCCGGTCGGCAGGCGCAGCAGGGTGTGGAAGTCGAAGGTCTTCAGAAGCCGCCGCCGGATCGCCTCGCCGGCTCCGCTCTCGAACAGCACGTTGTCGGGCAGAACGACCGCCGCTTCGCCCTCGGCGGCGAGCACCGTCATGATGTGCTGAAGGAAATTCAGCTGCTTGTTCGAGGTGGTGACGAAGAAGTCGGAGCGGTCGTAGTCCTCGCGCTCGCTGTCGATCTCGCCGTCGTCGCGGACGATGCGATAGGACTGTTTCTTCCCGAAGGGCGGATTGGTCAGCACGACGTCGTAGGTCTTGCCGCCGTCGCCGAGCAGGGCGTCGCGCGGTTGGATGATCGAGTCGGCGCCGGTGATGCCGTGCAGATAGAGGTTCATCGCGGCGAGACGCACGACCTCCGGCACGATGTCGATGCCGGAAAACTTGTTCTTCAAGGCCGAGTAGACCGCCCGGTCGCGTGCCCTCGGCTTCTGCTTCATCCACTCCCAGGCGGCGAGGAGGAAGCCGGCGGTGCCGCAGGCGGGGTCGTGGATGGTCTGTTCCGGTTCGGGATCGACGACCGCGACGATCGCCTCGATCACCGCGCGCGGCGTGAAGTACTGCCCCGCACCCGACTTCACGTCCTCGGCGTTGCGGGCGAGAAGGCCTTCGTAGATCGAGCCCTTCACATCGACCGACAGGCCGAGCCACGTCTCTCCGTCGATCAGGGTGACGAGGCGGCGCAGCTTGGCCGGATCCTGGATCTCGTTCTGGGCCTTGAGGAAGATCGAGCCGATGATCCCGAGCTGCTTCGAGAGCGTTTCGAGCAGCCTGCCGTAGGTCGTGGCCAGCGCCTCGCCGGTGAGGTCGCGGATGTCCGACCACTGCGCGCCCTTCGGCAGAAGCGAGGCTTCGCCGATCTGGCTCACCCGCTCCTCGTCCATCTTGAGGAAGAGGAGGTAGGAGATCTGCGACAGGTAGGCCTGATAGGAGACGCCCTGATCGCGCAGGACGTGGGCGAAGTTCCAGACCTTGGCGACGAGGTTCTCGGCGTTCATCGAATGCGGCTCCTCGCCTGGGTGAAGGGGGATCGCGCCGGACCGGCGGGGATGTCGGGGAAGAAGACCTTGGCCATCGTCAGCGCTCCGTTCGCTTCGGTCGACCGCGTCGACGGGGGGCGATCGCGGCCGGCTTCGCCGCCAGCCGCTCGAGCATCGCGCGCGCCGGTTCGTCGGTCGGGTCCTGGGGGACGAGACGGCCTTCGAAGGCGGCCTTCAGGACGGATTGGCGCAGGCGCGCGGCGTCGGCCGCCTCGGCGTCGAGGAGGGCGAGCGTGTCGGCCTGGGCGGCGAGGGTATCGGAGACGCGGCGGAGGATTTCGGCGGTTTCGGCGGGCGGTGGGAGAGGGATCGAGATGCTCCGAATGCTGTCCTGAGAGATGTTTCTCATGGAAAGCTGGGCGCCGGTCGCCAGCGCCTCGATCTGTCGGCGACCGAGCGACGACTTGAGGACGAGCTCGACCCAACGATCACAGCCGGTAGCCAGACGGAACCGCAAGACCTTGTCGCTCAGGAGAAGGCGTCGCCCGATCGCCTCGACGATGACCGGGGCACCGACCAGTTCGAGCGTGTTGGCTCGCGAGAAGAGAAAGTCCCCGACTCTGATCTCGTTGCGCTCGTCGAATTCGAAATCCGGCGGGAGGGTTTTACTCGCAGTCTCGTCGAATTCGCCCCACGTGACGGCGCTGATCTTGACGATGCCGATCTCGTCGGGACGGGGCGGGCGACCTTCCGCCGACACGTTGAGACCAGCCTCGATGCCGAGCAACATGTCGTCGAGTGATGCCCACAGCCATCCTTTCGGCAGATCGGGCAGGTCGGTGGGGACGATGGGTTCGGTGACGGCACCCTTGCGGCCGCGACGTCGGGACCCCGATGCCATGGCCCGCTCGGCCCGAATTCGCATCAGCTCCGAGCCGGCACCGTCTCGGTCCGCTTCTCTCTCCCGCCACTCCCGCGTCAGTTCCCCGGTCACGGCGGCCTTGAGGAGGGCGCGGCGGAAGGTCTCGAGAGCGGCGCGGGCGCGGGCCAGAGCGGCTTCGCCCTCGGCGATCTCGGCGAAGAGCGCGTCGATCCGCGCCACGATCCGCCGCTGTTCGGCGAGCGGAGGGAGAGGAAGCGGTTGCGATTTCACATCGGAGTCGACAACTGCGGGAGGGCTGTTGCCGCGTTGAAGCGGAATCATCCATTGGCGGAAACGATCCGACCGGACGAAGTGATGCAGAAAGCGTGGATCGATCGCCTCGGTGGGGCGGAGCACGCAAAAAGCGGTGGAAGCGACCGAATTTTCGATGCCCGACGCAAAGAAGACGATGTTTCCGAGATAGACGCGTACGCACGAGTAGAGCGTGTCGCCAGGAGAGATCAGTTGCCTCGCTCTCGTCGGCGCATCGCGACCCAAGAGTCTGGTCGGCTCGATTAAACCAGTGGGGCCGATGGCACCCAGGTCAACGTAATCGAAGGTGTCATCCGTCAGAGACTGCCTCGGATCGATCGTCGCCACCTTTTCCGTGACATGATCGATCCGCGACCACGCCCACCCCTCGGGCAGCTCCCACGGTTCCTCGACGCCGAGATCCACGCCGGTCACGTCCGCACCTCGCCGCAGCCGAGGGCCGTCTCGTCGCCGCGTCCCGTCGTCCTCGCGCCGTTCCGCGCCTCGATCGTCCCCATCACGCCACCAACGTCTCGGTCAGCTCGTCGAGCAGCGCCGGCAAACCGCTGCCGAAGAGGGCGCGGGCGCGGATGAGGCCGCCTCGGGCGGCGAAGTCGGGGGCGTCCATCAGGTCCTCGGGTCGGATCTCGAGATTGACGGCGAGGTGATCGCGAATCGTCGCGAGCCACGCCTTCTGCTCCTCGGTATAGACCCTTCCGGCCTTCTCCTCGCGCCCGAGCCACAGATTGAACCGCCCGGCGACGACGCTCGGCAGCGGCTCCAGCATCTCCGCCTCGCCGATGGCGAAGCGCACCAGCATGACCACGTCGGCGAGCGTGCCGGCGGGATTGCCGCGCACCCGGTCCGACGACAGCCGTTTGTAGGCGCGCCAGACGTCGACCGGCTCGAGCAGCCACGGCGGGCGGCGCAGCGCGTCGCGCAGGTCGTCGATCGCCTGATAGCCGAGCCGCCGCGCCGCATGCGGCAGCCGGTAGAGGATCTGCAGGGCGACGAGCTCGTCGCGCCGCTCGGCGAGAAAGCGGCGGAACTTCTCCACCGTGTCCTCGGCCCTGCGCTCGTCCCAGCCGGAGGAGACGACGGCGTCGGTCGAGATCGTGTCGATGCGGATGTCCGCCGCCGCCTTGACGTCCTTCAGGAGATTGCGCAAGGCGGGATCGTCGAAGATCTCGGCCGCCGCGTCCTTCGCCGCCTCGCGCGCCGCCGTGTGCGCCGCGTCGGAGGCGTCGGGACCGAGCTTCACGGCGAGCGCGTCGACGTCGACGGCGTCGAGGAGGCGGCCCGCCAGCTCGCGCGGGCCGAGCCCGCCCGAGGCCTTCTCGATGCGGGTGCGGTCCTTGTCGGAGATGCGCCGATCGAGCGCGGCGAGGCGGGCGGCGAGGGTGGTGAAGGCGTCGTCGTCGCGCCGGCCGGCGGCGATCTCGTCGATCAGCCTGTCGAAGGAGACGCTGCGTTGCCGCTCCAACGGCTGCGAGATCGCCTTCAGGCTCTCGGTGACGCCGACCGCGTCGACCAGCACGAAACGCGCCTTGGCCTCGGCGTCCGGCGTCACCTCGCGCAGCTTGTCGGCCGAGATGGTGCGGGCGCCGCGCCCCTTCATCTGCTCGAAATAGAGCTCCGAGCGCACGTCGCGCAGGAAGATCAGCGCCTCGAGCGGCTTCACGTCGGTGCCGGTGGCGATCATGTCGACGGTGACGGCGATGCGCGGCAGGTAGTCGTTGCGGAAGGCCCGGATCAGCGCCTCGGGATCGCCGCCGTCGGTCTTGTAGGTGATCTTCTTGGCGAAGTCGTCGCCCTTGCCGAAGACGTCGCGGACGATGCCGACGATCTCCTCGGCGTGGTGGTCGTCCTTGGCGAAGATCAGCGTCTTCGGCACCTCGGTGCGGCCGGGGAAGAGATCGGTGAAGAGCGAGGCGCGGTAGGTCTCGATCACCGTGCGGATCTGGTTGGGCACCACGACGGTGCGATCGAGGTCGGCCGGGGCATAGGTGAAGTCGTCGGCGAGCTTCTCCCAGCGCTCGGCCCGCGTGCGTTTGTCGCGCACCGGCAGATCGTAGCCGGCGGCGACGGTGGAGCCGCGTTCGCCGATCTCGGTGCGGATGCGGAAGATCTCGAAGCCGACGTTGACCCCGTCGACCACCGAGCGCTCATAGGGGTATTGCGCCACGAGATTGCGATTGAAGAAGCCCATGGTGTGCAGCGACGGTGTGGCGGTGAGCCCGATCGTGAAGGCGTCGAAATAGTCGAGCACCTGGCGCCACGTGCCGTAGATCGAGCGATGGCATTCGTCGGTGATGACGAGGTCGAAGCTCTCGATCGGCAGGCCGGGCGAATAGCCGACGATGCGCTCGCTGCCGATGCCGCCGGTCTCGAAGCCCGATGCCTCTTCCTCCGCCTCGTCGAGCGGCGTGCCGGTGAGGGCGGAATAGACGCGCTGGATCGTCGCCACCACGACCTGTGCGCTCTCGTCGACGCCGCCGGCGCCGAGTTTCTGCACGTTGTAGAGTTCGGAGAACGACCGGCCGGTGCCGGGTGGGCGGTAGGCGACGAATTCGTCGCGGGTCTGCCGCACCAGATTGGCTCTGTCGGCGAGGAACAGGATCCGCCCGAAGCCGGCATGCGCCAGCAGTCGATAGGCGAGCGTACAGGCCGTGAAGGTCTTGCCGGCGCCGGTCGCCATCTGGACGAGGGCGCGAGGGTGGTCGGCGGCGAGCGAGGCCTCGAGCGCCGCGACCGCATCGACCTGACAGGCGCGCAGACCGTCGACGACCAGCGGCGGCATGGTCCGCAGGCGCGACCGCAGCGTCGCGGCTTCGCCGAGCCGGCGGAGAAGCGTTTCCGGGCGATGGAAGGCGAAGACCCGCCGCGACGCCGGGGCGGGGTCGGTATGGTCGCGGAACAGGATCTCGGTCGACGAGGCGACGTATTCGAACCGAACCTGATCGGGCGATCGCACCAGGGTCGGCGGCATGTCGGCGATGTAGCGCGCCGCCTGCTCGGCGAAACCGGAGAGGGTCGTCCCGGCGGCCTTGGCCTCGATGACGCCACAGAGCCTTCGCCCGACGAAGAGCGCGTAATCGACCGGCCCCGACGCCGTCCAGAACTCGCGCACCGCGACACCGGGACCGGCGCCGAGATTGAATGCGTCAAGCGACTGAACGAGCCATCCGCACTCGACGAGACGGCGATCGATCGCCGTCCGTGCGATGTCTTCGGGATGAAAGGCGTCGTTGCTCATGTCGCCACTCTAGGGCGAGTGGATGGTTCGGGAAAGGCCGTCGGCCTCGTCTCGGAGATGTTCGGAGACCGAGGCCACGATCTGCCGTCTGCGGCGTCCGGCCGTGCCTCCGAAGCCGCGATCGGCGAGCTGAGCACGCTGCGGCGGAGTGCGGCGCAACGCCGTTCGCCGCGTGTCATGCCGCCGACCCGCCTCCGGCGCGAGGCGAAGGCGCGTCCGTCGGCCCGAAGCGGATGCTCGCCATCACCACTGGCGCTTCGCAGAACGCGCCGCGTCCTCCGCCGAGGAAATCGCTCCCCCTTGATCGCCGTCAAACCGAATTTCGCCGGTCCACCTACCCTCTCCATCGGGAAAGATGCGGGGCTTGGCGGCGGGTAAACGAAATGTTACCGCTTCCCGCGAGGGGAATTTCATGAGCATCCGGACGGCCGTCGCACGACTGTTGATCGCGCTCGCCTTGATCGTGCAGATCTGGGCGCCGGTCGGCTCGTCGGTGATGATGGTCGCCGCCGCCACCGATCCCCTCGCCGGCATGGAAGTCTGCCAGCACGACGAGGACGGCAACGCGCTCGACCCGTCGGGGGCCGGCACCGCCTCCCATGCGCTGAAGCACTGCGACCTCTGTCAGCTCGCCGCCACCGGCGGTTGGACGCCCGAGGCGCCGGCCGTCATCGGTCTCGTCGACGAACCCGTCGCCCGCATGGCGGCCTGGGTCGTCCGGGTCGAGATCGTCGTCGACGCCCGCTTCCTCGAGCGGCTCCGCGGCCGCGCCCCACCCGCTCTCGCCTGATCTCTCGTTCGTTCGCGCGTGATGCCACGCGTGTCCCAGAAGATCGCGGCCCTCGTCGGCCGTGCCGATCGCGCGCCCCCACGCCGGGCCGATCGGCAGCGTGAAGAGTTCGAACCCATGTATCCGCGCAACCCTTCCGGGGCGAGCCTCCTCGTGCTCGCGCTCGCCTGCCTCGTCGCCTCCCCCACGGCCCCCGCCTTCGCCGAAGAGCCGAAGGCCGTGGCCGCGAAGCCGAAGAAGAAGAATGCCGAAGCTGCGAGGCCCGACGGCGCCGCGGCGGCGGAGGCCGCGCCGGCCGAGCTGCCGGCCATCGACGTCACCGCCCGCGGCGAGGTGAAGCCGGCGGTTCCCGAGAACATCCCGGCGACGGTGGTGGCGGTCGACAAGGAGACCATCGCCACCCAGGTCAACGCCCCGACCACGGCGGCGGCGCTGAAGTATCTGCCGAGCGTCGAGGTGCGCGAGCGCTTCATCGGCGACCGCAACGGCATCCTGTCGACGCGCACCACCGGCACCCTGGAAAGCGCCCGTTCGCTGGTCTATGCGGACGGCCTGCTGCTCTCCAATCTGATCGGCAACTCCTACAGCTACCCGCCGCGGTGGGGCGCGGTGAGCCCGTGGGAGATCGAGCGGGTCGACATGGTCTACGGGCCGTTCTCGGCCGCCTATCCGGGCAACGCCATGGGCGGCGTCGCGGCGATCACCACGCGGATGCCGGACGCGTTCGAAGCGCACGGATCGCTGAAGGGCTTCGCCCAGCCCTTCTCGCTCTACGGCACCAAGGACACCTATCCCGGTTACGACGCCTCGTTCGCGATCGGCAACAAGTTCGAGCGCTTCTCATTCCGGCTCGGTCTGGATCACCTCGACGCGCGCGGCCAGCCGATGAGCTATTCGACCGCCAACACGCCGACCCCGGCGGCGGCGGCGACCGGCACCGTGGTCAGCGGCGCCAATTTCGACACCGACGGCAAGAACGTCGCTCGCACCGTCTTCGGCGCCACCTCGATGGACCACACCATCCAGGATACGCTGAAGTTCAAGGCGGCCTTCGACGTCACCGACGAGATCGTCGCGAGCTACACCGCGGGCCTGTGGCACAACACCTCGTACACCGGCGTCGAGAGCTACCTGAAGCGGGCCGACGGCACCGCCTTCTACGCTCGGGCAGCCGACTGCAAGTTCTCGATCGCCTCGGGCGCCCAGTGGCTGAACTACAACGCGTGTCAGAACCCCGGCTCCTCGGAGAGCACGCATCTTCTGCAGGGCGCGAGCATCAGGTCGAACACCGGCGGCGTCTTCGATTTCGGCGCCTCCGTGAGCGCCTACGACTACCTGACCGACGACGGCCGCACGGCGACCAAATACGGCCAGGCCCAGACCGGCACCCGCACCGATCTATCCGGCACCGGCTGGTACACCGGCGACCTCGAGGGCATCTGGCGGCCGGAGACGGCGCTCCTCGGCAAGCACGAGGTGACGAGCGGCCTGCACTGGGATCTCTACCGCTACCGCTCGACCACCACGAACACCTCGAACTGGTCGAGCGGCACGTTTGCTTCCGCCAATTCGGCGAGCCGGGGTGAGACGCAGACCGGCGCGATCTACATTCAGGACGCCTGGAAGTTCGCGCCGAAATGGACCCTGACCGCGGGTCTGCGGGGCGAGACCTGGCGGGCCGACGACGGCAACAACTTCGTCGCCGGCAAGGGCGGCGTCGACTACGTCGCGCGCTCCGACTCCTCGCTCTCGCCGAAGATCGCTCTCGCCTTCCAGGCGACGGACGAGATCCTGGTGCGCGGCTCCTACGGCCGGGCCAAACGCTATCCGACGGTGACGGAACTCTTTCAGTCCGTGACGGTCGGCAGCTCTCTCTACCAGAGCACGCCCAATCTGAAGCCCGAGAACATCGACGCCTGGGAACTGGCCGGCGAGTTCCGTCGCGGCGGCACCTTCGCCCGGCTCTCCGGCTTCCTCACCGACAATTCCGACGCCATCGCCTCGCAGCAGGAATGCACCGACGCCACCTGTCTGACCAAGGTCACCTGGAACGACAATGTCGGCAAGGTGCGCATCTGGGGCGCGGAAGCCGTCGTCGAACAGCGCGACGCCTTCATTTCCGGCCTCGATCTGCGCGGGTCGGCGACGCTCGCCTTCTCGCGCATCCTCGAGAACGCGGCGCAGCCGACCTATGTCGGCAATCAGTGGCCGCGCATCCCGCGCTGGCGCGCCAAGGCGACGGCCGCCTATCGCTTCGACGAGAAGTGGATCGCGGCGATGGGGCTCCGCTATTCGTCGGGTGGCTACAACACCCTCGACAACTCCGACACCAACTGGAGTGTCTACGGCGAGTCGTCACCCTACCTCACGTTCGATGCCAAGCTGACCTGGAAGGTCGCCGAGCATTGGGGTGTGGCCTTCGGCGTCGACAACATCACAAACGCCAAATACTACGTCGCCCATCCCTATCCGCAGCGGACGTTCTTCTCCGAGCTGAAGATCGATTTCTGACGGTCGGTGCGGTTGGTCGCACGTCGTGCGACCGACCGCACCGATCCCGGCCGCCGGGGTCTCCTCGCCCCGATACCCCGGCTCCGGCGGCCGTCCTTCAATCGCGGAAAGGATTTCTCCCATGGAACACGTGGTTCTCTCGCCCCTCGGGCTCTATGCGGCGGCGGGTCTCGTCGGCAAGGCGGTGATGATCGCGCTGGCGCTCGCCTCGCTGTGGTGCTGGGTGCTGATCGTCGAGGGCATCTGGTCGGCCCTGCGGCTCGCCCGCGCCACCGGTCGCGCCCGCTCGGGTCGCGTCGGGGCGCTGGTCGCGCCGATCGAGACGGCGGGTCACGAGGCCGCTCATCTCGTCATCCCCGGCGAGGGGGTGGGCGAGCGGCGCCACCGCATCGCCGAGGCGATGGGGCGCGAGGCGCGCGCGCTGGTCGCCCGTGCCGAAGGTGGGCTCGCCAATCTGGCGATCGTCTCCTCGGTCGCGCCCTTCGTCGGCCTCTTCGGCACGGTGTGGGGCATCATGACCTCGTTTGTCGGGATCGCCGAGGCGCAGGACACCTCGCTCGCCGTCGTCGCCCCCGGCATCGCCGAGGCGCTGGCGGCCACCGCCTACGGTCTCGCCGCCGCCATCCCCGCGACCATCGGCTACAACCGGCTCGGCGCCGCCTTCGGGCGCATCGCCGGATCGCTCGCCGATCACGTCGAGGAGGTCGCGGTTCGGCTGGTTCGCGGTGCCGCGAGCGTCGCGACCTCGGGCGAGAAGGAGGCGGCGTGATGGCCTTCGCCTCGTCTCATCGTCCGCAGCGCCCCGGCGCCCATCGTCCGCTCGCCGACATCAACGTGACGCCGCTCGTCGACGTCATGCTGGTGCTGCTCATCGTCTTCATGGTGACGGCGCCGATGCTCGCCGCCGGGCTCAAGGTCAACCTGCCCCAGGCGCGCACCGCCCAGCCGCTGCCGCCCAAGGAGCCGATCGTCGTCACCGTGAAGGCCGGTGGCGAAGTGGCGCTCGGCGTCGATCCGATCGAGCGTGAGCATCTCGCCGGTATCGTCAAGGCACGCCTCGGCGGCGACCCGGCCCGCGTCGTGCAGGTCAAGGGCGACCGTGACGCCCCCTATGGCGAGGTGGTCGGCGTCATCGACCTCCTGTCCGCCGGAGGCATCGCGCGGATCGCGCTCACCACCGACAAGGCGCGGCGGGCCGCGGCGGCGCTTCCCCCCGGCTCACCGGGGAACGAAGGAGCCGCGGCCACCTCCCGGGCGAGCGATGCGGCGACCCTGCCGCCGACCGCCACCGCCGCGATTTCGAGCGTGGAGGCGGCGCGATGACCCCGCGTGTCCGCCCCTCCTGGCTCAGACCGGTGGTGATGGGTGCCGTGCTCGGTCTCCACGTCGGCGGGCTCGCCCTGGCGCGTTCGGTGGCGGTCGCGGTCGTGCCCTCGACGGCGCCGGTCCTGGAACTCGCCGCAGCCGAGCCGGAGCCGGAACCCGTTCCCGTCGCCGCCGCCGAGCCGCCGCCCGAGCCGGAACCGGAGCCGCCCCCGCCGGAGCCCGAACCACCCCCACTGCCGCCGAAAGCGGTCGTCCTGCCCGAGCCGACTCCGCCACCGCCGCCACCACCGAAGCCGGTGAAGAAGGTGGAGAAGAAGAAGCCGATCGAGAGGGCGCCGGTGGTCCGCACCGCGGCGATCGAGAGCGCGGAGGCACGGGAGGCCAAGGCGGCCGCGGCGCAAACCGCCCGCGCGGCGGCGGCGAGTTATGCTGCCCACGTCGCCGGCGAGTTGGAGCGACGCAAGCGCTACCCGGCCGAGGCTCGCGCTGCTCGTATCGAGGGGACCGTGGTGCTCTCCTTCGTCATCGGCCCGGCCGGCGCGATCGTCTCCCATTCGATCGCGCGCTCGTCGGGCAACGCCGCGCTCGATGCCGCCGTCCACACCATGGCCGCCGCCGCTCACTTCGACCCGCCGCCGGGAGGCCGCTTCGCCTCCTCCATCCCCATCCGCTTCCGCATGGCGAGGTGAGAATGAGCAATCCGGCACTTCTCCGCGCCATCCGCCCCGATGTCGCCCTCGCGCTGCCCTTCGGCCTCGAGGCGGCACCGCGCTCGCTCGTCGGCTTCACGATCGCAGTCGCCCTCGGCATCGCGGCGGCGCTCGGCGCCAGCCTCTTCCACCGGGCTGCTTCACAAGGGGAGGTCGCCAAGTTCCAGCTCTTTCTCCCGGCCCTACAGCCGAAGACCGCAGAGATCGATCTCGCCGCGCAGGGCTGGCCCAAGGCGCTGGTCTCGCCGAATACCGTGAGCTTCCGGGCGCAGGTGGTCGCCAAGCAGCCGCTCGAATTGCGTCTGTCGCTCGAAGGGGTCGGCGACCACGCGGTCGTCACCGTCGATGGCGATGCGGCCGGTGCCGAGCGGGTGGTGCGGGTCGGGCCGGGGAAGAAGACCTCGATCGGCGTGGTCTTCGACGTGCCGTCGGAGCGACGGGGCGAGGCCGTGCCGGTCGAGTCGGCGCTGGTCGTCGTCGCGGAAGGTACGGGGCGTCCGCTCGGGCGCATCCCGTTGCGGGTGATCGACAGCACCCACGGCGCGACACCGACCGTAGCGCCGCCGCGCGGCGGACGCGGCGAGGACGCCGATCGCCCCGCCTCCGCCCACACCGGCCATTCCGGCCACTGATATTCGGCTCATGAAATTCGGACCTGTCCGAATTTCATGAGCATTACGGCCTGACCGGCCGACGCCCGTTCGGGCTTGCCTTCACCGACAGTGTTTCGACCGGGGTCGAAGCATCGTCGGTTCGGTGGGAACCCGACCGAGACCGACGATCCTCGAGGGAGAGCCCATGCCCAAGACCTTCGCCACCGGCCGCATCGCGCGACAGGCGCCGGGAACCGCTTTCCTCTACCGCCGTCTGCCGGGCTATCTCCTCGGCTTCGTGCTGTTCTATGCCCCCTTCACCCTGTGGGTGAGCGTGCTCGACAGGCTCCTCGGCGACACCGCCAAGCCGGCGATCCACTCCACCTGCCTGCGCATCCAGATGCTCGACGTGGTGCAGGGCAAGGGGCTGAACCTCCTCACCGTCTGGGGGCTGAGCTTCGCGCTCGTCACCGGCTCGGCGCTGATCGCCGGGCCGCTCTTCTGCGGGCGGCTGTGCGCGGCGGGCGCGGTGTCGGAATATCTGTCGCGGATGGTGCCCGACCGTTTCAAGGTCGACTGGACGCGCTGGGTCAATCCGGTCGGCATCCGCTACGGCTTCCTCGTCGGCTATCTCGCCGCGCCCTTCGTCGGCGGGTCGATCGCCTGCGCCTTCTGTTCCTATGCCTTCCTCGAGCGGATCGCCACCGGCGCACTGTGGAACGCGGCGGGTGTGCTCTCGTCGTCGGCGATCCTCACCGGCTTCCTGTGGCTCGGTCTCTTCGGCGTCTTCGCCAAGGGCGGGCGCGGCTATTGCGCCTTCATGTGTCCGGTCGGGGCGTGGCAATCGGGGCTACACGCGATCGGGGCCAAACTGCCGTGGACCTGGAAGATCCGCTTCGACGCGAAGGCTTGCACGAAATGCGCCGTCTGCGTGGACGACTGCCCGATGCGGGCGCTGCGCCTGCCGACGGGCAAGACCGGCCCGCTCGCCTACGACCGCCATTCCTGCATCACCTGCCGTCAGTGCGTGGCGGTGTGCAAGCCCGGGGCGCTCTCGTTCTCGCGCGGGCGCGACGGCTGGGTGAATCAGGCGCAGGGGCGGACGACCGCCGATGGTGCGGCTGGGAGCCGCGCGCCGCAGCCCGTCCTCGCGTCGGAGGGGACGGCATGAGCGAATCCGAGACGAGCGGCAAGATGCCCCGAGCGAACGGAGTTCCCTCCCGTGTGCGTCCGGATCATCCGGTCTCGCCGATCCTTGCCGACGAGAAATCCGGCTCGATCGGCGGCGAACCGCGAGACCTCGCCGCGCGAGCCTCTGCGGTCGCCGACCGGGTGAAGGGTGCGATCGCCGGGGCTTCCCTCAGTCTCGCCACGGCGATGACCGGCGCCGGCGCCACCTGCGCCACCGGGCGCTGTGGCCAGGGTTGCGGCTACGCCTGCGGCATCATCGGCGTGACGGCGGCCGGCGGCATCGCGGCGGCGGCCATCCGGCGGCGGTTTCGAGGGGCAGACGAAGACGTCGGTTGAAGGGAACCTCGTCGGCCATCTGCGGCTACCGGTGGCCGGGGCCTACCGGCGCGGCCTCCCTCCGCCTCCCGGGGCGCAGCCACAAGGCGAGCGGTTCGCCATCTCGGCGCGCGGGCGCGCGAGCGCCCGGCAGCGCGCTGCGACGAGGGCGAGGGCTCCCGCGAGGGCGGCGCGAACGGCTCACCGAGTGGCTTCACTCCAGGAAACCCATTGGAAACATTGGACGTCGTCGATTTCCGGCGGGACCGGAAAATCTGCCGGTCGGCCATTCTCCCCCGCAAATTCGGCTGATAGCCTTCGATTTCGCTTTCGAGCATAGCGCGAAGTCGCGAGATCGGATAACCATGACGTTCGGGCGGTACACGGAGTAGATGCATGTCGAGCAGTTCATCGAGCGACCCATCTCTGGCGGCTGCAACGGTCATCGCCGAGCGCCCGCATGTGGACGGCGGCATGACGACGGAGGCCGGACGGCGCTCGTTACCGCTCGAACTCACGCTCTCGCTGGGGGGATGGAAAGAGCTCTCGGTTCGCCTCGACAGCCAGAGCGAGGTGCTGTGGTGCCGGATGAAGCCGCGCACGGCGCCGAGCTACACGCCGGCGCTACTCGCCGATCTGGCCGATCTGCGCCATGCGATCGAGGCCCTGTTCGCGGGGGCGGAGGCGGGGCGGCCGCCGTTCCGCTACTACGTCGGCGGGTCGGGCCTGCCGGGCATCTTCAATCTCGGCGGCGATCTCGGACATTTCCTGGCCTGCATCCGCGCCGGCGACCGCGAGGCGCTTCGGCGCTACGCCTACGACTGTTGCGATCTCGTGCACTGGTCGGCCACCGGGCTCGGGGTTCCGGTGGTGATGATCAGTCTCGTCCAGGGCGACGCCCTCGGCGGCGGCTTCGAGGCGGTGCTGGCCTCGGACGTCATCGTGGCGGAACGCAGCGCCAAGTTCGGGCTGCCGGAAATCCTGTTCAACCTGTTCCCGGGCATGGGGGCCTACAGCCTGCTGTCGCGCCGGCTCGACGGCATGCGGGCCGAGCGGCTCATCACCTCCGGCCGGCTCTATTCGGCGCAGGAGATGTTCGACATGGGGCTGGTCGACGTGTTGGCCGAGGACGGCGAAGGTGAAGTCGCGGTGCGCGACTGGATCCGCGCCAACGGCCGGCGCCAGCCGTTGCAGTGCACGCTCCGGGCGGTGCGCAACCGGGTGTCGTCGTTCGACCTGAAGGAGCTCTACGACGTCACCGACCTGTGGGTCGATGCGGCGATGAGGCTCGAGGATGCCGATCTGCGCCGGATCGAACGGCTGCGCGGGGCGCAGTTGCGACGCCTGGAAGAGGCGGCGGCGAAGGCGGGTTGATCGCTCAGCTCCGGTCGGCGGCCATCGCGGCGCGGACACGCTGGAACTCGGCTTCGAGGGTGCGCATGTGGCGCTCGCCCTCGAGGGCGAGTTCGCGTGCTTCGATGGCGCGGAAGCCGAGGCAGATGCGGTGGAGGCGGACGGCACCGACGTTGGCGGCGCCGCTGCGCAGGGCATGGGCGCGTTCGCGGAAGGCGGCGGGGTCCTCCTCGGCGACGGCCGCGGCCAACGAGCGCAGGATGCCGGCGGATTCGCCGACGAACTGGTCGACGAGTTCGCCGACGAAATCGGCACCGCCCAGTTGCTCCAACTCGGCGAGTTTCATCCGATCGACCACCGGGCAGGTCTCGAGTTCGCGCTCGACCGCAGCGAGCGGCTGCACCTCGGCGTTCGGCGGAACCGCGACGCCGGTGGCGCGCAGGGCGTCGACGGCGGAGCGCAGTTCGGCCAACAAGTCGTCGGCGCCGATCGGCTTGGTGAGGCAGGCGTCGAAACCGGCCTCGCGGCAGCGCTCGGCGGTCGCCTCGGTGGCGTCGGCGGTCAGGGCGAGGATCGGCAGACGCGGGCGGCCGAGGGCGGCGACGCGATAGAACCGAGTCGCCTCGATGCCGTTCATGAGCGGCATGTTGAGATCCATCAGCACCGCGTCGAAGTGCTGCTCGAGCATGGCGTCGAGGGCGGCCTCGCCGTCTTCGACCTCGGTCGCGACGTGACCGGCCCGCTCCAGGATCTTGCGTACGACCATGCGGTTGACCTTGTTGTCGTCGGCGATCAGCACCGCGAAGGCAGGAGCGTCGGCGGCGGCGGCGTCGCTCGTCGCGTGGGCGCGCCTGCCGGCGAAGTCGTCGACGAGGGTCGGGGCACGCAGGTCGTCGGCGGAGACGACGGCGGTGTAGAACGGCGCCAGCGCGGGGTCGATCGCCGTGTCGGGGTGCTCGACGAGCAGGGCCAGACGCGGCTCGGCGATGCCGCCCTCGCCGATGAGGCGGGCGGCGACGGCATCGAGGCTCGGGCCCCAGGCGCCGGCATCGACCGCGACGACGGGGCGAAGGTCCCCGGCGCGGCGGCGGTCGGCGATCAGGGCCTCGACGGCGGCGAGATCGTCGGCGCGATCGACGGTCGCCGGGCCGACGACGGCGAGGCCGGGGCGGGCCAGAAGCACGACGTGGGTGGGCGGTTCGCAGACCTCGAGTTCGGGGGCGGCGCGGGCGACCACGAGATCGAAGGCGAAGGTGGAGCCGAGGCCGGGGCGGCTCGACACGGTGACGTCGCCGCCGTGCAGGATCGCCAGTTGGCGCACGATCGCCAGTCCGAGGCCGGTGCCGCCGAAGCGGTCCATGATGGTCTCGTCGGCCTGGGTAAAGGTCTCGAAGATCTTCTCCTGATCCTCCGGGCGGATGCCGATGCCGGTGTCGCACACCCGGCCGCGGAGGCGGGCGGAGTGTTCGTCGATCGGGACGACGTCGAGGGCGACGACGACGTGGCCGGTCTCGGTGAACTTGACGGCGTTGCCGACGAGGTTGGTCAGGATCTCCATCAGGTGGCGATCGTCGGTGACGACACGGCGGGGGGTGCGGGCGGTGACATGGACCGCCACGCGCACGCCGCGCGCCCAGGCCTGGACGCCGGCGAGATCGCGCACGTCGCGCAGGGCCGCGGCGAGGTCGACGGTCTCGCTGCGGGCGGCGATGCGGCCGCTGTCGACCCGCGAGAAGTCGAGCAGCGTGTCGATGAGGCGCAGGAGCGAATTGGCCGAGCGGCGGACGATGGCGATCATGTCGCGGCGCTCGCCTTCGGTCGGCGTCTCGGCGAGCAGGTCGGAGACGCCGATGATGGCGTTGAGCGGGGTGCGCAGTTCGTGGCTGACCGAGGCCAGGAACAGGCTCTTGGCGCGGCTGGCCTCCTCGGCCTGACGCTTGGCCTCCCACAGACGCTCGATCAGCCCCGAGACATAGGCCGGGATGCAGATCAGGCCGGCGAGGATGCCGATGGTGAAGGAGGGGTTGTCGCGCCAGAACGGCGTGAAGGCGACCATGGTCGAGAAGCCGGCGACCGCCACCCCCGCCGCCAGAGCGAGATAGCGCCGGCCGAAGCGGAAGCCGTTGCCGAGAATGACCCACAGATAGATCGGAAACAGCGCCGCACCGGCCTCGCCGCAGGCATGCAGACCCCAGGAGAACAGGCCGAGGTCGTTCAGGATGTTGACGACCCGGCGGGTCCTCGACACGCCCGGCGCATAGAGGAGGTGAGCGAAGGAGGAGGCGGCGACGAACGAATAGATCGCGACGTGGAGGCGCACCTCGTCGAGGGCGGAGGCGGCGGTGGAGGCGTCGAAGAACGGGGCGAGGCCGAGCCAGCCGACGATCAGGGCGACCAGGAAGAGCCGATTGAGGCTCATCTCGTGTTCGCTGTCGGGGCGGGAGCGCAGCCGACGCGACAGCCGGGCGAGCACGGCAGAGGGCGAGAAGACCGGGATGGTCCGAGAATTCATGCCGGCTCCTCAGGCGATGGCGGCGACGGAAGCGTCCATGCGCGTGCGCACCAGCTCGACGAAACGTTCGCAGATCATCGGACGGGCGATGAGATACCCCTGCAGTTCGTCGCACCCTTCGGCCGAGAGCAGACGCGCCTGTTCCTCGGTCTCGACCCCCTCGGCGACCACCGCCAGTTCCAGGGAATGACCGAGGCTGATGACGGCGCGGACGATGGCGGCATCGTTGGGATCGTGGACGACGTCGCGCACGAAGCACTGATCGATCTTGAGACGATCGACGGGGAAGCGCTTCAGATACTGCAGCGACGAATAGCCGGTGCCGAAGTCGTCGATGGAGAGCGAGACGCCGAGTTCGGAGATCTGGCGCAACTGCAGCGAGACCGCCTCGTCGTCGTCCATCACGAAGTTCTCGGTGATCTCCAGATCGAGCAGGCGAGGGTCGAGGCCGCTCTGGTCGAGGGCGGCGACGACCAGCAGCGGCACGTTGGTGCGGCGGAACTGGATCGGCGACATGTTGACCGCCACGCGCATCGGCGGCAGACCGCGGGCCTGCCAATTGCGCGCCTCGCGGCAGGCGCGGCGCAGCACCCATTCGTTGATCGGGACGATCAGGCCGTTGGCCTCGGCGCGGGCGAGGAACTCGGACGGACCGATCAGACCGCGCTGGGGGTGGTCCCAGCGCAGGAGCGCCTCGGCGCCGGTGATGCGGCCGGTGGCGACGTCCAACTGAGGTTGGAACAGCAGCTCGAACTGTTCCTCCTCGAGGGCGGTGCGCAGGGCGTGATCGAGCAGCGACAGATCGCCGGCGCGCTTGCGCATGTCGTGGTCCCAGAAGCGGTGGCTGCGCCCCCCTTCGGTCTTGGCGCGGTACATCGCCAGATCGGCGTTGCGCATCAGGCCGCCGACGTCGGAGGCGTCGGTGGGATGGATCGAGATGCCGATGCTGGCGCCGAGCGAAATCCGGCGGCTGCCGAGGGCGAGCGGGGCGTCGATCTCGACGAGCAGCTTCTCGGCGATGCGTTCGACCTCGTCGAGCCCGTCGAGCCCGGGCAGGAGCACGGCGAACTCGTCGCCGCCGATGCGCGCCACCGTGGTGCCGGGCGGGATGGCGGCGTGGAGGCGCTGGCCGATGAGCTTCAGGGTGCGGTCGCCCATGGCGTGGCCGAGGTCGTCGTTGACCTGCTTGAAGCCGTCTAGGTCGATGAACAGCAGCGCGAAGGAACGGTCGCCGCGGCGGGACCGGGCGAGTTCGCGGCGCAGATGATCGAGGAGGGCATTGCGGTTGGGCAGGCCGGTGGTGGGGTCGTGGGTGGCGAGATAGCGCAGGTGCGCCTCGGCGCGCTTGCGCTCGGTGATGTCCTGCGACGAGGTCAGGACCGCCACCAACCGGCCCTTGGCGTCGCGCAGCGGCGACTTGGTGGTGAGCATGGTGCGATGGTGACCGTCGGTGCCGAGCCTGTCCTCTTCGAAGGGGGGCTGGGCCTGGCCCAGTTCCAGCACCTTGCGATCGAGGGCGCGGTGGCGGCGACCGGCCTCTTCGCCGAGCAGTTCCTCGATCGGCCGGCCGATCCGGCCGTGGCCGGCGTCGCCGGCGAGCGCCATGCGCAGCGCGTTGACGAAGACGATGCGGCCGTCGCGATCGCAGGCATGGATGGCGGTGGGGACGGTGTCGATCACCTGGGCGAGGCGCTCGGAGGAATCGCGCAATTCGGCCTCGCGGGTCTCCTCGGAGCGGACCAGGGCGAGGGCGAGTTGGTGCGAACGGTTCTCCAGTACCAGTTGCTGGCGGCGCAGCTTGAGGAGATTGCGGGCGCGGGTACGGAATTCGTGATGGTCGACCGGGCTCTGCAGGAAATCGGTGGCGCCGGCGTCGAGCGCCTCGAGGCGGAAGCGGCGCTCCTCGTAGGCGGTGACGACGATCACGGGGATGTCGCGGCAATCGGTGATGTCGCGGAAGCGGCGGATCAGCCCGGCCCCGTTGAGTTCCGGCATCTGGTAATCGGTCACCACCAGATCCGGCACGTTGCCCGCGTCGACGTGTTCGAGAAATTCGAGCGGGCTACCGAACGACGTGACGGTGATGGGGCCGCTGTCGTCTTCCACCGTGAGGGCGAGGCGTTCGAAAATTCGACGATTGGTGAGTTGATCATCCAATATAGCGATCGAAGGCATACGTGACTCCGGCTTCGGCGACCCGCCCCGGCGCTCCCGACGAAGACGACAGATCTCGACGGGTGAAGACCGCCGTGCGAACGGACCGACTCGACTGTAATTCTGTATCCTTAACAAAAGGTAACAGCTGAAAGAAAACGCAACCCGAAGTAGCTCTCCCGAGTTCGCGGTCAAGTCGTGACTTCCGAGACGACAGCGATGACGCTTTCCTCGCCGCAAGGTTTCGATGACGAGGCGCGTCTTCCGGGTGAGCGATGCGGGCGCCGTCACTAGGTAAGATGGGCGCCGTATCTCAAAAATAGGTACGCCTCATCGCGGCTTGGCTGCGCAGATACGGAACGCCACCTCTCACCGCCCCGGCGCTCACGACGGGACCACTGCCGCCACCACACGTTACTACCGGCAGAGCCACGAGCAGGGATTGTCCCGGCACGGGACGCCGGGACGCATTCGGCCGCAATCGGGTCAGCGGCGATCGACCGCGGGGGCCTCGTACCAGGACCTGGAGCGATTGACGATCCACACCACCGACAGCATCACCGGCACCTCGATCAGCACGC
>ERZ1645187.1494-NODE-1494-length-21440-cov-174.616413_pt1 | contig 21440 bp, 21 predicted proteins | sample MGYA00575352_ERZ1645187 | MGnify/ENA primary metagenome ERZ1645187 (study PRJEB40837, sample SAMN11349314) | freshwater sediment metagenome | isolation source: river sediment | host: Sediment | place: India: Wazaribad , New Delhi | collected 2017-02-21 ... | reverse complement strand
CGCGAGGAGACCATCTTCAGGAGGCCACGACGGGAATGGTTGTCCTTGGCGTGGGTCTTGAAGTGCTCGGTGAGGTTGGCGATGCGCTCGGAGAGCACCGCGACCTGGACTTCCGGCGAACCGGTGTCGCCTTCGTGGGTCGCGTACTGCTTGACGACTTCGAGCTTGCGTTCGGCCGTGATCGACATCGGGATCATCCTTTCGGGTGAGACAAACGAACATGGCCCCGCCGGGATGTCGTCCAGCGGGGTCGGTGCGAGGGTCTTATGCACGAAACGGGGGGCGCACACCAGAGGAATGTGGCGATCGACCGCCGGCTTCGCCCCTCGACACCGACGACCGCTGCCGTCAGGTTCGGGGGATGACCGCTCTCGACCACCTCCGACGCGCCCTGCGCCTCTTCGGCCTCATCGCCCTCGGTCTCGCCGCGGGCGTGGTCGCACTGCTCGTCGTCTGGCGGTTCGCCCCGCCGATCTCGACGCCGATGCTCGCCCGATGGGTGACGGGCGAACGGGTCGAGCGGGTGTGGCGGCCGATCGAGACCCTCGACCGCGATCTGATCGTCGCGGTGATCGCGTCCGAGGACGGCGGTTTCTGCCACCATCACGGGGTCGACTGGGAGGAGCTGATGGACGTCCTCGACGATGAGGACGGGCCGAAGCGGGGCGGCTCGACCATCACCATGCAGGTGGCGAAGAACCTCTTTCTGTGGCCGGGGCGGTCCTATGTGCGCAAGGCGATCGAGATCCCGCTCGCCCTGGCGATCGATCTCGTCTGGTCGAAGCGCCGGATCCTCGAGGTCTATCTCAACATCGCCGAATGGGGTCCGAACGGCGAGTTCGGCATCGAGGCGGGGGTGCGACGGGCCTTCGGCCACGGGGCGGAGCGGATCACGCCGCCCGAGGCGGCGCTCCTCGCGGTGACCCTGCCCAACCCGCACCGGCGCCATCCGGCGAGCCCGTCGGCCGGATTGCGCCGCGTCGCCGGGATCATCGCGGGCCGCGCGGCGAAGTCGCCGGAGGTCGCCGACTGCGTGCGCGACTGAGCCTCACTCCCCGCCGAGCATGAACACCCGCTTCGGCACCAACTCGCCGCGGTCGACCTCGCCGATCGCCACCAGTTCGCCGGCGCAGGTGGCATAGACGGCGTCCTCGTCGGCGGGCGCGTCGCGGCCGCGCAGGATCACCGACTGGCCGCGGCGCAGGCGCGCCGCCGCGTCACGGTTGACCGGCACCTCGGTCACTTCGGCCAATCCGGCCTCGATCGGCGCCAGCAACAGGCGCGCCGCGTCGATGCCGCCGGCTTCCGCCGCCGCCTCGATGTCGGCGAGCGGGATCATGTCCTCTTCCTCGAACGGTCCGACGACGACGCGGCGCAGGCCGACGACGTGGCCGCGGGTGCCGAGTCGGAGCCCCATGTCGCGGGCCAGCGCCCGGACGTAGGTGCCCTTGCCGCATTCGCAGTCGAACACGGCGGTGTCGCCGTCCGGCACGTCGACCAGGACGAGATCGAGGATCTCGATCGGCCGCGCCTCGAGCACCACTTCCTCGCCGTCGCGGGCGAGATCGTAGGCACGTTCGCCGTCGATCTTGATCGCCGAAAACTTCGGCGGCACCTGCATGATCTCGCCGATGAACTCCGGCAGGATCGCCTCGATCTCCGCCTTCGACGGACGGCCGTCGGCGGTGGCGATCACCTCGCCCTCGGTGTCGTCGGTCGAGGTCTGGGCGCCCCAGCGCACGGTGAAGCGATAGACCTTGGTGCCGTCCATGACGAAGGAGACGGTCTTGGTCGCTTCGCCGAAGGCGATCGGCAGGAGACCGGAGGCGAGCGGATCGAGGGTGCCGGCGTGGCCGCACTTGTTGGCGTGGAAGAGACGCTTCAGCCGGGCGACCGCCTGGGTCGAGGTCACCCCCACCGGCTTGTCGAGCACGATCCAGCCGTGAACGTCGTCGAATTTCTTCCTGCGGGCCATGGGGGTATGCCTTCGTGGGTGTCGTTTGGTCTCTTCGGGAGTGGCGGCGCTCAGCCCCCCCCTCCCTGTCCCTCCCCCTCCAGGGGGGAGGGGACGATGGGGCGATGATCTCGGCATTTCGAAAGGGCGGTCGAGCGGCGCGGTCGAAACCGGCGTGTCCGGCGCGGCATCGATGCCGAGCGTCGGTGTGGCGGCCGGACCCGCCTCTGGCGTCCCCTCCCCCCTCGAGGGGGAGGGACAGGGGGGGGCTCGGCCTCGCCGTGATTGCAGACGACCCGACGATTCCTCACCGGCCCCGCGTCACTCTTCGTCGTCGCCCTTCTTGGCGAGATCCTGGGCCACCACCGGGGCATGCAGCACCGTGGTGACGCGGTCGTCGTCGTCGAAACGGGTGTCGAGGACGAAGCGGATGTCGGGGGCGTATTTGAGATTCACCCGACGGGCGACCTGTCCGCGCAGCCATTTGCGCGACCGTTCGAGCCCGGCCATCGTCTTCTTGGTGTTCTTGCCACCGAGTGGCATGACCAGCGCGGTGGCGTTCTTCAGGTCCGGCGACATGCGGACCTCGGGGACGGTGAGGACGACACCGTCGAGGTCCGGATCGGCGATCTCACCGCGGGTGAGGATCTCGGCCAAGGCGTGGCGGATGATCTCTCCGACGCGCAGCTGGCGCTGCGACGGGCCCTTGTCAGACGCGGTCATGGACGGCTCCGGAAACGAGATGGGCGAGGACGAAGGCGCGGAGTCGGTCGTACGCCTCGGGCGCAGCGAAGGCGGTGCGCGGGATCGGCAGGCCTTCGCGGCCGGAGGTGGCGAGCACCAGATGGGTCGGCGTCTCGATCACCCGGCTGACGGCGGCCCAGGGGAAACGCCAGTCGAACGCGGGGGCGGAGACCCGGACCTCGCCGTCGTCGAGTTCGACCGCCATCTCCTTGTCGGCGAGCGGCATGCGGCCGAAGCCCATGGCGGCGTTGAAGCCGACCAGGACGTGGCGGAAGACGGTACCGAGCACGACCATCACGACGAAGAGGAAGAAGGGATACCATTCCGAGCCGCCGCGCATGGCGTCGGCGAGGAGAGTGCCGGCGGTGGGATCGGAGGAGGACACCACCGACATCACCATGGTGGTCGCCGACAGCATGGCGACGACGACGGCGAGGCGGAAGAGCAGCGGCCGACGCGACACGGCGGAGGACAGCGCCACCCAGTCCGCGCGCTGGAAGCGGAACGAGACTTTCTCGGACATGATGATCCTTCGTCAGGGTTCGGACCCGAGCGAGGTTTGAACGGGAGACGGGCGGCGCCCGAAGACGCCGCCCCATCGCCGTGGCCGCCGGGTCAGAGCGACCGGGCGATCTCTTCGACGCGGTAGCACTCGATGACGTCGCCGGCGCGCATGTCCTGATAGGCCTCGAAGGACATGCCGCACTCCTGGCCGACCTGCACCTCCTTGGCGTCGTCCTTGAAGCGCTTGAGCTGCGAGAGCTTGCCTTCGTGGATGACGACGTTGTCGCGGATGAGGCGGACCGAGGCGCCGCGCTCGACCGAGCCGTCGGTGACCAGACAGCCCGCCACCTTGCCGACCTTGGAGACGTTGAAGATCTCCAGGATGCGGGCGTTGCCGAGCATGGTCTCGCGGATCTCCGGCGTGAGCATGCCGCTCATCGCCTTCTTCACGTCGTCGACCAGGTCGTAGATGATGTTGTAGTAGCGGATCTCGACGCCTTCGCGCTCGGACGCCTCGCGCGCTTCCTTCGAGGCGCGGACGTTGAAGCCGATGATCGCCGCGCCGGAGGCGGAGGCTAGCGAGACGTCGGACTCGGTGATGCCGCCGACGCCGCCGTGGATGACGCGGGCGCGGACCTCGTCGTTGCCGAGCTTCTCCAGCGCCCCGACGATCGCTTCGAGCGAGCCCTGCACGTCGCCCTTGACGACGAGCGTGAACTCCTTGCGACCCGAGCTCTTCAGCTGGTTCATCATCTCGGTCAGCGAACCACGGGCCGACGACCCGCGGGCCTGGGCCTTCTCGCGCTTCAGGCGCTGACGGTAGTCGGCGACCTCGCGGGCACGGGCCTCGTTCTCGACCACGGCGAAGCGGTCGCCCGCCTCCGGGGTCTCCTGGAAGCCGAGCACCTCGACCGGGGTCGACGGACCGGCGTCGCGCTCGGCCGCACCCTGGTCGTTGAGGAGGGCGCGGACGCGGCCCCAGGCGCCACCGGCGACGAGGATGTCGCCGACCTTGAGGGTGCCGCGCTGGACGAGGACGGTCGCCACCGGACCGCGGCCCTTGTCGAGCTTGGCTTCGATCACCGTGCCTTCGGCGGCGCGATTCGGGTTGGCCTTGAGCTCGAGCACTTCGGTCTGCAGCAGGATCGCCTCGAGCAGCTTGTCGAGGTTGAGGCGCTGCTTGGCCGAGACCTCGACCTCGAGGACGTCGCCGCCCATCGATTCGACCACGATCTCGTGCTGGAGCAGCGCGGTGCGGACCCGCTGCGGGTCGGCCTGCGGCTTGTCGATCTTGTTGATGGCGACGATGATCGGCACGCCCGCGGCGCGGGTGTGGTTGATCGCCTCGACCGTCGTCGGCATGACGCCGTCGTCGGCCGCCACCACCAGGATGACGATGTCGGTGGCCTTGGCGCCACGCGACCGCATCGCGGTGAAGGCCTCGTGGCCGGGGGTGTCGATGAAGGTGATCTTCTGGCCGTGGCTCTCGACCTGATAGGCACCGATGTGCTGGGTGATGCCGCCGGCTTCGCCCGCCGCCACCTTGGTGGAGCGGATGGCGTCGAGCAGCGAGGTCTTGCCGTGGTCGACGTGGCCCATGATGGTGACCACGGGGGGACGCGACCGCATGTCTTCGCTGTCGTCGGCGGAGCTGAACAGCCCTTCCTCGACGTCGGATTCGGCGACGCGCTTGACGGTGTGACCCATCTCCTCGGCGATCAGCTGCGCCATGTCGGCGTCGATCACGTCGTTGATCTTCATCATCTGACCCTGCTTCATCAGCAGCTTGATGACGTCGACGGCGCGCTCGGCCATGCGGTTGGAGAGTTCCTGGATGGTGATCGTCTCGGGGAGGATCACCTCGCGGGAGATCTTCTCACGCGGTTCGAAGGACTGCATGCGGCGCTGCTGGCGCTGGACGCGGCGCTTGAAGGCGGCGACCGAACGGCCGCGGCCGCCCTCCTCCTCGGAGTCCTCGGTCTGCGCCGTCACCACGGTGAGCTTGCCGCGCTGCTTGTCGTCGCCCTTGGTGCGGGTCGGCTTGGGCGGCGGCGGGGCGGTCATGCGGCGCGCGGCGCCGGCGACCGGACGGGGGGCGGGACCGCGACGCGGCGCCTCCTCCTCCTCGGCCTCACGGGCCGGACGGGCGGGCGCGGCAGCGGCGGGCTTGGCGGCAGCCGGAGCGGCCGGGGCCGCGGCGACGGGCGCCTCCTCGACCACCGGAGCGGCGGGCGCGGGTTCGGGCTCGCCGGCGGCCTTGCGACGGGCCTCCTCGGCTTCCGCCTCGGCCTTGCGACGGGCTTCCTCGGCCTCGCGCTCCTTGCGCAGACGCTCTTCCTCGATGGCCCGCAGGCGCTCTTCCTCGACGCGGCGCTTGCGGTCCTCCTCGTCGCGGATGCGGGCTTCGGCCAGAGCGCGTTCACGCGCGGCACGCTCGCCGGCCGACAGCGTCTGCAACACGACGCCGGAGCGCGGCCGCTGCTGCGGCTGCGGAGGCTGCTGCTGCGCGGCCGGCTGAGCCGGGGCCGACGGCGCGGCGACCGGAGCGGCCGGACGAGCCGGTGCCGGGGCGGCCGGGGCGGCGGCGACCGGCTTCGGCTCGGGGCGCGGCTTGATCTCGACACGCGGGGCGGCGCTCTCGACCGGCTTGGCCGGAGGCGCGGCGTGGCCGTGATCGGTCTCGCCGGGCTTGAGGACGCGCTTCTTCTTGGTCTCGACGAGCACCGTCTTCGACCGACCATGGCTGAAGCTCTGCTGGACCGTGGCGTCGGTCTTCAGCTTCAACGTCAACTTCTTCTTGACGTCGACGTGGAGGGTCTTGTCGCCGGAGCTGTTGCTGTCGTTCATCTGTCCGTCATTCCTGCGGCGGAAGGCCGCTCGTCGCGTGGGAGTCGATCGTCGATTCCGAGGGAGTCGTCCCACGGAACCGGCCGAGCGCACCCGCGCGCTCGAAGAAGATTTCGCTCGCCCGGCCAGCGAGCAGCGCAGCATGTATCACATTCGACCGGCCCAATGCCAAATCCAATTGGGCTCCGGTGAAGATTCGGACGACCGGGCATCCGACCTCTCCACCGAAGCGGCGCCGGAGCGCCGCGGCCAACTTCTCGACCCCGTCCGACCCCGCTTCCGCGGCGTGGACGAGACCGGCGAGGCGCTCGCGCGCCACCGCCGCTTCCACCTTGGCGAACCCCGTCACCACGAGCCCCGCCTTGCGCGCCAGGCCGAAGGTGCCGAGCGCCTGTCTGGCGAGGAGCCCGTCGACCATCCCGGCGAGATCGGCCGCGACCTCGACGTTCTGGCGGAGGGAGCGGGCGAAGAGCCGGCGCTTCACGGCCGCGTCGACCGCGACCCGCGTCGCCTCCACCCAGACCCCCCGTCCGGGCAGGTCCCGCTTCAGATCCGGCACCACGGTTCCATCCGGGGCGAGAACGAAGCGGATCAGATCTCCGACCGGCCGCGCCTCGCGAGAGACGATGTCGGTGCGGGTGAGGTCCGCCTTCTTCGGCGGACGCTCGTCCCAGTCCGGTGCCTCCTCGGCGCCGGGTTCGGCGTCAGTCGTCGGCACTCTCCGCCTCGCCTTCCTCGGCGGTCTCGGCCGGAGCCTCGATCCAGCCGGCGGCGACGCGGGCGGCCATGATGATGGCTTCGGCGTCGGTGCGGGAGAGATCGAAGCCGTCGAGCGTGCCGCCGTGCTTCTCCACTTCGCCGGCCTTGCGTTCGGTCCAGCCGACGAGGTCGTCGGTGGCGCAGCCGGCCAGATCCTCGACGGTCTTGATGCCGTCCTTGCCGAGGGCCACCATCATCGCGGTGGTGACGCCCGGCACCTCGCGGACCGCGTCCTCGACGCCGAGCGTCTTGCGCTCCTCGTCCTGGGCGGCCTCGAGCGCCTCGAGCCAGGTGTTGGCGCGGGACTGGATCTCTTCGGCGGTCTCTTCGTCGAAGCCCTCGATGCGGGCGATCTCGTCGACGCCGACATAGGCGAGCTCGTCGACGGTGGCGAAGCCCTCGGTGGCGAGCAACTGGGCGACGACCTCGTCGACGTCGAGCGCCTCCATGAAGAGGGCGGTGCGCTCGGCGAATTCCTTCTGACGGCGCTCCGATTCCTCGGCCTCGGTCATGATGTCGATGTCCCAGCCGGTGAGCTGGGAGGCCAGACGCACGTTCTGACCGCGACGGCCGATGGCGAGGCTCAGCTGATCGTCGGGGACCACCACTTCGATGCGGCCGGCGTCCTCGTCGAGCACGACCTTGGAGACCTCGGCCGGCTGCAGGGCGTTGACGATGAAGGTGGCCGGATCGATCGACCAGGGGATGATGTCGATCTTCTCGCCCTGGAGCTCCTGGACCACCGCCTGGACGCGGCTGCCGCGCATGCCGACGCAGGCGCCGACCGGATCGATCGACGAATCGCGCGACACGACGGCGATCTTGGCGCGCGAACCGGGATCGCGGGCGACCGACTTCACCTCGATGATGCCGTCGTAGATCTCCGGCACTTCCTGGGCGAAGAGCTTGGCCATGAACTGGGGATGGGTGCGCGACAGGAAGATCTGCGGCCCGCGCTGCTCGCGGCGGACGTCGTAGACGTAGGCGCGGACGCGATCGCCGTTGCGGAAGGCCTCGCGCGGGATCAGTTCGTCGCGGCGGACGATCGCCTCGCCACGGCCGAGGTCGACGATGACGTTGCCGTATTCGATGCGCTTGACGGTGCCGTTGACGATCTCGCCGATGCGGTCCTTGAACTCGTCGAACTGACGATCGCGTTCGGCCTCGCGCACCTTCTGGACGATGACCTGCTTGGCCGACTGGGCGGCGATGCGGCCGAAGTCCATCGGCGGCAGCGGCTCGCCGATGAAGTCGCCGAGGTTGGCGTCGGGGTTCTTGATGCGGGCGTCGGCGAGCGGGATCTGGGTCGCCGGGTTCTCGAAGTCCTCGACCACCTCGAGCAGGCGCTGCAGCTTGATCTCACCGGTCTTCGGGTTGATCTCGGCGCGGACCTCGGTCTCCGAGCCGTAGCGCGAGCGCGCGGCCTTCTGGATGGCGTCCTCCATCGCGGCGAGCACGATCCGGCGATCGATCACCTTCTCGCGGGCGACCGCATCGGCGATCTGGAGGAGTTCCAGTCTGTTGGCGCTGACTGCCATCGTCTTCTCCCTCGAGGCCCGACCGTGGGGGCGGGCTCGTGTCGTCCCTTTCAGTGGTCCGCCGAATCCTCGACGTCGTCGAGATCTTCGCGGGCCTGTCGCTTGGCCGCCTTGAGCGAGGCGGCGATGAGGTCGTCGGTGAGCACCAAGCGGGCGTCGTTCAACAGGTCGAGCGGCAGCCACACGGTGTCGGGCCGGTCTTCGCCGGCGTCCTCGAGCTTCACGCCGAAGGCGTCGTCCTTCAGGCCGAGCAGGACGCCGCGGAAGCGACGCCGGCCGTCGTGGCTCTCGGAGAGTTCGATCTTGGCGAGATGGCCGGCGCAGCGCTCGAAATCCGAGCGACGCACCAGCGGCCGGTCGATGCCGGGCGAGGACACCTCGAGGTGATAGGCGCGGTCGACCGGATCGTCGGCGTCGATCACCGGAGCGAGATTGCGGCTGATCGCCTCGCAGTCGTCGACGCCGATGGTCCCGTCGGGTCGCTCGGCCATCACCTGCACGGTGAAACCGTTGCGCCCCGAGCACTTCACGCGGACGAGCCGGAAGCCGAGATCCTCGACCACGGGTTCGGCGAGGGCCGCGATGCGGGCATCGAGGCCGGTCTCGGTGATCAGGCGGGGTTCTTGGCGCGTCGTCAGTGGCGTAGGTCCGTGGTTCGATCGGGTCGCGAGGGGTGGGCGTGAGGCCAACACCGAAAGAGCGGGTCCCGAGGGGGCCCACTCTCGTTTCGTCACGAGGACGATCTGAGAATTTCATGCTTGGAAGCGGCTCTTACGTCAGAATGGCGCGAAAGGCAAGCGTCGGGCGGAGAAATCGGCGCAGCCGCGGACGGACGGCGCCGGTCTCGGCGGCGGTCTCGGCCGCACGGTAGGGCCGTTCGCAGGGGCTCTTCACACCCGACGGAACACCAGATAGGCCGGGGTGCGGCCCTCGCGGAACGCCTTTTCCTCGTAGCGAGTGCCGGGCCAGCCGGCCCAGGGACGCTTCCAGTCGTCGGCGACGCGGGCGGTCCATTCGAAGGCGGGGTGGTCCAGCACCCGCTTCAGCGTCCAGTCGACGTAAGGGCTCCAGTCGGAGGCGAAGCGGAACTCGCCGCCGGAGCGCAGCACCCGGGCGATGCGGTCGAGGTTGTCGCGTCCGACGAAACGGCGCTTCCAATGGCGCTTCTTCGGCCAGGGATCGGGATAGAGCAGGAAGAAGCGGCCGACGCTCGCGGGGGCGAGGGCGTCGAGGAGGAGGATCGAATCGGCGTGATGGAGACGGATCCGCTCCTCGAGTTCCGCCTCGTGGATCGCCACCAACGCCTTGGCCATGCCGTTGACGAAGGGCTCCGCGCCGATGAAGCCGATTCGCGGGTTGGCCTTCGCCGTTTCGATCAGGTGCTCGCCGCCGCCGAAGCCGCTCTCCACCCAGACGTCGTCGACGGGGCCGGCGAAGAGCGATCGCGGCTCGATCGGCGCCTCGGTGACATCGACGGCGAGACGGGGCAGCAGATCCCCGATCGCCGTCGCTTGACCGAGGCGCAGGGGCTTGCCCTTGCGGCGGCCGTAGAAGGCGTGGGAGCGGGTCTCGTCGCCGTCGGCCGAGTGGTCGGGATGTTCGGTCGGAGCCGTCATGAGCGCGCCTTCGAATGTGCGAAGCGCACGCGAGAGGCCCGCGTGCGCTTCCGACGGATCGTGTCGCCGTGCGCCTCAGGCGCCGACGGCGGTCTTCAGCGCCGCGACGAGATCGGACTTCTCCCAGGAGAAACCACCGTCGGCGTCGGGGGCGCGGCCGAAATGGCCGTAGGCGGCGGTACGGGCGAAGATCGGCTTGTTGAGGCCGAGATGCTCGCGGATGCCGCGGGGGCTGAGGTTCATCACCTCACGTGCCGCTTTCTCGATCTCGGCCTCGTCGACGGTGCCGGTGCCGTGCAGGTCGCAGTAGACGGCGAGCGGCTGGGAGACGCCGATGGCGTAGGCGAGCTGGATGGTGCAGCGCTCGGCGAGACCGGCGGCCACCACGTTCTTGGCGAGATAGCGCGCCGCATAGGCGGCCGAGCGGTCGACCTTGGTCGGGTCCTTGCCGGAGAAGGCACCACCGCCGTGCGGCGCGGCGCCGCCGTAGGTGTCGACGATGATCTTGCGGCCGGTGAGGCCGCAGTCACCGTCGGGGCCGCCGATGACGAATTTGCCGGTCGGGTTGACGTGCCAGATCGTCGCGGCGTCGACCCAGCCCTCGGGCAGGGTGGCGCGGATGAAGGGTTCGACGATGGCGCGGATGTCGGCCGACGACAGCGTCTCGTCGAGATGCTGGGTGGACAACACGATCTGCTGGGCGCGGACCGGCTTGCCGTTCTCGTAGGCGACCGTCACTTGGCTCTTGGCGTCGGGGCCGAGCACCGCCGCCGGGCCATTGCCCGACTTGCGGGCGATCGCGAGATCCTCGAGGATCTTGTGGGCGTAATAGATCGGCGCCGGCATCAGTTCCGGCGTCTCGCGGCAGGCATAACCGAACATGATGCCCTGGTCGCCGGCACCCTCGTCCTTGTTGCCGGCGGCGTCGACGCCCTGCGCGATGTCGGCCGACTGGGCGTGCAGATGCACGGCGATGTCGGCGGTCTCCCAGTGGAAGCCGTCCTGCTCGTAGCCGATGTCGCGGATGGCGAGGCGGGCGAGATGGCGCAGGAGGTCGTGGGTGATGCCGGCGGGCCCGCGGGTCTCGCCGGCGATCACCACGCGATTGGTGGTGGCCAGCGTCTCGGCGGCGACGCGCAGATGCGCCGGATCCCAGCCGAGTTCGGGGCCGAGGCGGAAGAAGGCGTCGACGATCTCGTCGGAGATGCGGTCGCAGACCTTGTCGGGATGACCTTCGGAGACGGATTCGGAAGTGAACAGGTAGCTGGAACGAGACACGTCTTCGTTTCCTCGTCTGGAAACGCCCAGTTCCGCCGCCGATCGCGCGAGGGAGATGAGCTCGGGTCGAAAACGCCCGCCCACCCGGGCGAACCGCACCTCCGGATGGCCGGAAGCGTCCGGAAAGGCTCGTCCGTTTAACAATGAAGGATCGACAGGGTCAAGCCGAGGCGGGACCGTCGGTGACGCCTTTCGAGCAAAACTGTTCCATATACGACGAACGCCCGACGATCATCGGATCGCCGGGCGTCGCGCATGAGACGGTCGTCGCGGATCACTCTTCCTCGTCGCCGGCCATCGCCTTGACGAGTTCGACCACCTTGCGGCGTTGCTTGGGATCCTTGATGCGGATGAACGCCTTGTTGAGCGAGAGACCTTCCGACGACGACAGGAAGTCGACGACGTAGGAGGTCGAGGCCTGTTCGTCGAAGCCCTGATCGCCGGCGACGGGCGCCAGACCGGGGGCGTCTTCGAAGAAGAAGGCGACGGGAACCGAAAGAACACGCGCGATCGCCTGAAGACGACTGGCGCCGATGCGGTTGGTTCCCTTCTCGTATTTCTGAATCTGCTGGAAGGTGATCCCGAGATGCTCACCGAGCTTCTCCTGGCTCATTCCCAGCATCATGCGCCGCAGCCGGACACGGCTGCCGACGTGAATATCGATCGGATTAGGGGATTTTTTGCTGGCCATTTCGGCACCTTTTCTGTCGTACCGGTTCGATTTCGAGACGGGAGAGCCCGTGCCACTCTTCGGTGGCTTCACTCTCGCTCCCGGCGGTTCGTCTCGGATCTCGAGTCGAGGTCTGCGTTCGTTTTCGTCTTTCCGACTCCCGCGGATTCGACCCAGACCTGTCCATCACACGCACCGCACACCGAACATTGTGAGCGAGAGAGGACGAAGTCAACGATCTACTAAGGAATACGGTTTCGTCTTCCATAAAGCAGCCCTGTAAAAACCAGCAATGCGAGCAGCCACCCGGTTGTCTCACCCAATCTCGACACAACCGTGGCATCGAGCGGCCGCGGCAGACCGGCGTCGAGGGCCCCGACGGCGCCGAGCCTCAGATGGGCGACCACCCGGCCGAACGGGTCGACCACCGCCGAGACGCCGTTGTTGGCGGCGCGGACCAGCGGCAAACCCTCCTCCACGGCGCGCAGGCGCGCCTGGTGAAAATGTTGCCACGGTCCCGGCGTCAACCCGTACCACGCGTCGTTGGTGACGTTCAGCATCCAATCGGGCCGATGCTCGGGGTCGATCACCTCGCCGGGGAAGACCACCTCGTAACAGACCAGCGGCGACAGCGGCGGGGTGCCGGGGATCGTAAGGGTGCGGCGGCCGGGTCCTGGGGTGAAGCCGCCGCGGAAGTCGGTCAACTGACGCAGGCCGAGGCTCTCGGCGGTCTCCTGGAAGGGCAGATATTCGCCGAAGGGGACGAGGTGGACCTTGTCGTAGGCGGCGATCACCTCGGCACCGGCGCCCAGCGCGAAGATCGAGTTGTACCAGCGCGCCCGCCGTTCGCCGGCCGAGGGCGCTTCGACCCGAACCGCACCGGTGAGCAGGACGGCGCGGTCACCGAGGAGTTCGGCGATGGTGGAGAGCGCCCAGAGCTCGTCGGTCAGGACGAAGGGGAAGGCCGATTCCGGCCACACCAGATGGGTGATGCCGGGCGGCAGGCGGCCGGCGCCGCGACCGGACGGCGTCGCGCCGTCGGACAGCGCCGGGCGCAGGTCGGCGGGAAGCGGGTTGCCGGCCGCGTCGTGGGCGGGGCCGGCGGAGAGGTCGGTATAGCGTTCGACCGTCTCGGTCTTGAACCGCGGATGCCACTTCTTCCATTGATCGATCGCCGGCTGGACGATGCGGAACCGCACGTCGGGCACCCAGGTGGTCGGGTTCAGGGCGAGGCGCAGACCGCCGAAGCCGACGATCGCCACCAGGAGCAGCGCCGCCGCCGCAGCGAAGCGGCGATCGGCCGAGGTGCCGCGGGCGAGCACCGCCGGGGCGGCGAAGATCGGCACGGCGAGGAGGGTGAGGCCGTAGCCACCGACGAGGGAGGCCACCTGCATCATCGGGCCGTTGGCGGCGAGGCCGTAGCCGACGAGGTTCCAGGGAAAGCCGGTCAGGACGTGGCCGCGCAGCCAATCGGCGAGGAAGAAGCCGAACGCCAGTGCCAGGATGCGGCTCGGCCCCTCCGACCAGAACAGGCGCGCGACGGCGGTGGCCAGCCCGTGGAAGAGACCGAGGCCGATCGACAGGGCGGCGAGGGCGAAGGGGATCATCCAGCCGAACTGCGCCAGATCGACGGTGAAGGCGGCGCCGATCCACCACAGACCGGCGAGGAACCAGCCGAAACCGAAGGTCCAGCCGACGCGGAAGGCAGGACCGAAGCGCGCCAGCGCCCCGGTCTTCTTCATCTCCACGGCGCCGTCGAGGGCCCAGACCAGGACGGGAAAGGAGATCCACAGGACGGGAAAGGCATGGAAGGGTGCCTGCGCCAGAGCGCCGAGGGCGCCGGCGGCGGCGACCACCAGCATGCGCCGCCAACCCCACAGCAGGGTCACGCCATGAGAGAGCCGTTCGAGCATCTCGTCCCTTCGCGAATCAGCCGAATCACGGCCGATCCATGCGTGGCATTGCGGGCGGGGTCGTGACAACGGCCGCACCGCGCCGAATCCACCGGCGCAGCGCGGGCGATCACGGCGCCACGGCGGTGGGGCGGACGAGGCGGAGCCGCTTCAGGCGGCGGGCGTCGGCGTCGAGAACTTCGACGGAGAAGCCGGCGAGCGGCTCGAGCGTCAGGATCTCGCCGACGGCGGGGACACGGCCGGTCAGCGCGACGACGAGACCGCCGACGGTCTCCACCTCCTCGTCGAGACCGACGTCGGCGAGGTCGAGGCCGGTGATGGTCGCGACCTCGTCGAGCTCGGCGCGGGCGTCGGCGATCCACTGACCCGGGCCGGCGGCGACCACCGCCGCGGCCTCCTCGACGTCGTGCTCGTCCTCGATGTCGCCGACCACGGTCTCGACGATGTCCTCGAGGCTGACCAGACCGTCGACCCCGCCGAATTCATCGATCACCAGCGCCATCTGAATGCGGTTCGCCTGCATGCGGGCGAGGAGGTCGGTGGCCGGCATGGTGCCCGGCACGAAGAGCACCGGGCGGACGAGGCCGCTGTCGACGAGGCGCTGCGACAGATCGGCGCGGGCGAGATCGAGGGTCTCGCCGAAGGCGGAGGTGCGGGCGATGTGGCTCATCAGGTCGCGGATGTGGATCATGCCGGTCGCCTCGTCGAGGCTGTCGCGATAGACCGGCATGCGGGAATGGCCACTCCCCATGAAACGCAGGACGACGCGGTCGAGCGGGGTTTCCTCGTCGATGCCTTCGATCTCGCCGCGGGAGACCATGACGTCGTCGACCCGGGTCTCGCGCAGGCGGAGGATGTTGCGGATCATCGCCCGCTCTTCCGCAGAGAAGCCGCCCTCGGCGGTTTCGGAGGACTCCTCCTCCAGGGCACTCTCGAGATCGGCTCGGAGGGCGGCGGGCGAGGACTTCCAGCCCACCGCGATGCGCAATCGATCGATCCAGCTCTCGGACGACCGTTCCGACGTCTCGCCGCGGGCGTCGGTCCGCTGACCCTCACCCACGGCGCCGGTACTCTGGGAATGCGCGTCGCTCATCTCTCTCGCGTCTCTCTCGGGGATACCGGGCGGGCAGCTCGGGATCCGCGGTCATGGTGGGGTGCGGCGGGATCGCCTGTCAATTCATCGGGTGGGGGAAGCGTCACGACGCGGCGTCCGTCTGCTCGTCGGCCCAGGGGTCGGCGAGGCCGAGGCCGACGAGGATCTCGCTCTCCAGCGCTTCCATCTCCTCCGCCTCCTCGTCGGTCTCGTGGTCGAAGCCGAAGAGGTGGAGGAGGCCGTGGACGAGGAGATGAGCGAAGTGATCGTCGAAGGCCCTGCCCTCTTCCGCCGCCTCGCGGGCGGTCGTCTCGAAGGCGACGACGACGTCGCCGAGAAGCGGCCCCGGATCATCGTCGTCGGCCTCCGCCGAGGGGAAGGACAGGACGTTGGTCGGCTTGTCGAAGCCGCGCCAATCGCGATTGAGCAGGCGGATGCGGGCGTCGTCGGTGAGCACCAGCGACAGCTCGGCGTCGTCGGGGACGATCAGCTCGTCGCGCGCGGCGACGGCGGCGACCACCCGCTCGATCAACGGGCGGCGGTCGGCTTCGCTGCCCCAGGCGTCGGCCTCGAGGGCGACGTCGACGGCGATGGCGGGCGCGGCGCTCATGACCGCCCTCCCCCACCCGGACGGGTGTCGATGCCGTATTTGTCGCGCAGCTCGCGTTCGTTGTCGGCGCGGAGCTCGCGGTCCGCGGCGAGGCGGGCGTCGCGTTCGGCGGCCCAACGTTCCCGCTGCTCACGCTCGGCGGCGAGCTTGTCGCGGGAGGCGTCGTCGTAGGCCTTGACGATGCGGGCGACGAGTTCGTGGCGAACCACGTCCTTCTCAGTGAAGTTCACCCGGATCATGCCCTCGACGCCGGCGAGGATCTCCAGCGCATCGACGAGACCGGACTTGGTGCCGGACGGCAGGTCGACCTGGGTCGGGTCGCCGGTGACGATCATCTTGGAGTTCTCGCCCAGACGGGTGAGGAACATCTTCATCTGCATCGTCGTGCAATTCTGCGCTTCGTCGAGCAGCACCACGGCGTTGGACAGCGTGCGGCCGCGCATGAAGGCGAGTGGCGCCACCTCGATCATGCCGGACTGGAGGCCGCGCTCGACCTTCTCGGCCGGCATCATGTCGTAGAGGGCGTCGTAGAGCGGGCGCAGATAGGGGTCGACCTTCTCCTTCATGTCGCCGGGCAGGAAGCCGAGGCGTTCGCCGGCCTCGACCGCCGGGCGCGACAGGATCAGCCGGTCGACGTCGCCGCGCTCGATCAGCGCCGCGGCATAGGCGACCGCCAGATAGGTCTTGCCGGTGCCGGCCGGGCCGATGCCGAAGACCAGATCGGCGCGGCCCATGGCGCGGACATAGGCGTCCTGGGCCGGGGTGCGGGCCGAGACGGTCTTGCGGCGGGTGGAGATCTGGGCCGGCGAAAAGCGCGCCTTGGGCTCCAGCGTCGGCAGGGTCAGCTGCTCGGCGTCGGCCTCGGCCATGCGGATGGCGCCGTCGACGTCGCCGGGATGGATCTCGAGACCGGATTGCAGGCGCTCCCACAGGCTCTCGAGCACCCGGCGGGCGTCGTCGCAGGCCTCGTGGTCGCCCTTGATCGTCACCTGATTGCCGTGGGCGACCAGCGTCACGTGCAGGCGCCGCTCGATCTCGGCGAGGTTCTGATCGAACTGACCGAAGAGATCGCCGACCAGCCGGTTGTCGTCGAAGGCGATGACGACATGGGTCAGGTCGGAGGCGTGGCCCGTCACCGGGAAATTCGAGGACGACGGGCGCTGGGCATCGGTCAACGGACACCTCCCTGGGCGGGGATGGGGCGCGCGGTCTCCTCGACCAGCACGCCGGAGAGCGAATTGGCGCCGACCGCGTCGATGCGGACCGGCACGATGCGGCCGAGGAGCTCGTCCGGGGCCTGGACGTGGACGGCCTGCAACCACGGCGACCGCCCGCCGAGTTGGCCGGCCTTGCGGCCCGGCTTCTCGAAGAGGACGTCCATCACCATGCCGAGGCGGGAGGCGTTGAAGTCGCGGGTCTGGCGGTCGATCAGCGCCTGGAGGCGGTGGAGGCGATCGATCTTGACGTCCTCGGCGATCTGATCCTCCTCGGCCGCCGCCGGGGTGCCGGGGCGGGCGGAGTATTTGAAGGTGAAGGCCGAGGCGTAGCCGACTTCTTCGACCAGCCGCAGCGTCGCCTGGAAATCATCCTCGGTCTCGCCGGGGAAGCCGACGATGAAGTCGCCGGACATGGCGATGTCGGGGCGGGCGGCGCGGATGCGCTCGACGAGGCGGAGATAGTCGACCGCCGCATGACGGCGGTTCATCGCCGCGAGGATGCGGTCGGAGCCCGACTGCACCGGCAGATGCAGCCAGGGCATCAGTTGCGGCAGATCGCGGTGGGCCTCGATCAGGTCGTCGGTGAGGTCGCGCGGGTGGGAGGTCGTATAGCGGATGCGGTCGAGGCCGGGGACTTCGGCGAGGCGCCGCACCAATCGCGCCAGGCTCCAGGCGTCGCCGTCCGGGCCGGCCCCATGGAATCCGTTGACGTTCTGGCCGAGCAGCGTCACCTCGCGCACGCCCGCCGCGGCGAGGCGTTCGGCCTCGGCGACGATGCGGTCGACGGGCCGCGAGGTCTCGACGCCGCGGGTGTAGGGGACGACGCAGAAGGTGCAGAACTTGTCGCAGCCCTCCTGCACCGTGAGGAAGGCGGTGAGCCCGCGGGCCACGGTCTTCTCGCGCGACGGGGCGGCGAGGTGATCGAACTTGTCCTCGACCGGGAACTCGGTCTCGACGACGCGCGAGCCGTTGTCCGCCCGCGCCAGGATCTCGGGCAGGCGGTGATAGCTCTGGGGGCCGAAGACCATGTCGACGACGGGGGAGCGGCGGGCGATCTCGCGGCCCTCGGCCTGGGCGACGCAGCCGGCGACGCCGACCATCAGCTTCTCGCCGCGTTCGGCCTTCTCGCCCTTGAGGACGCGTAGGCGGCCGAGTTCGGAATAGACCTTCTCCGAGGCCTTCTCGCGGATGTGGCAGGTGTTGAGGACGACGAGATCGGCCTCTTCGGCGCTCGCCACTTCGGTCCAGCCGCGTGGCGCCAGGGTGTCCGCCATACGCTCGCTGTCGTAGACGTTCATCTGGCAGCCGTAGGTCTTCAGGAAGACTTTCTTCGGTTCGCTCATCGGTCCATCCGCGAGGCCCGCCGACGGATCGACCCCGCGTCACGTCCTCCGCCTCTGCTCTTCTGCGCCGCCCGAGACGATCGATCCCGAGCGCATCCTTCTCGCGCCACCTCTAGCGCGGATCGCCGGTGAGGCAAAGAACAAACCAGTCCCATGACGATCGGACGACGGCGATCACGGCCTGAGCGTGGCCAAGAGGTCGCGACGCACCGTCGCTTCGAGGGCGGCGGCGAGGCGTTTGCGGTTGGTGGTCTCGTCGAAGGGCTGCGCCTCGCCCCAGACCAGTTCGACGTCGAGGCCGCCGGCGAGGAAGACGCCCCAGAGATGGGCCGGCAGCTCGATGTCGCCGTACCAGCCGACGCGGGCGCGTTCGGCCCGGCCGATCGGCAGGCCGCCGAGGCGGGTGTAGACCACCGTCAGCGGTTGGACCCAGACGCGGTCGTGGCCGCCGTGGAGCATGGCGGTGCGGGCGGCCCCGAGCAGGGCGGAGCGGAAGGGCAGCACGTCGTCGCCGCGCCAGGAGGTGCCTTCGGGGAAGAGCACCATGCAGTCGCCGTCGGCGAGACGGGAGCCGAGTTCGGAGGTGGCCGAGCCGGTGGCGGTGCGGCGGGTGCGGTCGACGAAGACGGTGCGTTGCAGTTTGGCGAGGAGGCCGAAGAGCGGCCACTCCGCCACCTCCGACTTGGCGACGAAGGAGATCGGCATCTGCGCCGCGATGACCGGGATGTCGAGCCAAGAGGCGTGATTGGGGGTGACCAGCAGCGGCCGGTCGACGACCGGCGTCCCGGTGACGCGGATGCGGACGGCGAGCGCTTCGAGCGCGTGGCGATGCCACCACACCGGCAGGGTGGCGGCGAGGCGCCAGCCGGCCTTCACCGCCAAGAGCTGCACCGGCAGCGCCACCGCGGTCAGGGCGGCGAGGCGGGCGAGCGCGAAGGTGGCGGCGAGGCGGCGCATCCGGTCACGACTTGTCGTCGTCGAGCGGCACGCCGTAGAGTTCGAGGCGATGGTCGACGAGGCGGAAGCCGAGTTCGCGGGCGATCAGCTGCTGCAGCTTCTCGATGTCGGGATTGCGGAACTCCACCACCTTGCCGGTCCTCAGATCGATCAGGTGATCGTGGTGGTCGTCGGAGACGGTCTCGTAGCGCGAGCGGCCGTCGCGGAAGTCGTGGCGCTCGATGATGCCGGTGTCCTCGAACAGCTTCACCGTGCGGTAGACGGTGGAGATCGAGATGCGCTTGTCGATCGCGGCGGCGCGGCGATGCAGTTCCTCGACGTCGGGGTGGTCGAGCGAGGTCTCGATCACCCGGGCGATGACCCGGCGCTGGTCGGTCATGCGCATGCCGGCGGCGACGCAGCGGTCTTCCAGACCCGCTTCGGTCGCGGTGGTCTCGCCTTCGGTGTTGCTCGGACGGGGCACGGGCGACCTCTCGCAAAGAGTTCGATGACTCGGCGATTAACCGAGATCGACCCGCATGACAAGCGCGGTCGCCCCGGGAACACTGCCATGCGCGTAGTAACCCTTGCGTTCGCCGACCTTGCGGAAACGCAAGGCCCGGTAGAGCGCCAGAGCGGGCTCGTTGCCGGCGTCGACCTCGAGGAACAGCGCTTCGGCGCGGTCGTGGTAGAGCCGGCGCAGGAGGTGTTCCAACAGGCGGCGGGCGAAGCCGCGGCGGCGGTGCTCGGGATCGGCGGCGATGGTGAGGATCTCGGCCTCGCCGGCGACGAGGCGGGCGAGGACGAAGGCGACCGCCGAGCGGGTGCCGAAGAAGTTGGCGCGACGCACCACCAGGCCGAAGACGGTGTCTTCGCGCAGCAGTGCGGCGAGATCGGCGGCACTCCAGGGCGCGCCGGGAAAGCTCACCGCGTGGATCGCGGCGAGGCGTTCGAGGTCGTCGTCGCGCACCTCGTCGACCACCGTCACCGGCATCGTCCACCAGTTCCAGGCCGGCATCCAGTAGTCGGCATAGAGATCGGCGTAGTTCCACAGGCTCATGCGGCGCCTCCCGCGAGGAGACCACCGGGCGTGAGCCGGGCGAGGCGGGCGGCCCCCTGCGGCTTGGCGTCGGGCGGGCGCACATAGAGCGGCGCCGGCAGGTCGCGCCCCGGCTTCGCGCCGGCGAGCCGCGGCAGGGCGAGGCGGGCGAGGGTGTCGATCGCCGGGAAGGCCGTCGCGGCGACGACCCCGAGCGTCGGGTCGACCGCGGAGAGGAGCGGCGCTCCGGAGCCGGTCACCACCGCCCCGAGCTCGGCGGCGAGCGACGCGGCGCGGGCGGCCGGAGCGACGAAGGGGGCCGCGACCGGAGTTCCGTCGGCGGCGAAGCCCTGGGCGTAGACCTCGTCCTTGCGGGCGTCGAGGGTGGCGACCACCGCCCGACCGGGGGCGAGCGCCCGCGCTTCGGCCGCCAGCGCCTCCAGCGAGGAGACGGCGACGGCGGGCCTTCCCGCGGCGAGGGCGAAACCGCGCACCGCGGCGACGCCGACGCGGATGCCGGTGAAGCTGCCCGGGCCGACCGAAACGGCATAGCCGTCGAGATCGGCATGGGCGACACCGGCGCGGGCGAGCACCGTCTCGACCACCCGCATCAGGCATTCGGCATGGCCGCGGCCGATCACCTCGGTTTCGCCGACGATCTCGACCGCGCCGTCGCGGAGAAACGCGACGGCGGCGGCACAGGCATCGAGAGCGGTATCGACGACGAGGAGGATCATGGCGATGGACCGATCACCGGTTCAGGCGGCGCGGACCTCGACCACTTCGGGGATGAAGTGCTTGAGGAGGTTCTGCACGCCGTTGCGCAGGGTGGCGGTGGAGGAGGGGCAGCCGGAGCAGGCGCCGCGCATGGTCAGATAGACCACGCCGTTGTCCCAGCGGGCGAAGGTGATGTCGCCGCCGTCACCGGCGACCGCCGGGCGGACGCGCTCCTCGAGCAGCTGCTCGATGGTGGCGATGATGCGGCGATCGGCTTCCGAATAGCCGTCGAGCGAGGCACCCTGCTCGGCAGCCCCGGTGATCACCGGGGCACCCGACATGAAGTGCTCCATGATGGTGCCGAGGATGGCGGGCTTGAGGTGCTGCCACTCCGGGCCGTCCTTGGTGATCGAGACGAAGTCGGGGCCGAGGAAGACCGCGGCGACACCGTCGATCTCGAAGAGGCGGGCGGCGAGCGGCGAGGCGGTCGCTTCGGTCGCGGAGCGGAACTCGCGCGAGCCCTCGCCGAGCACGGCGCGGCCGGGGACGAACTTGAGGGTGGCGGGATTGGGGGTGACTTCGGTCTCGATGAACATCTTCGCTCCTCTCTCGGGGTCAAGGCCCGAGCCGGATTGGATGAAATCCAGATAGGGCCTTCCGCG
>ERZ1645187.1493-NODE-1493-length-21445-cov-10.652641_pt1 | contig 21445 bp, 21 predicted proteins | sample MGYA00575352_ERZ1645187 | MGnify/ENA primary metagenome ERZ1645187 (study PRJEB40837, sample SAMN11349314) | freshwater sediment metagenome | isolation source: river sediment | host: Sediment | place: India: Wazaribad , New Delhi | collected 2017-02-21 ... | reverse complement strand
AAGGAGACCACAAATGTACGAAGAGATAAAGAAAAGCGACCCCCAGCTTTACAAGGCCATAAAGGGCGAGGTGCTGCGCCAGCAGAACAACCTCGAACTCATAGCCTCCGAGAACTACACCTCCAAGGCCGTCATGGAAGCCCTCGGCTCCGTGCTGACCAACAAGTACGCCGAAGGCTACCCCGGCAAGCGCTACTACGGCGGCTGCGAGCACGTCGACGTCGCCGAGAAGCTGGCCATAGACCGCGCCAAGAAGCTCTTCCACGCCGACCACGCCAACGTGCAGCCCCATTCCGGCACCCAGGCCAACATCGCCGCCTACCTCTCGCTGATCAACCCCGGCGACAAGGTGATGGGCCTCAACCTCAGCCACGGCGGCCACCTCTCCCACGGCCACCCGCTCAACTTCTCCGGCAAGTACTTCAAGATCGTCACGATGAACGTGAACAAGGACACCGAGCTCCTCGACTACGAGGAGATGGAGAAGCTCATCGAGAAGGAGCGCCCGAAGCTGATCATGGCCGGCGCCTCCAACTATTCCCGCAAATGGGACTGGGCCCGCATCAAGCGCGCCGCCGACAACTGGAAATGCTTCCTCGTCACCGACATAGCCCACTACGCCGGCCTCGTCGCCGCCGGGCTGTACCCGTCGCCGGTGGAGTACGCCGACATCGTCACCACCACCACCCACAAGACCCTGCGCGGCCCGCGCGGCGGCCTGATACTCTGCAAGGCGCCTTACGCCCGCTCCGTCGACCGCACCAACTTCCCCGGCAACCAGGGCGGCCCGCTGATGCACGCCGTGGCGGCCAAGGCCATCTGCTTCAAGGAAGCCCTGTCGCCCGACTTCAAGGTGTACCAGGCCCAGGTGCTCAAGAACGCCCGCAAGCTCGCCCGCGAGATGCAGGCCCGCGGCTACCGCATAGTCTCCGGCGGCACCGACTGCCACCTGATGAGCGTCGACCTGCGCCCGAAGAACGTCACCGGCAAGGACGCCGAGATAGCGCTGGACAAGGCCGGCATAACGGTGAACAAGAACACCATACCGTACGACCCCCAGCCCGCCATGGTCACCAGCGGCATACGCATAGGCACGCCCGCCGTCACCACCCGCGGCCTCAAGGAGCGCGACATGGCCGCGATAGCGGACTTCATGGACGACGCGATACAGCACAAGGACGACGACAAGGCGCTGAAGGCCATAGCCGAGCAGGTGAAAGCCCTCTGCGCCAAGTTCCCGATGTACCCCGGCTTCGAGAACTGAGCAGCCCATCGAAAAAGGGAAAGCCGCGCGAGTGCGCGGCTTTTTCTTTGCCGGTCCGGAAAACGGCGTGTAATAGGGCTTTAATTATTATAAAATAGTAATAATGGCGGGATAGCCCTTCAAGGGCGCTCCGGTCATAGGATGATTTCACTCTAATAAGCAACAAGGAGCAGAAGATGGCTAAGAAAGTACTGGCGGAAATAGGCGTGATAGGCGGCACCGGCCTCTACGCGATGGACGAGCTCAAGATAGAGCGCGAGATAAAGATAAAGACCCCCTTCGGCGACCCCTCCGACAATATCATACTCGGCACCCTGGCCGGCATAAAAGTGGCCTTCCTGCCCCGCCACGGCCGCAAGCACGCCATGCTGCCCGGCGAGATCAACCAGCGCGCCAACATGTGGGCCCTCAAGTCCATAGGCGTAAAGACCATACTCTCGGCCAGCGCCGTAGGTTCCCTGCGCCAGGAGCTGCCGCCCACCCATTTCGTGTTCCCCGACCAGTTCGTCGACGAGACCAAGGGCCGCAAGAGCACCTTCTTCGGCGACGGCATAGTGGGCCACGTGCCCATGGCCGAGCCCTTCTGCATGGAGCTCTCCGACATGATGTACAAGGAAGCCAAGAAGCTCGGCATAAAGGCCCACAAGGGCGGCACCTACTGCTGCATGGAAGGCCCCCAGTTCTCCACCAAGGCCGAATCCTTCTACCACAGGAAGATGGGCTATTCCATCATCGGCATGACCATGGCCACCGAGGCCAAGCTCGCCCGCGAGGCCGGCTTCCATTACGCGCCCGTCTCCCTCGTCACAGACTATGACTGCTGGAAGGAAGGCGAGGAAGTGGACCAGGACAAGGTCTCCGAGACCATGTCCAAGAATATACACAACATACGCCGCCTCCTGGTGAAGGTGATACCGCTGGTGGCCAAAACGGGCTGCCGCAACAACTGCAACGGGTTCATAAAAGGCTCGCTGCTCACCCACAAGGAAAACTTCCCGGCGAAGACTTACGCCAAACTGAAGCTGATACTGGAGGGTTGATATGGCCAAGAAGACCGGCGCTGACAAGATAGCGGGAAAGATCCCGGCCCTGGTGGCCGCGGCCAAGGAGGCCAGGAAGAAGGCCTACTGCCCGTATTCTCATTACCCGGTGGGCGCGGCCCTCATAGCCGGCTCCGGCAAGGTGTACACCGGCTGCAACATAGAGAACGCTTCCTTCGGCCTCTCCAACTGCGCCGAGCGCACCGCCATATTCAAGGCGGTCAGCGCCGGCGAGCGGGAGATAAAGGCCCTCTGCGTGGCCGCCGACAGCGCCAGCCCCTGCGGCGCCTGCAGGCAGGTCATAGTGGAGTTCGCCAAAAAGGACGCCGTGATGGTATACGCCGACTGCCGCGGCGGCAAGCTGACCTACACCACCGCCGGCGAGCTGCTGCCGCTCGCCTTCGACCCGAAGGACGCCGGACTGTAAATTTGCAGGAGGTACAACAATGGACGTTAAGACCCTGACCAAGCTCACCAAGTGGATGGAGACCACCGACCTCGAGGAGATAACCTGGAGGAACGGCGAGGACAAGATCAGCCTGAAGCTCAACAATAACCCCGAGCAGAGCGCCGCGATCGCCTCCTCCATGGAGCCCGTGCTCTCCCCGACCATAGGTATTTTCCGCTTCGCCCGCCCGGGCAAGACCAACCACCTGAAGGAAGGCTCCTCCGTGAAGAACGGCCAGGAGCTCGGCGTGGTGGAAGTGGGCAAGGATTTCAAGGCGGTCACCGCCCCGTCCAACGGCCTGCTGAAGATCATTTCCATAGAGGACGGCAAGCCGGTGGAATACGGCCAGCCTCTGTTCTTCGTGGAACCCCGCTGACGAATGCCGAAACCGCCCGTCATAAAATGCCCCAAGTGCGGGTACCTGCCCAACGTGGCGGGCGACACCTGCCTTAAATGCGGCACGCGGCTCGAGAAAGCCTGCGGCGAGTGCGGTTTCAGCAATTCCCTCGAAAAGAACTACTGCGACCAGTGCGGCAGCGAACTGAACGTTAAAAAGGCGGAACAGCCGGCCGCCCCGGCCCCGGACAAACCGGCGCACCCCAAACTGGAGATGGAGTCCATACAGGACACCGTAAACAGCAAGGGCGCGTCCTTCCGCGGTAAACCGCCGGCCGCCGCCCCGTCGAAACCCCCGGAGAAGTCCGCGCCCGGACTCCCGAAGGTCTCCAGCCCGATGATGGCGGACTCGGCCAGGCTGCGAGGCAGCGCGCGCGTTACGCCGCCACCGCCGAGCCTGGCCAAACGCCTGGTCGGCCCGGTGGTCACCGGCCTGCTGGCCGTCGTGCTGCTGAGCATCCTTTACATGATAATGGCGCCGTCGCTGCCGAAGTTCAGGCTGACGCTGGCGGCCAAGGCCTACCTGTCGGCCATCTCGCAGGGCCGCTTCGAGAAGGCCTACGAGCTGCTGTCCACCAATTCCCGGGCGGCCTGCACGCAGGACGACTACGTACGCAACAACAAGGAATATTATTCCACCGCGCCGGCCTGGCAGTTCAAGGAAGTGCAGGTCTTCGCGATGGACAAGGACGCGGCGGTGGTGCGCTACCAGCTGAAGGAAGGCACCGCCCCGTGGAAAACGGACTACATTTCTTTCGTGCGCGAGCACGGCCGCTGGACCAGGCCTTACATCTGGATCATGTTCCAGCCCATACAGGACGCGCTGGACCGCAACGATTTCCCGCAGGCGCTGTTCCTCTCGCAGAAGCTCTACCTCACCGACCCGCTGGACCCGCGCACGTCGGGCTATCTGTGCTCGTCCGAGTTCTTCATGAAGCTCTACGAGAAGTCGGCCGAGTCCTGCAAACGCACCGTCGACGCGCAGGCCGTCTACCCGGTGGGCTACAGCAACCCGGAACTGTTCTGGTTCGCCTTCTACTACGCCGACAGCCTGAGGCTGCTCGGCCGGGACCGCGTGGCCGTGCAGGAATACGAGAAACTGCTCGGCTGGCCCGGCGTGACCGCCGCGGAGCAGTGCCCCGTTTTCCTCAACCGCGCCGACAGTTACGTGAACCTTAAAGAGTACGATTCGGCGCTGCGCGACGTGATGACGGCCAGCTCGATCTGCGCGCAGGAGCCGGCAAAGAGCGACGCCGCCAAGCGGCTGTCCTTCATGAGCGGCGCCGCCGGTCCCGCGGCCATAGATTTCGCCCAGAAGGCCCGCTTCCAGCAGGGCATGCCGCCCATAGGCGAGGCCCGCCGCCAGCAGCTCGAAGCCATGAAGGCCCGCCTGGGCCGCGGCGCGCGCCTGCCAAGGGACAAATGGCTGGCAGTGCACACCGCCGGCCCCGAGTACCGGGTATTCCTGCGTCAGGAAGCCTACAACCCGCAGACCCGCAAGAACGAGACCCAGGATATTTTCATTTTCCTTGTTAACCTCTGGACCAGCAAAGGCAAGGTGGAGAAAGCACCCGTGCCGCCCCCGCCCCCGGCCGCGCCGTCCAAGGTCAGCGAGTAAGCCGCCCGCCGGGCGCTGATTTTCTGGAGGAAAGATGTTCAAAAAAGTGCTTATTGCCAACCGCGGCGAGATAGCGGTACGCGTCATAAGGACGCTCAGGGAGATGGGTATAGGTTCCGTCGCCGTCTATTCAGAGGCGGACCGCTCCTCGCTGCATGTGCGCCTGGCGGACGAGTCCGTCTGCATAGGCCCCGCCATGGCCCGCGAGAGCTACCTCAGCATACCGGCAATCATCTCTGCCGCCAAGGTCACCGGCGCCGACGCCGTGCACCCCGGCTACGGCTTCCTTTCCGAGAACGCCGAGTTCTCCGCCGCCTGCCGCGACAACGGCATCACCTTCATCGGTCCCTCCCCCGAATCCATACAGATGCTGGGCCACAAGGCCGAGGCCCGCAAGATGGCCGTTAAGGCCGGCGTGCCCGTTACCCCCGGCACCAAGGACTGCGTTAAGAAGGATTTCAAGAAAGAGGCCGAGAAGGTTGGTTTCCCGCTGATGATAAAGGCGGCCGCCGGCGGCGGCGGCAAGGGCATACGCATCGTGCGCGAGGCCTCCCAGCTGGAGAAAGAAATGACCATGGCCTCCAGCGAGGCCAAGGCCGCCTTCGGCAACGGCGACGTCTATTTCGAGCGCTACATAGAGCTGCCCCGCCACATAGAGGTGCAGTTCGCCCGCGACTCGCACGGCAACGTCATAGCCTTCCCCGAGCGCGACTGCTCCATACAGCGCCGCCACCAGAAGCTCGTCGAGGAAACCCCCAGCCCGGCCGTGAGCAAGAAACTGCGCGAGAGCCTGGAGAAGGCCGCGGTGCAGCTGGCCGAGGCCGCCGACTACGTGGGCGTGGGCACCGTGGAATTCCTGCTGACCCAGAACGGCGAGTTCTATTTCATGGAAGTGAACACCCGCCTGCAGGTGGAGCACCCGGTGACCGAATACATCACCGGCTTCGACCTGGTAAAGGAGCAGCTGCTGGCCGCCTCCGGCGAGAAGCTGACCCACACCGGCAGCCACAGCGTGCCCTACCGCGGCCATTCCATAGAGCACCGCATCAACGCCGAGGATTTCAGCCGCAACTTCGCGCCCTCCGTGGGCCGCGTGGAGGAATGGATGGTCCCCGGCGGCAACGGCATACGCGTGGACACCCACGTCTACGCGGGCTACAACCTGCCGGTCTACTACGACAGCATGCTGGCCAAGCTCGTGATCTGGGCGCCCACCCGCGCCGAGGCCGTGGAGCGTTCCCGCCGCGCGCTCGCCGAGTTCAAGGTGCGCGGGGTGAAGACCACCATAGACGCCCACCAGCTGATCATACAGGACGCGGACTTCAAGGCCGGCAAGACCGACACCGGCTTCATGGAGCGCCTGCTGGCGCCCGCCGAGCCCGTAAAGGCCTGATGCGTACCGCGGGCAAGATCGTTTCGCTGCGCGGGGCAATGAAGCTGCGCGCCGCCCTTAAAAAGGCCGGCAAGCGGGCCGTTTTCACCAACGGCTGCTTCGACATACTGCACGCCGGCCATATCCGCTCCATAGAGAAAGCCCGTTCATTCGGGGACTTCCTCTTCCTCGGCCTGAACTCCGACGCCTCGGTGCGCCGGCTCAAGGGCCCTTCCCGCCCCGTCAACAAGGAGGCCGACCGCGCCGTGGTGCTGGCGGCCCTGGCCGCCGTGGACGCGGTGGTGATCTTCGGCGAGGATACGCCCCTCGATCTCATAAAGGCCCTGCGCCCGGACGTGCTGGTGAAAGGCGCCGACTACCGGGGCGCCGTAGTGGTCGGTTCCGAATATGCCGGCCGCGTCAGGCTTATACCCCTTCTGAAAGGCCGGTCCACGACCGCCACCATAAGGAAGATGTCCGCCTGCTAGGCCGTTCAAAACCCGCCCCTAAATATAATAAAATATAGAGATATCTATGACCGACATTTTTGAAAAGTGCAGGAACTTCACCGTAGCCCGCCAGCTGATGGAATCGGGCATTTACCCCTACTTCAAGGCACTTGAATCCGAACAGGCCCCCGAAGTGATGATACAGGGCAAGAAATTCATCATGTTCGGCTCCAACAATTACCTGGGGCTCGCCAACGACCCCCGCATGAAGCAGGCCGCCATAGACGCCGTCAACAAGTACGGCACCGGCGTGGCCGGTTCCCGTTTCCTCAACGGCAACACCACCCTGCACGAGGAACTTGAGCGCAAGCTCGCCGCCTTCAAGGGCCGCGAGGCCGCGCTGATCTACGCCACCGGCTACCAGATGAACCTGGGCGTGGTCTCCGCGCTGGTCGGCAAGGGCGACGTGGCGGTGGTGGACAAGCTGGACCATGCCAGCATCCTGGACGGCTGCCGCCTTTCCCACGGCGAGATACGCCGCTTCAAGCACAACAACGTGGCCGACCTGGACCGCGTGCTGACCGATATAGGCCCCGATCACGGCAAGCTGGTCATAGTGGACGGCGTTTTCTCGATGGAGGGCGACATCGCCCCCGTTCCCGAGATAGCGAAGGTCTGCAAGAAGCACGGCGCCCGCCTGATGGTGGACGACGCGCACGCCACCGGCGTGCTGGGCAAGGGCGGCCGCGGCACCTGCGAGTACTTCGGCCTGGACCACAACGACGTGGACCTGGTAGTGGGCACCTGCTCCAAGAGCTTCGCGACCGTCGGCGGCTTCGTCGTCGGCAACGCGGACATCATCCACTACATACAGCACCTTTCCCGCTCCATGATCTTCTCGGCGGCCCTGCCGCCCGCCTCCGTGGCGTCCATAGCCAAGGCAATAGACATCATAGAGAGCGAGCCCCAGCGCATACAGCGGCTGTGGGACAACTCGGCCTACCTGATGAAGCACTTCAAGGAATGGGGCCTGAACACCGGCGAGACCAAGACCCCCATCATCCCGGTGGTCATCGGCGACGACGAAAAGGCTTTCTCCCTCTGGCGCATGCTCTACGACAACGGCCTGTTCACCAACCCGGTGGTCAGCCCCGCCGTGCCGCCGAAGCGCGCCCTCCTGCGCGTGGTGGTCACCGCCACCCACACGAAGGAACAGCTGGACCGGGCTCTTAACATCTTCGAGGACTGCATCAACAAGGTCCTCAAGACGAAGACCCCCCTGGTAAAATAAGACCGCTCAGGGCGGCATCCCCGAACCGCAGCAGCAAGGACGGAAGCATCTTTATGTCTATAGCCATACGCGAGATCGACCAGGAAGGCCTCGGCGCCTTCATAGATTTCCCCTACGACCTCTTCAAGGGCCACCCGCACTGGGTAGGCGAGCTCAAGAGGGACACCCGGCACATGCTTGAACTGTCCCATCCTTTCTGGCGCCACGCCGAACGCAGGCTTTTCATGGCCTACCGCGGGGGCCAGCCGGCCGGCCGCATAGCCGCCATCGTGAACCGCGCCCACAACTCTTTCCACGGCGAGAACTGCGGCTTCTTCGGTTTCTTCGACTGCGAGGACCGGCAGGAGACCGCCGACGCGCTGTTCGCGGCCGCGGCCAAATACCTGAAGGCGCAGGGCATGGACTCGGTGCGGGGCCCGGTGAACCCGTCCACCAACGAGAGCTGCGGCATGCTGCTCGAGGGGTTCGACTCGGACCCCATGGTCATGATGCCGTACAACCCGCCGTACTACCTGGACCTCACGGCCGGGGCCGGTTTCGCCAAGGCGAAGGACCTTTTCGCTTTCCGCGTGAAGCCCTCGCACGGTTTCGGCGAGCGCTTCGAGAAGATCGTGGCCCGCATGAACCGCCACGGCGCGATCAAGCTGGAGCTCGTCGACATAAAGAACCTCGACAAGGCCATAGCCGAGATCAAGGAGATCTACAATTCGGCCTGGGATAAGAACTGGGGCTTCGTGCCCATGACCGACGAGGAGTTCAACGACCTCGCGGCCGCGATGAGGCCGCTCCTGAAGCCCGAATACCTGTATTTCGCCCGCGTAGAGGGCCAGGCCGCGGGCTTCGTGATGCTGCTGCCCAACTTCAATATCCCCCTGAAAGCCGTCCGCGGCAGCCTGAACCCGCTCAACATAGTCCAGTTCCTGTGGAAGATGCGGTTCGGCATGCGGAGCGGCCGCCTGCTCACCCTCGGCGTCAAGAAGGAATTCCGCAACCGCGGCATAGAGATGCTGCTGATAAAGCAGGCCTTCGAGGCGGGCAGCAAGATGCGGTGGGATTTCGGCGAGATGTCCTGGACGCTCGAGGACAACGAGCAGATCAACCGCATCATAGAGACCATCGGCGGCGAGGTCTACAAAAAATACCGCCTCTTCGAAAAAAAGCTCTAGACGGCTAGCGCGGGGCCTGGCCGGGCGCCGCCTCGCAAAACACGGCGTCGCGAACACCGTTCGCGCGCCTCGTCACTCGGCCTCGTCGCTTACGCAAGCCTCGGCCTCCGTGACGGTTTTGCTCACCGGCGCCCGGCCACCCGCGCAGGTTTTTTTCATTGCGGTTTTTCAATGCGCGTATACGGCCAGGCCCGCGCTAAACCTTGCGCCGGCTTTAATCTTTCCGTAATCTTTATTTAACCGGACTCGGCTATAATATCCATATGCGGTTCTCGGACCTGAAAAAAGCGCAGAACGAAATACCCGCGCCCCAGCCCAAAAAGCCGGCGCCCGTCAGCGCCGCCCCGGCGGCGCCGCGCCCTGAAACCCAGGCCGCACAACCGCCCGCGCCCGCAACGCCCCCGGCCAAAGAGCGCCGCACCGAACTTCCGCAGCCCCGTACCGACGAGGACAGGGCCGAGGCCATACAGAAAGGCGCCGGCGCCTTCAGGCCCCGCGTGAAAGGCGAGCCCAGGCCCGCCGCCGCGCCGTCCGCGCCCTACCGCGACCTGCTCGCCCGCGCCCGCGAGGTTTACGCCCGCCTGCTGGACCAGACCGGTTCCCTGCTGCGCGGCGCCGACCAGCCCTATACCGAGAAATACGAAGCCTGCACCGCCGCCGCCACGCTGGCCTCCGAAACCCTCAAGGAAAACCCCGTACTTCTTACCTGCGCCTGCCATTCCACCGCCGAGGACTACCTGCACGGCCACAGCGCCAACGTGACCGTTGTCGCCCTGGCCATGGGCCGCGAGCTGAACCTGCCGGAGTCCGAACTGCGGCTGCTCGGCTTCTGCGCCATGGCCCACGACATAGGCATGACCGGCTATTCCGCCCTCTATAATTCGGAGAGCCGCCTTACCGAGGAGCAGTTCTCGGAGATAACCGCCCACCCCGAGGCCGGCGCCCAGAAGCTGGACCGCATAGTGGACCTGGACTACAAGATAAAGGACAGGGCCAAGAAGATCATCATGCAGAGCCACGAGCGCATAGACGGCTCCGGCTACCCGGCCCGCCTCGCCGGAGAGGAGATAGACCCGCTGGCCCTGATCATAGGCCTGGCCGACGTCTACGAGGCGATGACCCACCCCCGCCCCTGGCGCGGCCCCTTCAACCCGCCCGACGTGGTGAAGGAACTCATCGAAAAGGAAGGCCTCGGCTTCAGCTCGCGCACCGTGAAGGCGCTGATCTCCGCCGTGACGATCTACCCCCCTGGCTCGCTGGTGGAACTCTCCACCGGAGAGACAGCGCGGGTCATAAAGGTGAACCCCGGCTCGCTCACCCGCCCGCTGGTGGAAATAATAGCCGACCAGGATTTCAACGCCCTGCCGCCCGCCGCGGCCGACCTGCTTGAGCACCCGCTCACCTCGGTGGAACGCCCGCTGGGCCCCGGCGAGCTCGAGGAGCACAACCCCCGGCTGGCGGCCAAGCTGGAACTGGAAGGCTGGTGGGTGCAATGGTGACGCAGAAACGGCAATTGCTTTTCATCGAGGACCAGGGCTATGTCGTGGAAAGGGTGGACGCCATACTGGCCGGTTTCCCCCAGTTCGAGGTGACCCGCACCGGCGACGCCGAGCAGGCCCGCAAGCTGCTGGAAGAAAAAGCTTTCGACATCGTCATAACCGACATCTACCTGAACGGCGCCTCCGGGCTGGAGTTCTCTTTCAAGACCCGCGAGAAGAACCCCGACGCCTGCGTGATAATGATCACCGGCCTCGACAACGTGGACCTCGCCGAGAAGGCGGTAAAGGAAGGGGCTTTCGATTTCGTTATACGTCCGCCCGGGCTCGAGCGGATAGAGAGCATGCTGAAGATGGTAACGCTGGTGCGCGGCCTAGCGGCCCCGCAGGACTGACCAGGCCAGCCGCAGCGGGCGCAGCAGGTAAAGCGCCAGGTTCGCGGCCCCGTAGCGGCGCAGCATGAAGCGCTTTTCGGGCACCACGTAGCGCAGGGCCATGCCGGGCCTGTGCAGCGCCGGCAGCAGGTACTCCAATATTGTCGTATGCTTTTCGGCGGCCTTCTCGAAGAGGGCCGCTTTCGCTTTTTCGAGGCCCCGCGGGCGCAGCGCGTCCAGCTCCGGCCCCGGCACGTTCACCGGCCCGGCGGCCAGCCGCTTTATAACCGGCCAGACCACCGGCCGCAGGCCGTATATGCCGGCCTTGCGCGCCACCGAGCTCCAGAACCTGGCCCCGTCGCCGGGCGCGCGCAGGGCTATCCTCGCGCAGTCCTCCAGGGCGCGCGGGGTAAGCTCGCCGTGGTGCAGCAGCGGGTGCGCCGCCGCGTGCAGAAAAAGGTCGGCCGCGTTGAGCATGAGCCCGGAGGGGCCTTCCTCCAGCCCCCACCTGAAAAGTTCGTCGGTATCCTTTATATGCCAGAGGCCGGTATGCAGGTCCAGTATGGCCGGCGGCGCGGCGTTGGGCGAGGGCTTGAACCAGGAATCGGCGCTGTTGGGCATGGGCGCCCAGCCCAGCCCGGCGAGGATCTTCTCGAAGGCCTCCAGGTCGCGCGGCCGCAGCAGCAGGTCGGCGTCGCTCATGCCGCGCTCGCCGGGTGAATACACGCCCAGCTCCAGCAGGGCCGCGCCTTTCAGCGGCACGGCCTCTATGCCGGCCGCCAGCGCCGCCCCGCGCGCCTCCTCGAAGGCGCCCAGCAGCAGTATCTCCCTGGCGGCTATGTCGCGGTCCATCAGCGGTTCACGTCCTTCACCTTCTCGAACTTCACGCCGTACACCGTCATGTTGCGGTCCTGCCGGCGCCACACCACGCGCCCCTCTATTTCCTTTATGCCTTTGTCGAAGAGCCGCAGCCTGGCGTGCACCTTCTCGTGCGGCACCAGCTCCTCCGAGGCGGCGAAGGAGATGCCCACCGAGGAATAGTCCACCAGCCGGCCGAGGCCGATGAGGTTCCAGCCCTCGTCGAATATCTCTATGGCCGAGTTATGCCTTTTGCGCTGCGCGGTGCGTTTCTCTCTGCCCATAAGGTCTCCTTGTCCCCGCCCCCATTCTAGAATAGAAAACGCCGCCAGTCAAAGCCGCCCGCCTTTTGTATATAATTAACCGAGGAGAAACCATGCTCGACATCTTCAAGCCCGCCCCCTTCGCCGCCCCGCTGCCGCCGGAGAAAGTGCCCGCCGCCTACACCCGCCTGCGCTGGCGCATGATGCTGGGCATATTCGGCGGCTACACCTTCTTCTATTTCGTCCGCAACACCTTCTCGCTGGCCAAGCCGTACCTGATAGGCGACTACGGCATGAGCAAGGGCGACGTGGGCCTGATAGCCACGGCACTGGCCGTGTCCTACGGCCTCAGCAAGTTCATCATGGGCAATGTGTCGGACCGCTCCAACCCGCGCTACTTCATGGCCGCGGGCCTGGCGCTGTCCGGCCTGGTGAACCTCATATTTCCCAGCTTCGCCGGCTCGCTGGCGCTGATGTTCGCGCTGTGGTTCGTCAACGGCTGGGCGCAGGGCATGGGCTGGCCGCCCTGCGCGCGCACCATAACCCACTGGTTCTCCGACGGAGAACGCGGCCGCGTCTTCGCGGTTTGGAACCTGGCGCACAACTTGGGCGGCGGCCTGGTGGGCCCGCTGGTTAACGGCGCGCTGGCGCTGGCCGTCGTGCTGGCCGCCGGCGCGGCGCTGCCGGCCGGCCTTACGCTGAAGCTGGTGTTCTGGGTGCCGGCGCTGCTGGCGCTGGCCATGGCCGGCCTGCTGGTGCTGACCCTGCGCGACACCCCGCAGAGCTGCGGTCTGCCGCCCATAGAGGATCACAAGAACGACCACCCCGCCACCGGCGTGGACGACCCCGAGCGCGAACTCGGCGCGAAAGAGATCTTCGTCACCTACGTGCTTAAGAACAGGCCGCTGTGGATCATCGCCATAGCCAACATCTTCATCTACGTCGTGCGCTACGGCGTGCTCAACTGGGCCCCTACTTACCTGACCTCGGTGAAGGCCTGCCCCGCGGACATGTCGCGCTGGCTGTTCTTCGTCTACGAGGCGGCCGGCATACCCGGCACGCTGCTGGCCGGCTGGGCCTCGGACCGCCTTTTCGGCGGCAGGCGCGGCCCGGTCTCCTTCATCTTCATGGTCCTCACCACTATAGCCGTCTGGGTATACTGGAAGAACCCCGCCGGCCATTTCCTGGTGGACGCGGCCGCGCTGTTCACCATAGGCTTCCTGATCTACGGCCCGGTGATGCTGATAGGCGTGAGCGCCGTGGACCTGGTGCCCAAGAAAGCGGCCGGCACCGCCGCCGGCTTCACCGGTTTCTTCGGCTATGTCTTCGGCGCCGTCATAGCGGAGCTGGGCCTTGGCCGCATAGTGGACCGCTGGGGCTGGGACGGCGGCTTCGCGCTGCTGCTGGCCGCCTGCCTGATCTCTGTGGCGCTGTTCGCGGCCACCTGGAACATGCACCACAAGGCCGACAGATGAAACTCGCCGCCGCCCTGCTGCTGGCCGCCGCGCTGCCCGCCGCCGCCGCGCAGCGCACCGTTAAACTGGCCACGCCCGACGGCTGCGCGCTGGAGGCCTTCTACCTGGCCCCGTCGTCGGGCGCGCTCACCTTCGTGAACGTGCACGGCCTGGGCTCCGGCAAATACGAGTGGGACGGCTTCCAGAAGGAACTGAAAGCGTCCGGCTACGGCTACCTCTCGCTGGACCTGCGCGGCCACGGGGAAAGCCGCAGCTGCGGCGGGAAGAAAGCGGCCTATATGTATTTCTCCGGCGAGGAATGGAACAAGGCCTCGCTGGACGTGGAAACGGCCTCGGCCTGGCTGAAGGGCCGCGGCATAAAACCGTCGCGTCAGGTATTCTGCGGCGCCAGCATAGGCGCCAACCTGGTAATGAAGGCCGCGGCCGAGGGCGCCTACAAGCCCGCCGCCGTCGTCATGCTCTCGCCGGGGCTGGAATACGCCGGCGTTAAGTCCGCGCCTTATTTTGCCGCGCGCCGGGCCTTCCCGGTGCTCACCGCCGCCTCGCCCGAGGACGGCTACGCCTGGTTCAGCGCCGTGAAACTTAACGAGGCCGGCCGCGCCGCCGGCCTGACCTCCTCGCTGCTGGCCGGCAAGGGCGGCCACGGGGTGAACATGTTCACGCCGGAGTTCACGCGGGCCGTGCTGGACTGGGCCGCGGCCCTGAAATAAAAAAGCCCCGGGGACACCGGGGCTTTTTTTTACGCTCTGCCTCTCTCACCTTGAATTGTACAGCAGCGGCAGGAAGTCGTTCCAGGCCACGGCCCTGTTGAAGGCCAGGCTGGTCCCGTCGTATTTGGTCTCGAACATCTCCTCCACGTTCTCGCGGCTTATCTTCGTGAAAGGCGGCAGGTAAACGGCTATGCCGGTGCTCAGCGTATACTCCTGGCCCAGCTGGTTCTTGCCCAGCTCGGCGTTGGCCAGCACCAGCTCGTCGGTGATGTAGCGCTTCAGCGCCGCGCCCTTCTCCTTGAGCTTGTCGCCGGCGCCGGCCGCGGTAAGACCGGCGAAATGGCCCACGTCGCCGGAATAGGAGATCTGCAGCGGCCTCTTTATCTGGTAGCGGATCACGCCCTTGATGCCGGCGCCCAGGGCCGCGGTGTCGTTGGCCTCGCGCGCGGCAGCGGCGAAGTCCGCCATAAGCGAGCCCAGGCCGGCCACCTTGTCGGCCCTTATCGCCGACAGCTGCACGCCGTCGCCGGTCTTGGAATAGTAATCCTTGAACGAGGCCACTATGGCGCGGCTGAGCTGCGCGGCGTCCATGGCCGGGTTGTCGTTGAGCGACTTGAGGAAGGCGTCGTAGGGGAAGCCGGCCACCGGCACCACTTCCTCCGAGGCCACTATGTAGCGCGCGTAGTCCTTCACCTCGAAAGCGATCTCCGCCATCTGCATAAGGCAGGCGTCGAAGGCCAGTATGTCCACCGGGCCGGCCTCGGCCATTATTTTGGCCAGCTGCGGGTTGCGCACGTAGTTGCCGTTATTGTAATTGAAGTTTATGCCCTTGGTCTTGCGGCCGGGCGGGTCCAGCGGGTCGTTCACGCCGCTGCCGTGGTTCCACATCACGAACAGGTAATGCTTCGCCGGGTAGGTCTGCTTCGCCCACTTGGCGAAGTCTATGACGCGGCGGTAGTCGCCGGTGTCGGCGGTCTTGTCTATGGAGATGAGCGGCGAGCTGACCTTTTTGGTGTCGGCGTCCTTGTACACCAGCAGGCGCGCCGAGCCGGCATTGCCCAGGCCTATCTCGGCCACGATGTTCACCTTGTCGCTGGAGCCCACGGTCTCCATTTCGTTCAGGTCTATGACGGCGTTGGAGGCCAGGTCGTTCTGGCCGGCCAGCATCACCATCACGGTCCATTCCTTGGGCTGCACGGCCGGCGTGGCGGCCGCGGCGGAGGCCGGGCCGGAGACCTGCGGCACCTCTATGTCGCGGGCGCTGGGCATTTTGCCGCCGTCGAAGCTGAACTGGGCGTAGGCGCCGCAGGAAAGCGCCGTTATGATAGCAAGGGTTCGCAGGATGGTCTTCATATATGTACCCTCTGCCGCCGGAGTTCGCGGGTATAGTATACCAGACCCTCTTGACATGTCAAGGGCCATCAAGATCTGCTTAAGAAATAGTTTTAAGGAAGGCGCCGGCGTTGGCCGCGCAAAGGGCGGCGGCGGCCTCGGCCTTTATGCCGCGCGCGGCGGCCACGGCGGCGGCCGTCTCAACTATGCCCGCCGGGCCGCGCCGCCACGACGGGCCGCCTGGTTCAGGGGACTCGGTCTCCATCAGCAGCCTGTCCCCGGGCACGGCGGCCAGCGCGGCGCGCAGTTTAGCCCTCCGCGGGTCCGAAACCTCGCCGCCGAAGGAGAAATAAGCTCCCATGGCGGCCAGTTCCGGCACCAGTTCGGCCGGACCGCTATAGGCATGCAGCATGAAAGACGCCGGAGCCCCGGCCTTCAGCATTTCGACAAGCCGTCCCCACATCCTGACGCAATGAATAATGGCCGGCCGGCCCAGCCGCCGGGCCAGCTCCAGCTGGGCGGCAAAAACCTCTTCCTGGCCCGGCGCTTTCCTTACGCCGTCCAGGCCTATCTCGCCCACGCAGGCGGGTCCGCGCAGCAGCGCCTCAAGCCCGGCCAGCCAGTCCCCGGCGGCCTCCCCGGCGTACCAGGGATGCACTCCGAAAGCGGGCCGCACTTCGGGCCGGCTCGCGCATATGGCGGCCACGGCCGCCCAGTCGCCCGGGCGGGTAGCGCAGCATATCATGCCGGCCACGCCGGCGCGCGCGGCCCCGGCCAGCGCGGCAGCCAGTTCCGCCTCCGAGGCGTAGAACTGCAGGTGGTTATGGGCGTCGAAATAGCCGGTCATTCTTTTGGTATTATAGTTTTCGCGCGGTACCGGCGGCAATGTCGAAGATTAAAGATACGCTCAGGCGCCTTTACGGCGGCGAGGACAGGTTCATAAAGATCCTGCTCACCGCCGCCGTGCTTTTCTGGCTGCCGCGCCTGTTCACCCCGCTCTGGCGCGACGAGGCCATAACCTGGTGGATCATAAAGGACGGCTGGGGCGAGGCCCTGCGCCGCGCCCTCTCCTTCCAGGAATGGTCGGCCGCCTATTTCCTGCTGCTCAAGGCCATAACCGGCGCCGCCCGCAGCGAACTGCTGCTGCGCCTGCCCTCGCTGGCGGCCGGCGCCGTATGCCTGCGCGCCGTGTATTTGGCCGGCCTGCGCCTTAAGGACTCCCGCGCCGGGCTGCTGGCCGCGCTGGTCTTTGCCGTTTCGGCCGCGGCCCTCAACTATTCCAACGAGGCCCGGCCCTACGCGGCGGCGCTGGCCTTCAATGCCGTGGCCCTGCTTTACCTGCTGAAGACGGCCGACGAAGGCCGCCCGCGCCAGGCCGCGGTATACGCCGTCTGCGCCGCGGCCGGCGCCTACATGCATCTGACCGCCGGGCTGATGATAGCCGCCCACGCCTTTTACCTGGCCTGGCGCCGCCGCACCTCGCGTCCGGCGGCCAAGGCGGCCTGGGCCGGCATAGCCGCGGCCGTATTGCTGACACTGCCGCAATTCTTCACCGCCCTGTCGGTTTTCGGCCGGAGGGAAGGCCTTATGTTCGCCGACAAGCCGGACATATTCAGCCTGCTCTACTGCGTATTGCCGCCTGACATTTTGATAGGCGCGGCGGCCGGTACTCTTATAGCCCGCCTCCGCGGCGGCGCCGCCGCGGCCGGCCCGTCGGAAAAGGACGCCCCGGGCCTGGCCCTGGCCTCGGCGCTGGCCCTTACCCCGCTCTTGGCCGCCTTCGCACTTTCCGTCTCCGGCACAAGTATCTGGGTGGACCGCTACTTCATCTGCTACCAGCTGGGCATAGCCCTGGCCGCCGGCCTGCTGCTGGGACGCCTGAACGCCGCGGCCCTGCGCCCGGCCGCGGCCGCCATAACGATCTTCGCCCTGGCCTCGCATGCGCATATATACCACATAAAAGAGGATTGGGCCGGCGCCATGGACTTCGCGCGCCAGGCCGCCGAGCGCCGCCACGCCGGGCTGCTGCTCACCAGCCCGTTCATAGAATCGCGCCTGCCCGGCTGGCTGGGGGACCCGTCCAAGAAGGACTACCTTTCGGCGCCGCTCTCCTTCTACGGCTGCGCCGCGCCGCTCAATATGCTGCCGCTTCCGCGCGGGGCCGACGACGAGGCCGCCATAACCGCGGCCCTGGAGCGCGCCTCGGCCGGCGGCGCCGTCGTGCTGCTGAGCCTGGGCGACCGCAATTACGACGAGCGGCTGCGCCGCAGGCTGCGGGCCGCGGGCTTCAGCCTGGCCTCGCGCCGGGCCGGCAGGCTTTTCCCCCGCGCCTACGTTTTCGTTAAGGAACAACAGGAGGAACTATGATGAAACCCGTACTCTCCGCCCTCGCCATTGCGGCCTGCGCCGCGCAGCTCAACGCCGGCGTGCTGATACACGGCCACCGCGGCAGCCGCGGCACCATGCCCGAGGACACGCTGCCCGCCTTCGACGCCGCGCTGAAGGCCGGCGCCGACGCGCTGGAGCTGGACATGAACGTCACCAAGGACGACGTGATAGTGGTCTCGCACGAGCCCAACATCACCCCGGCCCTCTGCCTGGGCCCCGACGGCAAGAAGCTCGACAAGCCCCTGCCCATACGCTCGCTCACGCTGGAGGAAGTGAAGAAGTACGACTGCGGCTCGCTCCCCAACCCCAAGTTCCCCAAACAGGTCCAGGTGCCCGGCACCCGCATACCCACCCTCGACGAGGTTTTCGCGCTGGTGGAGACCTCCACCTGGCCGGCCGCCAAGGCCGCGGAGTTCAACATAGAGACCAAGATCTTCCCCGCCGAGCCCTGGCTGTCCCCCGCGCCCGAAGCCTTCGCCGCGCTGGTGGTGAACACGGTAAAGAAGCACGGCATGCAGGCCCGCGTGATGGTGCAGTCCTTCGACGTGCGCACCCTGAAGGCCGTGCGCAAGCTGGACCCTTCCATACGCCTGTCGCAGCTCACCTCGGAGGAACTGGTGGACATAGTGCCGGCCCTGAAGGCCGCCGGCATAGAGATCTGGAGCCCCAACTACAAATGGATAACCCCCGAGGCCGTTAAAGCGGCCCACGCGGCCGGCATAAAAGTGGTGCCGTGGACGGTGAACAACGCCAGGGAATGGGACGCGCTGATAGACGGCGGCGTGGACGCCATAATAACCGACTACCCCGAGGCGCTGGCCGACTACCTGCGCTCGAAGAAGCTGCGCTGAGAACCGGCGCAAAAAAAGGGCCGCGCCCCGGTAAAGGCGCGGCCTTGCTTTTTTAGGGTAGGGCCCTAAAATTTTCCCTTGAAGCTCTTGGCCACCTTCTCGAACACCTTCAGGTTGGTTATGAAGGCGGCCTTGGGCGCGCTGAAGTGCATCACGTAGAAACCTTCCTTCGCCGGCAGCACGTACATCTTCTCCTTCAGCTGCACGCTGTCGTCGGACTTGGTCTCCGGGTGCAGGTACACCATGCGCTCGCGCACCAGCTCCACCGCCTTGCGGCCGGACAGTTCTATCTTCTTGGGCGTCTCGTACAGCTCCCGCTTGTTGCGGGTCTCGCCGGCCACGTTGCGCGAATTGCGCCGCACGAAGTCCTCGTAATTATTGAAGTCCTCGTTGTCCTTGGCGTAATAGGAAACGTATATGAACACCGGCGCCTTGTCGCCCTTCGGGGCTATCAGCTGTATCTCGTAGATCTTGTACTCGGCGTCCTTGTCGGCGTCGTGCTCCACGCTCCAGTCCGACGGTATGCTGCAGGTGAAGAAGCCGTTTTCCATCGCGTAATCCTTGAACGGCGCCTCCGCCTTGGCCTTAGTCTTGGCGGCGGGCGCGGCCATGGCGGCGGAAGCCGCCACGCAGATAGTAATTAAAGCCAGCGTCAGTTTTTTCATATTATGGGCGGCACCGTGCTCTTGGCCGCGGCTCCCGAATTAAGTATCCTCAGCGAATCCCTGTTGGAGTTGTCCACGGAATCGTAGCGTTTCTGGTACAGGCCCAGGGCCGAGAGGTCCGACTGTATCTTGGTCAGCGCGGCCGTGCTCACCTCGGAGGCGGAGCCGGCCAGTTCCTCGGGGGACATCGCCATGGCCGCCTTCAAATTAAGGCCGGTGGATTCGGTAAGGGCCTTCTCTTCGGCCGGCAGCGAGGCGCGGCGCTCCAGCTCGGCGGAGATGGCGTCCAGCACCTGGCCGGCGGCTGAATCCAGCGAGGGCAGGCCGGAGCAATAGCGCTGGCGCACCGTGTCGCCGAATTTCCTGGAACCGCTGGCCTTGTACTCGGTGCCTATTTCCATCTTCTTCTCGGCGTAAGCGGAGTTGTCGCGCGCGCCGGTCATTATGGAAAGGTAGGCCGGGTCCTTGCCCATCTTCTCGGTGGTGTACAGGCCTTCCAGCGACATGGCCTCTATCTCGTCCTCCTGCACATGCGGCTTGTACACGCCGTTGCCGTTGTTCTGCGCCTTGGCCCAGTCGGCCTGCGACTTATGCGCCGCCTCGTACACCACGGCCGGGGACATGTACTTGGAGATCTCGGAGAGCTGCTCGGGGCTGCGCAGCACGGATTCGGCGGTGTAGCCCTTCATGCGCATGTACTGCTGTATGGTCTCGGAATCCAGCACCACCGCGCCGGTGGCCGCGTCGTACTTGGAATAGGCGCCGTCGCAGGGCGCCACCTTTATATTGAGGCCGCCCGGGAAAGCCGCCAGCGCCTTGTCGCCGGCCTTGGTGCCGGAAAGTTCCCTGGCCACCGACGTCTTCAGCATGTCGGCCAGCAGCGTGCGCTGCTCGGGGCGCAGCGTCTCGGTGGACAGCGAGCCGCGGGCCGCGTTTATCCTGGCCTTAAGCCCGTCGTCCAGGGTTATGCCGCCGCCGTCGAAGAAAGCTCCCAGCGCGTAGATCTGGTCCTCCACGCGCTGCTGCTGCGTAACGGGGTTGCGGGCCAGCCTGTCCAGCTCGGCCGTCTGCGCGGGCGTAAGCTGGCCGGAAGCGCGCACGGCGTTTATGGCGTCCTGCATCTCCTTGCTCTTCTTCGCCACGTTGTTCCTGTCGTCGTTATAGATAAGGAAGTCGGGCTTGTACTTCATTATCTTCTCAAGCACGGCGTTGCGCTCGCGCAGCACCATCTTGTTCCAGGCGTCCTTGGCCACCACCATGGTGCCGGCCTGGTCCCAGGTAACGGTGGCGCGGTCGGTGCTGGTGCCGAATATCACGTCCCAGTGGCGTATGGCCTTCTTAACGGCGGCCTTCTTCTCGGCGCTGCAGCCGGGGTAGAAGCGGGCTATCCAGTCCTGCAGTTTCTCGGGAGCCGGACCCACGCCCACCTTCACCAGCGGCGAGTCCACGTCCAGGCGTATGGTCAGCGACTGGTTAAGCTGGTTGGCGCCCTCCTCGGTCCACTTCATGGAAAGCAGTTCCTTCAGGTCCTGCAGGGCGGTGGCCTTGCCCACCAGCGCGGTGGACTTAACCTGGTCGGCAGCGGCCAGGGCGCGGGCCTCGTCGTCCTTAAGGAAAGCGCCGGCGGCCAGCGGGCTGGCTGTGGCTATACCGGCCTCGTAGGAGGCCAGCCTTTCGGCCGGGGTTTTGGCCTGCTGGGCCATGGCGCCGGGCGGGCAGAGCAGCAGGCCCGCCGTGGCGGCGGCCAGCAAAATGGGTCTGAGTTTAAGCCTTTCCATATCACTTCTTCCTCGAGGCCAGCATGTCCAGCAGGAAGTCGTCCCACAGCGAGTCCTGGGCGAAGGCGAACTTGGAATCCTTGGCCGAATTGTAGCGCAGGTCCGGGATGTATATGGCCATGCCCTCGGCTTTGGTATACTCGCAGCCCCTGGCAGGCAGGGCCACGTGGTGTATCATCAGCCTCTTTTTAACGAAGTCTATCAGCGCGGC
>ERZ1645187.1492-NODE-1492-length-21446-cov-25.988967_pt1 | contig 21446 bp, 16 predicted proteins | sample MGYA00575352_ERZ1645187 | MGnify/ENA primary metagenome ERZ1645187 (study PRJEB40837, sample SAMN11349314) | freshwater sediment metagenome | isolation source: river sediment | host: Sediment | place: India: Wazaribad , New Delhi | collected 2017-02-21 ... | reverse complement strand
CTCAGTTCATGGGCGGAATTGGCGGTGAAGCTGCGCTCCGCCTCCAGCGCCCCGCGCAGACGCTCGATCAGGGCATCGACGGCGCCGGCGATCGGCGCGATCTCGGCCGGCAGACCCGCCGCCCCGAGCGGCTCGAGATTGCCGCGCCCGCGCGAGCCGATGCGCTCGCCGAAGGCCCGCACCGGCCGCAGCATGGCGCGGCCGAGGAGATGGACGGCGAGAAGCGCGATCGGCACCAGCGCGGCGAGAGGCAGCAACAGCCCCAGGACCGCGCCCTTCAGCGTCGCGGCGCGATGGGCGAGCGGCTCCACCGTCGTCACCCGGATCGAGCCCTTCACCGCCGCCTCCGAATAGAGGCGCAAGCCCTCGACGGTGGTGAAGCCGTCGGCGAGATCCTTCGGCACACGGGCCGGATCGGCGTCGCTCGATTGCAGCAACTCGCGCCCGTCGGCGCCGCGCACCACATAGGTGATCGCCTCGCGATGCGGCCCGATCGGCGGCAGATGCTGCGGCGGATCGCCTTCCTCGCGCGCGAGGAGTTCCGAATAGGCGAGCGGCAGGATGCGCTGGGCGACCTCCTGCAGGGCGCTGTCGAACACCTCGTCGATCTCGTGCTTCAGCACCAGTGCGGCGACGCCCGCCGCCGCCAGCCACGAGAGGACGATCGCCACCGAGAGGCCGAGCGCCAGCCGACGCCCGAGGCTGGGCGGGCGCCGCGTCATGCCCCCTCCCCCGGCGTGCCGAGGCGATAGCCCATGCCGCGCACCGTCTCGATGGCGCCCGCGCCGAGCTTCTTGCGCAGGCGGGCGACATAGACCTCGATGGTGTTGCTCTCCACCTCGGCGTCGAAGGAATAGAGCCGCTCCTCGAGCCGCGCCTTGGAGATGAGCTGCGTCGGGTTCTGCACGAAGGCCTCGAACAGCGACCATTCGCGTTGCGTGAGCTTGATCGGTCGCCCGGCGCGGTGGATCGAGCGGGCGGCGAGATCGATGTCGAGATCGCCGACGCTGACCAGCGGATTGGGATTGCCGGAATAGCGCCGCCCCACCGCGCGGATGCGGGCGGAGAGCTCGGCGAGATCGAACGGCTTCACCAGATAGTCGTCGGCCCCGGCATCGAGCGCGGCGATGCGGTCGGAGATCTGATCGCGGGCGGTGAGGACGATCACCGGCGTGACGTCGCCGGCCGCCCGCAGGGTCTTCAGGAAGTCGAGGCCGCGCCCGTCGGGCAGCATCAGATCGAGCAGGACCAGATCGAACACGCCGGTGCGCCGCGCCGCCTCGGCATCGGCGAGGCGGGTCGTCCAGTCGGCCGAGTGGCCCTCGGCAACGACCTGATCGCGCACCGCCTGGCCGAGAACCGCATCGTCTTCGATCACCAGAATGCGCATGTGTCGCCTCGAACGCTTTCGTGCGAGCTTAGTGCGGCCGGCGCGCGCCCGCGTCGGGTATTTTTCGCAGGTCGTTCAGGTCGGCGTCAGGTCGATGTGCTCCGATGGCCGGCAATAGGGAGATCGTACCCCCGTGTTCCCGCGTCTCGTCGCCCCCGCCGCCCTCCTCGCCGCCGTCGTCGTCCTCGCCCCCGTGGCGGGCGCCCGCGCCGACGACCGCTGCGCCGTGCCGCTCGCCGACTGGCAGCCGCGCGAGGCCCTGATCGCCAGACTGGAACAGGCCGGCTGGAAGGTCGTCCGCCTGCGCGCCGACGACGGCTGCTACAAGGTCATGGCGATCGATCGCGACGGCCGCACCGTGAAGGCCCGTTTCGACCCGGCGACGCTCGAGCGCGTCGAGGGCGGCGAGCACGGCCGGCACGGGCACGGCCACGACGACTGACGTCACGACGCCCGCCCCCACCACCGGCACCCGCACCGCTCGCCCCTGACCGCGCCACGACCGAGGCCGTCACCACCGTCACGCCGCGATCACAGGAGGCCGTAGACCAGCGCCTTGGCGACCGCCTCCATCGAGGTGGCGGCATCGAGGGCCGTCCGCGCCGCTTCGAGATAGTTGTAGACGGTGCTCTCGCGCAGATCGAGATGCGCCGCGATCTCCTTGACCAGCATCCCCCCCACCGCCAGGGCGACGACCTCCCGCTGCCGCGGCGACAGCTTGAAGCGCGCGGCGATCATCGCCGGGCGCATGTATCGGTCGAATTCGCCGATCCAGGCGATCACCGCCTCGCTCTCCCGCCGCCAGCGCCGTTCGAACTCCGCCGGATCCATCCAGCGCGCGCACAGCCCGATCCCCGACATCCCGTGCCCGCCGCCGAAGGAGAACCCCAGCGACACCCCGACGTCCATGCCGAACTCGTGATCGATTTCCGCCTGTCGGATCTGCTCCGGCGTCGCATCGGGCATCTTCGCCGCGTCGGCCCACAGGAACGGCCCGCTCCCCTCCATCAACACCAGCGTACACAGATCGTTTTCCAGGAAGGTCTGCCCGCCGAAGTGATCGACGTATTCCTGCGGATGACTGTAACGAACGAGAAGGGCACGGCTCACGCCCACCCGTGCCCGCAGATGGCGCGAGTGGGTGAAACCGTAGAGGATGCTGGTCACGCCGAGCCGCTCGGCGCAGTAGGCATGGGCCTTGCGCCACAGCGTCTCCTCGTCGTCGCCCTCCATCGGCCGAAGATCAGTGTCGATGTTCATGTGTCTCACCCTTCGCGGCAAAGGCCGAACCGCCCGCCGCGACCACGTAGATCGCCAAAAGGGCCGGGGCGACCGCCGCCGACACCATCAACCCCTGTGACGACAGGGTGTCGATGGCGGCCCCGTTGACCAGAGGACCGATCAACCCGCCGAGAGCATAGGACGCCCCGAAGGCGGCATTGGCGGTATTGAGCCCCTGCGCCGGCCAGCGTTCGCCGATCAGCGCCAGTGCGATGGCGTAGATCGCCGAAGAGAAGCCGCTCGTCGCCGTCACCAGACCGAGGAAGGCCGCCACCGCCCCCGATGCGAAGGGAATGGCCGCCGCGGTCACGGCAGCCAGCCCCGCCGCCGCCACGAGGCTGCCGCGCCGTCCGCCCCGATCGGCGAGAACGCCGAGCGCCAGCGGCAGAGTGATGCTGCCCAGCGCCGCCGCCGACAGCGTATGCGCCGCCACCTCGGCACCGAACCCGTTACGGAGCGCATAGATCGACAGCAGATAGGCCGGGACCGCCTCGCCGAACCCGTAGACGAGCCCCGCCACCATCGGCACCGGCGCCTCGCGCAGGGTTGCGACCCAGCCCGAGAAGGTCGGCCGTTCACTCGCCGCGCGCCGATCGCCCCGCCACATCGCCGCCACCGGCACCGCCGCCACGAAGAACACCGGCGGCACGATCCACGGCAGCATCCGGTCCGCGCTCACCAGGGGCTCGAGCGCCGCCCCGACCGCCAGCCCCGCCCCGAACGCCAGACTGTACCAGCCGAACACCCGGCCGCGATGGGCGTCGGCGGTGACCGCGTTCAATCCGAACTCGATCGACCGGAAGAACAGGCCGATCGCCCCGCCGAACACGAAACGGATCGAGGTCCAGGCCCAGTAGTCGGCGACGACCGCGAAGGCGACCCACGCCACCCCCGCACCGACGAGCGATCCCACCAGGATGGCCCGGATCGAGGTCCGCGACTGCATCACGGGTAGGAGGAAACTGCCGAGGAACCACCCCAGCGCCGGCATGGCCGCATTGAGGCCGATGAGCACCCCCGAGACCCCCCATTCCTCCAGCCGCCCGGCGAGGAAGGGAAAGGTCACTCCATAACCGCAGGCCGCGACGAAGACCGATGTGAGGATGGCGGCGAGCACGTCGTACTCCGGATACGGGACCGATGCGAGAGCGGAGCGCGTCTCAGATCAGTCGATGGACATAGGCCTTCACGATCGCCTCGGTCGTGCTGCCCGCACCGAGCGAGCGACGAGCCCGCTCGAGTGTGTTGAAGATCGTCTTCGGCGTCAGATCGAGCCGATGGGCGATCTCCTTGGCCGAAAACCCGCAGGCCGAGAAGGCCAGCACGTCGCGTTCGCGCGGCGTCAGGCGATAGAGCCGCCGGATCATCCGCTCGCGCGCCATCGCGTCGAAGGCCGCCACCAGGATGGCCAGATTCCGCCGCTCGGCCCGCCAGTGGCGCGCAAACTCCGCCTCGCTCGTCGACCGGCTGCACAGGCCGACACCGCCGAAGCCCCGATCGTCGGCGAAGCGCAAGGCGAACGACGCCCCGACCGTGAACCCCAACGCCTCGTCGATTTCGACCCGTCGCGCCATCTCCGGCGACAGATCCGTCGGCGCCTCGCTCCACAACATCGGCTCGTCCGATTCGATGATCGCCCGGGTGCAGACGTCGTCGTCCAGGAAGACGTCGGCGCCGATCGCCTCCACGTACGTATCGGGATAGTTGTGGCGAAAGTCGAGGCTGCGGGTCACACCCATCTGCGTCGCCCTCAACCGGGAATGTGTAAAACCATAGAGAGCATGATCTACGCCGTGCCGCCGCGACAGTTCGCCGACGAAGCTCATCCACAACTCGTCATCCGACGCCTCGGGATCGAACAGCGCCGCCACTCTTTCGAAGGCGTCCTCTCCACTGATCGGGTCCGATGAAGTACGGATCGAGATGATGTCGTCTACTTGCACGGCCATCGTCAAAGAGCTCGTTCACACTCGTCTCGTCGGACAGTGCAATCTCGAAGTTCGAAAATCAATCGGTGGCGACGACGACGACGTCGCGACGTCACATTCGTGCGAACACGGATGCCGACCGCGATACTTTCGTCACACCTCGTCGAAAGCGGCGTAGGGACATCGTAGAGCCGAGCTTCCCCTTCGGAAGACGACGATGCCTCGACCCGCCGCCGCCGCACGATCCGGCCGCCGCAGCGGGCGCCGCGAGCGTCGCCCTCGCGCGGTAGGGGAAATTTCCACTATTGCCCGGCTGTAACTCCGACTGCGATAACGGCCCGGGGATCATACCGACGAGCCGTCGGACAACGCTCGAACCGAAACTCTCGCGCGAAACCGATCTGTGTTTCGAACGACGGCGAGGTCGGTCGTTCATCGGCTCGGCGGGATCGCGGACATCCGAGGATTGCGGATGGTCCGAGGGGGAGTTTCGGACATGATTCATACGCGTTCGTCGGTGCTCGGCTCCATGGCCCGCCGCCTCATGCTGGCCACCGCACTCGCCGGAGCGATCCACGGTTCGGGCTCGGCCGTGGCCGGCACCTCCGACGACGGTGTCTACTCCCTCAGCGTCGACGGCTCGAATTGCGGCGGTACGGCCAGCTGCAATCTCGCGAATCCGACCTCGGTGCTCCTTTGGGACACCCTGCAGTTCAGCACGCCGTCGAGCTACGCCGCGATCCAACTGATGGGCAACGGCACCGCGATGACGACGAACGTCGTCGACGTCTCGCTGCCCGGGGTACTGAGCAAGACCGATACCGGCAGCGACCGCACCAGCATTTCAGCCGTGTTGGCGACCTACACCACGCTCACCGGGTCGACCCCGACGGTCGACCTGCCGCTCGGCGATCTCATCACCATCGCCGCCGACGGTTCGTTCGCCAAGCGCGACCTCCTGAAGGCGTCGTCCGCCTGGAACGCCGCCGAAACCGCACTTTCCGGCGCTTCGCCGGCGAGCATGGGGACCGCGAGCTGGATCTCCTCCCAATCGGTTTCGACGCTGATGCTGATGGCTCAGCCCGAGCTCCGCGCCCTCGCCCTCAACGGCGATCAGGTCGATGCCGCCGCTGCACAGGTCGCGGTGGGCAAGATCCTCTACCGCACCCTCACCGACGCCGATCTGGCGGCCCGCGACGGCGACTTCCTGAACGCCCTCAATGCCGCCGATGCCGACCACGACGGCTACATCTCGCTCGCCACCGCCGTCGCGACCGCCTTCGGCAATGCCCCCCTGAGCGCCGAACGGCAGGCCTCGCTCCTCCGCCTCCAGGCGCTCATCGCCGACAGTTCCAAGACGGATTCGAACGGCGACCTCGTCTACCGCGTCACCGACATCGTCCGCGCCGCCGAGGCCGACGGCAGCGCCAACGATCGCGTCTACCGCATCGGCTACGACCAACAGACCGGCCAGCCGATCTATTCGACTGCCACGAGCGTGTCGGTCTACCAGCTCCTGCGCTGGTACGGGCCGAACGACGGTGCAATCTTCAACGTCAACGCCACGGCGATGTACCAGAGCGCCTTCCTCGGCTATCTTGAGGGCTCGGTCGCCTCCAGTCCCGAACTCCAGACGAGCCTCGCCAAGGATCTGATGGCGTCGAGTTCGCTGCCGTTGCCGTCGTCGGGTGGCGTGACCGTCGCCAACGGCGCCGGCATCTCGGCTCAGAACGCCGGTGCGATCACTCTGACCTCGGATGTCGCCATCACCGCCGCCGGCACCTCCATCGACGGCCTCTCCGCCTACGGCACCGGCGCGAACGGGAACGTCTCCGTCACCAATCGTGGCACCATCGACGTGACCGGCAGCGACGTCGCCGGCATGAAGGGCAAGGTGTCCAGCGGGAGTGCCACCGTCACCGTCACCAACGAGGGCGCCGTCACCGTGATCGGCCTCGCCTCTGCCGGCGTCCGCGCCAAGAGCACCGATGCCGGCGATGCCCTGGTGATCAACACCGCGACCGGAACCGTCGACGTCGCCGGAGGCGGCTCGAACGGCCTGTCGATCGGCGCATGGAACGGAAGCGCGGAGATCCGCAACGCCGGCACCGTCACCGTCCACGACGGCGCCGTCATCGGCATCCTCGCCTATACCGATTTCGGCGCGCACGCCTCGGTGACCAACACCGGCACCGTGCTGGTGACCGGCAGCGCCGCTTCCGGCACCAAGGCCGGCGCGATCGTCGCCGCCGGTGGCGCCGCCGCCGCCGAGATCGTCAACTCCGGCACCGTGACGGTCACCGGCAACAATGTTCCCGGCCTGCTGGCCATCACTACCGCCACCACCGGCACCGCCTCCGCGACCAACTCCGGTACGGTCACCATCACCGGCGACGGCGCCGCCGCGATCCACGCCAGCACCTCCGGCGCCGGCGCGGCGACGGCCACCAACTCCGGCCTGATCACCGTCACCGGCCTCGGCGGCGTCGGTATCGTCACCTTTTCGTCGGCCGGCGCGGCGAGCGCCGACAATACGGCCGCCGGCCGGATCGACGTGACCGGCCTCGGCAGCAACGGCATCAACGTCTCCTCCGGCAGCGCCGCCGCGACGGCCACCAACGCCGGCACGGTGAACGTGAAGGACGGCTTCCTCGGCGTGGTCGCCTATTCGAATACCGCCGCCGCCACCGCCACCAACCTCGGCACGATCGCGCTCGACACCGACGGCTCCCTCCAGTCCCAGACCATCGACGGGTCCGGGACCCTCGTGGTCGGCGCCCTCGCCGCCGGCACCGCCGGCGGAACCGCCAAGGCCGAGAACAAGGGCACCCTGTCGCTTCGCGGCCGCGACGCCAACGGCATCCTCGTGGCCGCGGAAGGGCCGGCGGCGAGCGCCACTGCGATCAACAGCGGCACCGTGACCGCCGAGGGCGCGAACCTCACCGCCATCCATGCCGAAGCGGCGGGCGGAGCGGTCGGCGTCACCAACACCGGCACCCTCTCCCTCACCGGGACCGGCGAGAACGTCGGCATCTTCGCCGTCGCCGACAGTGGCGACGTCACCGTCTCCAACGGCGGCACGATCACCACCTCCGGCGAGGAGGGCGGCGCGATCTACGTCGTGACGGCGGGTGCCGGCAAGATCGACGCCACCAACAGCGCCGGCGGCCGCCTGACCGCCACCAGCGGAACCAACCCCTACGGCCTCTATGCCTACAACGACGGCGGCACCGGAGCGGTTTCCGCCACCAACGCCGGTGAGATCTCGGCGACCGGCCGTGGCGCCGGCGGCCTCATCGCCATGGCCGACCTGGGCGACGCCACCGCGACCAACACCGGCAGGATCACCGTCACCAACGGCGACATGGCGCTCATCGCCTGGTCCTATGCCGGCAAGGCTCTGGCCGAGAACGCCGGCACGGTGTCCATCTCCACCGATGCCTCGCTCTCCGGCAACGAACACGGGGCGGCCATCGGCGTCGCCACGGGGAGCGGCTCGGCCGTCCTGAACAACACCGGCACCGCGACGGCGACCGGTACCGGCACCGCGGCGCTCTACGCCGAAGCCTTCGGCGAGTCCGGCAGCGTCTCGATCACCAACGGCGCCGCCGCGACCGCCTCCGCTTCGGGAACGAGCGCCGCCGCCGTCGTCGCCTTGAGCGGCGCCGGGAGCATCGCCATCACCAACCTCGGCACGATCGAGGCGAGCGGCACCGATGCGATCGCCGTCTACGCCGACTCGATCGTCGGCACCGTCGACGTCGACAACTCCGGCCGCATCGCCGGCTCGGTGTCGCTGGCCGGTTCCGTGGTGACGATGAAGAATGCCGGCACCGTGACCGGCACCGTCACCCTCGAAGGCGACGTGAACACCTTCACGCTGTCTTCCGGCGGCAGTGTCGGCCGGGTGGTCGCCCTCGGCGCCGACAACCTGCTCCAGGTCACCGAGGTCTCCGGCAAGACCCGCTCACTCGACGCGGCGAACTTCGTCGGCTTCCAGCAGGCGAACCTCTCGGGTGCCGGCAACTGGCTCGTCTCGGGCGACTTCTCGGGAACCGGCTTCGCCATCGGCGGCGGCAGGGCGCAGTTCGACGGCGACCTCGGCTCGGTCACGCTCTCCGGCTCCGACACGATCCTGATGGGAACCGGCCGCGTCGCCGACCTGACCGTGCGCGACGCCACCCTCGCCCCCGGCGACACCCACACCGCGGTCGGCCTCGGCACCATCACCGTCGGCGGCGATCTCACCCTCTCCAAGGCCTCGACGGTCCTCGTCGACGTGGTCAAGGACACCTCCGACCAGATCGACGTGAAGGGCACCGCCCATCTCGCCGGCACGCTGTTGCTGCGCGGCGTCGACGTCGTCGGCGGCAAGACCATCACGGTGCTGACCGCCGGCGCGATCGACCAGACCTTCACCACCACCACCTGGACCGAACCCGGCAAGTGGGACTTCCTGAAGACCGAAGTGATCTACGGCCAGACTTCGGTCACGCTGAAGACGCTCGACCCGGTCTCCTCGGCCAAGGAAACGCTGCAGCCCGAGAGCAAGACCTTCCTGGACAACGTGTTCGGCGAGACCCCGGTCCTGACGACCACCGAGCAGCAGACCGCCTACCAGACCATCGGCAATCTCATTTCCGATGCTCAGGGCGATGTCGGCAAGATCCAGAAGACCATGGACGAAGTGTCCGGCAAGGCGACGGTGGTCGCCGCCGATGCCGGTACGGTCGCCGTGCAGGCGGTCGATCAGGCGGTCTCCCGTGCCACCGATGCGGCGCTGGGCGGCGGCGGCGGCGGCGCCTCGGGCGGCGGCATGACGATGGGCTACTTCGAGGACCCGGCCGACGCCGACCCCGGTCAGCGCGCCATCGGCCGTGTGCTCTACGAGAAGGTCCCCCGCGCCGACACCCGTTCGCTGATCGCCTGGTCGACCGGCCAGTTCGGCTTCGGTTCGGCCACCAACGGCACCTCGCACTCCGACTTCCGCTCCGGCGGCGTGACGATCGGCCTCATCAAGCGGATCGACGAGGCCTTCTCGATCGGCTTTGCCGGCGGCTACACCCGCTCCAACATCTCGGTCGAGAACCCGAGCGCCCATCTCGGCGTCGACAGCTACCATCTCCTGATGCACGGCACCTGGGACACCGCCGCCTTCCGCCTCAACGGCCTCGTCGGTTACGCCGTCCAGCACTTCGACGGCAGTCGTTCGGTCGCCGGCGGCAGCGCTGCCTCGGCCTACGGCGGCGGTTCCGTGCGCTTCGGCGTCGACGGCGGCTACAAGATCAAGCTCGCCGCGCACGAGCTGATGCCCTTCGTCGGCCTGGACGTGATCCACGGCTGGACCGCCGGCTACACCGAGACCGGAGCGCCGGGCGGTCTGAACCTGACCGTCGCCGACTCCACCTCGGACACCATCGACGGCCGGATCGGTCTGAAGTGGTCGACCCGCCAGACGGTCGCACCCGGCGTGATCCTCGAACCGATGCTCTCGGCCGCCTGGATCCACTCCTTCGGCGACGCCACCCCGAAGGTCCACGCCAGCATGCTCGGCAACTCCTTCGTCATGACCGGGGCGTCGCGCAGTCGCGAGGCGCTGGCGATGTCCGCCGGCCTCACCACCGAGATCGGCGGCAACATGAGCGTCTTCGGCCGCTATTCGGGACGAATGGCGAGCGACATGAGCGCCCACGACTTCGCCGCCGGCCTGCGCTACAGATGGTGAGCCGGATCGCTGTCGCCGCACTCGGCGGCGCCGTCCTGATGGCCGGCATCGCCGTCGCAGCGGAAAGACCCGGGGGGAAGGCCGATCGCGGCGCCCCCCCGCCGGCGCCCCCCGCGCCGGCGACCCCGACCGTGCCGTCGAAGCCGACCCCATCGGCCGCGGCCCCTTCGGCCACGGCTCCCGTGCCGACCTCCTACGGCGATTGGCTCCGCCTCTGCCGACCGGCGACGGCCGATACGCCGACCGCTCCGGCGGCCCCCGCCGCCCCCGCCCTCTGCGAGGGAACCCAGCTCCTGCGCAAATCCGGCGACGGCACCGATCTGGCGCAATACCGCCTGACCCCGGCCGGTCGACCCGGGCGATTGCGGCTGAGCGTCCTGGTTCCCGCCAACGCCCGCATGGACGTGCCGGTCCGCGTGGTTCGCCAGGGAGAGGCCAAGGAGTTCGCGGTCCTCGCCTGGACCGTCTGCACCCTGGGCGGTTGCCGCGCCGAGGCCGAGGTCGGCGCCGCCGATCTCGACGCCTTCGCCCGCGCCGCCGCCGAGAAGAGCGCCGTGGTCTATCTCGATTCCGCCGCCCGCCCGGTCACCCTGCCGATGGTCGCGAACGGCCTCCCCGAGCTGATCGTCGCCCTGTCCGCGAAGGCGAAGTGAGCGAATTCCCCCCGGGCGAGCTCACCCGCCTCCGCGACGTCGACGCGCTCGGATCGTGCGGCGTGTGTTCCCGCACGAGGCTTCGATCCTCGAATGATCGTTGCACGATTGCATCGTTCCGACGCGATCTGAGCAACGATGTCAAATAGTTCCGCAGTGAATGGTTTTCGTGCGCCTATGAATGCCCAGGCTGTGACCGGCTCGGCTATACCCGTTTTGGTCGAATTCACAGTCGGCACGAGTCCGTGTCGGTCGAGGGTCTCATGTCGTCATTCTCGCGTCTTCCCGTCCGCCCCGCGCACCTCGCCCTTTCGGTTTCGCTGCTCGCGCTCCTTGCGGCCACGACGGGCGCCGGGGCCGGTGAGACCATCACCTACGACGGGACGAACCCGGCGTTGCTGCATTTCGATCCCACGCCGGCCTATTCGAGCCTCCTGTCGCTGTGGCCGCAGGTTTCGCCCTCCGGCAACACCGTCACCGTGACCGGAACCAACGGCCCGAGCGACATCACCGCGCGGGTCTACGGCGGCTATTCGATCGGCGGAGTGAATTCGAACGACAATCGCGTGACGGTGACCGGCGGGACGATCGGCAAGGACGTCATGGGCGGCGGCGTCGCCGGCGACATCGGCGGCGACGCGGTCGGCAACACCGTCACCATCGCTGGCTCCGCCAGTGTCGTGGAGGACGTGGTCGGCGGCTTTGCCCATTCGGGGGCCGCGACCGGCAACTCGGTCACGCTCGACGGCGCGAGCATCGGCGGGGTCGTCTACGGCGGCGCGGGTTCTCTGGACGGCAGCAACAATACCGTCGTCGTCGGCGGGGCCGCTGCGAGTGTCGGGCAGACGGTGGTCGGCGGCAACTCCTGGAACGGCGCGACCACCGGCAACACGGTCACCATCAACGGCGGGACCATCACGGGCGACGTGATCGGCGGCAACTCCAACAACGGTATGACGTCGAACAACGTGGTCACCATCAACGGCGGCACCGTCCAGGGCAGCGCGATCGGCGGTCTGACCTACTTCGGTGCCGTCGGCGCCACGGGCAATGCGGTCACCATCGGCGGCGGCACCGTCCACCAGGACGTGATCGGCGGCATGGACTACTACGGTACCGCCGGGGCCACGGGCAATACGGTCACCATCACCGGCGGCACCATCGAAGGCAGCGTCTATGCTGGCGCCAGCATATCCAGCTTCACGACCGGCAATACCCTCGTCATCCGCGGCGGCACCATCGTCGGCGGGCTCTCCGGCGGCTATGGCTATGCGAGCAGCGACACCTTCACCGGCAATACGCTCGACCTCCATGTCGCCGGTAAGACGGTCGCTTCCCTTTCGAAATTCCAGTATCTGAACTTCTATCTGCCGACCACGGTCGCCGCCGGTGACGTGGTGCTGCAGGTCACCGGGACGGCCAAACTGGTCAGCAACAGCACCGGCGCCTCGTCGGTCGTCAACGTCGGCATCGACGGGGCCTCTTCGGCGCTGCGGCTGGGCGATCGGGTGACGCTGATCCATGCCGCCGGCGGGCTCATCACATCGTCGCAGCTCAACACCTCCGCCGACGGGACCGGCCTGCAGGGCGTGACGTTGAAATACGTCTTCGCGCTCGCCGCCGACGCCACCGACCTCACCGCCACCGTCACCCAGGCGGAGATCACCGAGGGCAGCAAGGCGCTGTCCGAGGGACGTCTGGCCGGCATGGTCGGCGTCACCCGCTCGGCCGATCTCGCCGCCGATCAGGGCATCACCCAGGCGGCCGGCGCGGCGGCGAACGGCATCGGCGCCTTCACCGCCCTGTCCGGCGGCTCGACCCGCACCCAGACCGGGTCCCACGTCGATCTCGGCGGGGTGGCGCTGATGGCGGGCCTCGCCAAGGGCTTCGACGTCGGCTTCGGCAACCTGACCACCGGCGCCTTCGTCGAATACGGCAACGGCACCTACGACACCTTCAACGCCTTCACCTCCGGCAACGTGCACGGCCACGGCAACGCCAGCAACGTCGGCTTCGGCCTGCTCGGCCGGCTGGATTTCGCCGAGACCGGCCCCGGACACGCCTATGTCGACGGCACCGCCCGCATCGGCCGGGCCTTCGACGACTTCCACAGCGCCGATCTCATCGGGTCCGGTGGCGTGGCCGCCGGCTGGAAGAGCTCGTCGACCTATTGGGGCGCCAGCGCCGCCCTCGGCTGGGTCTGGAAGTTCGATCGCACGACCTCGCTCGACCTCTACGGCCGCTGGTCGTGGTCGCGCCTCGACGGCGACACGCTGCGCCTGACCACCGGCGAGACGGTGAGCTTCGCCGCCACCGATTCCAACCGCAGCCGCCTCGGCGCCCGCTTCTCGTGGGGCCTGAGCGACGGCATCACCCCTTATGTCGGCGCCGCTTGGGAGCACGAGTTCGACGGGGTCTCGCGGGCCACCTCCAACGGCTACGCCCTGGCCGCCCCGTCGGCCCGCGGCGACACCGGCATCGGCGAACTCGGCCTGACGGTGCGCCCGTCGGCGGCTCTGCCGCTCACCGTCGAAGGCAACCTGCGCGGCCTCGTCGGTCGCACCCAGGGCGTGATCGGCGGCCTCCAGGCGAAGTGGACCTTCTGAGGAAGACCCGAGCCGGGGCGGCATCCCCCCTGCCGCCCGACCGCTCGAGACGGGCTCTCAGCCCCAGCGGCGCCAGAACACCAGCACCACGATCACCGTGTTGAGGCAGATGATGGCGAGCCGCGCCTTGGCCGGATCGAGCCGGCTGCCGTAGTGCCCGGTGACCCAGCCGCCGATCGCCGCCGAGATCATCAGCACCCCCATCTGCCGCCACCACACCAGTCCGCCGATGAGGAACAGAACCGAGGCGGTGGCGTTCATCGACGCGTTGAGGATGTGCCGGGTCGCCTGCATGGTGTTGATCGTCGCCGTGGTGAGCACGCTCCACGCCGCCAGCATCATCACCCCGACCGCCCCGCCGAAGTAACCGCCGTAGATCCCCAGTGCGAACTGCACGATCGGCAGCGCCCGCGGATGCACCCTCATGTGCCGGCGCAGCACCTCGCCGACCTTGCGCCCGACCGCGAACACCGTGGCGCCGAAGGCGAGCAGGAACGGAAACACCTGATCGAAGAAGCTCTGCGGCGTCACCAGGAGCAGAATCGCCCCGAGAAACCCGCCGATCACGCTCACCGCCGCCATCACCCACAGCGACACGCCCTCGAACCCGCGGAAATCGCGGCGATAGGCGAAGGCCGTGACCAGGGCACTCGGCACCAGCGCCACCGTACTGGTGGCGTTGGCGGCCAACGACGGCACCCCGGCGGCGACCAGCGCCGGCAGGGTGACGAACGAGCCGCCCCCGGCGATGGCGTTCATCGCTCCGCCCAGGAGCCCCGCCCCGACCACGATCCACAGGTCGTCCATCTCGATCCCCGCACGCCCGCCTCGCGAGCCTCGGCACCGAGAATAGCGCAGGCCGCGCCGGGATCGAGACCGGCGCGGCGAATTCGCGCGGGCTCAGGCGAGCAGCCGCGCCACCAGATCGGAATCGCTGCCGTCGTCGAGCCATTCGTCGATCAGCGGCAGGAGCGCCATTTCTTCCTTCTGGATGTGATTGGCCATGCGCTCGGCCATCTCGCCGCACAGCCGCCGCACGGCCGTCCAGGTCGCCGCATCCGGCGTCGCCCGGTAGGCCGCGAGCGCCCCGGCGATGTCGGCGCCGGCCTCGCGGATGATCGCGTGCTCCTCGGACAGCACCATGCCGATGTCGGCCTCGCCGCGCTCGGTGAGGAAGGGGAACAGCGCATCCTCCTCGAAGCCGAAGTGCCGCTCGACCTCGTCGGCGAAGGTGGTCTCGATCCGCCGCGCCACCGCGGCGAATTCGGCATCGTCGACCGCCGGCGGGGTGCGCCGGGCCAGCACCACCGCATCGATGCGGTCGAGCAGGCTCATGGTGGTCAGGTGGTCGTCGTGCAGCAGGCGAGGCAGGGAACGTCTGAACATCGTCAGGAACCTTTCGGCGAAGGAGGCAACGGGGACGGTTTCGGGGAGCGTGGGGAATCAGGTGCCGACGGCGCAGCGGCGGCGGCGCGTGGCAGACGCATCACCACCCGCACCGCGAAGACCAGGAAGGCGATCGCCCCGGCGAGCCCGGCGACGGCTGCGATCCGGACCGCGAGCGGGCTCGCCGCGACGATCCCGAGCGCCGCGCCCACGACCGCCGCCCCGTGCCCGGTGGCATGGGCACGCAGCAGTTCCACCGGCGCCAACTCGCTCGGCAGCGGCGCCCGTGCGCCGGCGAAGTGCATGGTGGTGAGGAACGGCACGATGCGCTGGAGAACGCCGAACAGGATGGTGCCGAGCCCGCCGACGATCGCGATCCAGCCGATCAGCGTCGCCCCGCCCGGCACCGGCACGATCACCGAGAGCCCCACCAACACCAGCGCCACCGCCAGCGCCCCCTCGCCCCAGCGAATGGTGGCGACCGCCAGATCGAGCCGTCTGCGCATCCGCCGCTTCAACGCCGCCTCGATCGCCCAGACGTGGCCGGCGAAGGCCGCGAGCCCGACCACCGCCGCCAGCGCACGCACCGCAGCGAGATCGAACCAGATCCCGGCGATAGCCGCCGCCAGCGCCGCCGGCACCGCCGCCAGGGCGATCCGCCCCGGCCCCGGCGCCGGCGCCGGGGCGAGCGCGAACATCGGCAGCAGGATGAGCGAGAACCCCATCACCAGCAGGCCGAAGAAGCCGAACACCGCCACCACGAAATGCAGCGCCGCGACCCGGCCGTGATCGTCGAGGACGCCGATCTCGAAATCGACCGCGACGAGCCCGCCGAGCACCGCCGTGGCGATGAGCGCCACCACCGCCGCCGTGGCGAAGCGGGTCGGCAGTGACGGCTTCGGCGTACGCGCCAGGTTGAGCGCCAGCAGGCCGGCGAAGCCGACCACCGCCGCCACCGTCGGCACCGCCCCGGCGACGGTGAGCGCTGCCCGCCCGCTCGCCATGCCCCAGGCGAGCAGCGGCACCCCGCCGACCATCGCGACGAAGATCGCCTTTACCGGCCAGTAGGCGGAGAGCGGTGTCATGGTGGCGATCGGCAGCAGCTGGATCGCCGCCCCCATCGCCGTCATCGTCAGCACCCCGAGAGTGAAGAGATGGAGCGCCGCCAGCCCCGGCCCGAGCCCGCCGGAGAACCCCGGCAACGCCTCGGGAAAGACCGCGAGCAGCCCCCACGCCGCGACGTGGAAGCCGGTGGCGGCGAGAAAGAAGCGAAACGGCAGCGACGGCGGCAGCAGCCGGCTGCGCGCCCCGGCGAGGAAGGTCGGTGCGCTCATGACGCCGCCCCGCGCCGGAGAACCAGCCGCACCCGATCGCCGAGGATCTCGGCCGGACGCCACGACCACCCCCGCTCGATCAGTTCCGGATAGAGCGCGATCGGATCGCGATCGAGATCCGCCACCAGCAGGTCCGGCGCATCCACCGCCCCGATCGCCGCCAGAATGCGCACCAACGGCTCGGGCGGAAAGAGATCGCGCAGGTCGAGATACGGCGCACCCGGCGGCAGCGCGACGTCGTCCGCCGCCCCCGTCGCGTTCGCCGCCGCAACGCCGCTCCCCGTCCCGACCTCTGTGTCACCCATGCGCCGCCGCTCCCTCGTGAGCGACCAGCGCCCGTATCCATTAAAATAATCCGGTACTTTATTGCATGATTTGACCTTTGCAAAATGGCGGCGAAGTTTTCATCCGGAATCGTGGTTCATCCGGCGCCGCGGAGGGGAGCGTCCGGCCGCGCCGCACCCGCGGGCGGGCCGAACTCCGGTTCGCCCCCCCGGTGACGAGGCCGGTTCCCCCGTCGCGACGCCTACCGCGCGAGCCGCTCGGCGAGCGCCGAACTCCGGTTCGCCCACCCGTCGACGGCGACCAGCGGCGCGAGATCGCGCCGCCGGGCCCAGCCGCGCTTCTCGAGTTCCGGCCGCTCGTGGAAGAACCGCGTCCGGCCGACACAGAGATAGGCCACCGGCACGATCTCGTCCGGGATGCCGAGCACGTCGCGCAGATGGTCGGGGTGGAGGATCGAGACCCAGCCGACGCCCAGCCCCTCGGCTCGGGCGGCGAGCCACAGGTTCTGCACCGCGCACACCGTCGAGTAGAGGTCCATCTCGGGCTGATGCGTGCGGCCGAGCACCACCGGCCCGGCCCGATCGCGGTCGCAGGTGATGCAGATGCCGATCGGCGCCTCGCGGATGCCTTCGAGCTTGAGGGCGCGATAGGCCCGCGCCCGCTCGTCGTCGAAGAGCGCCGCCGCCTCCTCGTGGGCGATGCGGAAGCCGGCGTGGAGCCGCTCTTTCACGGCCGGATCGCGCACCACCACGAAGTCCCACGGCTGCATGAAGCCGACCGAGGGCGCGTGATGGGCGGCGGTGAGAAGGCGGGCGAGCACCGCCTCGTCGATCGGATCGGGCAGGAATTCGCCGCGCACGTCGCGACGTTCGAAGATGCAGCGATAGACCGCGTCCCGCTCGGCGGCGGAAAAGCGCCAGGGCTCGTCCATGGTTCCCCTCATGGCTCGACGGTGACGCCCACTTCCGTCCACGAAGCGGCATCGGAGTGTTCGGGCCGGTCTTCCGACTGAGGTTCGTCTCGTCCCGCGCGCCTTCCCGACCTCTCGGCCAGTGGCTCGTCGAGACCCCGACGGTACGATCGGATCGTCTGGATCCGATCGACCCGAGCTCCCGCGCGGTCGATCCCCTTCACGGCGTTGGGCACGTGGCGGACTTGCACCGCCTTCCCGATTCTCCCGGCCGCAGCCGGGCACCCGAACGCGACCCTTGTGACAGGTTCGAGGCCCGAGGCCAAGCGGCGGCGGGGGCCCAAGCGAAACCGTCGACACCTGCGGCGAAGTGCCCGAAAGTCGAGGCGCGGCGGATACAATTCCGCCCATTTCTCGGAGTGACCTCGCAACCGCTCGCGATGCTTCGCCGCATTCGGACGGCGGGGCGGGCGGTGCCACAGGGAGGCTTCGACGATGTCGAACGGACGGATTCATCATCCCCTCGCGCAGATCTCGGCGGCAGCGGCCGGTTCCGCCTCCCTCGTCGCTCTCCTGGTGGCGACGTCTCTCGGCGGCGCGCAGGCCGGCGAACTGCCGGTGACGCGGGTGGTGCTGTCGAGTTCGGGTCTCGCCCAGTTCACCCATGCCGGCGCGGTCGACGGCGGCCAGACGGTCGATCTGCCGGTGCGCCTCGATCAGGTCGACGACGTGCTGAAGAGCCTCACCGTGTTCGATCGCGACGGCGGCGCCGGGGCGGCCAGCCTGCCGGGCCTCGCCCCCCTCGACGAACTCTTCCGCGACCTGCCCTTCGATCGCGACGCCCTCGCCTCGCCGGTGGCCCTGGTCAATGCGCTGGTCGGCGCCGAGGTCGAGATCGCCGGACCGGTATCGGCGCGCGGCCGCATCCTCAAGGTGGTGCCCGAAGAGGTGACCCTGCCCGATGGACGCGGCATCGTCACCCGCAATCGCCTCACCCTGGTGACCGACAAGGGATTGGTCCAGGCCGTGGTCGAGGATCTCGCCTCCCTCACCTTCACCGATGCCAAGGCGCGCGCCGAGATCGACCGGGCGCTGGCCGGTCTGGCCGAGAACCGTGCCAAGGATCGCCGCCGCCTCACCCTGACCGTACCGGGCCAGGGCAGGCACGACCTTTCGGTCGCCTACGTCATCGCCGCGCCGATCTGGAAGACCAGCTGGCGCATGGTGCTGCCCAAGGACGGCGGCAAGGCCCGCCTCCAGGGCTGGGCGGTACTGGAGAACCTCACCGGCGGCGACTGGAAGGACATCGAGCTGACGCTGGTCTCCGGCAACCCGGTGGCGCTGACCCAGCCGCTCTACACCGCCGTCTACGGCTCGCGCACCACCGTGCCCGTGAGTGGCGGCCCGCGCCTCGCCCCGCGCACCGACACCGAACAGGCCCGCGAGATGCTGGCCGCCGGTGCGGCTGAAGGATCGGCCAAGCGCGCCCCGATGCCGGCCAAGGCGATGGCCATGCGCGCCGCGATGGCCGGCGCTCGTGCCGGAGAGGCCGAGGACGCCGCGCCCGCCTTCGCCCCGCCCCCGCCCGCGCCGGCCCCGATGGCCGCCCCGAGCGCCGGACAGGCCGCCGAGGCCCAGGAGGCGGCGACCCAGCTCGCCTTCCGCTTCCCCGGCAAGGTGTCGCTGGCCACCGGCCACTCGATGATGGTGCCCTTCGTCGATCGCGACATCGCCGCCGAGCGGGTGTGGCTCTACCAGCCCGAAACCGACGCACACCGGCCGCTCGCCGCCCTGAAACTCACCAACGACGGCGAAACGGCGCTGCCGCCCGGTATCGTCACCGCCTTCGAGACCGGAGCCTCCGGCCAGATCGACCACGTCGGCGACGCCACCCTGGCGCTGGTGCCGCGCGCGGCGTCGCGGCTCCTCTCGTTTGCCCTCGATTCGAAGACCGAGGTCCGGCGCGAGGACGGCGGCGTACGGCGCACGGTGATCGGCACCGCCCTCGACGGCCGCCTCACCACCACCACCAGGTCGCGCCGCGTCGTCGCCTGGGAGATCACCCCGCCGGCCGACGAGGCGCGGCAGATGATCCTGGAGGAGATGCGCCCGGACGGCTGGACCGTGGCGGCGGCAGCGGGCGAGGTCGAACTCACCGCGTCGCGCGTGCGCCGTCTGGCGAGCGTGCCGGCCGGCAAGACCACCCGCGTTGAATTGGCCTTCGAGCGCACCGATACCTCGACCGTCGACCTGCGCGCCCTGCCGCCGCGCGAGATGCTGGTCCGCATCCAGGGCCTCGAGAACGCCGAACCGGCGCTGAAACAGGCGGTCGAACGCCTGCGCGGCCTATTCGCCGACATCTCCAAGGCCGAGGCCACCCGCGAGCGCAACCAGCGCGATCGCGACCGGATCTACGCCGACCAGAGCCGTCTGCGCGACAATCTGCAGTCGGTCGGCCCCACCTCCGACCTCGGCAAGCGCTACGTCGAACAGATGAAGGCCCAGGAGAACCGCCTCACCGAACTGGCGAATTCCGACACCGCCGCCGACGAGACCATCGCGGCACGGCGCAAGTCGGCCGAAGAGGCGGTGACACAGTTGAAGCTGTGAGAGGCGCGCGAAGCGACGACGGGTCCGCCCCCGCGGGAGCGCGACCCGGCCCGTCGCGACGGGCCGATCCCCACGACGGGTCGACCGCCGCGACGACCGATCGCCCGGCCCCGACACTCGGGCTCGCCCGACACTCCGCCTCGCCCGCCCCGCCGCGATCGCTCTGCCTACTCGGCCCTCCGACACTCCGCCGATCCCGATCCCCACCAACCCGCCACACCGCCCCCCTCGCCACCGCGCCTGCGCGACCCCGGCACTCCACTCGCCCGACGCCCCGCTCACCCGACACCCCGCCGCCCTCGCCCGCCGTGCCTCGTCGGCCCCGACACTCCGGCCCGCCCGGTACTCCGCTCCGCCACCCCACGCCTCGCCTCCCTCCCCTCGCCTCCCTCGCCTCGCCTCCCTCCCCTCGCCTCGCCTCCCTCCCCACCAGACACCACCTTGCTCGACCAACCCAATTTTGGTATTTTCGTACTGTATTGAATTTATTCGCTTCCGGTCGACCGGAGCGCCCCGGTTCCGCCCCGCCGGATCCGCGTGCACCCTCCGGGTGCCCGGAACCGGCGAGGCGGCGTCTCCGACCCGCCCGAACGCCGCCCGCTTTGCTTTCGCCGCCCATGGGTCGATCGTCGCGATCGAACCACGCCATCCCGAGGGACCTTCCGATGAAACTGGTCGCCGCCTACCGTGATCTGCCCGCCCTGGTCGGAGCCGAGTTGCCGCCATCCGACTGGTTCCTGGTCGATCAGCCCCGCATCGACCGCTTCGCCGACGCCACCGGCGACCACCAGTGGATCCACGTCGACGTCGAGCGCGCCACCCGCGAGAACGGCGGCACCATCGCCCACGGCTTCCTCACCCTGTCGCTGATGGCCAAGTTCTCGGCCGACACCTTCGACGTCACCGACGTGACTCGTCGCCTCAACTACGGCTTCGACAAGATCCGCTTCACCGAACCCGTCCGCGCCGGCGACCGCATCCGCATGACCCATCGCCTCGTGCGCGCCGAGGAGAAGTCGGGCGGCCTGATGCTCACCCGCGACTGCCGCGTCGAAATCGAGGGCCGCCCGCGCCCGGCGATCGTCGCCGAGTGGGTTCTGCTCGTGGTCCCCTGAGCCGGCCCGACCAGAGCCGGATTGCCGCCGGACCGAACTCGGGACCGGCAGGAAGACCGCGAACACGTCGGCCCCCATCGCCGTGCCCGACCCACTCGGCCTCCGCCCCCTCCGCTGCGGCGCCCCCACTGCTACGGCCCGCCGCCCACAGCTACGGCGCGCGCCCCACTTCTACGGCGCGCCCCCGCCGCTACGGCGTCCCCCACCGCGCCCTCCCCCTGCC
>ERZ1645187.1490-NODE-1490-length-21456-cov-11.326153_pt1 | contig 21456 bp, 16 predicted proteins | sample MGYA00575352_ERZ1645187 | MGnify/ENA primary metagenome ERZ1645187 (study PRJEB40837, sample SAMN11349314) | freshwater sediment metagenome | isolation source: river sediment | host: Sediment | place: India: Wazaribad , New Delhi | collected 2017-02-21 ... | reverse complement strand
CGGATCCTCGCCGCCCTCGCCGGTGTTCGACTTGCCGCCGATGCGGTTCATGGCGATGGCCAGCGTGCTGTGCGCTTCGGTCGAAATGGAGCCCAGCGACATGGCGCCGGTGGCGAAGCGCTTGACGATTTCCACGGCCGGCTCCACCTCGTCGAGCGGCATGGCCGGGCCGGCCGGCTTGATCTCGAACAGGCCGCGCAGCGTCATGTGGCGCTTGCCCTGATCATTGATGATGCGCGCGTACTCCTGGTAGGTATCGAACTTGTTGGCGCGCGTCGAATGCTGGAGCTTGGCGACGGCGTCCGGCGTCCACATGTGTTGCTCGCCGCGAACGCGGAAGGCGTACTCGCCGCCGATGTCGAGCGCATTGGCCAGCACCGGGTCGCCGCCGAACGCGGCCGCATGGATGTTGATGGCTTCCAGCGCCACTTCCTTGAGGCCGATGCCCTCGATGCGGGTCGGCGTGCCGGCGAAGTAGCGCGACACGAACTCCGAGGACAGCCCCACCGCCTCGAAGATCTGCGAACCGCAGTAGGACTGGTAGGTAGAGATGCCCATCTTCGACATCACCTTCATCAGGCCCTTGCCGATCGCCTTGATGAAGCGCTTGCGGCACTCGTAAGCCGGCGGCTGGCCGGGCAGCGTCGGCGCGATGGCGTCGATGCTGGCAAAGGCAAGCCAGGGATGGATGGATTCCGCGCCGTAGCCGGCCAACAGCGCGAAGTGATGCACCTCGCGCGCGTCGCCGGTTTCGACGATCAGGCTGCACGCGGTGCGCAGGCCCGCCTTGACCAGGTATTGATGCACCGCCGAGCAGGCAAGCAGCGACGGGATCGCCACGCGGTCGGCATCGGCGTTGCGATCGGACAGGATGATGATGTTGCTGCCGTGTCCGACGGCGCGTTCCGCCGCCGCGCAGACTGCGTAGAGCGCCTGCGACATGCCCACCGGCCCGCCCGCCGCCGGTGTCGTGATATCGATCACCTTCGAGCGAAAGACGTTGTCGGTCAGGCGGTCGATCTGCTTCAGCCTGGCCATCGTCTCGGGCGCAAGGATCGGCTGCAGCACCTCCAGGCGGGGCATCGGCTCGGTTTCGTCGATCTTCAGCAGATTGGGGTTGGGACTGACCAGCGAGATCAGCGACATGACGATCTCTTCGCGGATCGGATCGATCGGCGGATTTGTCACCTGCGCGAACAACTGCTTGAAATAATTGAACAGCGGCTTGTTGCGGCTGGAGAGCACCGCCAGCGCGGCGTCGTTACCCATCGAGCCGGTCGCCTCCTCGCCATTGAGGGCCATCGGCTCGAGGATGAACTTGAAGTCCTCCTGCGTGTAGCCGAATGCCTGCTGAAGATCGAGCAACGGCACCCGCAGCGCGTCTTCGCTCTCGACCTCGGGCATTTCGTCGACATAGTGGCGCGAACGCTCGACCCAGCGGCGGTAAGGCTTCTGCTGCGCGAGCGTCTGCTTCACTTCCTCGTCATCGACGATGCGGCCCTGTTCGAGGTCGATCAACAGCATCTTGCCCGGTTGCAGGCGCCACTTCTTGACGATCCGCTCCTCGGCGATCGGCAGCACGCCGATCTCGGATGCCATGACGACGAGGTCGTCGTCGGTGACGAGGTAGCGCGCCGGCCGCAGGCCGTTGCGATCAAGCGTGGCTCCGATCTGGCGGCCGTCGGTGAACGCCACCGCCGCCGGACCGTCCCAGGGCTCCATCAGCGCCATGTGATACTCGTAGAAGGCGCGCCGATCCTCGTCCATCAGCTGGTTGCCGGCCCAGGCTTCCGGAATCAGCATCATCATGGCGTGCGGCAGGCTGTAGCCGCCCATCACCAGCAGTTCGAGCGCATTGTCGAAGCTGGCCGAGTCGGACTGGCCGTCGTAGATCAAAGGCCAGATCTTCTCCAGATCCTCGCCAAACAGCGCCGAGGAAATGTCGTGTTCGCGCGCCCGGATCCAGTTCACGTTGCCGCGCAAGGTGTTGATCTCTCCATTGTGGGCGATCATGCGGAACGGATGCGCCAGATCCCAGGTCGGGAAGGTGTTGGTGGAAAAACGCTGGTGCACCAGCGCCAATGCGCTGACCAGGCGCGGATCCTGCAGGTCGAGGAAATACTTGCCCACCTGGTCGGCCAGCAGCATGCCCTTGTAGACCACGGTGCGGGTCGACAACGAAGGAACGTAGAAAGTCTTGCCATCGACGAGCTTCAGCGCCTGCACCCGGTGGCCGGCTTCCTTGCGGATGACGTAGAGCTTGCGCTCGAAAGCCTGCTGATCGGCGATGTCGGCGCCGCGGCCGATGAACACTTGCCGGATCACCGGCTCGAGATCCCTGGCCGCCTGGGCCAGGCCACGGTTGTCGCGGGGAACGTCGCGCCAGCCCAGCAGAATCTGACCTTCATAGCGGATGGTCCGTTCGATGGCCGCCTCGCAGGCGCGCCTGCTCTCGCTGTTGCGCGGCAGGAAGATCATGCCGACGCCATAGTCGCCTACCGGCGGCAGGGTCGTGCCCTGGCTGGCCATCTCCTCGCGGAAGAATTGGTCCGGAATCTGGATCAGGATGCCCGCGCCATCGCCCAGCAGCGGATCGTAGCCGGTCGCGCCGCGATGCTCGAGGTTCATCAGAATCCGCAGGCCCTGCTCGACAATCGCATGGCTCTTGACGTTCTTGATGTGAGCGACAAAACCGACGCCACAAGCGTCGCGTTCGTGCACAGGATCATACAAACCCTGCTTGTCGGGCATGGTCATTGACGTTTCCTTTGATGTTGGCCAGCCGCCCGGCCTGGCGGCGCCCCGGCACGGGAAAGTGGGGCGCCGAAAGCGGTTCGGCGCGTTGGAACGCGCCGAACTGTCGAACTGTCCATTTCGGGCGAACCTTGGAATATACCGAGATTCGCCCGGCCCTTCAAGGCAAACGGCCCGGTCGGCCGGCCCGGTGGGCGGAGGGTGTCAGTAGGTACCCTGGGACATCATGGCGTCGGCCACCTTGACGAATCCGGCGATGTTGGCGCCATCGACGTAATTGACGAAACCGTCCTTTTCGCCATGCCGCACGCAATTGCCGTGGATGTCCTTCATGATGCGATGCAGTTGGGCGTCCACTTGCTCGCGCGACCAGGGCAGACGCTGGGCGTTTTGCGTCATCTCCAGGCCGGAGGTGGCCACGCCGCCGGCATTGGATGCCTTGCCCGGGGCATAGAGTATCCGCGCGGCGAGGAAGATATCGACGGCCTCCAGCGTGGAGGGCATATTGGCGCCCTCGGCGACGCACTTGACGCCATTCTTGACCAGTTCCTTGGCATCGTTGCCGTCGATTTCGTTCTGTGTCGCGCTCGGCAGCGCGATATCGACCGGCACGCCCCAGGGCTTGACCCCCGGCACGTACTGCAAGTCGAATCGCTTGGCGTACTCGGACACCCGGCCATACTGGTTGTTCTTGAGATCCATCAGCGCATCGAGTTTTTCGCGGGTGAAGCCTTTCTCATCGACGACGGTGCCGCCGGAGTCGGAGCAGGTGACGACCTTGCCGCCCAGTTCCAGGACTTTCTCGATGGTGTACTGCGACACATTGCCCGACCCCGACACCGAGACGCGCATGCCCTCGAACGACAATCCCTTGCTGGCCAGCATTTCCTGGACGAAATACACGACGCCGTATCCCGTGGCCTCGGGGCGAATCAGGCTGCCGCCGAAGGACATGCCCTTGCCGGTGAACACGCAGGCGGCGTTGTTCGAAAGCTTCTTCATCATACCGGCCATGAAGCCGACTTCGCGGCCGCCGACTCCGATGTCGCCGGCGGGAACGTCGGTGTCCGGCCCCAGATGGCGATAAAGCTCGATCATCAGCGCCTGGCAGAAACGCATGACTTCACCCCGGCTCTTGCCCTTCGGGTCGAAATCCGACCCGCCCTTGCCGCCCCCCATCGGCAGCGTGGTCAAGGCGTTCTTGAACGTCTGCTCGAAGGCAAGGAACTTCAGAATGGACAGATTGACGGAAGGATGGAAGCGCATGCCACCCTTGAACGGCCCGATGGCCGAGTTGTGCTGAATGCGGAATGCACGATTGACTTGGGTTTCGCCGCGGTCATCGACCCAGGCGACGCGAAACTGTATGGCCCGCTCCGGCTCGACCAAGCGTTCGAGGAGGCCCGGCTCCGCATACTGCGGGTTGGCGGCGATGAAACCCCACAGACTACCCATCACTTCCTGCACCGCCTGCAGGAATTCGGGCTGATTCGGATCGCGTGCGCGCACGTAATCCATGAAATCCGACAGATTCTTGTATTTCATTTTTCGCTCCCGTCCAGTTCAAAAAAACAGCGGGCGCTGATTATGCGCGATTCCAGCGCGCAATGTGGCCCCGCAGTGGGGCGGATTGTATGCCCCCACCGGGACATCTGGAATCCTTCCGCGAAAGTCAGTCGTGGCGCGGCGCCGAGTCAGGCGCAACAGGCGTCGATGGTGGCGAGAAGGAGCGCCGGGGCGGCATCGGCATGGGTGCGGGCCTCGCCCAGCCGCCCGAGCAGGACCAGGCGAAGGCGCCCGGCGATAACCTTCTTGTCGTGGCCCATGAGATCGAGGTAGCGCTCCGCCCCCAATGGCGCGCCGCGTACCGGCAGGGCCGCGCGCGCCAGGAGCCGCCGGACGCGCTCGACGTCGGCGCCGGTCAGCCACCCCAGGCGCCGGGAAAGTTCGGCGGCCATGACCGTTCCTGCGGCCACCGCCTCGCCGTGCAGCCATTCCCCGTAGCCGACGCCGGTTTCGATGGCGTGCCCGAACGTATGGCCGAGGTTCAACAGGGCGCGCCCCCCTTCCTTGGCGGTTTCATGCTCGTCGCCGGCCACCACTTCCGCCTTGTTGGCGCACGAGCGCTCGATGGCGAAGGCCAGGGCTTCCGGGTCGCGCGCCATCAGCCGCTCCATGTTGCCTTCCAGCCACTCGAGAAAGGGCAGATCGCGGATCAGGCCGTATTTGATCACTTCCGCCATGCCCGCCGACAGCTCTCGGTCGGGCAAGGTGCCCAAGGTATCGGTATCGGCGAGGACGAGGCGCGGCTGCCAGAAGGCGCCGATCATGTTCTTGCCGCGCGGATGGTTGATGCCGGTCTTGCCCCCCACCGATGAATCCACCTGGGCCAGCAGGGTCGTCGGCACCTGGATGAACGGCACGCCACGCTGATACGTGGCCGCCGCAAAGCCGGCGAGATCGCCGACGACCCCTCCGCCCAAGGCAACTATCGTGGTCGCGCGGTCGCAGCGTTCCGCCAGCAGCGCGTCGAAAATCTGATTGAGCGTCGCCCAGTTCTTGCTCGACTCCCCGTCGGGAACGACGATCTCGGCGACTCGCACGCCTTCGGCGCGCAAGGCCCCGGCCAGCCGGGCAAGATAAAGGGGCGCCACCACGTCGTTGCTAACGATGGCGACCCTGGGCGTCGGCAGAGCCGCCGTGATCAGTTCAGCCCGCGCGAGCAAGGCGGCGCCGATATGAATCGGATAACGCCGTTCGCCAAGTTCGACCTTCAGCGTTGGCATCGTTGCTTCAACTCCCTTTCAATGCGCTGCACCAGAACGCCCGCCGCACCTTCCTTGCTGTCGATGATAACGTGCGCCACTTCCCGATAGAGAGGGTCGCGCTGCTCGAAAAGCGCCTCGAGCCGGGCCAGGGGATCGGACACCTGGAGCAACGGTCGATTGCGATCGTGGCGGGTGCGCTGATAAAGGACGTCGGGCGACGCGCATAGATAGACGACGACCCCGCTATCGTGAAGGCAGCGCCGGTTCTCCTCGGCCAGCACGGCGCCGCCGCCGGTTGCCATCACCAGATTCGGCTCCTTAACCAGCTCGGCCAGCACATCGCTTTCGCGCCGGCGAAATCCCGCCTCGCCCTCGATGTCGAAGATCAGCGGTATGCGCACGCCGGTGCGCACCTCGATCTCGTGATCGCTATCGACAAAACGACGATGCAGCCGCTTGGCCAGTTGCCGACCGACCGTGGTCTTGCCGGCGCCCATGAGGCCAACCAGATAGATGTTGGAGGAACAGCCGTCGGCAACATGATTCACACCCGGATTCTAGCAGTCCACGAAAAAGGGCCGGCGGCGCCGGCCCTTGCCCGGATGAAAAACCGCTCAGCGCAACGACAAGGTATCGGCGACGATCTTGGGTGTGACGAAGACCAGCAATTCGCGGCGGTTGTCGGTCTTGTCGGTCTTGCGGAACAGGTGGCCGAGCACGGGAACATCGCCCAGCAAGGGCACGCGCGTCACCGTGTTCCGCTCTTCCTGGACATAGATGCCGCCGATCACCACGGTGCCGCCATTCTCCACCAGCACGTCGGTCTTGACGTTCTTGGTGTCGATGGCCAGGCCGTAGGACGTAGACAAGGACGGATTGACGTTGTCCTTGTTTACCTTGAGGCTCATAAGCACCTTGCCGTCGGGCGTGATGTGCGGTGTCACGTTCAGCGAAAGAACGGCTTTCCGGTAGGCCACGGTCGTGGCGCCGGAACTGCTGGCCGACCAATACGGCAACTCTTGTCCGTCCTCGATGGTCGCCTCTTTCTGGTCGGCGGTCAGGACGCGCGGACTCGAAATCGTCTTGCCCTTGCCATCGGCCTCCATGGCGGAGATTTCGAGCGTCAGGATCTGAGAGAGGCTGCGGTTGAACAAGGACAGCGCGAACTGGCCGGCCGGATTGGTGGCGGCGAGGTTCACGATCTGCTGGTCCTGATAGATCACCGACGTCTGCGGCGACGCCATGTCGAAAGTAATCTTGCCATCATCCGATATGTCGGTAATGCGTCCGGTGGGCACGTACGTACCCCACGGCATCAGGCGATTGGTATCCGAGGTGGACCCGGCAACGCCCCAACGCATGTTGCCCAGCCCATGGCCACCCATGGCCAACCCCTTCGAGTCGCTAACGCCAAGACGCGCGCCCAGCGACTTCGAGAAAGTGTTGTCGGCCTCGACGATGCGGGCCTCGATCAATACCTGCCGCACGGGCACATCGATCTCGGTGATCAGGCGGCGAATCTCGGCCAGCTTGGTCGGCGTATCGGTGACGAAAAGCTTGTTGGTCCGCTGATCGAAGATGGCGCTGCCACGGTCGGACAGAATCCGCGCGGGCAACTTGGCGGTCGTCGCTGTCGCCGACGCCGCGGCCCCGCCTCCGCTCGCGCCACCAACCGTGCTGATGCCCCTGAGCATCTTCTCGAGGATATCCGCCTTCTGGTAATTGAGCTGGAAGCTCTCCGTCCGCACCGGTTCCAGATCGGCGATCGCCTGGTTCGACTCCAACTCCAGTTTCTCGCGCGCCGCCAATTCGTCACCCGGCGCAATCCAGATGACGTTGCCGTTCTTGCGCATGGCCAGGCCCTTCTGCTTCAGGACGATGTCGAGCGCCTGGTCCCACGGCACGTCATTCAGGCGCAGTGACACATTGCCCGCGACCGTGTCGCTGATCACGATATTGAAGTTGGTGATGTCGGCGAAGACATGCAGCAATTCCCGCAGCGGGATATTCTGAAAATTGAGCGAAACCTTTTCGCCTTGATAACCCTGCCGTTGCGAACCCTGGAACAGCCTGGAGGGATCCTCCTTCAAGGGCTTCACTTCGATGACGAACTGATTGTCCGTTTGGTAGGCGGTATGCTCCCAGAGCCCCTGGGGCGAAATGACGATGCGCGCGTTCTCGCCCTGGCGCATGGTATTGACGGTGGTCACCGGCGTTGCGAAGTCACTGACGTCGAGCCGTCTGCGCAACTCCTCGGCCAATTGAACCTTTTGGAACTCGACCAGCAGATTTGGCCCTTGCTGTCGCACATCGATGCCTATGTCGGCGTCCGACAGATCCACCGTCACCAGTCCCTCGCCGGTCTTGCCACGCCTGAACTTGATATCGCGAATCGATCGTGTGTCATCCGACTTCGCCGTCGCGGCGAAATGTTGACCCGTGGGTGCGACCCCCTCCCCGACGACGGTCGGCACCAGGGTAATCAGGAAATCCCGGCCTTCAGCCTGCGTCTGGTACGTACCGATCCTGCTCAGATTGAGCACCAGGCGAGTGCGGTCTCCCACTTGGACGATATTGATACTGCGCAGTTCACCTTCATTGACCTGTTGCAGCGTGCGGCCGAGTGAATTGGCTGTTCCGGGGAAATCGAACACCACGCGCGCCGGGGCCGCCACGCTAAAACTCGACGGCGGCGCCGCGAGCGCCTGCTTCAGCCCGACCTTGATCATGGTGTTGCCGTTCTGCTGCGTCACCATCAACGACTCGATGCCGTTGGCGGCCGCTGTCTCCGCACTGTTAGCGCTCGCCGCGAACGAAACCGAAAGACATGCGCTGGATCCCAACACAAATGCCAACAGGAAACGGGCCAGCAGCCCAACATATCGGGATCTCATTTCTTCGCCTCCTTCTGCGGCTGTGCACCTTCCTGCAACTGCAAGGTGGCAAGCCGCTCCACCCAGTCGGTCGTGTGACCGCTGGGATCCTGGACCAATTCCTTGACGTTGACCTGCGCTTCGGTGATCGATGAGACGACACCGAAATCCTGCCCCAGGTGGTTGCCGGTCCTGATCTGATGAACCATGTTATCGACCTGGATCAGCGCATACAACGCCTTGTTCTTGCGAATGACGCCGACCATGCGGAGGGATTCCAGCGGATACGCCTCGAGCGGCTCGCGCGGCCGGTCGAAATCGGGCTGCACGCCGCCGGTGCTGGCGCGCTTCTCGGGCATCGCCTTCGACGGACTGAATGGCTCCGGCAAGTCACCGGCATCGTAGGACACCACCGGAAACGGCTTGATCTCGGGAATCGGCTGGACCCGCCCTCGCATTCCCTGCGAAGCCTCCGTCATCCATTGTTTCAAGTCTTGGTGTTCATCACTGCCGCAGGCCGTCAATGCCAAGGCCAGCAGCAACGCGGGAGTCCGGCCATTCATGCTATTTGCCCCCCCCCTTCGGCGTCGCCTTCGCCGAACCCTTGGTTTTTTCCTTTTCCTTGGCCTGTTTTTCCTTCTTCTGGCGGGCGAGTTCCTCCTCATCGAGGTAACGGAAAGTCTTCGCCAGGGTGGACATCGAGAGGCCGCCTTCCTTGGTTTGAGCCACTTCGATATCGTTCAGGGTCACGATACGGGGCAGCTTCGCGATATCGCCGGTGAAGGCGCCCAGATCATGGTAGGGCCCCGACACCTTGATCGTGATGGGGAGTTCCGCGTAGAACTCTTGGAATGCCTCGGCGCCTGGCTTGAACAGGTCGAACTGAAGTCCGCGACCGAGGCCCGCCTGGTTGATGTCGATCAGCAGCGACTCCATTTCCGACGCATTCGGCAACTGCTTCAGCAACGCACCGAACGAACGGTTGATCTCCGCCAATTGCTTCTGATATTCCTCGAGGTTGACTGCCTGCGCCTTCTTGGTTCGCCACTCGTCCTTCAACTTCGTTTCCTGCTGCTGCTTGTTATCCAGGTCTTCGAGCTGGACCCGCCACCCCATCCACCAGCCCAGCGCCACCACGAGCAGCAGGATGCAGACGAGGATGATCGCCTTCGGCAAGGTGGGCCAGACACCCGGATCTTTGGGGTCCAGATTCTTGAAGTCTGAAACCAGCTCGCGAAAATCCACCGCTGGAAGCTTCATGGCTGGAATCGTCGGCGCTTTCACGACTTGCCATCCTTCCGTGTTGGCTTACCCGTGCCCGCGGCAGGCTTACCCTTGCCGGCCGGCGCGGCCTTGGTCTCTTCGCTGAATTGCTGCCTTGTGAACTGAATCCGCAGGGTGAAATCGCTCAGTCGCCGCTTGTCGACCGTAACGGCCTTGATCTCGACGAGATCCGGCTTTTCCAGGACGGGCGAGTCATCGAGATTGCGCATCAGCGTCGACACCTTGGCGTTCGATTGCGCGAGGCCATTCAGGGTGATTTTCTGGCCGGCCTGCTTCACGGACTTCAAATACACGCCACTCGGCACCTGCCTTGCCAGCTCGTTGAACAAGTGGACCGTTTCAGTACGGTTCGCTTGCAGTGATTCGATGATTTGCTTGCGCGACAACAGTGCCTCGGTCTGCTCCTTCAACTTCTTGATTTCGTCGATCTGCTTGTCGAGCAGCGCGATTTCCTTCTTGAGAAAGACATTCTTGCTTTCCTGGGCGGAAATGTAGCCGCTAAGCACGGTATAGCCCAGGAACCAGACAAGGCCGGCCAGGACCAGCATGAGGCCCGCCAGCGCATAGAACTGCTCACGCCGCGCCTTGCGCTTCTGTTCGCGGTGTGGCAGCAGGTTGACGCGAATCACTGATCCGACCTCCGCATGGCCAAGCCACAGCCGACCATGAGAAGCGGCGCGTCGGCAATCAATTGCCTGGGTCTCACCTTCGACGACGGCACCATGCCAGCAAAGGGATTGGCAATCATGGTCGGCACCTGCGTCCTGTTGGCGACGATCTCATCCACCCCGGCGATCGAGGCGCAACCGCCCGCGAGGACAATGTGATGCACTTGGTTGAACTGCGTGGAGGAAAAGAAGAACTGAAGCGCGCGGGAAACCTCGATCGACAGGTTCTCGATGAAGGGACGCAACAACTCCGACTCGTAGTTTTCCGGCGCGCCGCCCGTGCGCTTGATCGATTCCGCCTCCTCGGCGCTCATGCCATAGGCGCGCATGATGTCCTGGGTCAACTGGCTGCCGCCGAACGCCTGTTCGCGCGAATAGACCAACTGATCGTCCTTCATCACCATCACCTTGGTGGCAACCGCGCCGATATCGATCAAGGCGATGATCTGGTCCTTCCCTTTCATCTGCAACTGCCGGAGCACCAGATCGAAGGCAGCCTGGACGGCGAACGACTCCACGTCCATTACCAGGGGTTTCAGTTCGGCGGCTTCGGCACAGGCGACGCGATCCTCGACCTTCTCCTTGCGCGACGCCGCGATCAACACTTCGACTTCCTCGGGGCTCGAGGGCAGCGGCCCGAGAACCTGAAAGTCGAGATTGACCTCGTCGAGCGCGAACGGAATGTACTGATTCGCCTCCGACTCCACCTGCACTTCCATCTCGGTCTCGCGCAGGTTGGCGGGGAGAATTATCTTCTTGGTGATGACGGCCGCAGTCGGCAGCGACATGGCGACGAACCGGGTGGAGGTGCCGAGCTTGCGCCAGCACCTGCGCACGGCTTCACAGACGGCATCGAAGTTGGCAATGTTGCCATCCACCACGGCTTCCTTGGGCAGGTACTCGATGCCATAGCGTTCCAGACGATAGGAATCCTTGCCAGTCTCCGCGAGCTCGACCATTTTTACCGCAGACGTGCTGATGTCCAAGCCCAAGAGCGGCCGCGCTTTGGGATTGAAGATCGAGAAGTCGATCTGCAAGACTTTTCCCTTTCAGAACCTTTACTTAGCGACACTACGGATAATTTACTTCAGATGCTATCAGCAACCATATCGGCTGTAAACAAAAATTCTTGAGCAATTAAGACCTTGGCGGAAGCGTGGCAACCGAGCCGATATAAAATTGCCCGGACTTCAGCCGTCCCACCCGCTCAACCTTGTTCCCAAATCTTCCCGCAAGCCTGCGCTGGCTTTTCATCGCCCTGTCCGTCCTGGTCGGCGGGTTGCTGGTCGCGCTCGCGCTTGGCGGGATATTCCTCATCCTTGCCTATCCGCAACTACCTTCGCTCGAAGCGCTGACGGATTATCAACCGAAGATCCCGCTCCGTGTCTACAGCGCCGACGGATACCTGATCGGGGAGTTCGGCGAGGAGCGGCGGCATGTGGTGCGGGTCCAGGATCTTCCGGCACATCTGAAACAGGCCATTCTCGCGGCCGAGGACGAGCGTTTCTATCAGCACTCCGGCGTCGACACGCTCGGCATACTGCGCGCCGCCTACTCCAACCTCGCCAGCGGCGGCAAGCGCCAGGGCGCCTCGACCATCACCATGCAGGTGGCGCGAAACTTCTTTCTCTCGTCCGAAAAGACCCTGACCAGAAAAATTTATGAAGCCCTGCTGTCCTTCAAGATCGAGCACAACCTGAGCAAGGACGAGATCCTGCAGCTCTACGTCAATCAGATATACCTCGGGCAACGCGCATACGGGTTCGCCGCCGCCGCCCAAGTCTATTTTGGCAAGCCGCTCGGCGACATCACCACGGCCGAGGCGGCGATGCTGGCCGGGCTGCCCAAGGCACCGTCGCTGTACAACCCGGTGGCGAATCCCAAGCGCGCGCGCATCCGGCAGCAGTACGTGCTCAGGCGGATGCGTGAACTGGGGTTCGTCTCGTCCGAGGACTTCACACGGGCTGCGGCGGAAGACCTTCGCATCAAGCACGATGTAAACGACTTCGGCTTTCATGCCGAGCATGTCGCCGAAATGGCGAGACAAATCGCCTTCGACCGTTTCCAGGACGATGCCTACGCCATCGGCCTGCGCGTGACCACGACGATCCGCAAGGCCGATCAGGAAGCAGCCTATCAAGCCTTGCGGCGCGGCGTGCTCGACTATGACCGCCGCCACGGCTATCGGGGCGCCGAAGCCTACGTCGACCTTGCCAAGGCGCGCCCTAGCCAGGAGGAAGAACTGGATGAACTGCTCCAGGACTTCGACGTCGCCGGCGATCTGCACCCCGCACTGGTGCTGGCGGCCGACAGTTCCCTGGTTCGCGCCTACCTGCGTGGCGGCGAGATCGTCGAACTGAAAGGGGCCGCCATCAAGTTCGCCACGCGCATGCTCGACCAGAAGGCGCCGGCCAACAAACGCATCCGGCCCGGCGCGGTGATCCGCCTCGCCAAGGACGCCAAACAAGGGTGGCAGATCGTCCAATTGCCGGAGGTCGAGGCCGCGCTCGTCGCCGCCGGCCCCCACGACGGTGCCGTGCGTGCACTGGTCGGCGGCTTCGATTTTGGTCGCAACAAGTTCAACCACGTCACCCAGGCCTGGCGCCAACCCGGCTCCAGTTTCAAGCCGTTCATCTATTCCGCGGCGCTGGAAAAAGGCTACTACCCCGCCTCCGTCATTCCGGACGAACCCATTTCCATCTCGGCCGAGGAAACCGGCTCCCAGGCGTGGGAACCCAAGAATTACGATGGCAAGTACGAAGGGCCGATGACATTGCGCACCAGCCTCGCCAAGTCCAAGAACATGGTGTCCATCCGCCTGCTGCGATCGATCGGCACACATTATGCGCAGGACTACGCCGCGCGCTTCGGCTTCGACGCCGACAAGCATCCGCCGTATCTGACCCTGGCCCTCGGCGCCGGTTCGGTGACGCCCTGGCAGCAGCTCGCGGCCTACTCGGTATTCGCCAATGGCGGCTACAAGATCGAGCCTTACATCGTCAAGGAAATCACCGATGTCAAAGGCAACGTGCTGGCGGCGGCAAAGCCGGTCTCGGCCGGCGAGGAGCGTCTCCGCGTCATCGATCCGCGTAACGCCTACCTGATCGACAGCATGATGCACGACGTCGTGCGGCGCGGCACCGCCACGCGCGCCAACGTGCTCCGGCGGGGCGACCTCGCCGGCAAGACCGGCACCACCAACGACTACGTCGATGCCTGGTTCTGCGGTTATCAGCCCACCGTCGTGGCCATCGCCTGGATCGGTTTCGACCAGCCGAAGCGGATGGGCAACGGTGAAACGGGGGGCGCCGCCGCGCTGCCGATGTGGATCGGCTACATGCAACAAGCGCTCAAGGGCGTGCCGGAGTCATTCCTCGAACGGCCCGAAGGACTGACCCCGATCACCACGCCCGATGGAGAAGCCGAGGACTACGTCTATCACGAGCACATGCCGGTGACCGCCGCCCCCCTTCCCTCGCCATCTCTGCCTTTCCCGCCTTTTCCGCCCTTCCCGTAATCGGTCGCCCGCAATCGCAATCTCGCACTCGGATTGCGGCGGCCCGTTCCGCCATCAGTTCACCAGTTCGCGCCAGAGCGCCCGTTTGATCGTGGTCCCCTGGGTGGTCGGCGGGTTGACCGTCACCGTGGTCCCGTCGGAAAGATTGACGATGACCGCCAGCTTGCCGCCCGGCAGGCCAACTCCAGCTGCTCCAACCGCCATCGCACTACTGAGGTAGCTAATGGACCCGTTAAGGGACTTGTGCGCCTTCGTTGGTTGGGTTTCCAGCATATATACGTAGCTGGTGCCCCCGATTTCACACACGCTGCTGGGATCCGGGATGCTTGATATGACCGTCAGCGTCTTTTGATCCCCATTGAACAGCCGTGGATTAAGCACCACTCGTTCTCCGTTTTGGACGTTGAAGTCCAGGTACCACCCCGGGCTCGAGGCCAATACCGCGTCGTAGTCGATGCTTCGGTTGTTGCCGCTGCCGGACATGGTGAACTGCTTGACACCTGGCTGGCTTCGAAACGCCCCCCAGTTCTTGAGGTTGTTGGCATCGTCGCGAATCGCGTAGAAGGATTGCATGTCGGTGTTCAGAATGTCGCTATTCTGAGGGTTGGCGGAATGGGTGCCATCGCCCAGGTAGCGGCCCGTGCCGACGTAAATCGCACGCTGGTTCGCCTGTCCGCCGGAACTGTCGAGAATGTCGCCCAGCTCGACCCGGGTAGTGACAGGCTGGGCACTCGCGCCGGTTCCCAAGGTTGCCAGCACTCCCACGGTATCCGCGTTGATGTCGAAGCGCCAGACATTGCCACTCAGGTCGCCGGCATAAACGTGCTGGACCGTGTTGTCGTCCATGCCCGCATCCGTCCAGCCGTTGACCCAGGCGATGCCGGTCTCTTCCGGATTGGCGTTGCCCGAGACGACTATTTCGGACTCCTTGCTGCCCGTCTGCAAATCGAGGACATACAGTCGCGCCGCGCCACTGCCCGGGTTTACGTTGTTGTAGCCGGAAGCGAACATCGCCACCCATTTGCCATCGCTTTGGCGCTTGGTAATCTGGGCCGCACCATAGGTGTAGCCGAGGTCCAGATCATCGGCGGTGGAAAACTCCCACAGCAATTCCGGCGTGTCGTCCGTGACGTCAAGCGCATAGTAGGAACGGCCGCCCTTGCCCAGGCCGCCGATCAGGATGGTACGCCACTGACCCTGGAGATAGGCATCGCCAATGGTGATCGGCCCATCGACATAGTAGCGATGCAGGTTCGCGTAGTTGGTGTCGGCCAGTTTGTACAGCATCGGGATCACCGCCGTCGGCACGAAGGCCCAGCGCTCGACACCCGTCGTCGCATCGAAGGCATGAAGCATGCCGTCGTTGGCGGCGGCGTAGACGGTTGCCGAGCGACTCGGATTCCAACTGGAATAGCCGTGCTCGGTGTAGTCGAACGCGGGCTTGTTCACATAGACCGGCGACGAATTGACGATATCCCCCAGTACGTGTGTTCGTGACCGGTAGATTCGATGGGTATTTCCGGCGACATCCTCGAAGCCTCGCTGCCCGCGCAGAAAAGCGATCATGTTGGCCGCGCCGATCGCACCGGTCGATTGCGTTTGCAGGGTCGCATCGAACGTCGAATACTGGCTGAGCGGCCCGTTGGGGTTGGCAGAACCGGCATCGAAGTTCTTCGCGGTAATGAAGCTGGACAAGTTGCCGACGCCGAACGCGCCGAGCGTATTGCCCGTCCGCATGTAGATGGTGCGGCTGTCGCCATTCGAGGTCGTCTGGCCGTCGAGCTGCTGCTGGGCGCTCCAGCTTGCCGTGGTATCCACGTCGCCCGTGGTCAGGCTGATGGAACGACGCTGGAGATCGCCAACCCATTCCGAAGTCTTGTACAAGGCCACGTAGGCGTATTGATCCCCCTGCACCGGCGCCAAGGTACTGGTCGCCGCGGCGCCGCCGGAACCATTGCGGGCATTGACGCCGGCCAATGCCTTGCTCAGGCCGCTCGCCAGCGCCTGTGGCGTACCCGCGCTGTAGTAGACGCCCCGGCCATTCACGGCGGCATGCCAAAGATCATCGACGGTGGTGGAACTGTTCGATGTCGGCACCGGCCACATCTTGGTACCCTGCACGATATCGGGGTAGTCGCACGTGTTGCCACAGCTCTCGTAATTCTCCGCATATGTCAGGGTGCCGTTGATGCCCAGGCCAAGCGTAAACGTGGTCATGTGCTGATGGCTCGCCGTGTCACGACCGGCACCTGGCACGTTGTCCTTGCAAACATCGAGACCGAGCGCTCCCGTGCAGTTGCTCAACGCCGACGTGCGCAGATCCGTTTCGTAGTAGTACATCGCGACATCGGCCAGGCTGTCGCTGCTGCCACCCGTGCTATTGGTAGTGGGGGTGGAGGAAAGCAGAACCGGCGCGGTATTGGGCGGCGCCGTCGGTGCGGGGTTCTGGCAGGCGATGAAGGTGGTCGCCGCCCCGAAGTTGCTCCAGCCGCTATCGACAGGCGTGCCCTGCTGACCATTGATCGTCGTCGTCTTGATCGTCTTCCGCTGCTCCTGCTGTATAACGCGCCGTCTCCCGCCCGAGCAACCCGAACTGGTGACGGTATAAATGTATTGCCGATAGACATCGGTCAGCGTCACCGTCGTCGAACTGCCATCCCACATGGGTTTGGGAGCGCCACCATCCTGGTTGCCCAGCGCCGACCCGTCCAGCTTGCAGCCGCCATGACGACTGCATTCCATGCCCGTCGTTTGAGTATTCCAGTAGCCGTCGGTGGCCAGGATGGTGAAGTTCTGTTGACACGAATACTGCAAGGGGTCCACAACCGATGTGCCCCAGAAGTTCTGGCCATTGAGCTGGCCGCCGTATAGCTGGCCGGCGGTGGTCAAGGCCCAGCGCAGGCCGGTGCCGTCGCTCGGCTGCGCGGAGAAGATCTTGTTGTACCAGGCCGGCTTGCCGGTCGTATCGAACACTTCGAGATTCCGGAAATCGCTGCCGGTATTGTTGTTGATGCTCATGTAGCCAACCCGGTACTTGTTGTCGACCGGCTTGAAAGCCAGCGACAAGGCCGACTTCATCATCTGCATGCGTGTCCGGTAATAGCTGTACCAGTTGGCGAAGTTCTGCTGCTCCGCCAGCGACACGACACGCTTGGTATAGCTGGCGTTCCCGTAGCACGTCCCGGATGACGGTGTGCCCACGCCCGTGTACTCGTAGTAATAGGCGGCCTGCGCCGTGTCGCCCGAGTGAGCCCTGAAGTTGGTGGCGAGGTTCGTGGTCGACGAACCGGCGTCGAAGCCGTTGGTCTTGGCGGAGCCAAAGGTGGCGTTGCCCAGTGGATTACCCGTCGCGTCGACCGGAACCGGATAGGTATAGCCGGGGTTGAAATAGACCCTGTTGTAAAAGTGATTCTTGAAGCAGTTGCTGCCTTGCCTGCCATTGACGTCGTCCGGCAGATAATCCCAGCCCATGCTGCCCGAATCGTCGAGGATGAACATGATGTTCGGCTTGACGCTATTGGAAACACCATTGGCGAGCGGCTTGTCGGCCAGATCGACGTTGGCGGCCCCCGCCGACAACGACAGGGACGCGATGAGGGACGCCATGACCGTCGCGACTGAAGACCTGAAAGTATGCTTCATGACATGCTCCCTGCTCACTGTAGGCTGACGATGGATTCGACGAAACTCGTGCTGTTGCGCGGACAGACCACCCGGGCAATGATTCTGTAATAGACGCTGGCCTGTCCGCTGCCGCGGGCGCGTTCCGCGGCATTCTGAATTCGGTAGTTGTAGTCCGGCGTGTTATGAAGACGGGCCTGCATCGGCAACACGTCGCTGGCGCAACGCGCGCCCCCGGCGTTGGCCGAACCGGGCGACTCGCACATGCGCGTGATCAGGTAGCTCGACGAATATCCGGCAGGCATATTGCCGACCCCTTGGGCGCGCGTGTTGCAATTGGCATTGACGGTGCCGCCGTCCCAGGCCACGTCGTCCGTAGTATCGTTCTTCGTCGCGTTGCCGGTGAGGTCACAGCCCTCCATGATCGTCGCGTAGTAGCCGGAGGCGGCCTTGTCGCTGTCAAGGGAGCCGGGCGTGGTCGACTGCGCGGCAAGCCACGACGAAGCAGCCTCGACCGCCACGTCCGACGCTCCAAGGCAGGCCTCCTTGAAGGCCTGGTTGCCGGCGATGAGAATCCCCGTGTCGATGGAGCGCATGAGTGAAAGGGCCGCCAGGCTCATCGTGGCCAGGGCGATCAGGGCCATCACCAGAACTATCCCCGCCTGGCGTGCCACGACGACTGACTTTCGCGGACCAAGGCCATTCTTTGTTACCCGCCCGGTGCTCATCGCCCACTCCTGATCACGTTTGCCCACGGCATTCACGGCGCACATGGCACGTTCGCCTGGCCACAGCCCCAGATCGAATTCCGGATGGGCACGACCGTTTCGAATACCTTGTAGCGATACCTGCATTCATCGCCCGACACGGCAACCGTCGGTCCGCCCGCCCACAGGGCGATCGAGCCGCTGCCACCGTTGCAAGTCGCCTCGACCTCTTCCTTTTCCATCTGCGGACTGCGCGCCAGGACCGCCACCCGCACCGCCAGAATCCGGCTGATTTGCGCCGCCGTCAGGGTATTGGCCGCCCAGATCCCGGTCGGCTCGACCCATTCATTGACCGTCAGGCTGCCCGCCGGCGCGACGCCATAACGAGCCTGGACATTGACGATCTGATCGACCAGCGGCTCGGTATTGGTGCATGTGTAAGGCGCCGCCGTGCGCGAGGGGTCGACCAGCGTCAATTGATTGCACAGCACGGAGTAGCGCTGATAGTTCAGGCTGCTCAGGTTGATCACGATGTCACCGATCCCGTATGCCGGTGCATCGGCGAATACCTGGTTGGGATTCGGCGGGTTGTAGGGATACGGACCGGGGTTATGCTGCAGATCGAACTCCGTGCCGGCCTGCACCGGCTGGGGGTCCTGCGACAACTGCATGAGCGTGCAGACTTTCGAGCCATCACGTGCGCCCACCAGGAACAACTGGCCCTGCTGCATGCTGCCTCCCCAATTGACCCGGATGATCGACGAGGCATTGGGCATGTCCTTGATGATGGTGGTCGGCATGATGCCCATGGGCGAGTCGCCGCGCACCATGACTATCGCATCGGGATTGTCGCCGCCGCCATCGATGACCCGCACCGGCGCCAGGATGCCGCCATCGGCCGGATTGGCGCCGGGGTTCGAAACCACCGTGCCGTTGAAGTAGATGTTGATGCCCAGGGGGCATATCTGCCCCGACGTGCTGCTCATCAGGCCATAGCCGGCCATCCGGATATCACGCTCCAGCAGGAACAGGGCGGCGGCGCCATTGCTCTGCGCGTCGCCGCCACCGGTACTGGTGCGTTTCTGCCCCTCGAACTCCGCCGCGACCTGGCCGATCACCATGATCGTGATCAGGCCGATCACCAGCCCCACCATGATCTCGACGAGACCAAGGCCGCTTTCCTTCCGCTTCATCGGGTTCTGTCTCACGTTCTGCCTCAAGAAGGATTGATCCTGGCGACCTGCGAGAACGTATGCTCGACGCCGCTGTGTGGAGGCGTCCACTCGACGGTGACCGTGACATCGCTGGTGCCGACGACCGTGATGGTCAGCTTGCCATCCGGAAGCTCGGACAGGGATTGGTTCGTCGTGACGTAGTTGGCCAGGTTCGCCTGGTCGACCCACATCCTGCCGATTTGCTGGTTGGCGATCATGCTGGCGTCCAGCCGATACTTGGCGTCCGCGACCTGTTCGACGGCGAAAGCCTGCATTCCGATGATGGCAAGTATGCCGATGGAGAATATCAGCACGCCGACGAGGGCTTCGATCAGCACGACGCCCGCCTGGCCGGCCGGGCCGTGCTCGTGGCGGGAAAGACGGGACGGATTCACGAAGGCACCCCCTATCGAGCCGTGCAGTTGCTGTTGGCGCGATCCGGACAGAAGCGCGTGTCATTGGCGTCCGTGACCTTCGGATCGCACATGCGCACGCCGCCGCCGACTTCGATGTTGATTTCCAGGTCGCGCGTTCTGGCGGGCGCGAGCGCCGCGGGCTGCAAGTCCGCGCAAACGCGCGTCATGACGGCGCTGGCATCGGCGTTGGCGGCCATGCGCCGCCCCAGGCCATCGAAAGCGACGGTCGTCGCGTTGGCCGGCGTCGGGACCACCTCCGCGTTCCTGGAACCTTCCTCGGCCGGCCGCGACTGGATGATCGGCCACTGCGCGACGGGGATGGCATCCCGGCACGGTGTCGGCAGCGCGGGAAATGCGAACTGGATCGTCCAGGACGAGTCGTAGGCCGGGTCGAGCACGAACTCCACCGGCACGTTGCAGCGCACGGCCTCGTTGCGCGCAATTTGCAGCCCGTTCTGGATCGACTCGGCGGCATTGCGCAGCCGCGAGTTCAGCAGCCAGTCGCTGATCACGGGCAGCCCCGTGGCGATCAGGATGCCGAGTATCGTGATCGTGATCATGCTCTCGATCAGCGAAACACCGGCCATCCTCGAAGAGCCGCGCATCATCAGCATGTATCACCCTTGCGCGCGATCCAGCAGGTCGCGCCATTGCCCCATGGCGTCGACGATGTCCTGGCGTTCGATTGATCGACGGTGTAGGCGAAGGAGGCCATGTCGCCAATCCCGGAGGCGGTGATGTCGAAAGTGGTCGCCCCGGTGTTGCAGGCAAAGGTGAAATGCTTGCTCGCCGACGGACACGGGCCGCCCACGTAGGTCCGGTTGTCCTGGAACCACTGCTCCATGCCGATGCGCGCCTGGGCAAGGCCGGTGGTGGCCTCGGGAATCTTGCCGCGCCGCACGTAGTCGGTATAGGCCGGCAGGGCGATCGCGCTGAGAATGGCGACGATCGCCACCACGATCATCATTTCGACCAGCGTGAAACCGCCGGATTCCCGCCTGCCGAGCATTCGTGCGTGTGCCATGAAGTATCTCCCTTGACCTCAGAGTGCTTTCTAGGCCCCTCGCCGGGCAAGCGCAACGCATGGCCGACCAACGGTCGGATCCGGCGGACGAACGCGGGGCGCCGGCGGGCGCCCCGCCGCTCAGGCCAGGGAGACCGGCCTTCCGGACTGTTCGGACATGCAGCGGGCGATGGCCGTCATCAGTTCCTCGCCGTCGCGGGTGCCGACCCAGTGGTCGCCTTCCGGCCGGAAGTGGTAGCCGCCGGAGCGGGCCGCAACCCAGATTTCCCTGGCCGCGGAATGGCGGTTGATGATGATCTTGCTGCCGTCGTCGAACTCCAGTTCGAGCACGCCGCCGGGCTTGACTTCGAGATCGACGTCGGCGCCGCAGCCCTCGATGGCGTCCTCGACGCGGCCGAGCATGCGGTCGGCCAGGAGATTGAATTCGCGTTCTTCCATGATCGCACCATGTTAACATTAGGCCCTGCCTTTGAAACCTCGCCATGCATCCCGTTCTCGTTTTCGTCAGCCTGCTGGCCATCGTGGGGGCCGGCGCCGCCGGTTGCGGCACCAAGGGGCCGCTGACCCTGCCGACCGCCAAGCCCGCCGCCACGGCGCCCGACGCGAGGCT
>ERZ1645187.1488-NODE-1488-length-21461-cov-20.784453_pt1 | contig 21461 bp, 16 predicted proteins | sample MGYA00575352_ERZ1645187 | MGnify/ENA primary metagenome ERZ1645187 (study PRJEB40837, sample SAMN11349314) | freshwater sediment metagenome | isolation source: river sediment | host: Sediment | place: India: Wazaribad , New Delhi | collected 2017-02-21 ... | reverse complement strand
TCAAGCAGAAAGGGCCGGCAGGTTCAATCAAATAGCGCAGCGGGAGGAGCACCATGGCGGACGCGGTCAACTACGAACAGCTCGATCTCTTCTACCTGGGCCGGGAAGTCGACCCGCACACCGGTGAGGCAACCCGCCGGCCGCTGCTCATCAAGAACAAGCAGCTGACCACGCACGCGGCCATCATCGGCATGACCGGCAGCGGCAAGACCGGCCTGGGCATCGCGCTGCTCGAGGAGGCGGCCATTGACCGGCTGCCGGCCATCGTCATCGACCCCAAGGGCGACATGGGCAACCTGCTGCTCACCTTCCCGGACCTGGCCCCGGCCGATTTCCGCCCCTGGATCGACCCGGCCGCGGCCGAGCAGAAGGGGCTGAGCGTGGACGAACTGGCCGGGCGCACCGCCGACCAGTGGCGCCAGGGGTTGGCCGACTGGGACCAGGACGGCGAGCGCATCCGGCGCATGCGGGAGAGCGCCGAGTTCGCCGTGTACACCCCGGGCAGCGCCGCCGTGCGGCCGGTGTCCATTGTCGACAGCCTCGAGGCGCCGTCCGCCGAGGTGCTGGCCGACACCGAGACCCTGGCCGACATGATCGGCTCCACCGTGGCCTCGCTGCTCGGCCTGCTCGGCATCGACGCCGATCCGCTGAAGAGCCGCGAGCACGTGCTCCTCTCCACCATCCTCCACGACGCCTGGCAGCAGGGCCAGTCGCTTTCCCTGGAAACCCTCATCACCCGGGTGGCGCAGCCGCCGTTCAAGCAGGTGGGCGTGTTCCCGGTGGACGCCTTCTACCCGCCGACCAAACGGATGGAACTGGCCCTGCAGCTCAATACCCTCATCGCCAGTCCGGCTTTCGGCGGCTGGGTGCAGGGCGAGCCGCTGGCCATCGAGGAGCTGCTCTACACGCCTGCGGGCAAGCCGCGCATCGCCATCTTCACCATCGCCCACCTGAGTGACAGCGAGCGCATGTTCTTCGTCACCCTGCTGCTCGGCCGGCTGCTCGGCTGGATGCGCCGCCAGGAGGGCAGCAGCGGCCTGCGCTGCCTGCTCTACATGGACGAGATCTTCGGCTTCTTCCCGCCCAGCGCCAACCCGCCGTCCAAGAAACCCATGCTGCTCTTGCTCAAGCAGGCCCGCGCCTTCGGTCTCGGCGTGGTCCTGTCCACCCAGAACCCGGTGGACCTGGACTACAAGGGGCTGGCCAACATCGGCACCTGGTTCGTGGGCCGGCTGCAGACCCGCCAGGACCAGGACCGGGTCATCACCGGCATCGCCGGCAGCTCCAAGCGGTTCGACGAGCAGGAGCTGCGACGGATGATCGCCGGGCTGCGCGAACGGAGTTTCCTGCTCAGCTCGGCCCACCGCGACGAACCGACCCTGTTCACCACCCGCTGGGTGCTCTCCTACCTGAAGGGGCCGATCAGCCTGGAGGAGGTCGGCCGGCTGGAGCGCGGGCCGGGCGCACCGGCCGGGGGTGAGGCGACGCCTCCGCCTGCCGGTGGTGACGAGGAGCCCTACAACGAGGTCCGGCCGCACCTGGCCGATACCCTCCTGCAGCGGTTCGTGCCGCCGCCCCTGCCCGGCGAGGCGATCCGCTACCGGCCGGCCCTGGTGGGGCTCGCCTCGGTGCGCACCGTGGACCAGCGCCGCGGTATCGACGAGACCGCCGAGGTCTGCCTGCGTCTCCCCCTGCCGCTCGACCCGGCCGGTGCCGACTGGTCCCGGGCCGAGGCCACGGGTATCGCGGTCGCCGACCTGGCGGCCGAGCCGCCCGCGGGCGCGCTATTCGCCCGGCTGCCGGCGGATCTGACCGTGCGCCGTGATTTCAGGGACGAGGAAAAACGGCTCTCCGACCACCTCTACCGCTCGCACACCCTGCAGCTCCTGCGGGTACGCGAGCACGGCCTGGAATCGCAGCCCGGCGAGTCCGAGGCCGCCTTCCACCAGCGGCTGGCCGCCCTGCTCGCCGAGAAAAAGGAGGAGGCCCTGGCCCGGCTCGAGGAGCAGTACGGAAAAAAGCAGCGGCAACTGGAAACGCAGCTGGAAAAGGCGCTCTCCCGGGTGGGCAAGGAGCAGGGTGAGGTGCGCGCCAGGGGGGTGGAGACCGCCCTGTCCGTGGGCGCGGCCATCCTCGGCGCCTTTCTCGGCCGCAAGTCGCTGTCCATGACCACGGCCACCCGCTCGGCCCAGGGGGTGCGCAGCGCCGGCCGGCTGCTCAAGGAAACGGGCGACGTGCAGCGGGCGCGCGAGGAGGCGGGGCGGATCGAGGCGGAACTGGCCCGCCTGGGCGAGGAACTGCGGCAGAAGCTGATCACCGAGAGCGTGCGGTACGACCCGGCCGCCTGCCCGGTGGAGACCTTTGCCGTCACCCCGCGGCGGGCCGACATCTTCAATGTCCGCGTCGGCCTGCTGTGGGAACCGCAGTACGACTTCACCCCGGCCGCCGGCGCAACTCCGGCCTGACCCGACCGCGATCCGCCTCAGCCGAGGATGGTGCGCAGGTCCTGCTCGTCCAGCGGCTGGTCGAAGCGGAAATGGACCGAGAAGTCGTTCTGGAGGATGTGGAAGGGCTGCACGCTGATCACCAGCCCCCGCAGGTAGAGGTACTCCACCGCGCCGCCCACCGGCAGCACCACCTGCATGCGCCGGCCGAGCAGCAGGCGGGCGTTCTCCTGCCGGCCGATGCGGACGAGAAAGGCCAGCCCGCCCAGCGAGAGGTCCGCGGTCTCGGCCCGGAAACCGCGGCCAATGGGCGCGTTCTGCGTGTTCACCGGCTGCACCTGGATCCTGCGGGCCAGGGTGAAGCGCTGGTCGCGGCGCCGCTCCAGCCCCTTGCGGTCGAGCATGGCGTTGATGTTGTTGCTGGCCGCGTAGAACTGGTGGAGCTTGGTGCGCAGGCCCGGGAACCGCTCCTGCCAGGCGGTGAGGGCCGACTGCGGCAGCACGTACACGGTCACCGGGGTGAGCGAGGTGAGGCTCACGGTCCAGAAGCTCGGGGTGAAGAAGTTTTCCCCGGCGATCTGGCCGCGGCTCAGGCTGGTGATGAACAACTCCCGCGACCCGACCAGGTGGGAGACCTTGACGCTGCCGCGGTTGATGAAGAACAACTCCTCGTTGCTGTCCCCCTGGCTGACGATGGTCTCCTCGGGTTTGTAGCTCCGCTCGATGAATTCGTGGTAGATGGTCTGGAACTCCTCGGAGCTGAGCGTGTCGGTGAGCGCTGCCCAGATCTCCAGGTCCTCGTCGCGGATGGCGCCGCGTTTCTCCTGTTCGATGATCTCGCCGGCGCGGATGATCTCGGTGAGCGCCAGCCCGTCGATCTCGTAAATGCGGTCGCGCAGCCGCTCCGCCGTGCGGAAATCGCCGGCCCGGGCCGTGGCCGCGATCAGGTCGATGAGTCGCTGCTTGGCCATCTCCGGCTGGCCCGCGGCCACCAGGGCGAAGATCGCCTCTTCCTCCTCCATCCCCGAGGCTGCGGCCCCGGTCCCGGCGGGCGCAGCCCCCGTTCCCTCCCCAGCCAATGGTGCCCCGCGGTCTGACCGCACCTCCGCTACCTCCCGCCCCGGCTCCTCCCCGCCCGCGTCGCGGATCTCTGCCAGGGCCCGGGCCGCGGCCTGGCGCACCGTTTCCGAGTAGCCGCCCAGGCCGAGGACCGTGCGGCTCTGCGCCACCCGGCCGAGGGCGGCCGCGGCCCGTTTCGAGCCGATGGCGCCGAGGGTGCGGCAGATGGCCAGCTGCAGGTCGTCGCGGTTCTTGCCCAGGAAGGGGCGGGGGCTCTCCAGCAGGTCGGTGAGCGGGCGGACGAACCGTTCGTCGTGGACCTCGGCCGCGTGATGGACCACCTTGGTCTTGAGTTCGTCGGGCACGGTCTGCAGGGCCTCGAGGAGAAAATCCCTCGTCTCCTCGCCGCCGATGCGCAGGCCGGTGGAGATCACCTCGCGCTGCACGCGCAGGTCCGGGTGGGTGAGGAAGGGCCGCACCGCGGCAAAGTGCTCCGGTCCGCCCACCTCGCCGAGCAGGCGGACAATGTTGCGGATCACGTACCAGGGGGCATCCCGGTGCAGCTGCTCGAGCAGGATGGCCGTGGCCGGCTCGCCCGTCTGCCGGAGCAGGTCGAGCAGCCGCCGGCGGGCGTAGCGGCGGTCGTCGCTCATCAGGTGCTGCAGCAGCATCTGGGCGGCCGGTGCGCCCAGGGCGGTGAGGACGCGGGACGCCTCCTCCCGGTGGGTGTCCGAGTGCAGGGCGGTCTTCAGCAGCTGGTCGAGGACCGGCGGGGCGCCGATCCGTTTGAGCAGGTCGCGGGCAAGGGCGCGCAGTTCCGGGTCGTCCCGGTCCGGGTCGGCGGACGGCGCGGCCAGGGACTGGAACCACTGCACCAGTTCGTGGGCCCGGTTGTACTGTTCGCTCGCCAGGTGGTGACCGGTCAGGGCGGCGAGGGCCTGGAGGATCTGTGATCTGGCCTGGGGGTCCAGCCCGGGCAGGCGCAGCACCTGTTCCAGGGCGGGCCGCAGGCGGGTGAGCCGCTGCCACTGGCCGCTGGCTGCCAGCTGCTCGGCAATGGCGGCCAGCCCATGGGCCGCGTGGCTGCGCACCGGGCCGCGCTGGTGCTGCAGGGCCACGGCCAGCTGCATGAGCAGGCCGTCCGCTTCCGCCTCCCGGCCTTCACCAAGCAGGTCCCGGACCGCCGCGGCCAGGGTGGGCACGCAGTCCTTTTGTTCCAGCAGGGTGAAGCGGCCCTGGTGCAGCTCGTCGAGCAGGGAGGTGATGCGACCGCGTTCTTCCTCCTCCCGGCGACGCTGGCGTTCGCGGTGCAGCTCGAGCATGGCCCGCATCTTTTCGCCGCGGGCGGTCTGCACCAGTTGCTGGTAGGCACTGGCCACCTGCTGCTCGTCCGCGGCAACGGGCAGGGGCCTGCTCCCCTCGGCCGCCGCCTTGAGCCGTCGGGCGATGCGGCCGATCCGCTCCTCGCCGAGCTGGCCGATCACCTGTTCGTTGAGCTGCTCGCCGAACCCGCTCTTGTCCGCACGCACGAGCAGCAGGGCCAGTTCGCTGTCGTCCAGACCGGCCAGGGCGGCGCCGGCCCGGGCGGCCACCTGCACCTGCTTGTCCTTGCTGAGCAGGGTGTCGTAGCGGTCGAGCAGGCGCACGAACCGGGCCGGGTCGGCCTTGCCGTCGTGGAAGTTGGCCGGATCCACGGTCTGCTCGGCCGCGCTGACCAGCACCGGCGCGGCCCAGGCCGGCTGCTGCAGGCGCATGGCCAGCCGCTCGGGCAGGCGGGGGAGGACCTCGGTGCCGGCCTGGAGCGCGTGCGCATCGAGGTTCTGGGCGATCATGCGGGTGACATCGACCCCCTTGCGGGTGCGGCTGAGTCGCTTGAGCAGGGTGTCGTCGGCCGGCGCGAATTCCTGGTCCCGGGTGCGGCTCACCTCCAGGGGCATGTCGCTGGTCAGGGCGGCGACCATGCGGTTGAGCTGCTTGGGGGTGAGGTGGTCGACGGTCTGGTCGAGGAGTTCATCGGCAACCAGGTCCACCACCTGCCGGTACACCTGCTCGCCGAACAGCCCCCTGAAGCGGCGGGCCAGCACGCGGCCGAGCACCTGTCCCTCCTGTCCGGCCAGTTCGGCCCCGGCCAGCTGGGCCGTCCGTTCCTGCTGGTCCCGGTCGAGCAGCTGTTCGCAGCGGGCGAACAGATGCTGCAGGGCGGTGAACCGGGGAGGCGGGTGCGGACCGGCGGGCGGGTCGGCCACCTGCAGGGTGGCGCTGGCCAGCACCGGGCCGGCCCACTGGGGGTCGCCCAGCCGCTGGCGCAGCGGTTCCGCCAGGCCGGCCGTGCCGGGTTCCGGGTCCCGCAGCAGCCGGCCGGCGTCCTGGTTGCGGGCGATGAGCACGCTCACCTCCGGTCCCCGGCGGGTCTGGGCCAGCCGGCGGAGTACCGGGTCCCCGTCCGGCGACGGTTCGCCTGCGGGCCCGGGCTGGGGGGGCAGGTCGCTGGTCAGGGCGGCGATCATGCGGTTGAGCTGCCGCGGGGTGAGGTGGGTCAGGGTCCGGTCGAGGAGTTCGTCCGGCATGGCGGAGACCACCTGGCGGTACACCTGGTCACCGAACAGCCCCTTGAAGGTTTCGGCCAGCAGGGTGGACAGGGTCGCCCCCTCGACCGCGGCCAGTTCCGCCCCGGCGAGGGTGGCCACCCGCTGCTGGCGCTCATGGTCGAGCAGCTGTTCGTAGCGGCCGAGCAGCCGGTTGAAGGCAGCGAAATCGACCCGGGCGAGATCGCGCAGGTCCGGGTCGGTCACCTGGCGGGCGGCGCTGGTCAAGACCGGTGCGGCCCAGTCCGGATCAACGAGCCGCCGGCGCAGCCCGTCGGGCAGCCCGTCCGTGTCTTCGTCCGGATCGAGCAGCAGGCGCACGGCGTCCAGCGAGCGGGCGAAGGTGGGGAGCCGGCCGTCCGGCCCGGCGGAGGCGACCGCGGCGATCCGGTCGATCAGCCCGGTGGCGGTCGCCGCCAACCCGTCCGCGCCGGCCTGCTCACCCTCCGGCCCCTGTTCCGTGGCCAGCCGCACGGCCAGCCGGTCCAACCGCTCCGGCGGCAGCTGCTCGAACACCGCCCCAAGCAGTTCGTCGGCCAGCGGGGTCTGCGGCAGCCGGCTGATCAGCCGGGCGAGCCGCGACGGGTCGAGTCCGGCCAGGGTGCGGGCGAACAGGCGCAGGTCTTCCGCCCGCCGGTCCGGGTCCGTGCTGCCGGCCAGGTGGGCGAGCATGGCCGCGGTGGCGGCGGTGCGTTCCTCGTCGCTGCCGGAGGTCGACACCGCTGCGGTCAGACGGGCGGTCGGGTCAGGGGCCGCGGTCGCGTCCACCGCCTGCAGCCGTACCCCGGCCCCGGTCTGGCCGATGACGAACTGGGCCAGTTCCTCGTCATCGATATCCACGCCCATGGCCGTTGCCAGTTCCTCGCGGACCACCTGCTCGCCCTCGCCCAGGGCCACGTAGCGGCGGATGTCGACCACGATGCCGTGCAGGCCGGCCTGGTCCAACAGCACCGACAGGGGTTCGGCCGGTTGCCGGCCCTCGGGCAGGGTGGCGAGGAGTTCGGCGAAACGGGTGAAATCGTGGGCGGTCAGGGAGGGGTGAAAGGTGAGGCTGTGGATTTGCAGGCGCTGGAACAGATGGCTCAGCCCCACGATCTGCGGCCGGACCTGGTCGCGGTCGGCCAGCGGCTCGCCGCAAACGAGCAGCTGCTGTTCGACCACGGCGATTTCGCCCCGGTCTGCACCGGTCGTCGCCAGCAGGTCGCGGAAGGCCCGCTCCACCAGGTCGATGCTGCGCAGCACCTGGGGATTGGTGGCAGGGTAGAGGCGCACGGTGCGCAGGGCCGTGTACAGCCTGACCGGGAATTCGAGCAGGAGGAGATTACGGGTCGAAGGGTCGGGCGGCGGCTGGGTCATGGCGTCCTTGTGGCCCGGCTGCGGGCAAGGCGGTCGGGCCGGCCGGGAGTGAAGGATGCTAGCACACCGCGCTTTGGCCCGTCAAGGGAGGGGATGGTCGGAGGACCGCCTTTGCTCGACCGGTGCGACCCGCACCAGGCGGTGGTGGAGCAAAACGGTGACCAGGTCGTGCACCGGCAGGCCGACCACGTTGCTGCAGGAGCCGGCGATGGCGCGCACGAGAAAGGCGCCGCGGCCCTGGATGGCGTAGGCGCCGGCCTTGTCCATGGGCTCGCCGGTGGCGATGTAGGCCCGCAGGATATCGTCCGGGAAGGCGGCGAAGCTGACCTCCGAGCTCACCGTGAACACCTCGTCGATCCCCCGGGCCGGGCAGACCACGGCCACGCCGGTGATCACCTGGTGGGTGCGGCCCCGCAGGGTCTGGAGGATGGCCAGGGCGTCGTCCGGGTCGCGCGGCTTGCCGAACACGGTCCCGTCCAGGGCGACCACGGTGTCCGCGCCGATGACGCAGGCATCTGGCCGGTCGCGGGCCACCAGCTCGGCCTTGGCCGCGGCCATGCGCCGGGCGAACGGCTCGGGCGATTCGTCCGCGTGCAGTGTTTCATCGATATCGGCCGGCGCCACCTGGAACTGCAGGCCGAGCCGGGCGAGGAAGTCCTGGCGGCGGGGCGAGGCGGAGGCGAGCACCAGGGGCACACAGGCGAAAAACAGGTCAGCTGGTCGGGGGCTGGGCATGGAACGGGTCGTGGTAGTAGATCGTTTCGAGAAACAGGCCGCAGGCGGGCGCCGTGGGGCCGGCGCGGGTGCGGTCGCGGGCCGCCAGGATGGTTGCCATCTCGGTGGCATTTCGTTTGGACTGGCCCATCTCGATCAGGGTTCCGCTGATGATCCGCACCATCTGGCGGAGAAAGCCGTCGCCGGTGAGGCGGATCGACCAGAAGTCGGGCAAGGCCGGATGCGGGGCGCAGTCGGCCCGGTGCAGGGTGCGCACCGCGCCGCGGCCGTGGGTTGCCTCCCGGTCGCGGGAGCCGGACCGCTCGAAGCTCGAGAAGTCGTGGGTGCCGACCAGCGTGGCCAGGGCAGGCATAATCAGCGCCGGATCGAACCCGCCCGGCCGGTGGGCGGTGTACAGCCGGGTCGAGGGCAGCTGCACCGGGGCGGTGCAGAAGTCGTAGCGGTAGGTCTTGCCCCAGGCGTCGAAGCGGCTGTGAAACCCGGCCTCCGCCTCGGTGGCCTCGAGGATGCGGATGTCCGCGGGCAGCAGCGAGTTGAGCCCCTTGCAGAAGGCGACCACCGGGATGGTCGATGCGGGGTGGCAATGGGCGACCATGCCAAGCGCATGCACGCCCGCATCGGTTCGGCCGGCGCCGTGCACGGTCACCGGGTGGCCGCACAGGGTGGCCAAACCGCGCTCCAGTTCGCCCTGCACGGTCGGCCCGTGCGCCTGGCGCTGCCAGCCCTGGTAGCCGCTGCCGTCGAAGGCGACCAGCAGGCGGATGCAGCGGGACATCAGGGGAAGAAGGGCGCGCCCATCAGTCCGGTGGTTTCGGGGAAGCCGAGCATCAGGTTCATGTTCTGCACGGCCTGGCCCGAGGCGCCCTTGACGATGTTGTCGATGGCCGACATGACGATCAGCCGGCCGGTGCGTTCGTCCCGCTGCAGGCCGAGGTCGCAGCAGTTGGAGCCGCGCACGTGCTGGGTGGCCGGCGGGGTGCCCGCGGGCAGCACGCGCACGAACGGCTCGTCGGCGTAGGTGGACTCGAACAGCGCCTGCAGGTCGGCCGCCCGGCCTTCGGGGGTGAGCGAGGCGTAGATGGTGCTGAGGATGCCGCGCGAGATGGGCAGCAGGTGCGGCGTGAACGAGACGGTCACCGGCCGGCCGGCGGCGGCGGAGAGTTCCTGCTCGATCTCCGGGATGTGGCGATGGCTGCCGCCGACCTTGTAGGGCCGGAAGCCGTCCGTGACCTCGCAGAACAGGGTGGCCACGCTGGCGGCGCGTCCGGCGCCGCTGGTGCCGGACTTGGAGTCGATGATCAGGGTGGCCGGGTCGATCAGGCCGCGGCGCAGGAGCGGCGTCAGCGCGAGGATCACCGAGGTCGGGTAGCAGCCCGGATTGGCGGTCAGCCGGGCGGTGCGGACGCGCTCGCGGTAGAGTTCGGGCAGGCCGTAGACCGCCTCGGCGAGCAGTTCCGGGCTGGTGTGCTCCGCGTACCAGGCCTGGTAGACCCCCACGTCGTGCAGCCGGTAGTCGGCGCTCAGGTCCACCACCTTTTTGCCGGCGGCAAGCAGCTGGGGGACGATGTCCATGGCCGTCTTGTGGGGCACGGCGGTGAAGAAGAAATCGGCCCGGTCGACCAGCTCCGCCGCACCGAGGTTCTCGCAGACGACCTCCACCCGCTTGCGCAGGTTCGGGAATACCTCGGCCAGCGCCTTGCCCGCGTACTGCCGCGAGGTGGCCACGGTGATTTCGACTTCCGGGTGCCCGGCGAGCAGACGGGCCAGTTCAACGCCGGTGTACCCGGACGCGCCGACAATACCCACACGCAACATGATGACTCCTCCCTGGCGACCACGGGACGGATCGCCGGCGATAACCAATAAAAAAAGGGAATAACGAGCGATTCGTTATTCCCTTGGACGAGCGGAAAGGCTGGGACTGAACCTCGCGGCCGCGGCCGCGGTGCGCCGGTTTAACGCTTGGAGAACTGGAACCGGGCGCGGGCGCCGCGCAGGCCGTACTTCTTGCGCTCCTTGGCGCGGGGGTCGCGGGTGAGCAGACCGGCCCGCTTCAGCGGCAGCCGCATTTCCGGGTGGGCCTCCTGCAGGGCCCGGGCGATGCCGTGCACCAGGGCGTCGACCTGGGCCGACTTGCCGCCGCCGCAGACCGTGGCCTGCACATCGTACTGACCGGCGGTTTCAGTGACCGAGAAGGGCTTGGCAACCTTGGGCTCGAAGAAGATGTTGCCGAAGTACTCGTCGACCGGCATCTTGTTGACGGCCAGCTTGCCGCTGCCGGGGGTGATCCAGACTCGGGCGATGGCGGTCTTGCGCCGGCCGGTGGCGTATGTCTGTTCCTGGGCCATGATCGTGTGCTCCGTTCTCAAATCTCAAGAAGTTCCGGCTGCTGGGCCTGGTGGGGATGGTCCGTGCCGGTATAGATTTTCAGCTTCTTCAACTGCGCCCGGCCGATCTTGTTCTTCGGCAACATGCCGCGAACCGCCATGCGGATGAGTTCCTCGGGCTTCTTGGCGAGCACCTCGCGGGCGGTCTGGGAGGTGATGCCGCCCGGATAGCCGGAATGCCGGTGGTAGACCTTGTCGTCCCACTTGTTGCCGGTCAGGTGAATCTTGTCGGCATTGACGACAATGATGAAATCGCCGTTGTCCTGGAAGTTGCAGAAGGTCGGTTTGTGCTTGCCGCGCAGGCGGCGGGCGATCTCCACGGCAATACGCCCGAGCACCTTGCCGTCCGCATCGGCGACATACCAGTTGCGCTCAATTTCCTTGACCGGCGTATAGTAGGTTTTCATGTGCTGCGCCTCAGTCTTTGAAAAAAAAAGGCTCGAACGGACGTCCGAACCTTGGAGTCTCTTTGGAGCGGGAAACGAGATTCGAACTCGCGACTTCAACCTTGGCAAGGTTGCACTCTACCACTGAGTTATTCCCGCTTTCAATTTTTCCGTAACGAGGGAGGTATTTACCAGAGGACGGCGGACGGTGTCAATAAAAAATTTTCGGGTTGAACGGATTGTCCCGGCCGGGGGATGCGGGAAAAGAGGTGACCGCCGGCCAAGAACAGTTGCCAATCCGTCAAAAGGACACTAGTATGCCGCTTAACCTACTCAATATCTTATGATTCTTGCGGGCGTCCGGGGCCCGCCGGGCCTGTCCGGCGGTGATCGCCGACGAGCCGCCAACCGGGCCCGAAGGCCCGCAGGGAGCAACCAACATGACAGACCAGGCCCGCCGCAAGGCCTCCGTTGAACGGCGCACCCGGGAGACCGACATCCGCATCAGCCTCGACCTGGACGGCGAGGGCAGGGCGTCGGTGCGCACCGGCGTCGGCTTCATGGACCACATGCTCACCCTGTTCGCGGTCCACGGGCTGTTCGACCTGGAGATCGCCGCCACCGGCGACACCGAGATCGACGACCACCACACCGTCGAGGACCTGGGCATCTGCCTGGGCATGGCCTTTGCCCGGGCCCTGGGCGACAAGGCGGGCATCTGCCGCTACGGCCATGCCTACGTGCCCATGGACGAGACCCTGGCCCGGGTGTGCGCCGACTTTTCCAACCGGCCCCATCTCCATTATGACGTGACCCTGGCCGAGACCAGGATCGGCGCCTTCGACACCTGCCTGGCCAAGGAATTCCTCCGCGCCCTGGTGCTGCACGCCGGCCTGACCCTGCACGTCGACCTGCTGCACGGCGAGAACGGCCACCACATCCTCGAGGCCGTGTTCAAGGCCCTGGCCCGGGCGCTGGCCGCCGCCGCCGCCCCGCACCCGCGGGTGCGCGGCCAGCTCAGTTCCAAGGGCATGCTCTAGGCGGCGGGGCGGCAAAAAGCTGGTGGCGAAGCAGGGCGATTTTCGGTACTGTCTGCCGGTAGCAGGTGGGCAGGTACAGGCAAACAACCAAGGCAACAAGGGAGGATCAGGGTGAGGATGGTATCAGCAGTCAAGGCCGGGCTGGCCGTGGGGTGTGCAGTGATCGTGGCCGGGTGCGCCGCGCAGGAGAAAACCGGTCCCACCGCCAAGGCCCCGGATGTCGCGGTGTCGTGCATCGCGGTGCTGCCGGTGCGGGCGGCCGTGGACATGGACGAGCCGATGACCGGCGCAGAGGCCAAAAACCTGGAGAACGGCGCTGCCATCCTCGACGGGCTGCTCAAGGAAGCCCTGCGCAACCGCAAGGATGTCCGCTTCCTCTCCGCCCGGCAGGTCGAGAGCGTGACCGGAGCCGGCGAACCCGCCGGGATCGAGCAGGGCCGCAGTCTCGCCGGCCAGGTGAGCTGCAATGCGATCCTGGAGACCACCCTCAGCCGTTACGAACACCGCGTCGGCGGCCAGTACGGGGTCAAGGAGCCGGCCGCGGTCACCTTCGACTACCGGCTCTACGAGGTCGAGGACGGCAGGGTGCTCTGCCACGGCCGTTTCGACGAAGAGCAGCAGTCGGTGATGGAGAACCTGCTCACCCTGGGCAAGGCCAGCAGCCGCGGCTTCTCCTGGATCACCGCCGAGCAGCTGATGCGCGAGGGCCTCAAGGAAAAGCTCGACCAGTGCGGCTATTTTCTTGACCGCTGAGTTCGACCCCGCCGCCGTAAGGGCCCGGTGCAGCTGCCGCGCGAGCTGAACCGGCGGGTGGGCCGGGCCCTGCACGACTACGCCATGCTGGCCGACGGCGACCGGGTGCTGGTGGCCGTGTCCGGGGGCATCGATTCCCTGGTGCTGCTCTGGCTGCTCAGCCACTGGCGGCGCAAGGCGCCCATCGACTACCGGCTCCTGCCCGTGCACGTGGACATGGCCCCGAGCCCGGACGGCCGGCCCGGCGAGGCGGCCGTCCGGGTGGCGGCCCTGGTCGCCCGGCTCGGCCTCGAAACGGAGATCCTGCCCGCCCTGTGGCGACCGGAGCCCCAGGCCGCGGACGGCGGCCCGGCCGGTCGTGACCTTTGCTTCCGCTGCAGCCGCTCCCGCCGCACCCAGCTGTTCGCCCACGCCCGCACCCGGGCCTGCACGACCATCGCCTTCGGGCACCACCGGGACGACATCATCGAGACCTTCCTCCTGAACCTCACCTGCGCCGGCAACATCAGCACCATGGTTCCCCGGCAGGCGCTGTTCGGCGGCAACCTGCACCTGATCCGGCCGCTCGCCTACCTGGACAAAACCGAGATCGAGGCGATCGGCCGGGACCTGGGGGTCGAGCCGGTGCGCTCCGCCTGCCCGCTCGGCGAGAACACCCGCCGTCGCGACATGCACGACCTGGCCGTGGAGATCGAGCGCCGCGTGCCCGGCGCCCGGGCGCGCCTCTTCGCCGCCCTGGGCAATGTCCGCGGCGACTACCTGCTCCGCCAGGGCGGCGGCCGGAGACCCTGATGCGTACCACCAGCGACTGCCTGCCCTGTTTCCTCCGCCAGGCCCTGGGCACGGCCCGACGCAGCACCACCGACCCGGCCCGTCACTGGCAGCTGGTGGGCGAGGTCGGCGCGCTCCTGGCCGGTTTCGACCCGCAGCTGTCGCCGCCGGAAAACGCCATCCATTTCTACCGGCTGATCGCCGCCCGCACCGGCGCGGCCGATCCCTTTGCCGCGGAAAAGGTGGAGAGCAATGGCTTCGCCCGGGGGCTCGAGGCGCGCACCGGCGAACTGATCCGCGCCTCCTCGGACCCCCTGCGCACCGCCCTCCAGTTCGCCATCAGCGCCAACGTGCTCGACTACGGCGCCCAGCACCTGCTCGACCGGGACGAGGCCCTGGCAGCCTGCCGCCGGCCGCTCACCATCGACCACTCGGCCGCGCTCTGCGCCCGGCTCGAACCCGGCGCGGACATCCTCTACCTGGCCGACAACTGCGGCGAGATCGTCTTCGACCGGCTGGTGGTGGAACAGCTGCTGGCCCGCGGCTGCCGGGTCACCGTGGCCGTGCGCAGCCGACCGATCATCAACGACGCCACCCGCGAGGACGCCGTCGCCTGCGGCCTCGACCGGCTCTGCGAGGTCATCGACAGCGGCAGCGATGCCCCGGGCACGCCGCTTGCCCTCTGCAGCCCGGATTTCCGCGCCCGCTTCGCCGCGGCTGACTGCATCATCGCCAAGGGCATGGGCAATTTCGAGAGCCTCTCGGACGCGCCCGCGCCGCTCTTTTTCCTGTTCGTGGTCAAGTGCGCCACCGTGCTCGCCCACCTGCGGGCGCGCTTCCCGGAGGCCGGCCTGCGCATCGGCTCGCCGGTGCTCCTCCGGGGCGAGGCCGCGGCCTGAACTGCCATGCGGGTGGCGGTCCTCAGCGACATCCACGGCAACTGGCGGGCGCTCGAGGCGGTGCTCGACGACCTCGACCGGCAGGGCGTCGACGAAATCCTCAGCCTGGGCGACACCATCGGCTACGGCCCGGAGCCGGCCGAGGTGGTCCGGGCCCTGCGCGCCCGCGGGGTGATCTCGGTGATGGGCAACCACGAACTGGCCCTGGTCAGCCGCAGCTACGCGGCCCGGCTGCAGGGCGCGGCCCGCGACTCCCTGCGCCTGACCCGCGACCTGCTCGACTCCGACGCCCTGGGCTGGCTCGCGGGCCTGCCCGCCTGGCTGGTGCATCGCGGCGCCCGGCTGGTGCACGGCTGCCCGCCCGAGTCCATGACCGTGTACCTGTTCTCGCCCACGCCCAACCGGCTGCAGCGGCTGTTCGCCAGCTACCCGGAGCAGCGCTGCTTCGCCGGCCACACCCACACGCTCGAGCTGTTCACCGAGCAGGACGGCCAGGTCGTTCGGGAGCGCCTCGTTGCCGGCGCCCTGGAGCTGGATCCCCGGGGCCGCGCCCTTGTTCTTGCCGGCAGCGTCGGCCAGCCGCGCGACCACCTCGGCCGCCAGGCCAAGTACCTGCTCTGGGACCCGGCTGCGGACCGCATCGAGGTGCGGGCCGTGGATTACGACGTGCAGGCCACGGTCCGCCTGCTCCATGAACGCGGTTTTCCCGCCGTCAACGCGCGGCGGCTCGGAGGATAGCATGCAGCGCACCATCGGCAGATACCAGGTGATCCGCCGCCTCGGCAAGGGCGGCATGGGCGCGGTCTACAAGGCGCTCGTGCCGGTGATCGACAAGGTGGTGGCCCTCAAGCGGCTCGAACCGGCCGAGCTGATGGCGGACCTGCTCGGCGAGGAGCAGCTGCGCGCGATCTTCACCTTCGAGGCGCGCACCATGGCCGCCTTCCACCAGCCCTTCCTGGTCACGGCCCACGACTTCGACGTGGACGACGAGGGGAGGCCCTTTTTCGTCATGGAGTACCTGTGCAACAACCTGGGTGACATGATCGGCGAGGCCTTCCACCTGGAGGAGGCCAGCCGCGTCATCGAGCCGGCCAGGGTGCTTCATTACGGCCGCCAGATCCTCGCCGCGCTCGCCTTTCTCCACCACAACCGCATCGTCCACCGCGACATCAAGCCGCAGAACATCCTGGTCACCGACGAGGATACCATCAAAATCTGCGACTTCGGCATGGCCCTGGTGGACGGGGTGGCCTTTTCCGGGCCGGCCAACATGCAGATCGGCTCGCCCTACTACACCCCGCCCGAGCAGCGCACCAACCCCGGCGCAGTGGACGGCCGGGCCGACCTCTACTCGGCCGCGGTGCTGCTCTACCGCATGCTCACCGGCCGCCTGCCGGGCATGGAGAGCTTTTCCCTGTCCATGGTCAACCCCCGCTACGACCGCGGCTGGGACGAGTTCTTCGCGCGCGCCCTGCAGTGGCGGCCGAACGACCGCTTCCCGTCGGCCGAGGCGATGCTCGCCGCGCTCGACCGCCTCACCCTGCACCCGGCCGCGGACGACACCCTCTGCCGCCTGCCCGAGCCGGGCGAACAGGTGATCCGCCTGCGCACCGAACCGGCCAACGTGGGCGGCAAAAAGGCCCGGGCCCTGTTCGAGACCGGGCCGCTGTTCCGGCCCCTCACGCCGGTGTGCAACCGGCTCGAGACCGGAGCGGACACGGTCCTCGACCGGGCCACGGGTCTTGCCTGGCAGCGGCGCACCAGCGTCTACCCGCTCAGCTGGCGGGCCGCGCACGACTACATCGACCAGCTCAACGCGGCCGAGCCGGACACGGCCGCGCCCTGGCGGCTGCCCACGGTCAACGAGCTGCTCAGTCTTCTGCCCGCCGTGGGCGGTCCCCCGGATGAACCGGCCGCGGCCTGGCCGGGCCAATGGCTGTGGAGCTGCGACCGCCACGGCCCGCACGAGAGCTGGTATGTGAACATGGACCTGGGCTTTGCCGGGGTCCAGGACCAGACCTGCCTCAACCAGGTGCGCGCGGTGCGCACCGCCGCGCCCTGAACCGTACCCGAGAACTTGCCATGACCGACTACCCCGTTTCCCATACCTTTCTCGTCCACGCCGAGACCGCGGCCCTGGCCGGCCGCCACGTGGAGCGCTACCTGGAGGGCAACCAGCTGATCACCTACGCCCGGTTCTTCGTCAACGAGGCGGAGATCCTTGCCGGCACCGACCCGGCCTTCGCGGACGTGCTCGAGCGCGGCCTGGCCGCCAACCGCGCCTTTGGCCAGCGCATGCTCGACCACCTGCACGCCGAGGGCGTCAGCCGGCTCGACCAGCTGCTCGACCTGGAGCAGGGCTACGTGACCAAGGTGCTGCACACCCTCACCCACCTGGTGGACGGCTTCATCGGCGTGGATTCGGTGTTCTACAACCTGGTCGAGGACTCGCACCGGCTGAGCCCGGCGCTCACCGCCACCCTGCAGCGCGACCCCAGCGGCTACTGGCTGGTGCCGGTGCGCACCGGCCAGGTGGCCGCCTCGGTACTCCACCGGGTCGACTGAAAACCACCGCCTCTCCTGAGGAACACGTTATGGGCCCTTTCCTGTTCGCCTCCATCCGCAGGAGCCTGCTGCTCGTGGTGCTGCTGGCCGTGCTGCCGGCCCTGGCCATCGTCCTCTACACCGGCTACGAGCTGCGCGACAGCGTGGTCGCCGAGGCCGAGCGGTTCAGCCTGCAGCAGGTGCAGGTCATGGCCGCGCACCACGAGCGGGTGGTGGACAACGCCCGCCTGCTGCTCGTCACCCTGGCCCGGGCCGCCGAGGTGCGCGGCCTGGATCCTGCCGCCAGCAAGGCCCTGCTCATCGACCTGCTCGGTCGCAACGAGGCCTATGTCTCGCTCGCCCTGGCCGATACCGCCGGCCGGGTGGTCGCGGCCGCGCCCGCCACCGCTCCGGCCGACCTGCACGACCGCCCCTTTTTCCGGAGCGCGGTCAGCGACAACCGTTTCACCGTCGGCGACTACACCCTGCAGGAACCCGAACACCGGGTGGTGGTCGAGTTCGCCCAGCCGGTGGCCGGCGACCACGGCCGGCCGACGGGCGTGCTCGTCGCCGCCTTTGATCTCGGCTCGTTCGGCCGCATCTTCTACGATCTCCGCCTGCCCGAGCAGTCCGTGTTCACCCTCACCGATGCCCAGGGCACCCGCCTGACCCGGTTCCCGGAGACCGGCAAGTACACCTGGGTCAAGGATCTGCCACGGATGATCGCGCGCATGTCCGGCGCGGCCGAGGAGGGCGCCTTTCTCGAGACCGGCGTGGACGGCACCCGCCGCTTGTACGCGTTCAAGCGGCTGCACTTCGAGGGCGCGGCCTTCCCCTACCTGATGATCCGGTTGGGCATCCCGGTGGAGCAGGCCCTGGCCGGGGCGCGGGCGGTGGTGGTGCGCAACGTGGTCCTGCTCGCCCTGGCCGCGCTGCTCGCCCTGGCGGTGGCCTGGCTGGTGGGCGAGCGGGCGATCATGCGCCGGCTCGACAAGCTCACCGGCGCGGTCGGCCGGCTCGAGGCGGGCGACCTGGGCACGCGTACCGGCATCGATCCCCGCGCGGGCGAACTCGGCCGGCTGGCCGCGGCCTTCGACAGCATGGCCGAGGGGCTGGAGCGCACCGAGCACGAGCGGTGCCAGGCCGCCGAGGAACTGCAGCGCCTCAACGAGGAACTGGAGGAGCGGGTCGCCCGCCGTACCGGGGAACTGGCCACCGCCAACGAGGAACTGCAGGCCACCCTGGAGGACCTGCGCCGCGCCCAGGGGCAGCTGGTCCTCTCGGAAAAGCTGGCCGCACTCGGCGGGCTGGTGGCCGGCGTGGCCCACGAGATCAACACCCCGGTGGGCATCGCCCTGTCCGCCGGCTCGACGCTCGCCGACAGGAACCGGGCCCTGGCCGAGCAGTTCACCGCCGGCGGCATGAAACGCGCGGATCTCGCCACCTACCTGGACGAGGCCAACGAGGGCCTGGCCATGCTGCTGGCCAACCTGAACCGGGCCAGCGACCTGATCCGCAGTTTCAAGATGGTCGCCGTTGACCAGGTGTCCGAGACCCGGCGCAGCTTCAACCTGCGCACCTACATCGACGAGATCCTCCTCAGTCTGCGCCCGAAACTGAAAAAAACGAGCCACCGGGTGAACGTGCACTGCCCGGAAGACCTCGTCATCGAGAGCTATCCCGGCGCGGTTTCGCAGATCCTCACCAACTTCATCACCAACACCCTCACCCACGCCTTTGGAGCGGACGAGGCCGGCGAGATCACCATCGAGGCCGAGCGAACGGGCGACACCCTGGAGCTGCGCTACGCCGACAACGGCCGCGGCATGGCCCCGGAGGTGCGGCAGCGCATCTTCGAGCCCTTCTTCACCACCGCCCGCGGCCAGGGTTCCACCGGCCTGGGCATGCACATCGTCTTCAACGTCGTCACCGCCACCCTGGGCGGCAGCATTGTCTGCACCAGCGAACCGGGGCAGGGGACGAGTTTCCGGGTGACCGTGCCGCTCACGAACCCGACGGAGGCACCATGAACGATCGCGACGAACTGCTCTTCCCCGACGAAGACGACCGGCCCCTGTTCGCGGACGAACCCGCGCAGCCGGCCGCTGCCGACACCGTGGAGGCCGCCGCGCCCTGGCGGATTCTCATCGTCGATGACGAGGCCGACGTGCACAGCGTCACCACCTTCATGCTCCGCGGCCAGCAGTACCTGGGACGGGGGTTCGAATTCCTGCACGCCTACAGCGGCCGCGAGGCGCGGGACATCCTCGCCGCCAACCCGGACCTGGCCGTGGTCCTGCTCGACGTGGTCATGGAAACCGAAGACAGCGGCCTGCAGCTGGTCCACTACATCCGCGAGGAACTCGGCAACCGCACCGTGCGCATCGTCCTGCGCACCGGCCAGCCGGGCAAGGCCCCGGCCGCGCGGGTGATCGTCGAGTACGACATCAACGACTACAAGGAGAAGACCGAACTCACCCTGGAGAAGATGCTCGTCACCCTCATCTCCGCCCTGCGCAGCTACCACTTCATCACCACCATCGAAAACAACCGCCGCGGGCTCAAGCGCATCATCGAGGCCTCGGGCGACATCTTCGAGCGCCAGTCGCTCGCGCGGCTCGGTCGCGGCGTGCTCGATCAGCTCACCGCCCTGCTCGAACTGCGCGGCGACCCGGAGAGCGGTGGGGTCAGGGCCTCGGGACTGACCGCCGCGGCCATCGACGGCCAGCCGGTGGTGCTCGCCGCCACCGGCGCCTTCAGTCCCTTCGAACACCGGCCGGTGGCCGAGGTGGACACGGCCATGATGCGCACCGCCCTGGACCTGGCCCGCACCCGGCCGCGCGGCTTCTACTGCCAGGGCGGCCGCTGCGCCTGGTACTTCAAGAGCCAGAACGGCTCGGAAAACTTTCTCTATTTCGAAATCCCCAGGGAAGTCGACGAGGACGACCACGACCTGCTCGAACTCTTTTTCACCAACGTCTCGCTCGCCTTTGACAACCTCTTTTTGAACCAGGGCATCGAGGACACCCAGAAGGAGATCATCTTCCAGATCGCCGAGACCATGGAGTGCCGCTCCGCCGAGACCGGCAGCCACGTCCGCCGGGTGGCCGAGTACGCCCGCCTGCTGGCGCTCAAGGTCGGCCTGTCCGAGGAGGAGGCGGAGATGCTCAAGCTCGCCTCCACCCCGCACGACCTGGGCAAGATCGGCATCCCGGACGCCATCCTCAACAAGCCCGGACCGCTCACCCCGGAGGAGTACACCACCATCAAGACCCACGTCTGGCGCGGCCACGACCTGCTCGCCAGCTCGCCCAGCCCGATCATCCAGGCCGCGGCCCGCATCGTCCTCCTGCACCACGAGCGCTGGGACGGCCAGGGCTACCCCCAGGGTCTCAAGGGCGAGGAGATCCACATCCACGGCCGCATCATCGGCGTGGCCGACGTGTTCGACGCGCTCTCCAACAAGCGCGTCTACCACGACCGCTGGGACTGGGAAGCGGTGTTCAACCACTTCCGCGAGGAACGCGGCCGCCACTTCGACCCGCAGCTGGTGGATATTTTGCTCGAATGCCGGGAGGAGTTTGTGGCTATTTGGGAGAGGTATAATGCGGTGGGGGTGCAGTTCGGGTGAACTGCAGGTTGTTTAGACTGTAGGCTGTTAGGCTGTAGGGGACGAGGCTTTTAGCGGTTGAGCTGTTTAGGTGAAAGTCGCCGGCCTTCGGCCGAAAGGCTCAACAGCTGCATTCTGTAGGGTGCGCCGTGCGCACCCTATTTCTTCCCGGGCGCTGCCGCCACACCGGTATGGGAACTGACCGCACCGGTTGAAGCGTCGCCCTGGCGGCTGCCAGTGGCTGGTACCCTTTGGTGCGCACGGCGCACCCTACCGCACGACCGTGGCTTATCCTGCTGATGGTGTCGGTGTGCTGCGCCCCTGAACCCGTGGTCGTTATCTGTGGACACCCCGGAGGGCCGGCGCACGACGATCGAATAGTCCAAAAACGAATGGTGGTGGCGTAGGGTGCGCCGTGCGCACCATTCGTGTCCACGGGGCATTATCCACCGCTGCGGCGAACGCACCACGACCACGCCGGCCCCGCACCGCCGCCCGCTCGGCTTGCCGGGCCACCGGTCATCCGGGACCGTCTGGCGGGCGTAGGGGCGAAAAATCTTTCGCCCCTGCAGGTCACGCCCTCGCACCGCCCGGCGGGTATCGTCCCGGCCAACATCCCGCAACCTTGGACGCTGGCCCTTTGCGATGCGCGCAGCACACCCGACTAAAAAGCTCAATAGCTCAAAGGCTCAACCGCTCAATCGCTTCAACCCACCTCGTCATGCGTGCCGATATGCACCGGCACAATCTCGTTGTCCTCGATGAGCAATTCGATGGTGAGCCGGTAACTGAGCGTGATCGAGAGCGAGTACAGGCCGGTCAGCCTGCCCTGCAGGGGATGGAGGCGGAGCGAGGGGTGAAACGGGTTGGCCGCCAGGATGTGCAGGCATTT
>ERZ1645187.1487-NODE-1487-length-21463-cov-62.110893_pt1 | contig 21463 bp, 23 predicted proteins | sample MGYA00575352_ERZ1645187 | MGnify/ENA primary metagenome ERZ1645187 (study PRJEB40837, sample SAMN11349314) | freshwater sediment metagenome | isolation source: river sediment | host: Sediment | place: India: Wazaribad , New Delhi | collected 2017-02-21 ... | reverse complement strand
TCCCGCTTCGAGGTCCGCGAGGCTGTCCTCCTCCGCCGCCGTCATCACTTTAGGCGTGAAGGTGGAAAGGTCATTGATCATCACCAGCACGTCGCCCGTGCGAAGCTGCGAGCTCAAGGCCGGTATGATAGCGCTCCAGTAATATTGATTCGCCAGCGTCCATGGATTATCGATTTTGACCTCCGGCACGGGCGCGGCGCCCCAAGACGAGGTTACGACGACTTTACCGGCGCCCTTCTCGTAAAGCGCCGAGTACATCTCGAATTCCGCAACACTGAACGAATTGCCGATAACGAGGAAGGTCGGTCCGACCTGCATCGGACCACCGAGAGAGCAAATGTCGGCGTCGATCTTTTTTCCGACCTCGTCGTTCGACGAGAGGACGCAGGGACGCGCGCGCCAGATGACTTTTCCAGCGTAGGATTTATCGTCGAACAGGGTCAGCACGCCTTTCGCGGCCATTTCCACGGGCGAACCGGCGTAAAGCGCTCCCTTGAACGTCGTGATCAGTTTGTTCATCGCAAAGGCCGAGGCGGCGAGCGCCGTCAACCCGCAGGCGATCGTCAGGAGTTTGTAGGTCGACCACTGCGCGCGCCGCAGAGGGCGCTCGATGAAAGCGTAGCTGGCCGTTCCGAGCAGGAGGATCGCCGCAATCTGGAACGGCACCGTGCGCCAGTCGATCCCGATCGTCCACCGGCTAACGGAGAGAACGGTCCAGTGCCAGAGATATAGTGAATATGACGCGAGACCGACGAAAAGCGCCCATTTGTTGGTCAGCAAGTGATACAGGCCGCCCGGCGGCCGACTTGTCCGGATTAGCGTAGCAGAGGCGATAACCACTAGCGGCATCGTTACTGCCTGCCGATCGGCAGACGCGCAAAAGGTACCGACAAGCAGCGCGACCGAGAGCCATGATAGAGCATCGGCGTGCCGGTCGAGCTCCGCGGTGATCCACGTGGGCGCAATAGCGGCAAGGCATCCGGCACTCAATTCGAAAAAGCGTGGCGGCATTAGGAAATAGGCAGCGTCGGGCATGACGCTATTCAGCCATGTGAAGGAGACGACAGAGAGGAGCGTCAAGACGCAGAGCATGGAAAGGAGTGTCTTGCGCTTGTCCGCCCTCCGGGGAAAGCGTCCCGCGAGCCACAGCAAGGGAGGAAACAGCACATAAAACTGTTCCTCCACGCCAAGAGACCAAGTGTGCGTGAACAGGTTCAGCTTTGCCGACAGGCCGAAATAGTCGAGAGCCTCTGTGAAGAAATAGATATTCGAGACGCCCAAAAGGGCGAAGAAGCCGGCATGCATCGAGTGGGAGAAGCCAGCGGAATCCGGATTGATGAAAACCGCCCCAAGCAGTGCCGTCACGAGGACGCAGAGCACTAGCGCTGGCAGGAGGCGCTTGATCCTCCGTGAATAGAAATCGACGAGCAGGGCGGGGAATCTTTCGTGATCGCGGTCGATGAGGGATGTTGTGATGACGAAGCCAGAAATCACGAAGAACATGTCGACCCCGAGGAAGCCCCCGGGAAGAAATACGGCGTCGAAGTGATTAACGATGACGGCTAGAACGGCGATCGCGCGCATCCCGTCGATATCCGGCCTGTAACGTCCAACGGACGCGCCCGAACCCGGCGCGCCGTATGCGATGGAATGGCCGAACTTGCTAACCGATTCTGTTGACATCCGCGATCCTGCTCTCTCATCGTGCTCGGGACGCCGATCTCTAGCACAGAAGAGCGAGATGCCGGGCTATGCAATATGGCGGGACAGCTGGAGCACAGCAGGATGGGCCGTTGTTTCACCGGTTGCTTGATCGGCGTGATTGTAGAGAATATCATTCTTAAGGCTCCGCTCTGGGGTCATCCTGTTTGGAAAGGGAAGCGCGATCTCGCGCAGCCCTAGAAGCATCGAAAAGGGAGCCGCATTCGATGGAGGAGCTTATTTGGGTGGCCGGGCACCGCGGCATGGTCGGCTCCGCGATCACCCGTCTACTCGAATCGCAGGGCCGGAAGGTCATTACGGTCGACCGTTCTGTGCTGGATCTGCGGCGGCAGCCCGAGGTGGAGTTCTGGCTCCGGGCCAATCAACCGACCGCGATTATCTTTGCGGCTGCGAAGGTCGGCGGTATTCTCGCCAACAGTACCTATCCTGCGGATTTCATTTACGATAATCTCACGATCCAGACCAACATCATCCACGGCGCGCACAAGGCGGGCGTAGATCGACTGGTGTTTCTTGGCTCCTCCTGCATCTATCCGAAATTGGCGCCGCAGCCGATCTCCGAAACCGCACTGATGACGGGACCGCTCGAGCCGACGAACCAGTGGTACGCGATCGCCAAGATCGCGGGAATCATGAGCTGCCAAGCCTATCGTCAGCAGCACGGCCGCCGATACATTTCGGTCATGCCGTGCAATCTTTACGGCCCGAACGACAATTTCGATTTAGAGACGAGCCATGTGATCCCCGCGCTGATGCGCAAATTTCACCGGGCGAAGCGCGAGGGAGCGTCTGAGGTCGTCGTTTGGGGCACGGGAACGCCGCTACGCGAATTTCTCCATGTCGACGATCTCGCGAGGGGCGTCGTCTTCTGTCTCGACAACTACGACGAATACGAGCATATCAATTGCGGCGCGGGGTTTGACGTGACGATCCGGGAAATCGCGGAGACCATCGCCGGCGTCGCGAGCTTTAAGGGCGCATTGACCTTTGACACGACGAAACCCGACGGCACGCCGCGCAAAATCATGGACTCGAGCCGCATTCGCGCGCTGGGCTGGAAGCCGGAGATTTCGCTCGAAGAGGGACTGAAATCCGCTTATGGCTGGTATTTGGAGAATGTTGCACAGGCGCCGCGGTAGGCGATCCTCGCCCCATCAGTCCGGCTCGAAGGCGTAGGGCATGTTGACGCTGAACCAAGCGTCAATCTTGTCGCGTGGACCGTAGGTTAGCGCCAGACGATACAATTCCTTGGAGGTCTTGCGGTCGTCGGAGCCTGATAGCCCACCGCTAGTATAAACGCCGATGACGCTGTCGCAATGCGCGAACCGGCGGCCTCGCTTTTTGGCCTCATAGAGAAAGGCGTGGTCGGCCGCGATGCGATACGCCGGATCGAACGGCTGGTCACGCAGCAGCTGGCTTCGGATGAATACCGCCTGTCCGCAGGGGATTCCAGCGAGCCATCGCCAGCTGATGTCGCCAGACCGCAGAGCCTTCCAGGTTTCGTCGAAGCTCGCACCCTTGTGAAGACATTCGACGCCGCTCGCCTCGACATAGACGTGATGGCCGACCACCACGTCGGCATCGCGCATGTCCGGATCCTCGAAGGCCTCCGAGATCGCGGATTTGTAAGGAAAGAAATCGCCGGCGTTCATGAAGATCAGGAATCGGCCGCAGGCGAGGCGGGCGGCCTTGTTCATGCCGTCGTAGGGGCCTTTGTCCGGAGCGCTGATCCAATAGTCGAGAAGTGCGTCGCGCGCGGCGATTTCGTCGCGGGTGCCATCGGTTGAGGCACCATCGACCGCGATGACTTCGAGATTAGCGTAATCTTGGGCGAGCACGGACGTGAGCGTCGGCGCGAAACGCTCCCGCGCATTCCGCACAACGATGGCGACTGTGATGAGCGGCACGCCAAGTCGATCCTCTCGGAGGTCGCCAATCAACCGCTTACCGCCTTCCATCGCCTGCTCAGGCGGCATGCCGGCCCCGGCGGGTGCAGCCGGCCACTCGACCTGTGCGGTGGTCCGGCGCTCCAGCGGCCGCCCCGCGACAAAGGCTCGTAGCCGGCCCTGATCCGCCTCGAAGCGCCGACGGGACCGCCAAGTTACCCGGCGGGCCATGACGCCGATAGCGGGGCCGCGTTCCGGGGGCGGCGCGAGGCTCCCGCTCGTCAGGAGACCTGACACGCCGTGGGTGATGAATTGCCCGAAGAGTTGTCGATCCGGCCCATAGACGACGTAGCTTCGCGTCATCGCCTCCAGAAAATCACCATTCAATCCGCCCGCTCTCGGCGATCCAACATAGACGGCGCCGGGCTGCGCCGCCTCGGTGGCTGCGGCCCGGATGACGCCCGACGGACGATACGGCCGTCCAGTGAGGCCAAGGAGCGTCCCCAGCCATAGCGGCTTCGAAAGCAGGTAAGAAAGATCCTGCAACGCCGTGCGTCTTTCTGCGCCGAGCCCCTTTTCGAGGAAACGGCCTTGGCGTAAAGGCTTGTCGTCTCCGACGGCGGCAGGAGCCCAATCGAAAAAGGCGGCGTCGACGCCGAGACGGCGTAGTTTCGAATAGGTCTCGAACGAGAAGCTCGCGACTCGTACGGCGCGTAGCCGATCCCCGAGTTTTTCGTCGAGAGTCTCCGCGCCGTCCAGCACCAGCGTCAGTCTTTTGCCGAGAATCGGCGCGAGAAAGCTGGCGAGCCGCGGCAAGCCGACGAGTAGTATGGGCCGGAAAGATCCGCCCGCGCGAGATTCTGTCTCGACCAGCGCGCGCTGGAGGTCGGAAACGAACACCGAGCCCCGAAACCGCGGCATGAAGAGTATTATCGGGCGCACCTGTCATTCCCCGATCGAAGATCCGACGCAAAATGTCAGCAGTTATGCCGGGGTAAGCAGTAGGCCACCGAACTTTCAGCCGTCAACCCGTCAATCCGGTTGCGGTGGCCGGGCTCGACGGCCGGGACGGGGCGGGATATTCAAGTTCGCGACGAATTTAGCAGCGTTCGAAGGCAAAGGGAAAATGACCCACGCACCGAAGATCCCTCTATTTACGTCCATTCCGCCCCGCGTGCGACGCCTCGTGAATGGCCGCGATTATGGCGCCGCCTGGCAGGTGGCCTGCATTGAGTCTTGGCGACGGAGCGGGTTCCGCGTCATCAGCCTCAACGGCGGTGCCGAACTCATCAACCTTCGTCGCTCCTATCCGGTGGGCGTTGATTTCATAGAGCTTCCGCCGGACGTTGAACGCCCGCGAATCGTCGATTTTCTCGACGCGGCGAAAGAAAGCGGCGCGGCGACGGCCGGCGTCGTCAACGCGGATTGTCTGATGATCCCGCTGACGGGATTCGCGGAGCGCCTTTCGGAAAATCTGAAAAACATAGCTATCGTTGAGCGGATCAATATTGATCACAAAACCCTGCGTCCTACCGGCCAGCATTGTTACGGTTTCGACGCCTTCTTTTTCCCCATCGGCGCGCTCGGGGCCCTGAAACGGGACGAGAGCTGGCGCATCGGAGACACATGGTGGGATTACTGGCTGCCGATCGCCTTTCATCTCGGAGGCGTCGAACTGCGGACCTTGCCGGCGCCGATGCTAGTGCATCTCGATCATGAACTCGCATGGAATAAGGTGAGCTGGATCGAAAAATGTCGCCGATTGCTTGACTATGTACGCAACGGCGGGCGCACGCCGAATGATCTCGAGCTCGCGGCGGCTTTCGAGGCCATGTCGCTGGAGCCCGAGGAGCTGGAGGTCTATGGGTTCAGTCAACGGATTTTCGCCTGGCTACGGGCGCGGGAGCCGCTGTGGCAGCCGGAGGCGGGCTCGATAGAGGAATTGTGCGTCGCCGTTCTGAATGCGCTCGCCACGCCGGCTCAACCGACTGCCGAGACGGCGGTGGGTTGTGAAAATTCCTTGCGGCGCGCATTGAGCTGGCTCGCCTTGAGCCGGCGTGGCTGAGGGAGCCCCCCCCCTCCCCCGCGCATGTCCTCCCCGCCAAACTCGGTGCTTGGACTGCCGCTTGCTATCAGCTAAAGTAAAGTGTGGTTCCGCGTGGCGAGCCTTTCCCCGCGGCCTCCCGGATTACAACTCGGGCATAATGACATTTGGGCAATGTAGCCGGAGCATAAATGCTGGACGGATTGAAACGATGGCGCGCTATCGCGCAGGGCGCGTGGGATTACTATTGGCATCCGGATTTGCGGGATCCCTGGGGCGGCCCGTTCAACAACCAGAGCGCTCGAAAGTCGTTGTTTCTGTCCCTCGTGGAGAGATTCCGCCCTAGGGCAATCGTCGAAACCGGCGCCTATCGCGGTTCGACGACCGAATTTTTCGCCCAGACCGGATTACCGGTCTTCAGCGCGGAACTAGACCTCCACGCCTATGGCTTCTCGCTCATGCGACTGCGTCACCGCGGCGATGTGAAAATAATGAACGGAGACAGCCGGGCGGTGCTTCGCGAACTTCTGGACGACACCATGTGGGCGGATCGTGGATCCGTTACTTTCTTCTATCTCGACGCGCACTGGGGCGAGGATTTGCCGCTTGCGGAGGAGATCGACATCATTTTTTCGCGCTGCCCCGACGCGCTGGTCATGGTCGATGATTTCGCAGTGCCGGACGACGACGGCTATGGCTACGACGATTACGGTGCGGGCAAAGCCCTAGACGCGGAATATATTGCGCCCGCCCTTCAGGCGCACGCTCTGTCCGCCTTTTATCCATCGACGCCATCGAGCGAGGAATCAGGAGCGCTGCGCGGCTGCGTCGTGCTCGCCAAAGCGGCCGAGCATGGCGCGAAACTATCCTCGTTGCCATTGCTTCGAGCGGCGGTTAAGCTATGACGGCTCGCTAAGGACGCACAGCGCGCAAGCTGATCCGGAGTAAAACCGGTATGGCGCATAGCTTAATCATGACGAAGGGATCCAATTGCTTCTCGATCATAAATCAGACGTCTATTCGCAGTCTGGCGAGGACGGCATCATAGAAGCGATCCTGTCGAGGATCGGCGATCGAGATAGCTGGTGCGTCGAGTTTGGCGCCTGGGACGGCCAGCATCTCAGCAATACACGTAATCTGATCGAGGCGCAGAATTACAGGGCTGTCTTGATCGAAGGTGATGCGTCGCGATTTGCCGCTCTCGAAAAATACTACGAGGGCAATAACCGGATTTTCCCGCTGAACGCCTTCGTCGGTTTCGACGAGGCAAACGGCCTCGACGCTCTGCTTCGTGAGACGCCGATACCCGCGGATTTCGATTTTCTGTCCATCGATATCGACGGTAATGATTATCATTGCTGGAACGCGGCCCGGCAATATCGCCCGAAACTCGTCGTGATCGAGTTCAATCCGACAATACCGACGGAATGCCATTTCGTTCAGCAGCCAGATCCCCACGTTAACCAGGGATCGAGCTTGTCCGCCCTCACGGCGCTAGCGACGGCCAAGGGCTATAAACTGGCGTGCGTCCTTCAGTTCAACGCCTTTTTTGTGCGGAACGATCTTTTTTCACGTCTGGAGATCGCCGATAATTCTCCTTTCGTACTAAGGCGCGATACAAGTCAGTTGACCTTCCTGTTCCAGGGGTTCGACGGAACAATTTTCCTGCATGGGAATAGGCGGATGCCTTGGCATGATCTCGATATAGAATTTTATGACGTTCAGGCGCTTCCGGCTCCGCTTCGGAAGTTCCCGTCGGCATATTCGCCTTTCGAAGCCGGTCTGTTTAGGGTGTTCAAAAAATGGCGGGCGTTAAGGAAAAGGTGGGCGAGGCAATGACACCGTAGGAAGCCCGCCCAGCTCAGACGCGGGACGATGATAGTCGTCCTCACAGCTCAGAATAGAGCCACTGGACCTTGGAGGCGACATGTTCGAAGCTTTGAGAAAGAAATTGTCGCCCCTCTGGATGCGCCAGCCAGAAGCTACGGTGGTGAAGGGGGACCGCTTCCTCAGCGCCTGCAAGGGCGTTCTGCATGTCGGCGCAAATTCCGGTCAGGAACGCGAAACCTACGCCCGGCTTGGTCTGCCTGTTGTGTGGGTCGAGGCGCTTCCAGGCGTTTTCGATGAGCTGAAGATTAACATAGCGCGTTATCCCGACCAGATGGCCATTCGCGCGCTGCTCGCCGATCGCGACGGGCAAAAATTTATTTTCCGCGTCGCGAACAACAACGGCGCTTCGTCGTCGATCCTCGAGCTGAAATATCACAAGGATATCTGGCCCGAGGTCGAATACGTCGACGAAATCGAGATGGAGTCTGTGACGCTAGGAACTGCGCTCGCGTCTCACGGCGTCGACCCTTCCGCCTATGACGCCCTCGTGATGGATACGCAAGGCTCCGAACTGATGATCCTGCAGGGCTCGGGGGAGCTTCTCGATCGCTTCGAGTACATCAAGACCGAGGCGGCCGATTTCGAAGCCTACGAAAATTGCGCGACTGTCGCCTCCCTAGCCGACTTTCTCGGCGCGCACGGCTTCTGCCTGGTGCGGCAGGACAAATTCGCGGTGCATCCCAGTCTGGGCAGCTATTTCGATATCCTGTTCGAGCGTCGACGCGGAACGACCGCCGAGGCTGGCGCAGCGCCGAAGTGGCCATGATCTCCGGGAAGAAATCTGACGAAGCCATCGCAGCCCATCTGCGCGCGTTGAATGAACGAGAGCTGGTCGATGAGATCGGCGCGACGCCATTCGCACGAGCATATAAACGCGCAAGAAATCTCGTCGTGCTGCGCGTAAACGAGTTGTATTGGACGATTTCGCGTTCGCTGAGAAACGCGCAGGCCCGGCTTTTTCCCGATTATCTGGCGCGAAAAAACAAGCTGCCGCCATGGCGGACGTCCGACCGGCCGGGCGTATCTACCGAGGGCCGGCCGTTATCCAAACCGCGCCTGCTGCTCGACATGACGAGCACCTTGCGGTCCGGCAAGGGGTCGGGCATTCAACGCGTCGTGCGCGAGATCGCGCGCCATGCGTGGGAAGTCGGCGCGGGGGTTCCAGTCGCGATCCACAATGGCAGACTGTTTTCCTATTACCCGCATCCCGACGTTCCCGATGTAGTCGAGGTGGCTGACGGTGATATCTTCCTGATGCTCGACGCGAGCTGGAACCACACAGAAGAATATCTCCCCATCATCGAGGAGGTGAAAGCGAGGGGCGGCCGCACTGTCGTCTGTCTCTACGATATCCTGCCGCTGCTGTATCCGAACGCCTTCATGGGTGATTTGAGCGCGCGGTTCCGAATCTGGCTCGATTGCATCGTCCTGAAAAGCGACGGCGTCGTAGCGGATTCGCGCGCCGCGGCGGAAAGCTTGCGCGACTATCTTTTCGCGAATGATCTTTTGGTCCCGAGATTTCCGATCGGCTGGTGGCGGCTCGGCGCCGACTTCATGCCGATGATGACGGGTAAGCCATCCGACCAAGCGGAGCGCATCGCTTCTGACGCCAAACCGTATTTCCTCGGCGTCGGCACGGTCGAGCCGCGCAAGGGCTATCCTATCGTACTGGAGGCGCTGGAGCGTCTATGGGGCGAGGGGTTCGATTTCGCTTATGTCATCGTCGGCGGGCACGGCTGGGGCATGCGCCATTTCGAGAAGCGCTTGCTCCGCCATCCGGAGTTTGGGCGCCGTCTCTTCTGGCTTCGGCGCGCCAGCGACGCTGATCTCGCGCTGCTCTATACTCACGCACGGTCGCTCGTTCTCGCCTCCGTCGCGGAGGGCTTCGGCCTTCCTATTGTCGAGGCCGCGAATTACGGCGCGCCTGTCATCGCAACCGATATTCCGGTTTTTCATGAGGTCGCCGGCGATAGCGCGCGCTATTTCACCTTGCTAGACGCCAACGATCTCACCGTGCAGATGCGTTCCGCGCTCACTGAAAAACCAGCCGCTCCAGTCATTGCGCGCACGAGCTGGCGGGAGTCCGCGCAACAACTTGTCGCTATCGTGCGCGATAATGGCTTCCAGACTCGGATGGAATGAGACGCGCGCCTCGTTCGGCCAAGCGTTTGAATTGCCGTCGAGAGTACGCTGACCGGAATTGATAATCCGGAACTGCTTCGCGCTTCTCATATAAAGCCATGGGCAAAATGTGACGATGATGCAGACCGCCTCGATGTGCACAATGGTTTGTTGCTTTCCGCGCTTTGGGATGCCGCCTTCGATTGCGGGCTCGTGGGCTTCAATGACGATGGAACACCGATTTTTTCACCGAGACTGTCTTTTTCTGCGCGACACGAATTACGATGCGACGCTCCAATAAAACTGACCGAACGGCATCATGCTCAGTTTGCGTGGCATCGTGTTGGGTTTTCGTAAACGCCCCCCCATAGGCTTTGCAGTTCGCAATTGTATCATTAGCTCGCGCGCCCCTTCGCCGTCACCATAATCTTGCAAATAATCTGCATCCCCCAGCCAGACGACGGCGAAGATTGGCGCCAGATCGCCTGAGATGAGCCCCCTTCATGGATTGCGCTGCGCCACTCCGGAACGATATAGGCGGCGCCTGTCGCGACGGCCTCAACTTACTCACCAGTCGGTTAATAAGACGACATTCACTTGATTTATTCCTGAGGTCATGATTCATTGAAACATGAAGCGCGACGGACGAAAGCTCGATCATCAGACGTTGGAAACCATTCGGTTCATGGCGGTTGAACGGGTTCGTGAAGGTGAGTCGCCATCTGCGGTTATCGCGTCTTATGGTTTCAGCCGCACAACGATTTACAAATGGCTCGGCGTCGCATCGAAGCCTGGTGTTGGAGTTCGAGGTCTTGCGTCACGTTCGACGCCTGGGCGGCCGCGGCGCCTGACACCACGTCAGGAACAGCAGGTCTTTCGTTGGATCAACGGTAATGACCCACGTCAATATGGGTTGGATTTCGGCCTATGGACGCGAAAAGTGGTGGCTGACCTGATCCAGCGGAAATTCGACATTCGATTCGGTTTAACAGCGGTGGGAGAACTCCTCGCGAAGCTCAATCTTACACCGCAAAAGCCGCTGCAACGAGCATATCAACGCGATCCTGAGGCAATTGAGAAATGGCGGCGCGAAACTTATCCGGGCATTGCTCGCGAGGCTGATGTACAAGGCGGTGAGGTGTTTTTCTGGGATGAGTCGGGTTTTCGCGCCGACGCTGTGCATGGACGAACATGGGGCCTTAAAGGACAGACGCCAGTTGTCGAACGGCCAGGCCAGCGGCAATCAGTTAGCGCTGCTTCTGCGGTGAATGCCAAAGGGGCGTTTTGGTATTGCACTTATGAGGGCGGCCTCACAGGTGAACTCTTTATTGAACTGCTACGCAAGATGATGCGTCATCGATCGAAGCCGATTCATTTAGTGATTGACAGTCTGCCAGCGCACAAAACAACCGCGGTCAAACGTTATGTTGAATCGACAAAGGGGCGCCTTACACTGCACTTCCTGCCGGGCTATGCGCCGGAGTTGAACCCGGACGAGCTTGTTTGGAGCCATGTAAAGCGCACTGGAGTTTCGAGGACACCGCTTCGCAAGGGAGAGAGCTTGTTAGAAAAGATCGAAGCGCAGCTCGACGAAATAAAGAAAGCTCCCAAGCTTGTGCGTTCTTTCTTCAGAGCACCAAGTGTCGCCTATATTAGCGACTGGTGAGTAAAGTCGATTTTTCTTTATGCGCAGGGGATTTTTAAGTGTGGCTTTGCTAACTGTTTTCCTTATCAGATGATTGAAGGTCACACATCGTCACCCACCCCCCATCCCTCGAATAACTATGCGTCGCCTCAGACACGCGATACTCTCTGTTTATACCGGCGCGCAGGCCAGCGATACGACAGAGCCCCTGCGCCTGCGCTTCCGGATCACCATCGATCGTGATCTGCCCACCGCCCTTGCCACGCTCAGCTTCCTTGGCATTGCTTTCGGCCCGGTCCCTGGCGCGGCCCTGGTCGGCGAATTTCCGCGTGTCGATCAGCGGCACGCGCGCAGTTTCGTCACTGATCTGGACCGTCTCCTCTTTCCACTTCGCTTCTTTGTTGTCATACCAGCGCACGACGGAGCGATTGTAGCGGGGTCGATTCTGCGTGGGGCGGATCTGCCAGTCGATGATATTAACGCCATAAATCGCCTGAACGGTCGGCAGTAGTTGTCCGCTCACGGAATCGTTCGAGTTGCGTAGAATGAAAACGGCGTCCTTCCCTCGGATCTTGAATGTCGCGCCGAGCTCCGACGCGATGCGCGTGCCCCACGACATGAATGACTCGTTCTGCATCGCCCAGTAGTCACGCTTCTTTTGGACAATGTCACCGGACACTTTGACGTTCAGGCCAGCGAGCTTGCCGAATTCCTTGGCCGCTTCCTCGAACGTTGCAGCGTCCTTGTGTTTTGTCTTTTTCTCTTTCGACTTATCCTTCATGTCCGTAGCGCGGGCGGTGATGTTAATGACCGTGCCGCCGCCGCGCGAGCCCTGGCTTTCTGGTTCGTCGGTCTTGCCCCTGAAGGTCACTGCGCCGCCGCCGTCGCTCCACTGCAGCCTCACCTCGATATCGGCGTCGTCCCGCGGCATTTGCAGTTGACCGGCGCTGTCATCCAGAGAGATTTCGCAGGTGTCGCTCTCGCCGCCGTCGGTCAGCTTGATATGCAGGCGATTCAGATAGGGCTCGAAATTACTGGTGACGTCCCGCCCGTCGACGGAGATGGAGTAAATGGTGCGACGCATGGGAATCAATCGTAAAGGGCGACGACCTGGACTGCCGTGCGGCCGCGGGGCTCGGGCGCGGGCGTCTGCACATCGATCACAATGCCGACCGGAAGGAACGCACCGATCTTTGCGAGTCCCGGATTTCGCCTCAGCGTGTCCTCGACAAGCCCGGGCACCTCGCGGCGGAACCGCCGCCAGAACAACAGGTCGAGGGTCGTGTATTCCGCGACGACGGTCATCTTCTCGATCATGAACCTCACCCGAACAGGCCGGCGATTGTCGCAATCATGCCGGCGGCGGAGGCGCGGAGTGGCGTTTTAACGAGCTCCACTTCGAGCTCGATCACCCTTCCGACGCCCGCGACATTAAGGAAGCTATGTTTGTCGGTGACCTGCTCGATCAGATACCAGCCGAGCACTTCGCCATCTCCGCGGATCAGCAGTTGCGGCTCGCCGGTTCGCGCCAGCCCCTGCAAGTCGCCAATGCCGGCGACGCCGCCGAGCCTCTGCGGAAACAGGCGCCCGGAGAGTTTTAAACGATCATCCGCCTCGCCGGTAAACTCCCGCGGCCGCATGACGCCGACGATGTCCTTGGCGGCATAGTCCGCTCCCACCTGTCGCTCGACCGCCTCGACGTTCACCGGAAAGATGTCGAAAGTGAAGGCACCAAGCTGGTAAAGGATCGCCATCAGGTCCGGCCCGGAATGGAGGGAACGACATAGTTGCTGCGCGCCGCGCTGGCCGCCGAGCCGATGGCCGCCGCCGCCCGTGACGCCTGCGCCGCCGCGCTCGCGGCGGCGTTCCCCGCGGCGGCGGCTTGTGCGCCGATGCCGAAGAGAAGCGACCGCAGCTCATTTGCCTTGGTGATGGCGACGTCGATCGAGGCGGTGTTGACGGTGGGCGACGCCGTCATGTTGAGGCTTTCGACGACGGCGTGAGCGCCCTCGGCGCTTCCCTTCACGGCTTCGACCGAGGACGCATCCACACGCGGCGTGACCGTCGTGTTCAGGGATTGCAGGGCCGTGCCGGCGATATCGATCGCCGCCTTCGCCGCGTTGAGCGAGGAGAGGTCCAGCGACGGCGCGCCCTGCATACGCTGGAAGGCCGGCAGATAGTTCGCGCTGACGCCGCCCGTGACGCCCATGGGGCCCGCCTGCTGAGTTGCCGCCCAAGACGGGCCGCCCTTCGCCTTGCCGGCGCGCAACGCGCCCGACAGGCCGAGAAAGGACGCCGGCGGCGGCGCTTTCGGCTTTTTCTGCAAGCCAAGGCGCGCCTCGTAATTCGCGAGCGAGCCGGGAGCCATCGACGGCCCCTTCGCATGCATCCAGTCCTCGACCGTCCGAATGGTCGTATCGATCGCCTTGTTGATCCCGGGCAGTGCCCAACGGCCGAGGGCGTCGCCTACTTCGGATGCAAGCGCCTTGATGCGTTCGAGGTGGTTCGCAGTCGTTTCCAGCTGGAGGTTCAGCGCCTGATCCGACGAGCCCCTCCATTTCGCTGTGTCCATCAGGTTGCGGAGATTCTTGACGATCTCCGGCAACGCCTGACCAGACCGCGCGGCCTCGTCCCACCATTCCCGCCCGAACAGGCTCTGGCCAATGCGCGCTTTCTCCGGGCTCCTGTCGAGCGCCTCGAGCAGTTTGAGGATGGTGGGCGTCGCGGTTGCGTCGGACTTCATGCCCGCCTGAACCTCCTTCAGGGAGAGCCCGAGCTCCTCGAGGTTCTTCGCTGCCTCCTTCCCGTCGAAGGTGCGCAGCTTCGAGGAGAAGGCGTTCCAGAACCGCGACGCCACCTCCGGCTGCATGCCGATGGAGTTCAGGGCCGTCGTCACCGCAAGGGTGGTGTCGAGCGGAACGTTCGCCGCCTTTGCCGCGGCGGCGGATCGGCCGAACATCTCGACGATGTCGCGCTCGGCCGAAGCGCCCGTGTCGCCGAGCATATTGACCTTGTCGACAAAGTCCCCGAGTTCGACGTTCGACCAGCCGGTGGCCGCCCTAATCTCGGCGAGCTTCTGCGCCATCTCGCGGGCCGGCACGTCGAAGGCGATCGCGCCCTTGGTCGTGAGATCCATAAAGCCGGCGAGGTCTTTAAACTCGACGCCGGCCTGTCCGGCCTGCGCCACGAGTCCGGCGACTTCCTCGCGCGCAATGCCGATCCGCCGCGCGGCTCCGTTGATCATGGTCTCGACGTCGGCGAAGCTGGCGCCCGCGTCGAGATTAACCTTCTTGCGGACCTCGGCCATCGCCTTGTCGAAGTCGATCGCCTTTTTGACGCTGTAGGCCGTCGCGCCGCCGACCGCCATGCCGCCGAGCGCGCTGACGCCCAGACCCATGGCCGTGCCGGCCGCGCCTGGCAGGGCAAACGAAGCAAAGTCTGACGCCGCGCCGCCCATGGCTCCGAACCGGCCGCCGCGCGCCGCCGCCATGCCGATCGACTTGCCAAAAGCCAGCTGCTCGCGCTTGGCGGCACGAATGGAGGCGATCGTCTGCCGCTCCCACGCGCGCATCTGCGATGCGCCCTTTGCCGCCCAGTCCGCGCCCATGGCCTGTTTTGAGGCGCGGGCGTAAAGCAGCCATTCCTTGCGCACGTCGCGAAGTTCGCCGGCCGTCAGCTTCAGAGTGGCGAGCTGGCGCCGGAACGGATCGGAGCCGGCGCTCCTGCCCATGCCCCTGGCGACGGCCTCGGCGGCCTTCCCGGCGTCTTTCAACGCCTGCGCCACAGAGCGGGCGGGCTTGCTGACATCATCGATCAGCTTGATGGTGAGGGAACTCGTCAGATTGGCCATGTCACCCGCTCAGCCTTCGCGCGACCTGAAGTTCGGCCAGAAAGTCATCCCAGAACATCGCGTCGAGCTCGGCGCGCGTCCCGCCCAGAGCTTTCAGGATGAAGCCGCGGTAGTCGCGCCAATGTCCGGGCCAGTATCTTGCGCCGCCAGTCCCCGGAACCGGCGGGGCAAAAAATTTTCGGCGGCCTCGTCGAGCGCGAGTCGGTCGTCATCGTCGAGGGCGTCCATCACCGCGTCGGGGACCGGCTCGCCGTGCTCGTCGCGAAAGAGCGGCAGGCGGACCTTCGCGTCCGGATTGCGCGTGAGCAGCTGTTCGATCTCGCTTTGAAACATCGAAACATCTCCCGCTGTCATTCGAATCAGCGTAATCGAATGATAGTCTTTCCCGTCACATGATAACGGCCATGCAAGCTCGACCGTTCTGGAACGAAGATGATCTGTGAGAAAGCGCACAGCGGCGCGATCTGTTTCTGGCATGATGTGGCGCTTTCGTTTCGGAGAAGAAAAATGGCGATAGCAACTGGCTTCCCGGTCCAATTGACGCGCTATTTTTTGCAGGCGGGTCTCGTTTTCTTCGCGGCTCTTCCGTCAATTCTCGGACTGATCGTTTTTCTGGTAACGCTCTGACAGGAATTACACGATCCGCAGCATGGCGTTGATCTCCGCCAGCTGGTTCATGCCATTCACGCGCCACACCGAGCCAAACCAGTCGTAGTAATAGACCTCGGCCTTGTTCTCCCACAGCTCATAGTGGGTGATCTCCGCGATCCTGTGGTCCTGCTCGATGAGCTCGCCGCGTTTGAATTCGCTCTCGCCAACCTCAACAAGCCGGCCGAAGACGACGACCTTGCGCTCAATGAGCCGGCCGCCATTCTTGTCGCGCAGCGCGCCATAGATGGTGTAGGGCCGCACGCCATTGGCGCCGAGCCCGAACAGCGCCTTGGTCTGGGCGTCGGCGCCGACGAGCTTGAAGGTCACTTCCGGCGGCTCGAAGCCAAGGCCGCCGATGGTGATGGCGCCGATAGCGCCGCCGGGATGATGCTCCTGGGTCTTTTCTTTCGGCTGCCAGAGCTGGATGTTCTGCAGCGTCAGGTGCTTCGAGTTCGTGGGGGAGTCGTCGCCGGCGAACAGGTTCGCCGCCTCCCAGATGATGACGGACGCGGCCATGGGGCGTTTCCTTTACTGGAGATATTGAGCGGGCAGCGTTGCGGCCTGCGCCACGAGCGCGCCCAGTTCCGCGACGAGGGCCTCGTAATTGGGCCGCGAATCGATCGTCACTTGCGTGATCGGCGCGGGCTCTTCGGTCGCGAAGAACGCCCGGAACTTGCCCTGTCTCAGGTCGTTGGGACTGTTTTTGTTTGCTTCGAACCCGACCTTGAAGCCAACCGAACACTGGTTCTGGATCAGGTTCTGTCCGATCGCGACCATGTCGTTGAGGACGGCCTGCACGCCATGCGGCGTAATGTTTTCGACGCCGAGCCGCAGGCGGATGGATTTGAGCAAAGCGAGATGCGCCCAGTCGCGACCGCGGGTCTTGTTATACATCCACCAGAGTGGATCGGTGTCGGCGTTCCAAACGCCCGCAAAAACGAACCCATTCGAAGCGATCGCCGTTTCGACGCCAACCTCGCCGCGCTCGATGACGCCGATATGAGTCGCGAGCAATTCCTGACCCGTGGTCGCGCCGTCGATGAGCGAGAAGGGATAATAGTTCTTCAGGCCGATCGTTCCTTGCACCTGCTGGCCCGAGACCGACCAGAAGGGATAGCCGCCGTGCCGGAAATCCACCCGCACGAACAGGCCGAGCACGGCGGCGACGCCGTCTTCGAGCCGTGTGGACTGACCATCCGCCACCCGCCGCCAGGCGTCGATGGCGATCAGCCGCCCGGAGCCAAGCGTTTCGAACCAGTCCGTCGCTGCGACGAGCCCGGCGCCCGGGCCGCCGACGACGGCATGGGCGAGCAGTGACGCGCAAACCGACGGCAACGCGGCGCAGATCGGGTTCGCCTGAATATCGCCCCCGACGATGGTCGTCTGCCACGTATAGCCCGGCGCGCCGAGGAGCCGCGGAATGACGCCGCACTGGTTGCCGGCGCGCAACAGCGCGTAAAGGCCCGTGCCAACATTGTTGGCCGCCGTGGTCGCCGTTCTCGAACCGATGATGTTGGCGATGGTCTCTTCGTCATCCTCGCCAGCCTCGACGCGAACGGCGACGATACGGGCGCTCGTTTGCAGGTCAGCCAGTTGATCATCGATGGCGACGATCGCTTTACACAGATCGCCGGTCCCGAGCTTCGGCAGCCACGCGGGATCGCCGGAGTCGAAGACGACGGGTTCGTTCAATGGAAATGCGGTGGCGTCGGCGTCGTCACCCGGCAGCACGAGCCCGATGACAGAAAGATCGGACGCCTGCGCCGGGCGCGGGTCGGTGTTGTCGCGATTGAAGACGAGCCCGTAGGCCGGCGTGGTCATGGCGTTTCCTTCATAAAAAAAGCCCGCCTCGCGGCGGGCCAGAAGTGGACATCAAAATTACATGCCGCGAAAAGTTGCTCGCGTGGCTGGTCAGCGCGAGGAAACCCGACCGGGTATAGCGCCGGGGCAAGGCCTCCAATCCTCGTGGCCATTGACGACGATTTTGCAATAATTATGCTGCGGCTGAGGAGCCGTTATCCGCGGCGGACCATTACGCAGCACGCCCGGCAACGGTTCCGCGTTTGCTGACAGCGCGGGCAAGCCGAGACTGATAACGCCAAGGGCGATCGATGCGGTGATGAGTTTATGCATAGTCATGACGGGCTCTCCGATTTACAGGACGGGTCGTCTTGACCGCGCCGTGCACTACGGATGATAGGATGATCGAGCGTAAATTCTGTGCGATCTGACACACGGCGTCGCCGTTCATGCCGGCTCATTTTACTCCGGCCGCTTTCATGAGCGCGTGCCAATTGTCGATGACAAGCGCGATCGCGCCGCCGGTGGTGGAGAAACCCAATATGCGCAGCGCGCCGGCGACGCCGGAGCCCTGATCGACAATCGACATAAGACGCCGCATGTCCTTTTCGATCTCTGCAACGGATTTCTCGAGCGCTTCGACCTTGGTGCGAACTTCGATGGCGATATCGCGCGTGTCGTCCGTATTCATGTCTTTCCCCAGCCGCATATTTTCCCGATGGCGTTATGCTCCTTGACCTGAGCAATCGTTTTCAGCGTGTCGCGGGCTGACCACAGGATCGGCCGGGCGACATCACAGAAGGCGGCCCTGTCAGTCGTTGTCAGCGCGGCGGAACCCGTCGTCTGACAGGATGCGAGAAGGATCGCGCTCAAGAGAGGCGCGCAATTCCTCACGCGTATGATTGGCGGCGGATATGTCATCGAGACGCTTCCTCAGGGATTGTTCCGCGTGGCGCGCCGCGCCAAGCGACAGCAGCAGATGATCGCGGGCCCGGTTCACGAGCCCTGCGAGCAGATTGATGAAACCGGCAAGGGCGGCGATTACAGCGGCGATCATTGTTCGATATTCCCGCCGGTGATGTTGCTGTCCTTCGCGCTGAGGCCGAGGCCGAAAAGCGCGAGGACGAAAGGCCAGACCTGTTCGATTGGCGGCAACGGCATGGTGTCGGGCCAGAAGCCCGCGTATTTGAGCGCATAGCCGATGAGCGGCAGAAGTCCCATGATCGTGGTGCGGTAGCTGGTCAGAAAATAAGGCATGCTGGTTTCCTTTCTGTCAGACGGCGGCAAGAAGCGTTTTGCCGCGCCGGAAATCGGCCAGATTGAGGCCGCCCGTGAATTGAAGATGCGCCATCTCGAATTTGAGGCCTTCCAGCCCGAGCGCTTCGCCGATCTGACGGCAGCGTCTGAAGGTGCGCGCGTCATTCCATTGCGCCTTGCCATTCACGATGGGCACGAAATCGAATGCGACGCGCCAGTTATGGAAGGAATGTCCGGGCTTCGCGTAGGTGACGATCCTGCCGGGCCGGGTGCGCCCTTGCGCGTAGATTTCCGCTTGGCTCTCCATGTCCCGATAGGTCGAGGTGATCAGCACCTCGATGCCTTCCTTTTTGCAGGCGGCGATGAAGGCGCGACATTTTTTTGCGACGACCGGGTCGAGGTCGTCGATTGCACGACTGTTGATCATGTTGGCTCCTGTAAGAAATGCCTGCGTCAGAGCGCGCGAGGACGGCGTGGCGCTCAGATGAACGTCACGACAGTGGGATACGAAGGCTCTGGCTGTGTTGCGTCTGGCGCCGGTTCAGGCGGTCAGTTCAGCGGCGGCGAGGAAAAGCGCGTCCAATTGCGGATCGTCGAGGTTCAATGCGCGGGCGAGCCGTATGAGCGCCGGCGACGCGCGGCGGATCGTGTTGCCATATTCCCAGATGGCAGTCAGAGTCGGGTCGTTCGCGGATTCGACAGCGACGTTCGCCTGATCGAGAAGACCGTGTTGCGCAAGGATGGCGCGCGCCTGCCAGAGGGCGATCTCGAATGGCGCGGGCAGGCCTGACGTCGGTTTCTCTGCCGGTTCCGGCTCATTTCCCGCGTCAAGCCACGCCTGATAGATCCGCCAATCCTCTTCGCGCTCGGGGCCGAAAATGGCGTTGTCCGACAGCCTGAGGACGGCGTCGGTTTCGCTCCTTCTTCTATACATTCACGCCCTCCCGTAGATTCGGATTGTTCCTGTGATTGTTCCGGATGAGGGATAGAGCTGAAATCCCGTCACCGCGCCGAGCGCTGTTCGCATCGCCGAGATGTGGGTCCAGGCCGCGTAAGGGCCGTAGGTGGCGTCCGCGAATGACGTGCGGCCGAGCATGTGGGGCGCGTATGTCGTCGATGCCGGATTCACGAACCAGAGGACGCCGCTGACGCCGCCCCATGTCGCGTTACTCACCAGCCGTCCGCCGCCCAGCATGTCAATAAAGGTGGTGTAGTAATAGCCAGCCGCGCCGCCGGGATTCCAGATGGCCGTGTAGGATGAATATCCCGACGCCTGATAGCTTCCGACATGGAGTTGCAGATAAAGGGCGGCGCCGTTTACGGAGCCATAGACGTTTTCGAGGACGACTTCGTATAATCTAAAGGCGGAGGAGAAGCAGCTCGAATGTGCGAGCGACCCGACAGCGCTGCCTGACAGTGTCGTGATGAGGACCGGGACATCGCTTTTCAGCGCATAGGACGACGCTGCGACGCCACCGAGATTGGCGGCGTTGTTGACGCTGAAATTCGCGGGGTTCCAGACATAGTGATTGACGCCGTCATTGCCGCCCCAGAGCCATGACGGTTGGCCGCTTTGACCCGACCAGTTGAAGGTCATCGCCGCGCCATTGGCGCCGCCCTGAGCGAGCGTCGAGGATTTTGTCGCGAGGGTCGCTGAAGATGCTGACGTCGCAGAGAGTGCGGCGATATTTGTCAGCTGCGAACCATTGAGGGCGGGCAGCCGTGCGCTTGCGTCGAGTTGCACCGCGTTGTTGGCGGCGGTCCCCGCTGTCAGCGTCGCGGCTGATCCGAGGCCGAGATTGGCGCGCGCCGTTACGGGGCTGGTCAGATCAGAGAGATTGTTCGACGCCGTCAGTTTGCCGGCGAGGATTGCGTCGAGGTTGTTGAGCGTAGCAGATTTGATGGTGACGCCATTGCTGCTCAACCAGAAGAGTTTGCCATCGGCTTCGTTGATGGCGATCTGGCCGCTGACGAGCGATGCGGGCGCGGCGCCGGGTGTGGTCGAACGGAGCAGTTTGACGACATTGGGCATCAGAACACGCCCCCGTCAATGATGCTGGATGGCGCGAGATAATCTGTCCCGGCAATCGCCGCTGTGAAGGCGGCGGCTCCGTTGCCTTTGACGAGGCCGGTGAGCGTTGTGGCGCCCGTGCCGCCATAGGGGACGCCGATCGCCGCGCCGTTCCATGCGCCGGTCGTGATCGTGCCGAGCGTGGTGATGGAGGCCTGACCGGCGTAGGTCGCGGCGATATCGATCGAGTCCGCGTTGACAGCGATGCGATTGGCTGTGCCACCGACATCGAACGTGGCGCCGGTGAGCGTCAGACCGGCGCCGGCGATATAGGAGCCCGCCGAGGAAAACTGCGTCCATGTGACCGCAGTCGTTCCGAGCGTTCCGCCGGCGTCAGCGGTGCAGACCCAGCCGGTGTCGGCTTGCGTCGTTCCCTGTTCGACGAAGACGAAGGCGTTCGGGAGTTCTGACCAGGCGTCCATGTCGAGCGCGCGCGTCCAGGCGCCGGACTGCGCGAGATAGACGCCATTCTGCGCCGCGGCGGATCTTCCGGCCACCTTCCGTCGCATCGACAAAGGACGGGCCG
>ERZ1645187.1486-NODE-1486-length-21468-cov-19.197310_pt1 | contig 21468 bp, 19 predicted proteins | sample MGYA00575352_ERZ1645187 | MGnify/ENA primary metagenome ERZ1645187 (study PRJEB40837, sample SAMN11349314) | freshwater sediment metagenome | isolation source: river sediment | host: Sediment | place: India: Wazaribad , New Delhi | collected 2017-02-21 ... | reverse complement strand
TTGTATCGAAACCAGCTTCACCTCGGGGTTGAGCAGTGCGTGCAGCGCAAACACCTGCTCGGCATTGCGCGGCATGATACGCGAGATGGCTTGTTTCTCGATGCGCTCGATGCGTCCGGTGATGGGGTTGAAGAAGGCCAAAGTGGAGTTCTTGGGGCTTTTCAACACAAAATAATGGTTGGGCACCACCTTGTTGAGGCCAATTTCTTCGGGCGTGCAAAAACCCTGGTGATAGAGTTTATCAATGGCCTCGGAAGGTACATCGTCGAGGTTGGTTTTGCCGGTATAGAGCGATTCGACATCTTTTATCTTTCCGGTTTCGTAATCCTCGGCTTGCAGGCTGAGCGATTTGGCTTTAAGACGCAGGTTCACGTCTTTTGAAACGAGGATGACTTTCTTGTCGGGGTTTTCTTCGGCCAGCTTGAGTGCGGCATTCAGGATGCGGTGGTCGGGTTTGTCGCCGCCAAAAATCATATTGGCATCAATACTGCTGCGCTCATCCATCAGCACTTTGAAGCGTCCTTTGCCGGGGCCGTTGAGCCGCTTCCAGTTTTTCATGCTTGTTTTGCCCGACACCTTGTCCATAAACCGGATAAACTCCCTCGCCTCGTAGTTTTTGGTGTCGTTGCCTTTTTTGAAGTTGTCGAGTTCTTCAAACACCGTGATGGGGATGGCAACATCGTTTTCTTCGAAAGTGTTGATGGCGTTGTGGTTGTAGATGATGACAGACGTGTCGAGGACAAAAATCTTTGCTGTTTTCTCTTTTGCTGCAGGCATATCAATAAAGTTTTTGAACGGTATCAGACGGTAAAGTTATTGGCTTAACCGGCCTTTGCGCAAAGGATGGGCAGCTAATTATCAACATGGGGTTGTTAAAGGACGACCAGGCAATTTATTTCGCGCCGCAAAGCCCGCAATTGCGAATTTGTTTTGTGTTGTTTACATTTTATAAGGACCGAATGGCTTTTATAAGGGTTTTGATTTCAGGTGGTTGGAAAATTTCAGGTCAATTTAGAACGTTTCTTTGCCAGATAAACCGCGCAAACATGAAAAACATATTATATTTGTGTTAAGCAAGAAGAATAAAAAACGCCAAACCATGCTCACATACAACGGACAGGTTTTTTCAAAACTTCCGCAAGCCGGCACTTCCATCTTTGCCATCATGTCGAAGATGGCAAGCGATCATGGGGCCATCAACCTCTCGCAAGGTTTCCCGGATTTTGCTATTTCCGAAAAGCTCATTGCCAGGGTGAACCACTATATGAAAAAGGGTTTCAATCAATATGCCCCCATGCCCGGTGTTTTGGCTTTGCGCAAGGCAATAGCGGCCAAAACCAGAAATACCTACGGGATTGACTATGATCCCGATGCCGAAATCACCGTGACGGCAGGGGCCACGCAAGCCATTTACACAGCCATCAGCACCTTTGTGAAGGACGGCGATGAAGTCATCATCTTCGAACCGGCCTATGACAGCTATGCCCCGGCTGTGAAAGTCAATGGCGGGCTGGTGAAATATGTTGAGCTGAAACCTCCATCGTTTAAGATCAACTGGAACGATATAAAAAAGATGATCTCGAACCGCACCCGCATGATCATCATCAACAGCCCGCACAACCCGACAGGCAGCCTGCTCGAAGCAGCAGATTTGCAGATGCTCGACACCCTGACGCGTAATACCGACATTGTGGTGCTCAGCGATGAGGTGTATGAACACTTGATCTTCGATGCCAAAAAACACCAGAGCGTTTGCTGCTTTCCCGAGCTGGTGAACCGGAGCCTGGTGGTGGGCTCGTTCGGAAAAACTTTTCATGCCACAGGCTGGAAAACAGGTTTTGTGCTCGCTCCGGCCTTGCTCACGGCCGAATTCAGAAAACTGCACCAGTTCACTGTTTTTGCTTCCAACACGCCTATCCAGTATGCCATTGCAGATTTTTTGGAAGACGAAAACAATTATACCGGCCTTCCGGCCTTTTACCAGGCCAAACGCGATTTGTTTGCAGAAAAAATTAAAGATTCACGCTTCGAGCTCATCCCGTGTCATGGTACCTATTTTCAACTGCTGAGCTATCAGCGCATCTCAAAGGAAAGCGAGATGGATTTTGCTGCGCGTCTTGTGCGCGAACATGGCATTGCAACAATCCCGCTTTCGCCATTCTACCATAACCAAACCGATCAGCAGTTGCTGCGTGTTTGTTTCGCTAAAAAAGAAGAAACGCTCTCCAAAGCTGCCGGCTTGTTATGCAGGATTTAAACATTGCATTGATTCAAACACATCTGCACTGGGAGGATGCTGCAGCCAACCGCCTTCATTTTGAGACATTGATGTCGCGGTTGAAGTACCACAACGACCTTATCGTTTTGCCCGAGACTTTTACAACGGGCTTCCCTGTTGATCCTGCCGTTTTTGCCGAAGACCTTGGCGGTCCAAGCATGCAATGGATGCAGCGGATGGCTGTGCAGCATCAGGCTGTGATTTGTGGCAGTCTGCTTATCAGGCAGCAGGGCGTCAGCAACAACTGCCTGGTGTGGATGCGCCCCGACGGCAGTTTCGAAACCTATGCAAAGCGCCATGTGTTCAGGATGGGCGGCGAACACCACAGCATCAGTCCGGGCAATAAGGTGCTGACTGTGGAGCTCAAAGGATGGAAGGTGCGCCCGATGATCTGCTACGACCTGCGTTTTCCGGTATGGAGCCGCAACAGGCTGGGAGTAGCCGGTTTTGATTACGACCTATTGCTTTTTGTGGCCAACTGGCCCGAGCAACGCAATTGGCCCTGGAAACAACTCCTGATTGCACGTGCCATCGAAAACCAATGCTGTGTCATTGGACTCAACCGTGTGGGCCACGATGGCTTGGGAAACCACTACAGCGGCGACTCCGTTGTGCTCGATGCCAAAGGGCTGAAGGTAGCCGCTGCCAAAGCGTCGGCCGAAAGCATCGTGGAAACCAGTCTGAAAGCCTCGGAGTTATTGATTTTCAGGGAGAAATTTAATGTTTCTCTTGATTGGGATGATTATAATATCCTACATTTGCCGCCTGAAAGCTAAAGTATTGTATGAATATTATCATTGCCGGCGATGGTGAAGTGGGATTGCACTTAGCCGAATCGCTCGTAAACAGTAACCACAACATCACGATCGTTGATCCGCACGAAGACCTGCTGAAAATGATCGAAACTCATGCCGATCTGATGACAATCAACGGCGATTCCACCTCGATCAGTGTGTTGCAGCGTGCCAACGTGAGAAAAGCCGACCTCTTGATTTCGGTGGTGCACGACGAGCATATCAATCTGATGACGTGCATCCTTGCCAAAAAACTTGGAGCAAAGAAGGTGATTGCCCGTGTGAACACGATGGAGAACCTGAGCTTGCAAAACCGCCAGATCTACCAGGAGCTGGGCATTGATGCACTCATCTCGCCCGAGGATATTGCCGCACAGGAGATCATCTCGCTGCTAAAACAATCGGCAGCCACCGAGGTGTTCGACTTTTCCGACGGCAAACTCCAGCTCTTTATGATCAAGCTTGAGCAAAGTGCACCGGTGATTGACAAAACCCTAAACGATATTGCAGCCGAGTTCAAAACCCTCGACTTCAGGGCCGTTGCCATCCACCGCAACCGCAGCACCTTCATCCCCAGGGGCGATGACAGGTTTGAAGCAGGCGACCTTGCCTATGTGATCACCAAACCCGAAGCCATTGAACAACTCCTCGAACTTGGCGGCAAAGTGGAACACGACATTCACAACGTAATGATCATTGGTGGTGGAAGGGTTGGACGCATCACCGCCAAACGACTCGAGAAAGAAATGAATATCAAGCTTCTCGAAAAAGACAAAGACCGCTGCATGGTGCTCACCGACTACCTCGAAGATACACTCATCGTGAATGGAGACTCACGTAACATTCAATTGCTCGAAGACGAAGACATCCGCAGCATGGACGCCTTTATTGCCGTGACCAACAACACCGAAACCAATATCCTGACCTGCCTGCATGCACGTATGAACGGCGTGAAGAAAACCATTGCGCTGGTCGAGAATATTGACTATATTGATATCTCACAAAACATTGGAATAGACACAATTATCAATAAAAAACTGATAGCGGCAAGCTATATGGTTCGCTATACAATGGGCACCGAGGTGCTCAACCTTAAGTGCCTCAGCGGTATTGAAGCCGATGCGCTCGAAATGATTGCTCGACCGGGATCGCCCATCACCAAAAAGCCACTCAACAAGCTCAATGTCCCCGAAGGCGCTATCATCGGAGGTATTGTCCGCGATGAAAAAGCCTACATTGCCACTGCAGATTTCCAGGTGCAGGACAACGACAAGGTGGTGGTGTTTGTGTTGCCGTATGCCATCCATAAAGTGGAGAAACTTTTTCACTAGCAGCAATTGATGTGGTGAGCGTATGAAAACATTCCTTAAAGAAGTAAATATCAAGCTCATAGCCAGAATCATCGGATTCTTGTTGATTCTGGAATCGTTTTTCATGTTTTCGGCAGTGGTTGTGGGTTGGTATTTTCATGGATTGGAGAGCATAGCCATGCTTGTTGCCACATTCACAACACTTTTTTCGGGGCTTATCATTTTTCTTTTTAATTTCCGTACCAACAACAACCTTGGCAAGCGCGAGGGCTACATCATTGTATCGGTCACATGGATCATCACCTCATTTTTCGGTGCGCTGCCATTTTATATCGGAGGGCATATACCTTCATTCACGGATGCATTTTTCGAGACCATGTCGGGATTCACCACCACAGGAAGCAGCATACTCACTGATGTTGAGGCCATGCCAAGAGACCTTTTGTTTTGGCGAAGCCTCACCCATTGGTTGGGTGGCATGGGAATCATCGTTTTGTCGGTGGCCATCCTTCCTATTCTGGGCATCGGCGGCATGCAGCTTTTTATGGCCGAAATGCCCGGTGTGACCTATGATAAGCTCCATCCGCGTATCACCTCCACCGCCAAAAGGCTGTGGGGAATCTATGTTTTGCTCACCTTGCTCTGTTTTCTGCTCCTCTGGGCCGGCGAGATGGACTGGTTTGATGCAGTGAACCATGCTTTTGCCACTTTGGCCACAGGAGGGTTCTCGACCCGAAACCTCAGTATGGCTGCCTTTGGTGCCTACAGCCAGTATATTGTGATCATTTTCATGATCTTTGCCGGAACCAACTTCACCCTGCATTATTTTGCGCTGCATGGCCGTTTGCGGCAGGTTTTCCGTGATGAGGAATTTCGTGGCTTTCTTTTGCTTATTGCCATTTCAACCTTTATCATCACAGTGGGACTGGTGGTTTTTGGCAAAGACACACTTGAGGAAAATTTTCGAAACGCCTTGTTCACTGTTTCCTCCATACTCACCACAACTGGTTTTGTAACAGCTAATTACCTCAGCTGGCCTGTGTTTTTGTATATGATCATCCTTTTACTGATGTTTGTGGGCGGTATGGCAGGCTCCACCGGTGGCGGCATGAAGGTGATCAGGCAGATGCTGCTGCTCAAAAACAGCTGGATGGAGTTGCGTCGGAGCATCCATCCCAATGCTGTGTTGCCTGTCAAATTCAACAATAAAAGCGTTCCACAGGAAATCATCTACAAGGTGATGGGGTTCTTTTTGATGTATATCCTGATTTTTACTGCCGGTGTGCTGTCGTTGTCGGCCCTGGGACTCAATTTTGAAACCAGCATAGGTGCATCTATTGCCAGCCTCGGAAACATCGGCCCCGGCATCGGATTGGTAGGTCCTGTTGACAATTACGCGGCCATGCCCGATGCAGCCAAATGGATACTTTCGGCGCTGATGATGCTTGGTCGTCTGGAGTTATTCACGGTGTTATTGCTCTTTTCCAAACATTTCTGGAGGAAGTAGAAGGGGATTTGGCGAACGAAGCGAACGAAGCGACTTTAGCGAACGAATCGACTTTAGCGAACGAATCGACTTTAGCGAACTGAGCGAACTTGGCGACTTTAGCGAACTGAGCGATGAAGCGAACGTAGCGATATTTCTCTGCGCCCTCTGCGCCCCCTTCGCGGTTAAAAAAAAGAACACTACCGAAGTCTTTTCATTCAATCCGAGCTTCGAATTTTAACCGGGCTGCAAGCTTTTTGCGGTGAAAAGATGTTAATGCCACCTTAAAATATTTCGAAATCGGGTATAAATATTTGATATTGATATCGTTATTATTTTTACCCTGTTTAGTAGAACAAGATATTAAGTTCGGGCCGTACCTGTTTGAGCTTGTCAATATTCTTGCGTGTGATGCGGGTGTTGTAGCATTTGAGGTGCTTGAGGGCAGGCAGCTTGTCGGCCGGGCTCAGGCTGCGCAGGCGGGTGTTGTAGATGTTCAGCTCTTCGAGTTGCTGCATGCCGGCGATTGCTTTCAGGCTTTTTATCTGTGTTCCGGCCACATTGAGCTGTTTCAGTGCAGTGAGACCGGCAATAGGCGAGAGGTCAGTCACAGGGGTGCTTTCGATGCTGAGGTAGGTGAGCTTGTCGAGTTTTGACAGCGGTGCGAGGTTGCTGAGCGGATTGCCCGACAGCTCAAGCCAGTTGAGCCGTGTGAGTTGTTGCAGCGGGTTGAGGTCGCTCACCGAGCTGCCTTTGATAACCAATTTCTCAAGCATAAGAAGTGGTATCAGCGGCTCAAGATTTGTTATCTCGAGCTTGTTTTCGATCAGCAAACTTTTACGGTCGGCAATAGCCTGAAGTTGCATGTCGCCGGGAGTGCCTTCGATGTGCATATCTTGGGTGAGCAGCTGTTGCCACAGATCGTCAAGGTTGTTCCACCAAAAAAGCAGTTTTCCGGTTTGATAAACAATGCGCATATCGGGCAGTTCGTTTTTGAGGGCGATGGCTTCACTTGCCGAAACGCGGCTATTGTCGGCCCTCACGAGACTTAGTTTTCTGAGGTTGTAGAGTGGGTCAAGGCGCTCGACACGTGTGTTTTCGATGTTGAGTTCTTCGAGTTGAAACAGCGCGGCAAGTTCGTTCAGGCTAACGATCCTGGTTTGCGAAAGGTTGAGTTTGCGCAGGTTATGCAAGGCTTTGAGGGGTGTAAGTTCCGTAACTTCGGTTTTGCTGAGTGAGAGCTCCTGCAGGTTGACGAGGCGGTTCACCGGATCAATTTGCTGTATGTATGTGTTTTCGCTCAGGTTAAGTTTCTGGATATTCACAATCTGGTGCAGCTCCTCGTTTCCGGGCTGACCTGACAATCCCGACTGTGCTGTGAGCATTGCCCGCCAGTAGATGGGCAGCGCGTTCCACCATTCGGCCAGCTCCTCGGAGTTGAAGATGACAAGCAGCCCCGGTTTTTTGCGCATCATCTCCGCGGCCTGTCCCTGGCTGATGTTGTTCTTTTCGGCATACACCCTCTTGATGCCTTCCAGCGCCATCAACGGCTCGAGGTCGGTCACTTTTGTTTCGCTGATCTGAAGCAGGTTGAGCTGCTGCATGGCGACAAGGGGCGAAATATCGGTAACGAGGGTTTTGTCAACATTGAGTTGCTGCAGATTGGTCAATCCGCTGATGGGACTCAGGGTGGTGATGAGGGTCTGGCTCAGGTCGAGGATGCGCAGCTCCAAAAGCCCTGTAAGCGGACCGAGGTCTTCAACAAGGGTGTTTCCGGCCTTTATTACAGTGAGTTGTTTGAGCTGTGCCAGCGCATCGAGGCTGCGGATGCCGCTGTTGAAGCAATAAAGCTTCTCGAGATTTCTGAAGTGTTCAACCACCTCCATATCTTCAATCTCGGTATCGTGAAAAAAGATCTCCTGCAGGTTTGAACAGTATTGCAGCGGACTGAGGTTACGCACGAGCGTTGAGGAGAGGTAAAGGCTTTTGAGTTTGCTGAGGTTGCGCAGCGGACTCAGATCATTGACCGGGGTGTTTGAGATGTTGAGTTCTTCGAGCTCGTTCAACTGACTAAGTGGCTCAAGATCAACAATATTTATGTTAAACGAAAGATCAATCACCTTTGTTGATGCAATCTGCTTCAACCGGTTGTCAATCACTGCCAGGCTTAGCTCCATGCTGTCAACAACCCATTGTGTTTTGTAGTCGTCGAGCATGATCACAGTATCGGGCTTGCGGTTGAAGAGGCGTGCAGCCTGGGCTGCGGGGATGGTGTCGGTGCCTGCAACAAGGTATTTCCCTTTGCGCTGCACCATTTGTTTTTGTCTCACAAGCACCTTGTCGGCTCCTATGCCTTCGATATCGGTCATGAGCAGGCTGTCGAAAACCACCGCATCGCGACCAAAGATTTCTTTCCAGTAATCGGGCAATGCCGACCACCATTGCCTGAGTTCATCCTGTTCGTTGATTTTGGTGGTATAATAGCTTGCAATTTTGAGGTCTTTTTTAAAGGGGTCGAGGTTTATCTCCATAAAGCGCAGCTTGTTCGACCTGATGGTGTCGTTGTTGATGGTCACCGCATCGAGTTGTCGCATGAATGTGACTTTGAAGAAAATGGTTCCATTGTCGCCCACCATGGGTTCGACTGTCTGAACATCGAAGCGGAAAACTGCCGAACGGAAGAAGAAATCCACATCTTTGAGGTAGGCCTGAACGTTTTTGTTGATAGGCACTTCGCGGTTTTCGTCGAGGTCGTCTTCGATCTGCACCTCGTTGCTGGCAAATATTTTGGTGTAGCTTTCGCCGATCACGATTTCTTTTTCCTGCGTGGTTGAAAGCGGATCGCCGAGGAAGTTGAGCGTTCCTTCGAAATAGGCAACAAGGGCACGGCTTTGTGCTTTGTATTGTTCCACTTCTTCCGGACCGGGCGTATAGTGTTCTTCCTGTGATTGCGCCAAAGGAATCAGTTTGAAGAAGAGGATTGCGATGAGAAGATATCTGCTCATGGGATAAGGGGTTGATAGAATTTTAGCAGGGGTGCTTTTTCGCTTTCTTTCACATAGATCAGGTTTGATATCAGCCAGCCCGAATTCATTCCGGAACGGTTGAAGTACGACACTTCGAAATACCAGTCTTTGATCTGGAAGATATGAAACTTGAGGTTGTTGATCTGTTTAAATTTCATGCGGCCCATCTTCACCTCGAAGAAAAAGAGGGTAAGGTAGTCGGGCCTGAACTCTTTGGAGGCGTAATACTCAATCACTTCGGGTTGCCTGAAGGCCTTGTGGATGTTCATAAAGTCGAGTTCGTGGCTCATCGGGTGCAGAAAGTGTTTTTCGCGTTCGGCCATCTCGCCTTCTGGAAAAAGCTTGTTGAAGGCAGGAAAATATACGTTGGTGAGCACCCATTTTGATCCAAGGCCTTCCTTTTCGATCATCAGCACCATGACCACCGACACGTTTTTGCCCTGGTATTCAAAGGTGGCTTCGGCCTCGGCATACCAGCGGCCACCCAGAAAAGCCATGAAGTTGCTGTCTTTATCGCGGGTGAGGTCTTGTATGAAATAGTCTCTCAAACTACTGCTTGTGCGCAGGTTTTCGGCATCGAAGAGCAGCGGGAGCACCAGTTTGCGCTTGTCGTTGTTGCGGTAGTCGGGCGAGGAGGGATGTAGTTTTTTGCCAAACTGGTCTTCTTCCTGGTTGAAGCGGCTAAAAAACTGACTCATCTGTTTTGTCATGGCATAGAGCGAGCTTTCGTCCATGTCGAAATTGCCAATATGTCCCGTTTGGGAATGTGCGGATAAGGCCGGAAAAGAAAGCAGCAGAATCAGTAAGCAGTTTTTCAGCGTCATAAGGCGTATTGAATTTGCAAAATTAAGGATAAGTTCGGGATTTTGGCAATGTTAACGGTAAATCGGCTGGGTTCGTATTGCTTTGATGATGACTGAAGGCTTTTTTGACCGTAAAACATCTGATGGGTGATGGGTGACGGACTCACAGACCCCCCGACCCCGGGAACTCAAACCATTCGTGCAATCGAGGCAACATATCGTCTGCGGCAATTTTTATCAGTCCCGGATGCCTAAAATTACTACCTTTGCACCCAATTTTTTTCGACTTGATCCATACGTTGACAATGAAAGCTATGAATAAATACAAGGAGTATAAACAACTGAACCTGACCGAAACAGGTGAGGAGGTTCGCAGGTTTTGGGAAGCGCATGATATATTTGGCAAAAGCCTTTCAACAAGGGCCGATGGCGAGCACTACGTCTTTTACGAAGGCCCTCCTTCAGCCAATGGTGTGCCGGGTATCCATCACGTTATGGCAAGGGCCATAAAAGACATCTTCTGCCGCTACCAAACCCTCAAAGGAAAATATGTGCAGCGCAAAGCCGGTTGGGACACCCATGGCCTGCCCGTTGAAATCAGCGTTGAAAAAACACTTGGCATCACCAAGGAAGACATCGGAAAAAAGATCTCGGTCGAAGAATACAACCTCGCCTGCCGCAAAGAGGTGATGAAATACAAAGACCTCTGGGACGAGCTCACCCGCAAAATGGGTTATTGGGTTGATCTTGAACATCCATATATTACCTTCGACAATAAATACATTGAGTCGGTATGGCATTTGCTTTCAAAGCTTTATGAGAAAGGATTGCTCTACAAAGGCTATACAATCCAGCCCTATTCTCCGGCTGCCGGAACGGGTCTCAGCACCCACGAGCTCAATCAACCCGGTTGCTACCGCGATGTGAAAGACACCTCGGCCACCGCGCAGTTTGAACTTGAACCCGGTCAAGACACTGCCTTTTTGAATGCCGATCCTGCAGTTCCGGTTTATGTATTAGCCTGGACAACAACTCCCTGGACACTGCCATCGAACACTGCGCTGGCTGTGGGATCAAACATTTTGTATGTGCTTGTCAAAACCTTCAATCCCTACACGGGTCTGCCGGTGCAGGTGGTGTTGGCCAAAGACCTTGTGCCGGCCTATTTCGATGAAAAAATGCTGGATGCCGACCTTGATTCCTACAAAACCGGCGACAAAAAAATTCCCTATACAATCCAATCCGTTTTCAAGGGCGCACAGCTTAACGGACTGAAATATAAACAGCTCATTCCCTGGATCAGCCCGATGGGCGATGCTTTCAGGGTGGTCGAAGGTGACTTTGTTACCACCAGCGACGGCACAGGTATCGTGCATATTGCACCTACCTTTGGTGCCGACGACGACCGTGTGGCCAAAACAACCGGAATCGTTCCTTTGCTGCTCATTGACCGCGATGGCAGCCGCCGGCCGATGGTTGATCTTCAGGGAAGATTTTATAAACCCGAAGACCTCGACCCGGACTTTGTTGAGAAGTATGTGAATCTTTCCCTCTACAGTGAATATGCAGGCCGTTTTGTGAAAAACGCCTACGACGAAGCACTTACCGACGACAATGCAACCCTGGATGTGGACATCTCGGTCATGCTCAAAAAAGAGAACAAAGCCTTCCGTATCGAAAAATTCGTGCACAGCTACCCGCACTGCTGGCGCACCGACAAACCGGTATTGTACTACCCACTCGACAGCTGGTTTATCCGCACGACGGCCTACCGCGACAGAATGATCGAGCTGAACAAAACCATCAACTGGAAACCCAAAGCCACCGGCGAAGGCCGCTTCGGCAACTGGCTCGAAAACCTTGTTGACTGGAACCTCTCCCGCTCACGTTTCTGGGGTGTGCCACTGCCAATCTGGACAACTGAAGACAAAAGTGAACAAATCATCGTTGGCTCGGTAGCCGAACTCAAAAAAGCAATCAATGCCGCCGTCGAAGCCGGCCTGATGGTTGCCAACCCTTTCGAAAACTATACCGAAGGAATCACTACCGACGAAAACTATGCCGGTTTCGACCTGCACCGTCCCTATGCCGACCGCATCGTGCTGCTGTCGCCAAACGGCAAACCGATGTACCGCGAACCCGATCTCATTGATGTATGGTTCGACTCTGGCGCTATGCCCTATGCGCAGATGCATTATCCCTTTGAACATGCCAATGATTTTCACGGAAACTATCCCGCCGACTTCATTGCCGAAGGGGTTGACCAAACACGCGGATGGTTCTTCACGCTTCATGCCATCGCCGTGATGCTGTTTGATTCAGTGGCATTTAAAACCGTGGTCTCCAACGGATTGGTTTTAGATAAGAGCGGAAATAAAATGTCGAAACGACTGGGCAATGCCGTTGATCCGTTCGAAACCATTGCCAAATACGGCCCCGATGCCACACGCTGGTACATGATCACCAATGCCCAACCCTGGGACAACCTGAAGTTCGACCTCAGCGGACTCGACGAGGTGCGGCGCAAGTTCTTCGGAACACTCTACAACACCTACGCTTTCTTTGCTTTGTATGCCAATATTGATGGATTTACCTACAGCGAGGACGACATCCCGATGGAAGAACGTCCTGAAATTGACCGCTGGATCATCTCCGAACTCAATTCGCTCATCAGCGTGGTTGACGAAGCCTATAAGAACTACGAACCCACCAGGGCGGGCCGTGCCATCCAGGATTTTGTTGATGAACACCTGAGCAACTGGTATGTGCGCCTTTCGCGCCGCCGTTTCTGGAAAGGACAGTATTCAACCGACAAAATTTCTGCCTACCAGACGCTCTATAACTGTCTTGTCACCATTGCACAGCTGTCATCACCCATCGCGCCTTTCTTCAGCGAACAGTTGTTTCGCGACCTCAACGGCGTGACAAACAAACTGGCTTTTGAATCGGTGCATCTTTCCGATTTTCCGCTTGCCGACAGCTCCTGTGTCAACAAAAAACTTGAAGAGCGAATGGAAATGGCACAACAATTCAGCTCGATGATTCTTTCATTGCGCAAGAAAGCCAACATACGCGTACGTCAACCTCTCCAGACGATCATGATTCCTGTGTCGGATGCAGAAATGGCACAGCAGATCAAGGATGTTGAAAACCTGATACTTTCGGAAGTTAATGTCAAAGAAATCAACTACCTCAGTGTTGACGCCGGCGTGCTGATCAAGAAAATCAAACCCAACTTCAAAACCCTTGGGCCGAAATACGGCAAGCTGATGAAAGACATCTCCATCCTGCTGGCAGGCTATTCGCAATACGATATCCGTCAGCTTGAGCTCAACGGAGTTCAACAGCTTGAGGTTGACGGTCAGCAAATTACGCTCACAATTGAGGATGTGGAGATCACCACCGAAGACATTCCGGGCTGGACAGTAGCCACGCAGGACAAACTCACGGTGGCCCTCGACATGACACTCACCGAAGCACTGTTGCAGGAGGGATTGGTAAGAGAACTCGTCAACCGCGTTCAGAACCAGCGCAAAGACCAGGGATTCGAAGTCACTGACAATATCCTGCTCGAAATAAAAGCCGAAGGAGACCTGAAAGCTGCAATTGACAGTTTCAAAGAATATATCGAAACCGAAACGCTTGGCAACATACGTTTGGACAACGAATTGTCAGGTTCTGATATCATTGATAATGAGCTTATTGAAAATGTTGCTGTACAATTCAGGATTTCCAAACTTAAATAATGCGGATTTTTAACATTCAATTCACGCATATATCAGCAAAAAGGACTACATTTATACCGGATTCATGCAATGAATCGTTGGTAGAATATAAAAATTGAAGGCCATGAAAGAAATTGAAAAAACCCAGGAAGCCGAGCTGAAGAAATCGCGCTACTCTGACGAAGAGCTTGACGAATTCAGACAAATCATTCTTAACAAACTCGACAAAGCCCGGTCAGATTTGAAATTGCTTACAGAGGCCCTATCCAATGAAGACGAAAATGGCACCAACGACACCTCTCCCACCTTTAAGGTGCTGGAAGAAGGATATCAGGTGTTGTCGAAAGAGGAGAATGGCCGACTTGCAGCCCGTCAGCAAAAGTTTATAGTCAACCTCGAAAACGCCTTGATACGTATCGAGAACAAGACTTACGGGATCTGCCGTGCAACAGGAAAACTGATTGCCAAAGAAAGGTTGCGTATAGTGCCACATGCCACTTTGAGTATCGAAGCAAAATTGCAACAGGGAGGCAATGCCCAGTAGTTTTTATCAGATGAAAATAATATCAACCCTGACCTGCTCAACGCGGGTCAGGGTTGTGGTTTTATAACCTCAACACCACATTCAAGCGTGAAACGACCTCTTCTGATTATTTTTACAGTGCTGCTGCTCGATCAGCTGCTGAAATTCTACATCAAACTCACCATGACCATTGGTCAGGAAATTCCGTTGTTTGGCAATTGGGCCATCATTCATTTCACCGAAAACAACGGGATGGCCTTTGGTTTCCAGTTTGCCGGCGAGTGGGGCAAGCTGGCCTTAAGCCTGTTTCGTATCCTTGCTGTTACGGCCATGGGCATCTATCTTTATCTGTTAACAAAGCGCAAATCTGATTTCGGTCCTGTTTTCGGCATTTCGATGGTGCTTGCCGGCGCATTGGGAAACATACTCGACAGCGCATTCTACGGCCTCATTTTCAGCAGCAGCAGCTATCACACCGTGGCCACCTTACTGCCCGAAGCAGGCGGATATGCCTCATTCCTTCATGGCAAGGTAGTGGATATGTTTTACTTTCCGCTCATCATGATTAAACAGGCCGAAGCACCCGGATGGATGCCTGATTTTTTGTTTTCTGCCGACGGATATTTCGTGTTTTTTCGCCCAGTCTTTAACATTGCCGACTCAGCCATTACCATCGGGGTGGCCTGGTTGTTGCTTTTTGAGCGCAAATTTTTGAAAGGATTGTAAATTTTACCACATTCAACGCATTATTTTCGACTTGGTGTTGGCAAAATCATTCAAAATCTTACCTTTGTAAATTCATTTACTGTATTAAAACAAATTCGCTCCAATGAATAAAACTGTCACAGGACACATCGCACAAATCATTGGCCCAGTCATTGACGTGGCCTTCGACCAGGAGAACAACCTTCCTGATTTGCTCGACGCGCTTGAAATCACAAGAGATAATGGCGAGAAGCTCATTCTTGAAGCCCAGCAGGCTATCGGCGAAAACACCATTCGCACCATTGCCATGGATTCCACCGACGGGCTGCGTCGCGGAATGGAAGTGAGAGCACTCGGAAAACCCATCGCAATGCCTACCGGCGATGCCATCAAAGGCCGCCTTTTCAATGTGATCGGCAATGCCATTGACGGCCTGAAACCTGTCGAAACAACAACTTCATACGACATCCACCGCGATCCCCCAAAGTATGAAAACCTGACCACCCAATCCGAAGTGCTCTACACCGGAATCAAGGTTATTGACCTCATCGAGCCTTATGCCAAAGGGGGTAAAATCGGTCTTTTCGGTGGTGCAGGCGTTGGAAAAACGGTTATCATCATGGAGCTGATCAACAATATTGCCAAATCATACAGCGGCTTGTCAGTTTTTGCCGGTGTGGGCGAACGCACCCGCGAAGGCAACGACCTGCTGCGCGAAATGATCGAATCCGGCGTTATCAAATACGGCGATGCCTTCCTCGAAAGCATGGAAAAAGGCAGCTGGGACCTCGACAAGGTGGACTATGATGAGCTTGGAAAGTCACAGGCAACACTGGTGTTCGGTCAGATGAACGAACCTCCGGGAGCACGTGCCCGCGTGGCTTTGAGCGGTCTCACCCTGGCCGAGTATTTCCGCGATGGAGATGAGAAATCAGGCGGACGCGACATCCTCTTCTTTATTGACAACATCTTCCGTTTCACACAGGCGGGCTCCGAAGTTTCAGCTTTGCTTGGTCGTATGCCGTCAGCCGTAGGTTATCAGCCTACCCTGGCCACCGAAATGGGACTGATGCAGGAACGTATCACCTCAACCAAAAGAGGCTCCATCACATCAGTGCAGGCGGTTTATGTTCCGGCTGATGACTTGACCGACCCCGCTCCTGCTACCACTTTTGCCCACCTTGATGCTACAACAGTACTCAACCGCAAAATCTCTGAGCTGGGGATTTATCCTGCCGTTGACCCGCTCGACTCCACAAGCCGCATCCTGAGTCCGGATGTCGTGGGAGATGCACACTACAACACCGCTCAACGCGTGAAAGGTATTCTGCAACGCTACAAAGAGCTGCAGGACATCATCGCCATCCTTGGTATGGATGAGCTCTCGGAAGAAGATAAGCTTATTGTGCACCGCGCCCGCCGCGTGCAACGCTTCCTGAGCCAGCCTTTCCATGTGGCCGAACAGTTTACGGGTATTCCCGGCACCATCGTCTCCATCGAAGACACCATCAAAGGTTTTAATATGATCATGGACGGCGAAGTGGACGAATATCCCGAATCGGCTTTCAACCTGGTGGGAACCATCGAAGAAGCCATCGAAAAAGGAAAAAAACTGCTTGCTGAAAGCAAAGCCTAACAACATAGCACGATGAACCTCGAAATCATCACTCCCGACAAAACCATCTTTACCGGCGAGGTGCAACTTGTGCAACTGCCCGGTGTTGATGGCTTGTTCGAAATCCTCAACAACCACGCTCCCATGATTGCTGCACTTGGAAAAGGCCGCATCAAGACCATGGACAACGACAAGAAACTCCAGTTTTTCGAAATCACCGGAGGAATGCTCGAAGTGCTGCACAACAAGGTGTTGGTGTTGGCTGAATAATCGCTTTAGAATAAAGAAAAAGTCCGTCCTCCTCTAAGAAGACGGACTTTTTTTATGTCCTGTGTAATGTAAAAAACGCCTATTCGGCAGCAGGTGCCGGTGCAGCAGCTGCCATAGCACCCAGTTCCTTGTCAATATGGAACATGCCGCCTTTTTCAGCACCAATCAGGTTGATCTTGTCTAAGATGGTGGCCATGGTGCTTTCTTCTTCAATCTGTTCGTTGATATACCATTGCAAAAAGTTGCCGGTGGTATAGTCTTTTTCGCTCAGGGTCACCTCATACAGGTCGTTGATCGAGGCAGTGATATATTGTTCGTGTTCCATCACCTGCTTGAACACATGGCTCAGGCTCTCGAAATGATTTTCAGGAGCTGTAAGGGCCATCAGCGCGGCTTTGCCACCTCTGTCATTGACATAGTGAACAAATTTGAGCTGGTGCATACGTTCTTCGTCGGCCTGTCTGTAAAGAAAGGCTGCAGCACCCGGATAGCCGTTGGACTCGCACCAGATAGCCATCGAAAGATAAAGGCGTGATGAAAACTCTTCGCGCTTGATCTGTTCATTAATAGCTGCTTCAACAGTTTTTTTGATCATGGTTTGTATTTTTATGATTGTTCTATACTAACAACTTAGTCTTTTAATGGTTCAAAAAAATTACCCAAGTGCGTTGGCTCCACCAACAATTTCAAGGATTTCCTTGGTAATAGCTGCCTGGCGCGCTTTGTTATAGCTAAGCTTGAGTTCTTTCAACATCTCCGAAGCATTGTCGGTGGCTTTGTGCATGGCAATCATACGTGCACCGTGTTCAGCAGCAAAACTATCGAGCAGCATTTTGTACACCTGCATTTTGAGGATGCGCGGAACAAGCACATCAATGATGGCCTGTTTGCCCGGTTCAAAGATGTATTCAACTTCGTTGAAACGTTCATCTTCATCCACTGCAGGCAGCGCGATGGGCAAAAACTGCTCTTCGGTCAACACCTGGTTTCCGGCATTGCGGAACTGGTTATATACGAAGATGATTTTATCATAACGCGCTTCTTCAAACATTCCCATCAATTGCTCGGCAATAGGCGAAACAGTTCCAAAGTTCAACTGGTCAAACACATGAATGTTTGAGCCTGTCACATTGTATTTTCTGTTTCTGAAAAACTCTTCACCTTTTTTGCCGATAGGATACACCGAAACTTTTCCGGCTGCAAGCTGTGACGGATAGTTTTCAGCAATCATCCTGGCCGTATAACGCATAACATTGGTGTTGAATGCGCCACAGAGCCCCCTGTTTGAGGTGACAGGAATCACGAGGATACTTTCTTCGGGCCTGACAACGGTGTATTTATCCTGGTTTGTATTGCTAAGGCTTCCCGACAGATTTTGAAGCAGCTCACGAAGCTTTGCAGCATAAGGGCGCATGGTGGTAATGGCATTTTGTGCCTTGCGCAGCTTTGATGCAGCCACCATTTTCATGGCGCTGGTAATCTGCCTTGTTGAGTTAACCGACTCGATACGGGTCCTTACTTCTTTTAGATTTGGCATGTCTCAGCTTGTTGTTAGAGAAAATCAGGATTCGTAGGTAGAAGCAACAGATTGTGCCACTTCTTTTAGTTTTGCCACGATCTGATCGTCATATTTTCCGGCTTTGAGTGCTTTCAGCAGGTCGGCATGTTTCTCATCGAGTTCATGCAGAAACGATGTCTGGAATTTATTTACTGATTTGATTGGGATATTCCTGAGCAGGTTATTTGTTCCGCAGAAGATGATAGCAATCTGATGTTCAACAGTTAGCGGGTTATACTGTGCTTGTTTGAGGATTTCGAGGTTGCGTTTTCCTTTTTCAAGTACAGCCATTGTAGCAGCATCAAGGTCTGAACCAAACTTTGAGAACGCTTCGAGCTCACGAAACTGTGCCTGGTCGAGTTTGAGTGTGCCGGCCACCTTTTTCATTGATTTGATTTGGGCATTACCTCCCACACGTGATACAGAGATACCCACGTTGATAGCCGGTCTGATACCCGAGTTAAACAGATTGGTTTCCAGGAAGATCTGTCCGTCGGTGATCGAGATCACATTGGTGGGGATATACGCAGAAACGTCGCCGGCCTGTGTTTCGATGATGGGCAAAGCTGTAAGCGAGCCGCCACCTTTGACCAATGGACGAAGGCTTTCGGGCAGGTCGTTCATATTGGCAGCAATTTCATCCGAATTGATGACCTTGGCAGCTCTTTCGAGCAAGCGTGAGTGCAAATAAAACACATCGCCCGGATAAGCTTCCCTTCCCGGAGGACGGCGCAACAGCAATGACACTTCGCGATAGGCCACAGCCTGTTTTGAAAGGTCATCGTAGATTACCAAAGCCGGACGACCCGAATCGCGGAAAAACTCACCGATGGCAGCACCGGCAAAAGGCGCGTAGAACTGCATGGCAGCAGGGTCGGAAGCCGTGGCCGAAATGATCACGGTATAGGGCATGGCGCCGTTGTCCTCGAGGGTTTTCTGGATATTGGCAACCGTCGAACCTTTTTGGCCGATGGCAACATAGATACAGAAAACAGGCTCTCCTTTTTCGAAGAACTCTTTCTGGTTGATGATGGTATCAATGGCAATGGCAGTTTTTCCGGTCTGCCTGTCGCCAATGATCAACTCACGTTGTCCGCGGCCAATCGGGATCATGGCGTCAATGGCTTTGATGCCGGTCTGAAGCGGTTCGTTCACGGGTTGCCTGAAAATAACACCGGGAGCTTTGCGCTCGAGTGGCATTTCATAGGTTGGCCCAACGATTTCGCCCTTGCCGTCGATAGGATGCCCGAGTGTGTTGATGACGCGTCCGAGCATGCCTTCGCCCACATTGATGGAGGCAATCCTTTTGGTACGTTTCACTGTGTCACCTTCGTGGATGCCGCTGCTGCTTCCAAGAAGCACGATCCCCACATTGTCTTCTTCGAGGTTCAGAACGATGCCCTGCAGGCCGGTTTTTTCAAACTCGACCAGCTCGCCGGATTCTGCATTGCCCAATCCGTAAACACGGGCAATACCGTCGCCAATTTGCAAAACAGAGCCTACTTCTTCAAGGACTGCATCTGTCTTGAAACCGGCTAATTCTTTACGCAGTATTGCTGATACTTCAGCGGGTTTAATTGCTGCCATATGTATTGTTGTCGTTAGAAACGTTTAATATACAAATTTTTATCAAACTCTTTATGTAAGTTACTGATTATCTTGCTTATGCTGGCATCAAACAGATAATCACCGATTTTCAGTCTGAAGCCGCCGATGATTTCAGGATCGGTGGTTAGGCTGAATTGTAAGGTTTTGTCAGTGTTGTGACGGACAAGACCTGTTATTGTGTTTTTGATGGATTCGTTCGCCGCAAAAGCAGTTGTGAGTTCAGCAACGGCGATGTTGTTGTGATCGAGGTAGAGCGCCGCGTATTGTTTGGCAATCTCTTCGATCTGTTGCTCGCGTCCTTTACGGACAAGAATATCGAAAAACCTGAGGCTGAGAGGGCTGATTAAGGAGCCGAAAAGCGCATTCATCAAACCGCTTTTTCTGGCCGGTGTGATGAGCGGATTGGCCATCACGCGACGCAGCTCACGGTTTTCGCTGATGACAGTGGCCACTGTTTCCATGTCGTGAAACACCTTCTCTGTGGCTTTTTCCTGCAGAGCGAGTTCGAAGAGGGCTTTCGCGTAACGTTTTGCTAAGAGTATCTGCTTCATTTTTTGCAGGTTAACGATTTTGGTTAATGTTTTCCGTCAATAACCCTTTGGATATACTGTTCGTGATCCTGTGGGGTTTGCAGTTTTTCGCGCAGGATTTTTTCGGCCACTTCGATAGAAAATTCTGCAATCTGGTTTTTGATGTCAACGAGGGCTGCTTTGCGTTCGTTCTCGATCTGAACTCTTGCGCTTTCAACAATGCGGTCGGCTTCGGCATTGGCTTTTGTGCGGGCATCGTCGAGCATTTTTTCCCTGATTTTCCGGGCCTCGTTCATGATTGCTTCACGCTCTTCCTTGGCTTCTTTGAGCAGTGCTTCGTTGTCGAGCTTGAGCTTTTTCATCTCTTCGCGGGTCACATCGGCCTGATGAAGAGCTTCTTCAATGTGGTGCTCCCTGTCTTTGAGCGATTGAAGGATGGGTGGCCAAACAAATTTCTTCAGGATGAACAAAACGATCGCGAAGACCAGGAGCATCCAGAAAAACAGCCCTATTCCGGGGTTTACTAATTCCATAAATCAGCTTCTTATAATGTATTCCAAAAATTTCTTAAAAACCCGTGTTGTAAATCCGGAAGGATCTACAACACAGGAAATGCTGCATTTATACAAACACGATAAGCAAACAAACAACGATCGCGAAGAAGGCAACACCTTCGATGAGCGCTGCTGATACGATCATGCTTGAACGAAGATCGCTGGTTGCTTCAGGCTGACGGGCGATGGATTCCAAAGCGGCACGACCGATCTGGCTGATACCCATGCTGGCTCCGATAACTGAAATGCTGGCTCCCAAACCGGCAGCCATTTTAGCGATTGGTGTCAGGTCTGTTGCAACTTGCAACAAGATGGCTAATAATTCCATGATTTTAAGGTATTTGGGTTGATAATTCGAATTATTTATTGTTTAAGAATTCTTAATGATGGGCTTCTTCTCCATGTGCTTCGTGGTGGTGTTCTTCAACAGCCATACCAAGGAAAATGGATGAAAGCAGGGTGAAAACATAGGCCTGGATGAAAGCAACAAGCAACTCAAGGAAATTCATGAAAACCGACATAAGCACCGATAATACCGACATGCCATAACCGGCTACAAGACTCGTTTGTCCGAAAACAAAGATCAGACTGATGAAACCAAGGATGATGATGTGCCCGGCAGTGATGTTGGCAAACAAACGGATCATCAATACAAAAGGTTTGGTAAACACACCAACCAATTC